>PVBE011145454.1_pt1 | contig 86108 bp, 66 predicted proteins | sample 1631181 | NCBI WGS metagenome assembly PVBE01 (sample SAMN08397723, study PRJNA350692) | Marine metagenome, whole genome shotgun sequencing project. | isolation source: water | place: Pacific Ocean | collected 2012-04 | reverse complement strand
TGGTGGTCAGTCACCGCGACCGGGACCACTCCTCGGCCCTGCCCTGGATCCTGGAGCGCTGGCCGCCGCGGGTGGCAGCCGGGGCCCTGGAGGGCACGCCGGGTTGGGAGGGCCAGGCCATCGACCTGCGGCGGGGCCGCGTTCAGTTGCCCACGCGAGGGGAGCTGGAGCTCTTTCTCCTGCGCGGCTCGGACGTTCCCGGAAACGAGGGCTCGCGCTGTCTGGAGATCCGCTGGGGCACCTGGCGCGCGCTCCTCACGGGCGATGCCGAGCAGGACGGCCTGGCCGGACTCCTGGAGCCGGGCATCATCGAAGGCCCCTATGACCTCGTCCTGCTTCCCCACCACGGCTCCGAATCCCCACACCTCGATGCGTTCCTGCAGCGCTGCCGCCCCAAGGAGATCTGGATCAGCTGCGGCTCGCCCGCGGCCCTGGGGCCGGAGCTGGATCGACAGGGATGGCAGTGGAGTTCGACCTACCGCTCGGGGGCACTGGCGGCCCACCCCCAGCCGGGCAGGCCCCATGGTGGCCTCTCGCTGGTGGTGAAACGCTCGCCTCGGGTACCTGGCTGGTAACAAGGCCGGGGCGGGGAGATAATGGGGGTCCAGGCCTCGCCACATGCTGCTCACCCTCTCACTCCTCGCCCTCGCCCTGCCGCCTCAGGACTCCCCCCGGGACTCCAGCGCGGAGAGGCCCCAGAACCGGATCCTCTTCTGCCACGGCGGTGCCGTGCTGCGTGGCCTGACGCGACGGGCTCCCGGGGACGCCGGCTGGGAGCTGCGGCGGGACGGCAAGTGGACGGCCGTTCCTGACCGGCTCGTCGCCTCCAACGAGATGGAGAGGGCCGTCGAGCTGAACTTCGCCCAGCAATTGAAGACGGCGGAACCCGGCGACGTCGACGCCCAGGCGCGGGCAGGGGGATGGGCCCTTGAACACGGACTTCTCGAAGAGGGGCTGAAGATCCTCGACAAGCTGCTGCGGGCCAACCCGGACCTGCGCAGTGCAAGAGACTCCGTCTGCGCCCAGGCCATCCGGTTCCGCCCACCGCCCGTTCAATCCGGCGGCAAGCCCCTGGCTACGCCCCTCGAGAAGGCCATCGATCCCCTGCTGGTCTGGTGCCTCCCTCGTGGGCCAGCCCTTCAGGAGTTGGGGATCGTCGAGCTGGCACGACTGCGGGATCGGACGGGACTCCTCAAAGCCCTGACGGCACAGCTGGGATCGAAGGAGGCGCCCCGGCGCGGGCTGGCAGCCCTGATCCTGAGACGGCTGTTCCCGGGGAAGGCCCATCGCCCGCTGATCCTGCACGCCATCTTGGATCCCGATGCGGACGTGCGCGTCAGTACGGCCCTCACCCTGGGCAGCGCGCACGATACAACCCTCATCCTGCCGCTGGTCAACACCCTGGAGAGCTCCCACCCGACCCTGCGCCAACGGACTGCCGAAGCCCTGGGCCGCATGCAGTATCCAGCCGCCGTGGAGCCTCTTGTACACCGCCTGCGCACCGTGGCCCAGCCGGGTGCCGCCGCGGCGGGTGGACACTCCCGTCCTCCCCACTCGAACATTTTTGTGGGCAAGCAGTTCGCCTACATCCAGGACTTCGATGTGGAGGTCGCCATGGGCAGCTCCATCGCCGACCCCATCGTGAACGTCCTGACCTCTGGCACGGTCCTGGACGTGGCGGTGATCAGCGTGAGCCAGGTCCACTTCACCCGGGAGACGCGCGCCATTCGCGTGGCCTTGGGCCGGCTGACAGGGGCCGACCCGGGCAACACCAACCGCGCCTGGTTGAAGTGGTGGGAGAAGAACGGGGGGGACTGGCAGGCGAAGGGTTTTCTGGATCCCGACCCCGCAACGCCGGGGACTTCGGCGGTCAAGCCCCCCCGCTGAGAGCCCCTGGGCCCGGGAGAAGGGGAAGGGTTCAGCCATTGTTCCCCATAGGTAAGGCTCCCGAATGAATGCGCCCATGGGCTGGCAAAGCACGTGGTGAATGCCGATCAGGGGCCAACACGGTGTATTCTTGTCCTATGCTGCCGGGTGCCCGGTACACCGCTGACCATGAGCCTCTCCACCACACTTTTCCTGATCACCCTGCTCGTCCCCCAGGATGCGGAGCAGCGTGACCGGCAGGAGACTCCCGGTGCACAGACAGAGGCCTTGCACCGCACAACGCCAAAGACCTGGGACTACCTGCTGCCCGGCGACCATTGGCGTCCCCTTGTCTCCCCCCTTGTGCTCGATGGCGTGGAGTTCGCCGTCCGACTGGAGAACTCCACCTCCCTGCACCTGGACACCAACGCCGACGGCCAGACGGAGAGACACGTCACCTCCCCGCGCGCCCGCGTACAACTGCAAGCCGATGGTGGCGGACGGCACGTGCTCAGAATCCGCCGCGCCGGGGATGCCTGGGAGTGTTCCAACGGCGAGATCCTCACCGGACGCGTGGAAGGTGTCCGCCTCCAGATCATCGACCTGAACGGCGACGGCCGATTCGACGACTACGGCCGGGACGCCATGGTCGTGGGTGAGAAGGTCGGGGCCAGCTATCTCTCGCGCGTGGCCACCATCTCGGATCGACTCTTCCATCTGACCATCAACACCTCCGATGACAAGGTGAGCACGCGGCCCTACTCAGGTCCCACCGCACACCTCAATGTGATGCGCGGATTCCACTCGCGGGGCGAACTCGACTACGCCGTATTCTCCAGCGGCGAGTCCTCCTTTGAACTGGCGGACGCCCACGACGGACGGCGTATCCCTGCCGGCTCCTATCGCTTCATCTGCGGACGGGCATCCAAGGGAGCAGAAACCGCGCGCATGACGGGATGCTCCATGGCCCCCATCGTCCTGGCTGCGGAGCAGAGCCACAGCCTGACCTGGGGTGGCCCTCTGCACGCGCGCTTCCGCTGCAGTGTCAGCGAGGGAGAGCTGACGGTGTTCAGCAACGTGCGCTTCACCGGCATCGGCGGCGAGGAGTACTTCGGCTTCGCGCCCGACGCCAACTCCCCGAGCATCCGCGTGCTCGACGCCACCACCGGCAAGGTGGTCCAGTACGGTCAGATGGGCGGCTGCTGCGGCGGTGGGTTCAGTGCCTACGTCGCCCGTGTGCCCTCCAAGGTGCAGCTCGAGGTGCACCTCAACCACAAGAGAACGCTCTTCGAGTCCATCCGCGGTCGCGTCCGGCCCACCCGCGTGGCCAAGGCCGACAAGGCGCCCCGCTAGCCGACGGCAGCCCTACTCCACCTCGGCGGGGGTGCCGAAGCGCGGGTCCAGGAAGCCCTTGAAGCCCTGCAGGGCCGTGCGCTGCATGTAGAAGGCCAGGCCCCGTTCGGCACCCAGCTCCTCCCCACCACCCGCACGGCCGGGCCCCCCATGGATCGAGGCGGGCAGCACCATGCCAGGGGGCAGGCTCTGGGACACGCTGCGATCGCTGGCGATCCAGACGCGACCGTGCCAGGGGGCGACGCCCATGACGTAGGTCTCGGTCCAATCGACGTCGTTGGAATACAGGCTGGTCACGAGTCCGCCGCCACCCAGGTTGACCAGCTCCACGGCCTCCTCCACCGATCCGGTGTAGGGCAGGATCGTGGACACGGGCCCGAAGACCTCCAGCTCATGGAGTACATCCGCACGCGAATCGGCGGCCACGAGGAGGGTGGGCGTGACAAAGCAACCACCGAGCTCGGTGGGCTCGCTGCCACCCAGTACAACCTCTGCCACTTCGCCGAGGCGACCGATACCCGCTCGAACGTCTTCCAGCTGGGCCTCATCCGTGAGGGGCCCCAAGCGGTGGGCGCGATCGGCGGGGTCGCCCATCTGGATGCGACCCAGCTCCGCGATCAGGTCGGCCTGAACCTCCTCGACGCGCTCGGCGGGCACCAGGATGCGCCGCACAGCCGTGCACTTCTGCCCGGCCTTCTGGGTCATGTCGGTGACCACGTTGGACAAGAAGGCGCCGTAGGTCTCGGAGTCCGACTCCACGTCCGGGGCCAGGACCGCGGCGTTGAGAGAGTCCGCCTCCACGTTGACCCGAACGTTGTGCGCCACCACGTTCCCATGGCCGCGCAAGAGGGCGCCGGTACGCGCCGAACCCGTGAAGGCCAGACAATCCTGGGGACCGAGGTGATCGAGCAGGTCGCCCGCGGATCCGGCCACGAACTGGAAGGCGCCCTCGGGCAGGACGCCCGAGTCCACGGTGATCTGAGCCAGACGCCAGGCGAGCAGAGCCGTGGGCGAGCCGGGCTTCTCGATCACCGGCATGCCCGCGAGCAGCGCACAGGCCGCCTTCTCGAACATGCCCCACGCGGGGAAGTTGAAGGCGTTGATGTGGACCGCCACGCCAACGCGCGGGCTCAGGATGTGCTGTCCCCAATACCGGGCCGTTCGTCCCAGCTGCACACCCTCTCCATCGGGGAGGGTCTTGCGCTCTCCCAATGAGCGGGCGTAGTAGGCGTAGGCCGCCAGGGTTCCCGTCGCCCCATCGATGTCGAACTTGGCGTCGCCACGGGTGTTGCCCCCGCACAGACGCCCGAGCTCGATCAGCTCTTCACGCTCGGCGTGGATGGCTGCGGAGAGGTCCTTCAGTAGTTGCCCCCGCTCAGCGAAACTCAGAGCACGCAGGGCCGGCCCACCCACATCCCGCGCGTGGCCCGTCATCTCGGCGAAGTCGATGCCGCCGGAGGGCAGCTGGGCCACGGTCTCGCCGGAAGTGGGGTCCAGTAGCGCGCGGGCTTCGCCCGTGCCCTCCTGCCAGCGGCCGGCCACGTAACTCGTCAGGGTGTGCATGGGGAGAGGTGAGGATTCTGTGGAGGGAGTGCGGGAGTGGCTGGACAGGGTAGCGCATGGAACACGGGCCGCCCATCCCGCCAGGGGCCCTCAGGACGCTAGTCTCTACCCCATGACGACACCACGGACTCGGCACCCCACCCCGGACCGCGGTCACCTGGCCACTGAGCAGACCCACCCGGACGCCAGCGGCCTGGACCAGCTCTCCACCGGCGACGCCCTGGCCCTGTTCAGCGCCGCGGACCAAGAGGCGGCGGACGCCGTGGAGGCCGCTCGCGAGGATCTGGAGCGTGCCGTGGATCGTGTCGCCGAGAAGCTACGGGCCGGTGGACGATTCGTGCAGGTGGGCGCGGGCACCAGCGGACGGTTGGCCGTCCTGGACGCCAGTGAATGCCCCCCCACGTTCTGCTCCGACCCCGAGACCCTGCAAGGGGTCATCGCCGGCGGCAGCGAGGCCCTGACCCACGCCGTTGAAGGTGCAGAGGACTCCCGTGAAGAGGGAGCCGCCTGCGTCGATGAGCGCCAGCTGGGCCCCGAGGACGTGCTGCTCGGAATCAGCGCCGGAGGCACCACTCCCTTTGTCCACGCCGCCCTGGAACAAGCCCGCAAACGAGGAGCGACCACCCTCTTCATGACCTCGGTACCCGCGGACCAGGTTCCCGACCCGGCCGATGTCACCATCCGCCTGCTGACCGGACCCGAGCTGGTCGCCGGCTCAACACGGCTCAAGGCTGGTACAGCCACGAAGATGGCACTCAACGCCCTCTCGACTTTGGTCATGGTGCGCCTCGGCAAGGTGCACGGAAACCTGATGGTGGACGTGGACACGAGCGCCAACGCCAAGCTCGTGGAGCGCGGCACACGGATCCTGATGGAACTTCTGGGTAGCTCCCGAGAGGAAGCAGGCCAGGCTCTGCAAGCAGCCCATGGCCGGGTCAAGGTGGCCGCGGTCATGGGACACCTGGAGGTTGACCGCGAGGAGGCGCTCAGGCGCCTGGCGGAGTCCGGCGACTCCCTGCGACGCGTCCTCGAGGAGAGTTGATTCCCGCGGCTTGTGCGCAACCATTGCGGGGCCCGGTCGTCATGCCCCCATGCGCACGGTTCGAGTCACTGGAGCCTCACTCACAGCAGGGGGAGCGGACCGCGTCGTTGTGGAGGGACAGTTCTGCAAGTCGAGCTCCCCGCGCACGGAGGTGGTCATCACGGGCCTGCCCGATGCCGTCATACGCGAGAGCCGGGGGCGACTTCTCTGCGCGCTCCGGGAGACGCGCCTCCAGCGCGGCGGAGGACGCTTCTTCCTGAACCTGGTGCCCGCGGCGCGGCCCAAGAGCGGCGAGGTGCTGGACCTGCCCCTGGTGCTGGCCGGGGCGGGAGCCGTGGGACACCTGGACCAGGAGGCTCTGGGCCGCACCCTCTTCCTGGGTGAGGTCGGCATCGACGGTGCACTACATGGAGTCCCCGGGGGCTTGGCGGCCGCGATGGCCGCGCGGCAGGCGGGGCTCGCCTCGCTCCTTGCGCCGCCACGGACGGCCCGCGAAGCCGCCTTCGTGCCGGGCGTGGAGGTGCTTGAGGCGACGCACCTCAGCCAGGTCATCGCCCACCTCAGCCCCGAGGGACAGAGGCTGACTCCCTTGGACCCGCCGGACCTCGAGCCGGGCGAGACACGCACCGGACACCTGGACGTGGTGCGCGGACAGGCCGTGGCCAAACACGCCCTGGCAGTTTCTGCGGCTGGGGGACATGGACTCCTGATGGTCGGTCCCCCGGGCGCGGGCAAGACACTGTTGGCGCGGGCTCTCCTCGATCTCCTGCCCCCGCCCTCCATCGAAGAGCGGTTGGAGCTGGCCGCTGCGCTCTCCGCCAGCGGGCGCTGGCCGGGCGGCCTGCCGGACCGACGACCCTTCCGCTCGCCACACCACAGTACGACCCATGCGGGACTGGTGGGCGGCGGCAACCCCCTCGCAGCCGGGGAGATCACCCTGGCCCACCACGGGGTGCTGTTCCTGGACGAGCTGCCCGAGTTCCGGCGCGAGGTACTCGAAGCCCTGCGCCAACCGCTGGAGGCCGGTGAGGTCTGTCTGTCCCGGGCAGGACGGCAAGCGCGCCTGCCCGCCCGCTTCCAGCTCGTCACCGCCATGAACCCCTGCCCCTGCGGTCACCACGGACACCCGCGCCTCCCATGCCACTGTGCCCCCCAGACCGTGCGCCGCTATCGCCAGCGCATCTCGGGTCCCCTGCTGGATCGCATCGACCTGCGGCTGGAGATACCACCCACGCCCCTGGAGGCCCTGGCCCCCAGCGCGCCCTGCGACCCCTCACCCAAGGAGCCCGATGCCAAGGAGCTGCTCGGAATGATCGAGGGCGCCCATCGCCTGCGGGCGGAGCGGAACCAGACGGGGACCAATGCGCACCTGTTGGGCGATGCGCTCGATCAGTTCAGCCCCTTGCAGGGTGAAGGGCGCAGCCTGCTGGCACACGCGGTGGAGCGCCGAGGGCTCTCGGCTCGGGCCGTACAGTCTCTGCGCCGTGTGGCTCGGACCCTCGCCGACCTGGAAGAACAGGAACGGGTCATGCCAGAGCACCTGGCAGGAGCGCTGGCTCTGCGCGCGCCCATAGACTGACGGAGGCTCGGCCCTTGGGACTGCCCCTACTCGTGCCGGAGGGCTTCCACCGGATCCATGGTGGCTGCGCGCCAGGCCGGGTAGAGACCGAAGATCACCCCCGTCGCCACGGAGATGCCGAAGGCCAGGACGGGAGCCTGGATGGTCACGATGGTCCGCATGTCTCCTGCGGCTTCGACGATCTCAGGGATGATCAGACCCAGCACGACCCCAGCCACGCCACCGCAACCGGAGAGGACCACGGTCTCCACGAGGAATTGGGTCACGATGTGGTGGCGCTTGGCACCCAAGGCGCGGCGGATGCCGATCTCGCGTGTCCGCTCGGTCACGGTGGCCAACATCACGTTCATGATGCCGATGCCCCCGACAAGCAGCGAGATGCCGGCGATACTGGCCAGGACGATGGAGAAGATGCGCTTGGTCTCCTGAGCACGCAGGAGCAACTCGAGGGGAACGATGACCTCGTAGTCCTTCTCCCGGTGACTATCAGTGAGCATGAGCCGACTGGCGTTGGCGATCATGGGGACATCCTGATCGTGCTCAACGGCGATGATGATCTCGTGCAGTTGAACTTCCTGGGCGTCCATGCCTCCACTGCGGATCTTGACCTGGCGTTCACCAAACAGGCGTTGACCGGTCTTGATGGGGATGAACACCTCTCCCCCGACCTCCGTGCCCGGATCGCGCTTGATGGAGCCGATGGGCACGCGGGGGTACATCACCCCCACGACGTGGAAGTACTCGGCTCCGACCTTGATCCGCTCGCCAATCGCAGGCTTGAAGGGGAAGAGATAGCGCGCTACCTCGTAACCCAGGACACAGACGCTGGCGGTGGCTTGACCGTCGCGGCCGGTCAGGAAGCGCCCCTCCATCATGATGCGGCCCGTCACCTCCTTGTAGGTTGGATCCACGCACAGCACTCGGGGACGGCAACTGAGAGATCCGAAGCGGACCTCTTCGGGCACCTCCAACACGGCCACAACGTCCTTCACGCCGGGGTAGGTCTCGGCAACGCGGGCGCGATCCTCGTGGGTCAAGCCGTAGGAGAGCACGCGCGACTCCTGGTTGGAGACCTTGTCCTCGGGCGGCTTGACGCTGCGCAGGATGACGTTGCTGCTCCCGAGCTGCCGGATCTGCTCCTGAGCCTCCACGCTGGCGCCTTCCGCGATGGCCAACATGGCGATCACACTGGACACTCCGAAGAGCACCCCCAGGGTTGTCAGGAAGGACCTCAGCTTGTGGAGCAGAAGGCTACTAACACCCAGGCGCACGGCCCGCATCAACGTTGAAGATTGCATGAGCTTGTACCTAGCGGCGGTTGTCCTCTACGCCTTCGATTGCACCGTCCTTGAGACGCAGAATACGGTCCGCACGCTCTCCCACCTTGGGTTCATGGGTCACGATAAGGATGGTCTTGCCCTCCGCGTGTAGCTCGTCGAACAACTCCAGGATCTCCTCGGCAGTCTTGCTGTCCAGGTTTCCCGTGGCTTCGTCAGCCAGGATCAGAGCGGGATCATTGATCAGGGAGCGGGCGATGGCCACGCGCTGTTGCTGACCGCCTGAGAGCTCTGTGGGTCGGTGCGTGAGTCGATCGCCCAGGCCCACCCGGTCCGCCAGGAACCTACCACGCTCCTCGATCCCTTCCCCCGGGTTTTCCTGGTAGAGCACGGGCATGAGAATGTTCTCCAGGACGTTCAGCTGGGGAATCAGGTTGTAGGACTGGAAAATGAAGCCCAGCTCCTTGCTGCGCAGTTCGGAGAGCTCGTCGTCGTCCAGATCGCTCACGGCCTGACCGCGTACCCGGTACTCGCCCTGGGTCGGACGATCGATGCAGCCCAGGATGTTCAAGAGGGTCGACTTCCCCGAACCCGAGCTCCCCATGACGGCCCAGTACTCGCCAGAACCGAAGCTGAAGCTCAAGTCGTCGAGGGCGTGCACCTCTTCGGCGCCCATGGAGTACACGCGTGAGACGCCCTCAAGCTGGGCCACGGTCTGGGTGTCCTCTGCGCCCCCCTGCGCGGGATGCACGAAGACTCCGCCGGAGGGTTCATCAACAGGGAGTGCGCTCACTCCTCCTCCCCATCGGATCGGTTTCCGCGACTGCGACCGCCGCCACCACCTCCACCAAATCGCTTCATTGCGGCGGCTTTCTCTTCGTCACTCATGGCCTCATAGCGCTCACGCATGGCCTTGACCTGATCCGCTGAGAATCCGCCCATGCCCGGTCCACCGGGGGAGCCTTCCCCAGCACCGGCAGGTCGTGCGGGGGGTTGAGCGTCAGCAGCAGGGGTTGCCACGGCGGTCTCGGCACCAGACGTGGTCCCGCCCTCGGGAACCTCGGGGGCCTCGGGGGCCGCCTCTTCCGGCGGAGGGGCCGGCTCCCAGGAGCTGGGCGGACTGAGCAGGACAACGTCCCCTACTTCCAGGCCCGAGAGCACGTGTGCGAACTTGTTGTTGTCACGTCCGATCTCTACTTTCCGCTGGACCGGCGTGCCCTTATCGCTCACAAAACAGATGGTCTCGCCCGCATCCAGGAAGACCGACTGGCGAGGCACATAGAGAACGTCAGATAGGTCCTCTACCAACACCTCGATGCTACAGGACATGCCCGGACGCATTTCCGGAACCTCCGCATCCAGAGCCACTTCGGTCCGGTACAGGCGCTGGTTGGGGTTGCTCATCCAACTACCCGAGTCCGCAACCGCCGCTACGGCAGCCACTCGACCATGGAATGTCTCGCCAGGAAGGGCGTCCACATGGATCAGGCAAGCCAGCCCAACACGGACCTTGTCCAGTTTCGTCTCATGCAGGCTCACATCGGCTGTCATTCCACCAGCGCGCGGGATCCTGATAATGGTCTGACGTTCGTGAACCTCACCGCCCTCCTGAGGCACCTCGCCCCCGCCGTACCGGGACTTCGTGCGGGCATAGACGACAAGCCCCGCTTCGGGTGCCCGAAGCACGCCCTTCGATACCTGATCGACCAGTTTCGAGTGCTTCTCCTTTTGGCGTTCGAGTTCGCGTTCAGCTGCGGCACGCTCGGACTCAAAATCCACCAGACGCGCAGCTGCCTGCTTGCGAACGACCTCCAGGTCGCGCTTGCGCGATTCGACCGCGGCCGAGAGCTCCTTGCGCTTCGCCCTGTCACCGTAGGCCTTCTTGAGGTTCCGGTCGCGCACCGCCTGGTCCCGTGAGATGCTCTTCTGGGTCACATTCAGCTTGTCCCTATCCAGCTCAGTCTTTTGGACAAAGCCCTGCTCGAAGAGTTTTTCCGTCCACTGGAGGGTCTCCTCCGCCTGCTTGATGCTCTCTTCAGCCAGGACGATGGCCTCTTCAGCCCGAGCCAATTCGCCTTCCCATTCCCCCTCCTCGGCGACATAGGCCTCAAAGTTGAGTTGGGCGAGCTCAAGAGAGAGCACGGCTTCGGCCTCATCGCTCGTGTTCTGAATGACCTGAATCTCGTACTGGGCCTTCGCGTCGACGAAGGAGGCCTCGGCGCGGTCTACGCTGATAGCCTGGTCCACCAGACGATCCTGGTGGCCGGACGTGTCCAGCTCGCAGACAACGTCTCCCGCCTCGACCCGCGTACCCTCCTCAATCAGGAAGATGATGTTCGCACGGCCCTCCAGCTCGTTGACAAGTCGCGCAGAGTCCTTCGCTTCAAGGTTGCCCCGGGCCAACTCTGAGATACGAAGGTCGCCCCGACGGACGGCAACCCCCTCAAGGGGTCCCACCTCTTCTCCGCCAAACAGCCCACCCCCAAACACAAGCAGGATGATCACGGCCAGGGGAATGCCAAACAGCAACTTTCGATTGTCCGTCCAGTTCATTGGGCTTGCTCCGAAGACACTTGCATGAGATCGGGGCGCACATGTATGCCCCCCTCGTCGACTCGCAGGGTTTCGAGCTCCAAGTGCAGATCGAAACGCGCGAGATTGAATTGAATAAGGGATGAAGTCGTATTGTTCTCAGCGCTCACCAGGGAGGCCTGCGCGTCGAGCAGGTCGCGGGTCTCCGCCCGACCCGCAGCCAGATTGAGCTTGGCGCTCTCCACTCGGCGGCGGGCCAAGACCATTGCGCCCCGCTGGATCGCAATGCTCTGGCGGGAGTCCCGCACGGCCCGGAATGCGTCGAGCACGCTGGCGTGGATCGAGTCCTGGTTCTCGGCCAGACCACGCTCGGCTGCCGCCAGGCTGATCTGGCTGGAGCGCAAGGAGTTTCGCTCGCGCTTGCGGTCAATGGGCAGGTCCAAGGCCAGGCTCGCCGTCCAGTCGGTCTCCTGATACCGGACGTCCTTCAGGTCGCCAGCCCCGTTGGGGCTGGAAGCGTTCGCGCTGAGGCCCAGGCTGAGCCCGGCGCCCAAGGCATCCTCCGCAATCGCCAACCGGCGAGCCGAATCGGCGACCTGATCGGAAACTGTCAGATGATCCAGACGATGACCCAGGGCGTACTCACTGGAGGCCAACTCGTCGAGTGTGCCCATCAGGGGATCCGAATCGATAAGGGCATCGAATTCTGCGGGGTCCAAGGTCAACTGGACACCGACGGGCAACCCCAGGAAGAGGTTGAACTGGTCCCACTGGCGGGCAAGGCTCGCGCGCAGGGAGATCAGACGGTTCTCGGAGCCCAGCTCATCCTGTCGTGCCTGGTCCGCCTGGATGTCAGACAGTCGACCCGCAGCAGCCAGCGCCTCGTTGCGCTGGCGCAAAAGGACCAGGTCCCTGTAGTTGCGCTCCTCATTCTCGAGTTCATCTATTGCCTGCAACAGGCCATAGACGCGCCCGGCGACGTCCACCGCATAGGTGCGACGGAAGCGCTCGTAGGAACGAACCGCGTAGACGAGGTTCCGCTCAGCCTGGGTCAGGGGTTCAAGGGCAATGGCCCGGCCGGCCCCTCGCAGGAGAGGCTGGGTAATGGACATGGACAGGTTCGTCAGCTCCGTCCAGTAGTTTCCGGTGGAGACAACGCGAAACATGTTGTTTCCCAGGGTTGTCACGATGGAGGCACCGGTGCCCAGAAGACGTGAGAAGCCCAACGAGCTGTCAACGTCCGCGGTCGAGGCTTCGTCGGCAGTTCCCGACACGCTGCCGGAGGTATCTGCAAACAACTGTGTGGAGTACTGCCAGCGCTCAAGGCTCAGGTCGAGGGCACTGCGATAGAGGGTCTCGCGCTGGGATTGAACCTCGCGGCTGTTCTCAGCGGCGATTTCCAGGCACTCGACCAAGCCCAGGGGCTGACTCGTATCCCACTCCCCGCGCAGGATCCGCTGACGCAAGCTGTCAGCCGGAGGATCGATGGTGAAGCCACCGGGCTCACCGAAGAGCTCCGCGCGCCGCTCAAGCACCATGGCGTAGACCTCCCTGTCCGCATCCGCCGCATGTACCTCTGGGGCACGGCAACCGGCAGCCGAGAGGGAGAGGAGGAGGAAGGTCGCAAGACTCAGGGTGCGGCCGTTCCGTGACCCACATAGGGGGCCTGGGGGCAATAAGGGCAAGTAGCTTCGCAAGGAATCAGGGCGCAATTGGAGGTCAATGCGGGCGATACGGTGTCGCAGTGGGGCGAAATGGTAGCACGGCCAGCAGCACCCCAACTACATCACCCGCCCTCCTAACCCACCAATCGGTACCCCTAATTCAGTTCTTGCACGGTCCTTTCATTAGCTTGGGCATCCATCTGCGGCTCTGGGAGCCGTAGATCAGGGTTGCGAGGCGCGCGCTTGCCCGGACCAATCAGCAAAAAGAGCGTGATAACGCCCTTCGTCCACGATCTTGGCGCGGCGACCGGAGGGCCAGCCCTGCTCGATCATGCTGTCCCCCACAAAAGTCCAGTGACCGACCTCCTCACCGCGCCCATTTCTCATGCGCAGAGTACGTTGGGATTCGGGCCTCCCCCGAGGCCTGGCCACACCACCCACGCAGCTCAGGGTGACGGACTCCACGCAAGCTTGAAGGGGACACACCACATCGAGGCGCATGCTACCAGGCCCGAGCCTGCGCATACGCTCCAACGCCTCCAAGGGAAAGAGGGTGCCCTCACTCGCAGAGAGGTTCAACCTCTGGACCGGGCCTCCGGCCCAACTCAACAGGTTCAGATCTGTCGCCCCACGCTGCCCCTCCATGATCCAGGTGCGACCGGTCCGGCTGGGATGTCCCCACTCGCGCCAGATGAAGCGCCGCCCGGCTCCGCGCCAGCGTTCGGACTCGAACACGCGCACACCATCGGGGTAGCACAGGTCCCGCTCCAGGAGCATCCCCCCCATCACCGCAGTCCTCCTCAATGCCATGATCCCCACGGGCTCATCGGAACCCGGGTCGGTGAGTACGAAGAACTCGCGTAGATTCTCCCGTGTCTGAATCGTCGTCCCGGGCGAACCCTCGGGTACGCCCGCATGGAGGGCCGAGGACAACAGCAGGATCCCAAGGCACTTGGGTGTCCAGAAAGAAGACATACCAGGGGAGGAATCGACCCCTGGACCCCAAACCTTGAGGTCTCCTCTGGCCCTAGCGGCCCTTATCCACGAGCCCCTTGCCGGTCAGGTGTATCCCCAGGATCACCAGGGCCCCCAGGGCTGTCAGGATCGCCCAGGGGGTGCCCCCGAGGCGCCTGCGAAGGTCCACCCATGCCAGGTGCCGAAAGCCCTCCAGGGCCGGGCTCGAGGGGCGCAGCGGCGCACTTCCGTCCACTCCGTAGAGTACTTCGGCGTCAAATGCCTCCCCCAGCCCGGCTGAGCGGTGACGCAGGATTCGCCAGTGGGCCCAAGGGGCGGCGAATCCGGAGTCCCAGTGGAGGTGTGCGAGGGTGCCCCCCTCGCTGTCGCGCATGCGCTCCCACTCCCCGTCCGGCCATTTTTGTGGGGCGGCCTGATGTGCAAGATCCAGATGAGTCGACGCACTCACCAATACTCCCGGGAGCTGAGTGAGAACCCCCAGCATGAGGAGTCCCAAGACCAGGCCGCGCCCGGCAGGCAAGCTCTGGGCATGGCGCAGGCCCAGGGCGACGGCCAGCCATAGGAAGGGCAGCGCGGGCAGGAGCAGTCGCGGGCCATAGGTCTCGCCTCCGTGCCAGGCTCGGGTCGCGACAGCACTCAGGACCGTCCCCACGAATACGCCCAAGAGGACGCGTTCGAGCAGGCGCTCTCCACGCCGACGTGTGCGAGCAATTCCCAGGGGAACCAGAAGAACCAGGGGAGCCATCCAGACAAGGCCGACCCCCGGGGAGACGAGCAGGCCCGCGAGGGCCGCGGGCCATTGAGAGAGTGGCGCGATGTCCTGGGGGCGGGGAGGGGTCCAGGAGCCGCTCTTGGCATGCTCAAACCACAACAGGATCGCGACGCCCACGAACACCGGCAGGACAACGACAATGGCGGCCGCGCGGCCGGACAGGCCACCGTCGCGCTCAGGTCCCCAAGGTGCATCGTGCAGGACGCCGTAGCCACGGGTCAGGACCACCTCCGTTGCCGCACACAGAACCAGCACTGCAGGCAACGTGTCCAACCGGGTGAGCAGTGTCAGGGCGAGGGCCAGTCCCAGGGCCGCGAGATTTCCAGCGCTCGGATACTCAAGCCGCGTCAAGCGTGAGCGGATGCGCAAGAGCAGGTGGAACGAGAGGAACAACAGGAAGGTGCACTGCACATCATCCGCACCCGTGCGCGATTGGGCCCAGGCAAATGTGGACAGGCCGTAGGCGAAGGCCGCAAACCAAGCGTGAGAGCGCTCGATCCGCAGTCGACGGGCGGCGAGAACCAGCAGCAGCGCCGTCAGGGCCGTGAGCAGGGGACCGCGCCAGGCCAGAGCCAGATGGGCAAGGTAGTCGTCGCCTGCAGCGCCATAGTATCCCCGCTGGTGATGGCGCTCCTCCAAGCCCGGAACCCAAGAGCCCACGCCACGACCGATCCAATAGAAAGGCACCCCCAGAAGAGCCTGACCCAATCCACTCTGGGCAAACCAACGCCCACGCCACTTTCCTGCTCCCTCCTGGAGCCCGGTATCGAGCCCACTGCCTGCTCCGCCAAGTGAGCCTGACAGCGGCAGGTCATGCAGGGCCCAACCCTCGCCGGTAGCCAGGGCGCGTGTGACCAGAAAATCCGCCTCACCGCGCGGCTCTTCGGGCATGCCGTTGAAGGTCAGGCTGAATAGGGCCAAGAGGATGCAGAAGACGCCGCGGGCCAATGTGCGGTCATCCTTCCGCACGGGATCGCGGGGAATGTAGGGGCTCATCAGCCATCCCCCCCGAGCTTCCCGTCCGCCTCGGCGGGCGTCCAGCACAGGAGGGATACCGTGCCCACGCGCAAGCACTCATGTGCTCCCGAGCGTGTGAGCTCTCGCTCAATGAACTGGCGAGTCTGCTCTCTGTTCTCTTCGGTGACGAGAAACACCACGGGACGTCCAAGGGTATGCAATTCCGCCAAGCGCTTGGGCGTCACACCGTCGGACTCGTTGAACACGGCCTGGATGGCAGTGTGACGCGGTTGCCAGCGTGAGCTTGTGGGTGCGGACTCGGGCCACCGATCCACCCACAGGGGCATGTCGGCATAGAGCGTAGCCGGGTTGGGCAGAACCCGGCCTTGGGCTGTGGCGCCCACGGCGAGTACCAGAACAGGGTCCTGGTCCCGCAGGGAAAAATCTTCGCGCAGCCAACGGTAGGCCTCCGCCAGCTGACGACGCCGCGCCCCGCGAGCAGCAGCCTGTTCGGTCCGGCTGGCCAGGACAATTTTGGAGGTGGTACCGTCTCCTGGGGCCTCGGCCTCGCTCGGGAATGCGGGAGCGATCTGTTCCCCCTCCTCCAGTACCGGAACCTCGTGACGGGCCCAAGCGAGAAGGTCAACGCCACTGCGCAAGGCGGCACGACCGCCGCCTCCAATGACGATCGTGGCCAGGATCACGGCCGCCAGACGCCACAGCCCTCGTCTGTCCCAGGCGCTCACAAGCCCTCCCGCAGCCAAGACACCCAAGACCAAGCTCGAGCAACGGCCGAGAACGGGCCCCGCCCACCGGGGGGCGACCTGGATAGCCACCATGGGCAGCAGGGCGCAGAGGAAGAACCACGCCAAGAGCAGTCGCTGATCCCGGCGCTCGGCCTCCGTTGCCGCCCCACCGCTCCTCCCCCTCGACCCGAGACCCACGCATGCCAGGAGCAGGGGCAGAGAAGCAAAGAGAGCTGAGGCCAGATTGCCGGAACCCTGTGCACCCTCCGGATGGGGTCGCAAGGCCACCCCAAAACGGCTGACCAAGAACAGTCCCGGAAGGACAGCAAGACCCAGGTAGAACAAGACCCGTTTTCGACCTGGGCGTTGAGCCACTGCCGCGCAGGCTCCCGTGGCCAGGGCGGCACAACCGCCAAGCAGCGGGTACAGGCAAAAGGCAACACCGTGGCAGAGTGCGGCCAATCCCACCCATGGCCGGCGGCCATTGCGCAGGGCGTGGGCGGAGGCGAGCCAGGCACCGAGCACGAAGACCAGCCCCAAAGCCCCCCCTTCGCCGGGCAGGAACAGGCTCCCACCAAAGTGCATCTCGTCAAAGGGGCCGAGCGGAGTGAGTGCAGCGTGCGTCGCCCGCCAAGTGTTCCCCGCAGTGCTCTCCAGACCCACTCCCGCCTCCAGGTGGCCGGTGCCAAGCCTAAGCACGCCCCAGGCGTTCCAACCAACAAGACCCAGCGCAGAGGCCAAGAGCGTGCGCCGCCACTCCTTCCACAGCGGCGCAGCCAAGAGGTAGAGCAACAGAGGAACAAGCACGACACACCAGGTTGAGAGCAGGGCTGACGCCATGGTCGGCGCCACTCGCAGCGCGCCGGCTACTGCGGCCACGAGGGCCGCAGAACCTGGGTGGTGCTCCAAGATCGTCCCAGCCAGCCATGGATTCTCCAGACCGCCCCCGCGCAGGAATCCGCGTGCGACTCCCGCTTGCCAGATCGCCCCCTCAGCCTCCATTCTGATCCCGTTCCCCTGCCCCACGAGAAGCCACGACCAGCCAGCAGCCAGCAGCAGGGAGAGAACCAACACTCCGGCGGCGGCCTTGCCAGCCGAGTCGATGCGAATGGACCTCCCCATACAACCCAACTGCAGGAGCGCCAAGAGCCCGAAGGTCACAGGCCAGCCCAGTACGGACCCCACCGTCGCGTGAGCCATGGCCCCGACCACGGCAATCAGGGGTACGGAGAGCAGGCTCGAGAAGATCAGCAATTTGAGGAGTGAGGGCTCTCGGGGGCTCCAGCGGAGCAGGATCGGAAAGCCGGCACCCAAGAAGACCACGACTGCAGCCGTCCACCGCAAGACGATGGGGTCCGCGCCACCTGCATGAGCCAACGCGGCCAAGCCTGAACAGGTGGCCACGAATTCGGCGCTCAAGGCCGTTGAACGGGGGGTCTCACCAACGCTGGGGGTCACGGGTGGGCCCTCAATCTTTGCCGCCTGCTGACAGGCTCTTGAGCCAGCGCACGATTTCCTGGCGCATGTCATCCACAACCGAGACTCGCTGCAGGGCCACATTCACATGGAGTTGCTCCAGATCTTCGACGAGAAAGAGCGCCATATGACTGCGCTGCCCCCGCAAGACGCCTTCATCAGCCAGCAGGCGGAAGTCCGTGCCGCGCAGGGTGTAGAGCCCCTGGGCGAGATCGAAGGCGATCATGGGGTGCACCTCATCCGACCCGGCGGGCGGCGCACCTTGGGGCCCGAAGAGTCCGGGTTCCCGCTGACCCTCGTGGGGCACGTCCAACCAGGCCAGGATCGTGGGAGCGACACGGCTCAACCCGACCAACTCGCCCTGCAGACCCGTTGAGGCCGACCGGGCCGGGCCGTAGAACAAGAGGGGCACGCGCAAGCGATCGTCGTCAAGCCAACGGTCGGTGGGCCAGCGACCCGACTCGGGCAGGCTCGTCCCTGAGACGCCCGCCAAGACAATACCCGTTTGATTCCACTCGCCGGGAACTGCGCGGCGAAAGCGCTCGAAGAAGTTGGCCACCCGGCCACTGAGGGTGGCCAGCCCACCATCGTACAGGGCCACCGTTTGGTACTGGCTGGACAGGGTCAGGGAGGGGGGATCCGGAGCTGTGGAAGCCTCCTTGAACTCAAAGCTGCCATCGGCCGGGCCTCGGTACTCCGGGTCCGTGAACAGAGTGGTGTAGTCCACCAACTGATCGGGACTCCCCGGCCACGCGCAGGGCGCGGGCTGAAAGGGAATCTGCGGCCCTTCCAGATGCAACCACAGGAACACCCGCGGAGCTCCTTCCCAAGTGCGGCCCTCCAACCAGTCGGCTGCGGCGGCCAAAACCTCTTCGTCCGTGTCGAGAACCTCACAGGGAGCCAACCCTCTCTCCAAACCGGAGGTCAGATGCTTACCTCCGCGGGCAATGAACCCTGCGGCCTCGAAGCCGACGGCCACCAACTCTTGCGCCATGGTTGTGACATCCGGCGAAATTTCACCGCCGGTATCCAATACCCTCGTGCGCATGGGAACAGCACCCGTCATGAGTGTGGCCAGCGAGGACTCCACGTAGGGCGAAGGGCAAAAGGCCTGAACGTAGACGGTCCCCCGAAGTGCCAGATCGTCCAAGGCCAGGCCTAGGGAGTTGACGCCTGCGGGTGCCGACGTGGTCGGACGGTCGTAAAGCAGGAACGAACAGTGGTCCGCGCGCATACCATCGACGGTGATGAGGAGCACGTGCCGGGCGGGCTCGGCCTTCGCCGAGCGGAAACCGCAAGCCCCACAGACCCCAAGGGCCGCGGCGAGAATCACGTGCGGGAGTGACAATGTCATGGGAGGCAGCAACGGCTGGAGGCGCATGATCGGGAATGCGGAGGGCCATGTCGAGCGGGTGGCATGATCACCGCGCGGAGGCTTCACGCCCTCAAGGCCCTCCAATGCCCCAGAGGGGCCGTACCCAGAACTGGAACACCAGGGTAATCAGTCCGACAGCCAGCAGATTGATCCAGACTCCCGCCCGCACCATGGCGGAAATCGGAACGCAGCGACTGGAGAAGACTACCGCGTTGGGAGGCGTGGCAACCGGCATCATGAAGGCTGCGGAGGCCGCCAAGGTAGCGGGCACCATGACCAACAAGGGGTCAAGCCCCGCGCCTACCCCCGCCGAGGCAATCACGGGCAGGAGCACGGCGGTGGTGGCCGTGTTGGAAGTCACCTCGGTCAACAGGCTCATGAACAGGGCCACACCGGGGACGATCCACCAGCTGGACCTGTCCTGCATGAGTGGAACCAGGCCCGACCCGAGGAGCTCATCCAAGCCGCTCACCTGGAACCCCTTGGCCAGACAAAACCCACCGCCCAACAGCAGCAACACTTCCCAAGGCAACTTCACCGCCGTCCTCCAGTTCATCAGGAACTTGCCACCGCCCACCGGGATCACAAAACACACCAAGGCCATGAGGGAGGCCACCGTGGCGTCGGAGATGTCGTTCTTGTGCTGTGCGTACCAACCCGGATCGCTGGCCTCGGGTCCAAGAAACAAACGCGACCAACCGCGCATCTCAATGGCACCCAAGTGCAGATCTGCACGGGTCACCCAGAGCACAGCGGTACACACAAATGCTCCGGACATGAGCCACTGGGGGCGCGTCATCGGCCCCAGAGCGGCGCGCTCCGCAGCGATCACTTCCCCTGCGCCGCTGCCGCCGCCCGCAATGGGAAAGACGTGGCGGGTCAGAATCCACCAAGCACAGGGGACGAACACGACGACCAGTGGCCCCCAACCGAGAAACCACTGCCCGAAGCTGATCTTGGGTCCATCAGGGAAACGCATCTCGAACTGCCCCAGGAACTCCTGGTTGGGGGCGGTACCCACGGGGGTGCCCATCCCTCCAACGGATGCTGAGTAGGCCACACCCAGTAGGAGACACAGACCAAACGTAGACGTGCCCTTCTCCTCCCCTTCAAGGCGCGCAAGCACGGCCATCGCAATGGGCAGCATCAGGAGCGTGGTCGCGGTGTTGTTGATCCAAAGGGAGAGGAATGCGGCCGCGGCCATGAACCCCAGCACCAGACCACGCCGCGAATCCCCGACTCGAGAGATGATCCACAGGGCCATGCGTCGGTGAACACCCCACCGCTCAAGACCCAGGGCGATAATGAAAGCCCCGATAAAGAGCATCACCAGATCGCGCATGTAGACCGGAGCAACGTCACGGGCCGGCAACACCCCCAGCAGGGGAAAGAGCACCGCGGGGAGCAGTGAGGTCGCTCCGATCGGCAGAGCGACGGTGATCCAGAGGATGCCGGTCAGGGCAGTGGTAGCGGCCACTGCTCGTTGGCTGGTGTCGAGGCCAAGGCCGGGCCACCCGAGGATGAACATGAAGGCCACAATGCCCAAGCCCAACCCCCACCGGCGAGCGCCGGGCCCCCCACGCTCGTCGCCCAGGTCTCCAGGAGAGCCGGGCAGAGTCAACCTGTGTCCCCCTCGTGGGTGGTGCCAGTGACCTTCTCCACCCAACGAGCGTAGTGCTCCTCCACGTGGGAAGCGGGCAGAGCCACTATCTGGGGTACGTCATAGGGATGCAGTTGACGCACCCTCTGTTCCAAGTCAGCGAGTCGCTCCTCAGGTGCCTTGAGAATAACGAGGACCTCTTCCGAGCGCTCGAGCTGGCCCTCCCATGAGTAGTGACTCGTCAGGCCGGGCAGCACTTGTGCGCATGCAGCGAGTCGCTCCCCGACCAAGGCCTTCGACAGACTGTCTGCGACCCCCTCATCGGGAACGGTCACGAGCACGACGAGCAAGGGCGATACGGAATCCATTGAAGGAGGATAGCGTCCATGAAGGCGAGACATCGAGGGGTTCGTCCATCTAGAATGTCCGGCGTCATGGGGATCCTCCACAGTTGCATCATGGGCACGCTCCCCTGGGTCCCAGAGCCCCTCATGCGCCGCCTGTCGGGTCGCTACATCGCAGGTGAATCGTTGCCTGAAGCCATGGACGTCATCAGTACCAATGCCTCCCGCGGTTTCGCAGGGGTGCTGGACATCCTGGGGGAAGGCGTTGAGGACGAAGCGGCCGCGCGGGAAGCCTTGTCGGCCTACAAGGAAGCGGCAAGTGAGCTGGGGGCGGCAGGCCTGGACTGCTACGTCTCGGTGAAACCCACCCACTTTGGGCTCTCCATCAGCCCAGGGCTTGCGCTGGATCTGTACGTCGAACTTGCCGAGCACTGTCAGGCACTGGGTCAGGCCATGCGGGTGGAGATGGAAGACCATCCGACCACGGACGCCACACTGGACCTGTTCCATTCTCTGCGCAAACAGTTCAACGACGTGGGGATCGTGCTGCAATCACGCCTACTGCGCACGCCGGATGACATAGAAGCCCTCGGAAGTGAAGTGATGGACGTGCGCATGGTCAAGGGCATCTACCTTGAACCCGAAGCTATCGCCCACTGCGAACACGGTGCCATTCAGGACGCCTTTGTCGAGTGCACAAAGCAGTTGTGGTCCGCCGGTCACCGGGTGGCATTGGCCACACACGATGGGCCACTGGCCGAACGCTGCCTGGCCGTTGCAGCCGAGTTGGGGGTCGCTTCCGACCGAGTGGAGTTCGAGGTCCTGCTCGGCGTGCAGGAAGCCCTCTGGAAGGCTTGGCAACAAGCCGGGCACAAGGTGCGGGTCTACGTACCCTATGGACCCGAGTGGCGATCCTATTCCCAACGCCGTCTAGGCAAGAACCCCGAGATCCTCGGCCACCTCATACGCAACCTGCTGCGCTGAGAGATTCTGAAACCGCTTGCTCTACTTGCCCATCTGCAGGCGACGGGCGAGCATCTCGCTGAGAACGCCGGTGGCAAGAATCTTGTCCATGGTCGCCCGATAGTCATAGGGGACCCGGTGCCAGGTGACCTGATGATCTTCCAGGACCGCATAGCAGGCCCGATTATCGTTGTCTCTGGGTTGGCCCACGGAGCCGATGTTGATGAACGCCTGCTTGCCTTCGGGAAGCGCCACTGTGTGCTCGGCGCTCCCCCCCAAACCGGCGAACTGCAGGTCCTCCCAGAAGATCCCTGGGTAGTGGGTGTGCCCGCCCAGGGCGATACCCTCGAATGACTCGAAGACCGCCCGCAACTTGTCTGGGTTCAGCATGCCGTCAGTGGAGAGAACGTACTCACGCACAGGATCCCGCGGCGAGCCGTGCACAAAAAGAAAGCGCCCCTCCCTATAAGTGAACTCCAGGTTCTGCAGCCACTTCCAACGCCCCTTGCGCTCAGAACTGCTGTACCAGCGCGGACACAGGCGGGCGCGCGTAAAATCAATCGCCCCGCGGGCATGGGGATTGAAGTCTGCCCCGCCATGAAAGAGTGCATCGTCGTGGTTGCCCATCAGGGAAACCTCCGCGTGCCCGCGCACGAGATCTACGCAGAACTCGGGCTCAGCTCCATACCCCACGATGTCGCCCAAGCAAAAAATGCGCTCGATGCCCTGCGCACGGATGTGCTCAAAGACGGCTTCAAGCGCCTCCCGATTGGAGTGCAGGTCGGAAATCAAGGCGACTTTCATGGACGACTCATGCTAGCGGTCCGAGGCCGATGCCGCACGGGGTAGACCCTCTTGAAGCCTGCCTTCCAAGTAGAGCGCGGTTACAGGAGGGCAGGTACCCGTCAATTCGTCCATAATGGCCTCTGGCTGACCGGATTCAACATCAAAGAGAACCAGGTCAGCGCGAGCACCGGGGGCCAGCGAGCCCACCTTCCCTTCCAGATCGAGGGCCCTGGCAGAGCCTCGGGTGGCCATGCCCCAGACGTCGGCGGGGGCTAGTCCCGGCTGTGCTTTCCGTAAGAGAGCCATCTCCCGGCGCATGTCCAGAGCCTTGTTGCTGGCCAGCGAATCCGTGCCCAGAGCCAGGTTGACGCCGGCACTCCTGTAGAGATCGAGGGGAAACGTATCGCGGCCGAAGAAGTGGTGTGTGCCCGGGCAGTGGACGAGGCTCACCCCCGCCGCTGCAAGGCGCTCGGGCTCGCCTGCCGCGGGATGATTGCCGTGCACCAGAGAGGTGCGCGGGCCAAGCAACCCCGCTTCATCAATCAGATCAAGACCCGGACGTAGAGGGGCGGGCCCCAGGAATTCAGCCAGTGGGCCCTCGCCGTAGAGCAGGTACTCCTGCTCCTCGGGACTCTCCGCCCAGTGAATCGTAATCGGCAGACAGCCTGCCTCCGACAACTCTCCCAATTCTGTGAAGAGGTCCGGGCTGACGCTGAAGGGAGCGTGTGGAGAAACTGCTGACGGGAGGGCCGTGGCACCCAGCTGCTCGCGTAGGTCTGCAACCGCCCCATGGGTACGGGCGACATCCCCGGCGTCCAAGCACTCGTGATAGAGACGCACGGCCATGGGTGAGTCGGCCGCCCAGTGGGGGCTGATCGCCAAGCTGGAGATCTCCCCCACCGCAGTGGTCCCACTGGCCAGAAGCTCCTGCTCCCCCAGTCGCACGCCTTGAGCCAGTTCTGATTGCGCGCACGCAGCCCTTTCGCGCAACAGGTGCCCAACCCAGGCAGAGAAAGGCCCCTCCCCAGCAAGCCGCCCCCCCAGGGCCGTCAGCTCAAGGTGAGCGTGGGCGTTGACGAGTCCGGGGCAGAGTATGCCCGGTCCAAGATCTATGGGTTCCTCGCCGAGGTCATTCGCCAAGCGACGAATGGAGGCCTTCCCCGTAGCCACGCGCACGATCTGTCCGTGCTCGACGCTGATGGCCCCATCGGAAACAGGTCCGTGCTTGTCGTCAAGAATCCACTGAGCCCGGATCAGGCCCATGCTTTGACCTGCAAGACGTTGTCGAACTCGGCGAGCCTCATCCTCGAGGATCAGTCGGGGATGACACGCACACGGAGATTCGTCACGCCAACCACATCTGCCAGGTCGTCACCGGGAGTGTCGCCCCCATCTGACGTGCCATCAAAGATGATCGCAAAGCGGATCATGTTGGGCGCAATGGGAAAGTCGTTGAACATCGCCGGGTGGTCCACCCAGGGAGTAACGGAGCTGGGATCAATACCTGCCAGGAGACTGTTCACGTCCCCATCACAGGGATCCGTGGTTCCATCGGTGCGCGCACCCTGGAATCGGACCACGATGGGAGCGGCAGAGACCGTACCACCCTGGGTGCCGAGACTGATGCCGAACTGATTCTCCCAGGAAGTGCCGGGAAAGAACCCGCTGTCGCCCCGGAAGGGGATGAGGATCTCTCCCGTGCCGCCCGGGTTGTACTGGATATCCATGTTCCAGCCCATATCGTCGGGGTCGCCCGTGTTGTCGTCGTCCTCGTCGTCTACGAAGCCTAGAGAGAAGTAGGTCCCGCTGGGCTGCAGCCAACAGGACATGGAGGCCGAAATGGAATCGGGACGGTGGGTGGTGGGAATCCAACCGGGACCGTCATCGGAGTCCTGACCGTTGTCCACACTGACCCATGACAGGGAGTCGTCGAGGGGGGCGTAGGGCAGGACCGAAGGCGCAACGAGTGAACGGGTGATCCCCCCCACCATGTCCTCCACACGCAACAGCCCCGGGCTTCCGTCTCCGCCCAGGGACAGGCTCCAGACGCCCTCTCCGCCCATGCCGCCACTGATATCGATGGTGCCCGGAGTGGGCGAGATGTCGACGACCATGCTCTGCAACTTGATCGCACCGCCAGAGCCTCCTCCACCCGGAGTCGCAAACTGGCCGAAATCCACGGTCCAGGTCTCCCCGCTGCACATGAAGTCGTTCAGACCTGGGCGAGCCTGACCACCCTGCCCTCCCGTGGCGTTTATCTTACCATCCACCGTCAGGCTCTTGCCGGCAGTGACCTGCAGAGCACCACCGCCACTGCCACCCATGGCTCCCGAGTGGTCGTGCCAGGCCTTGAACCAGGCCTTTTCGCCAATGCAGTTCGTGCCGCCCGCAGACGGGCGCCACGCGAAGGTCCCGTGCGGGTGATTGCCCCCGCCGCCGCCACCTGAGCCGCCACGCAGGAAACCATCCCACCAGTTCAGCAGGCGCTGGTTGTAACCCACGTTGTCCTCTGCTGGCGCCTCAAGTCCAATGCTGGAGCTATCGCCTCCAGGAGTATCCGGCCCGCCATTGTCCTGGCCCGAAGGGTACTCAGCCGTAGCCAGAACAGCGTCGGAGACCCCAATGCCTCCATCCAGCGCGTAGGCCCCGCCGGAACCCACCCCACCCACCATCATGCTGCGGCATTCCAACTCCGCCCCCAAGACGTTGTAGTCGTCGACACGGTTAAAGCCCAGACCATGGTTGTTGTTGGCGGCGGTCGTGCTGGTGTCGACGGTCGGGTAATTGGTCGGGTACTGCACACCACCGACTCCACCCCCCAGCCCAACCGAACGCCCCACGCCCATCCCTGAGCGGCCTTGGGTATCGGCACCGGGATTGGTCACGACGTCGTTCTCGCACAAGCCGAGGCTACCCATGTTCCCATTCACGCTCCCCATGTCAAAGCGGTCGCCACCAAACCCTCCATCACCGCCACCAGCGGATGGGGCGGGGGCTGCCAACTCGGTTTCCGGAGCCACGGTGCTCGAATCGTGATCGTCGGGTTGCGGGCCACTCAGGTCCACGATGCTACCCATGAGGAACATCGCTGAGCCGCGCACGTACAGGCGGGCAGGTTGTGATCCCACAAGGACCAGTTCGGAGCCTGACTCAAGGGTCAGTGACTGGAACTCGAAGACGCCGTCGGTGACAGTGAGCGAATCCGGATAGTTTCCCAGAGTCCCCGGAAAGTTGACCGCATCCGCATTGCCCAGATAGTCCGGGATCAGATCGAAACCCAGCCCATCCGAGGTTCCCAAAGGAAAGGTCTGGGAGTCGGTATTCAGCACAAGCTTCATTCCGCTCGGAACACGCAGGTCCCCTAGGCGGCCCGAGCCACCACCGATTCCAGGAGCCAACCGACCACCGCCCCAGAAAGCTCCGCTCCGTGGGCCATCTTCATTGGAGTTGGAGTCGGGCCAAGACAAGAGGAAGTCCTCACCCCCGTCAGGCACGAGCACCTCGCCCAACTGCGGCAACTCCGTAATGAATGAGTGCGAGCCACCACCCGAGGAGATCGGGTTGGCCACCAGGTCCTGCACCGCAGGCGGCAGGGTTAGAACGATCCTGCGAGGATTCAAAGCCGCGTCGGGTCCCGCCGAGGGCAAGGGCACGTCTGATACAAAGTACAGGCTGGTCGAGAGTTGCTCGAGGTCCACCGCATAGGTGAAGCTACCTTCGATCGGCGTCTTGTCTTCAGTCAGCAAGTCCCCGTCGTCGTCCAGCTCAATGAGAATGTTGGGAGAATCGCCAGTGGAAGGATTCAGGAGGGTCGCCACGTTCATGATGTCGTTGAACGCGAAGCTCACGCGGGTCTGGCGGTAGACGTTCGTTAACTCAGAACCCCCATTGACCAGGACGTCCGACACGATGATGGGCGTTCCGTCAGACTGATAGTCCACGACCTGATCGACGAACATCAAGACTGAAGGAGGGCCCGGCACAGGATCGATGACACCCTCAGTCGTTTTGATCGTGCACTGCATCCGACTCTTGTTGTCGACGCCCTGGGTGCTCTGGATAAACGGCCCCTGATCGTTCTGGCTAACGCCCGGCAGGAATATTCGGTAGGACGTCGACGAGGCCAGTCCATGGATGGGCGTGCCGTTCTGGTCGAAGGTCAGGGAGGGGCGGAAGATCAGCCGATGCGAATCCGTCGGGTCGCTGTAGAACTGGCCCGATGGGGTTGTCCCGTTGGCGACCTCGGTAATCCGGAAAGAACTCGAATTGACGCTGAACAGGTCAAAGGGCTCAGAGAAAATGATCGAGATCTCTTGGTTCTGATAGGTATTGGCGATGGCGCAATTGACCGCGTTACCCGTTGTGCCATCCGTACACCCCAGGGTGCAGGACACAATAAAGAAGCCGCTCTCGGACGGATTGGAATCACTCTCAGTGGAGCAAGCCGAGAACAGGGCCAAGGCCGAGAGGGAGAAGGCGAGGTGGGAGGAGCGCGGCGTCCACATGGGTCAAACGTCGTTGATGGGTGTACGGGGAGAATCGGTCCAGATATCGGCCTCGATCCTACAGCAAGTGAGCCTTCTGCACTCCAATCCAACCGGGCTTCTTGGCCACTTGCCAGCACGTAGGCACCCTCCACCTTGCCGAGCGCCCCCCACCCAGCCACCGAAGCAACCGTCGAGGTGTTGGAGTACACCAACGGCCGCGGCCTCCGAGCCAGCGGCCCGGACATGCACCCACTGGAGCATATCTCCAGAGATTCGCCCGGAGCCCCCGGTAGCCTTGGCGAAGCCTAGTCGGGCAGAACGCGGACCCAGAAACTGTCGATTCCCTCCACTTGGTCGAGGATCTGCTTCGGGATGTCACCCGCCACTCGCGTGTTGTCGAAGATGATGACGTAGCGCATGAGGTTGGGGGGAGGGAGGAACCCATTCAAGAGGGCTGGGTGGTCCACCCAGGGGGTCACCGACCCGGGAACGATTGACGTGGAGGTGTCGTTGAGATCCAGGTTGCAATAGTCCTCTGTTGCCGTAGCCAGCGCACCCTGGAAGCGAACCACGATCGGAGCCGCCGCGACGGTTCCGCCTTGGGTCCCCAGACTCTTCCCGAACTCATTCTCCCAGGAGTTGGGGAGCTGGTTGTTGAAGCCGCGGAAGGGGATCGTCACCGTGCCGCTGCCGGTGTTGTAGAGGAGGTTCATGTTCCAGCCCATCTGCGCAGCGGGGCCGGTGTTGGGATCGGCCTCATCCTCCACGAAGTACAGAGACAGAATCGAACCCGGAGGTTTCATCCAGCACGAAGAACTGGCGCTGATTGCGTCGGGACGCTGACTTGCCAGGACCCAGCCGGGGCCATCAAGAGGGTTCTGACCGTCGTCCACGCTGACCCACGACAGGGAGCTGTCATAAGGGTCAAAAGGAAGAATGGAAGGTGCCGCCATGGCCCGGGACAACCCGGCGAGATCCTCGATACGCACGAGCCCCGCGCCCCCATCGCCACCAAGGGAGTTGGCCCAGAATTTTGCCGTACCACCACGCCCACCCGAGACATCGATGGTCCCAGGGGTGGAGGCCAGGTCCACGACAATGCTCTGGAGTTTCACGGCTCCTCCCGATCCGCCCCCGCCAGGGGTGGCGAACTTGCCGTAGTCCACGTCGCACGGATCGGCCACCGCTGGGTTGCGTGGCTCACCGCCTCGGCTACCACTGGCATCGATGACACCATTGACGGTGATGCGCTTGCCGGACGTTAAATGGAACGCGCCGCCACCAGAGCCACCGCGCGCGCCGGAGTGATCCATCCACGCGTGGAAGTTGGATAGGGGTCCCACACAAGCGTTCAAGCTGGAGCCATTGTGCCCATCGGCCCATGCGCCGAAGGGATGACCACCCCCCCCACCACCACCGGAACCACCTCTCAGGTGGCCCTTGTTCCAGCGCAGCAACCGCGCGTTGTAGCCCTGGTTGTCCTCCACTGCGGCTTCAAGCCCCACTTCGGCAGGATCCCCACCCGGGGTATCTGCTGCATTGTTCGTGACCCCGGGATAATCGGAGGTCGGAGCGAGGGAGAAGGCCACGCCGATTCCTCCAGCCGTCGCGTAGGAACCACCAGAGCCGGAGCCCCCGACCATCATGCTGCGGCATTCCGTGTCGAGCGTGAACGGGTCGAAGATGGCATTCACGTTGAAACCGACCTCTTGCGCACCCGTGGTTTCCGTGTTCGTTGACGGCAGCCGGATGGGATACTTCTCGCCACCGAGCCCAGCACCCTTCTTACCTTGGCGGCCAACGCCCATACCCTTGTAGCCTTCCCGGTGAGGACTCACCATGGCCACCGGATCGTTCTCACAAGCAGTGAGAGCGACCATGGCCGCGTTGCTCGCCATGTCGGAGCGAGAGCCCCCGAACCCGCCATCACCGCCACTGGCCGCGTTGACGGGAGTCGTCAGCATGGTGAATGGATCGACCATCGTCGAGTCGTGGTCTGCGGGAACCGCTCCCGTCAGATCGAGAACGGCGCCAGCCTGAATGTCCACAGGCCCACGCACGTAGACACGGGCGGGGTTCACGCCTTCGAATCGAATGGACCCACCGGACTCAACAATCAGCGAATTGAACTCGAAGACTCCATCGGTAATGGTGATGGAGTCGGGGAAGTTCCCTTGGGTGTTGGGGAATCCGGAAGGATCGGGGTTGCCCAGAATGTCAGCCACCTGATTGAGCAGGAAGCCGTCATCCGTGGTCAGGGGGAATGTCTGATTATCCGTGCTAAGCGTCAAGGAGAGACCGGCGGGCACGATGAGATCGCCCAATCGTCCCGAGCCACCACCGATGCCAGGAATCAACTGGCCGCCGCCCCAGAACGCGCCACCGCGGTTGCCGTCTTCGTTGGAATCGGCAGCGGGCCATGAGACGGTGAAGTCCTCACCACCGGGAGGCAGCAAGGACTCCTGAAGGGTTGAGGGCTCGGGGATGAAGGACCGCTGGCCGCCACCTGCTGCGACGGAGTTTGAGACCAGATCCTGAACCGTGGAAGGAATGATGATCACCACGCGACGTGAGGAAATTGGTGCATTGGGCCCGGCCGAAGGCAATGGCAGCGTGGCGTCGAAGTACAGGTAGGTCTCCAAGCGATCGAAGTCCACTCCGAAACTGAAGGCACCGTCCACGTCGTAGCGATCGAGGGTAGCCAAGTCGCCGTCATCATCCACCTCAATGGTGATGTACGGGGCTTTCTTGCTGGCTGGATCGAGCAAGGTCGCGATGTTCATCACGTCATCGAAGAAAAAAGTGATGCGCGTCTGACGCCAGACATCCTCGATTACCGGAGTGTTCGTCACAACGACGTCGTAATCAAACTGGTTGGCATTGCCCTCGGAGTCATAGCCGGTCACAACATCCACCGTCGTGACGACGTCCGGGGAACCGGGCACCGGGTCGATGACCCCCAGGCTGGTGCGAACAGTGCACTCCATGCGTGCCTGATTGACCTGACCGGTAGTGCTCTGGATGAATGGGCCAAATCCATCCTGCACCTCCCCCGGAATGCGAATCGAATAGGAGGTGTTCGCCTCCAATCCAAAGATCGGGTTGCCGTTCTGGTCAAAGGACAGGGCCGGACGGAAGATCAACCGCCTGAGGTTGGTGGGATCACCAAAGAACTGCCCAGGAGGCGAAGTGCCGTTGGCCACATTCACCACCTGAAATGTGCTGGAATTGACCGAGAACAGATCGACCGGGTTCGAGAACAGGATGGAGATCTCCTGGTTCTGGTAGGTGTCGATGATCGAGCAGGTGATCTGGTCCCCTTCGGTTCCATTGGTGCACCCGAGGCTGCAGGTCTCGATGTGGAACCCTCCAGTACTGACTCCCCCACCGCCGGAACAGCTGGCCAGGCCCAAGGAGAGGCCCAGGATCATGATCGCGACAGGCGACCGCAAGACCGCGAGACGGGGGGAGGGGAGCAGGCCTTTGGCCGGGGTGGATGTGCGCTCGATTCGCATGGATGTCCGTAAAGGGCCTCGGGCCCGGGTTGGGGCTCGATGCCGTGACGCAGGGCGCCGGGGAGATGGAGGGTGACGGAGAATGAAAACCCGGGCCGAATCCGGGGTAGGAACCTACCCGGACAAGGGGGCAAAGTTGCGTCCTGGTCGGGAAGGCCCCCAAGGAGGGCTCGTCAGAGTTCAGGGGGGCCACTATATTGCCGTCTGGGATCTCCATGCCAAGCCCCAACTGCAAGAGCCCTGCCCAACAAGCCCCCCCGGCCCCACATTCTTCCCCCCCACGCCCCATTTTGGCCCCCACTCCCCAAGCGCCCATGCCTCCCCCCGAGCTTCGGGCCGGGCCCCTACACCAGGCCCCCACCAGCCCCTTCCGGGGGATTCTCCTCTGGCCCTTCGGGTGGGCCCTTGGGCTCCTCCCTCTGGTCAGTTGCTCGCCCGCCCCGGCCCCAACTGCAGGTGAACCCGCTGCCCAAGAGATTGCCCTCCCCCCGTCATTGAATCCGGGGAGCAAGGGTGAGGATCGGGACTCCGCGGGGATCCCTCACTCGGCACCCATCAGCTCCGAAGCCCGAGCGGAGATCAAGGCATTTGTGGAGGCCATGATTCCTCCCGCCATCGAAGAGACCAGTGATCTCCACGATGAGTGGCTACGGCAAACACGCGCCCTGCGAAAGATGATGGAGGCGCGGGAAGAGGAGATCGGCAACGCGGCGTTGCACGCCTTCACGGGTGAGGTCAGTGACCGCACAGTCACGCGCCAGGCGCTACTCAGGATCGGTACGCGCTGCTCGCCGAAGGCCGCAGCTCCCTTGCTGCGTGAGTTGATGGTGACCTATGGCTATCGATACGACGATCGCACCGAAGCCGCAGTGCTTCTGGCTGAGGCCGATCCTGAAGTGTACAAGCAAGAGGCTGCCGCCCATTTGCGCCGCCGCAAGCGCGCGACCAAGACGATGCCACCCGATGAGTTCCTGATCCGGGCCTGGGTGACAGCCTGTGAGCGCACCCAAACTTCACCGGTCGACATGCTGGCGGATGCGGCCACCAATCTGGTCTTGGATCCGCCCGCCCGCTATGCGGCCGTAGAATTCCTCGGAGGGTACCCCGATGACACGCTGGGCCGGGAAGCCCTCAAAGTCTGCCTCGTGGAGTCCACCGGGGACGCCTACCTGCGACGAAAGGCAGCGCAAGCCATCCGGGTCTCCTTCAACACCGAGGAGGCGTGCGCGCTCTTCTCACACATCCTCTCACTCGAAGTGGATGCTACCTTCGCCACCTTTTTGGCGGACATGCAGCAGCTGATGGGCTGCAAGTGAAGGGCACGGCGATGATCATCGACACCCACTCGCATCTGTTCTGGAAGGACTTCGACGAAGATCGGGCTGAGGTGCTGATACGCGCACGAGCCAATGGAGTCGAGCGCATGCTGGTGGTGGGGACGGACGTGTCCACATCCGAGGCCGCATGGAATCTGTGCCAAGACGAGCCCGGCCTCTACCCGACGGCTGGGATACACCCGCATGATGCCCAGGCAATGGATGACCCCGGCGCTCTCGACCGGATCGAGGAAATCTGTCGCCGCGCTGGTTGCGTTGCCGTGGGCGAGACGGGCCTCGACTTCTTCAAGGAGTACTCCCCTCGCGAGGCTCAAGAGCGCGCCTTTCGCTGGCACCTGAACCTCGCCCGGGAATTGGACAAGCCTGTAATCATCCACTGTCGAGAGGCTCACGAGGCCACATTGGCCGCGATTCAGGAGTACCCCGGAGTTCGTGGGGTCATGCACTGCTACACCATGGGCCCGGCAGAGCTCCATCACTACCTCGATGCCGGCCTCTACGTCTCCTTCTCCGGCATCGTGACCTTCCCAAGGAGCGAGGCCAACCGCACAGCTGCAACCGAGGTCCCCTTGGAGCGGCTGCTGGTCGAGACGGACTGTCCATTCCTCGCCCCCCAAGGCCACCGGGGCAAGCGCAACGAGCCCGCCTATACGCGCGTGGTCTTGGAGCACATCGCGGAAGCGCGCGGACTGGAAGCCGTGGAGCTCGCCCAGATCACTTCGCACAACGCCAATGAGCTCTTTGAGCTGGAAAGCCGCTAGAACAAGCGCACACCCGACACAAGCTCAATAGAGAAGGGGCGCCGATGCCCATGCATCGGCGCCCCTGCGTACTTGGAATCCCGAGGGGATCAGTTACCGACTGCGGTCCAGACGTTGGTGTCCACAGCCGACTTGCCCATGATGTTCAGGCCGAGGTGATCGCCCATGTCGGCGGTGTCGTAGGCGGCACTGTAGGCGGGCACCAGGCCGGTACCTTCGTAGCGGGCAGCCGTGACCTTGCCATCCGTCTGGATGATGTCCTGGTCCTGGTTGATGAAGAAGCAACGGTTGCCGGTCTTGCCAGCCTGCTTGGGCCAGGCGTAGGCGCACCAGTAGATCTCACAGTTGGCAGAACCCGGAAGGTCCGTGGAATCCGCTCCACCGCTCGCATCCTCGGCGACACCAGCGACGGCGCCCGTGCTGCTGTCAGGCAGGTAGATCTTGAACATGTAGCCCTGACGCTCGACGACCGAAGTGGCGATGTTGCCGAAGGTCGTGGCGAGGAACGGAGGATTCAGGAGACCGCCGGTGAGGACGGTGCCGCTCGAACTCCAGGTGCGAAGCTGATCGGATCCGGCGAGCTCGCCGAAGAAGCCGAACTCACCGCCGCCATCGGCGTCGGTGTCAACAGCGCAAGAAGACTGGAATGACTGCTGGGCAGCAGCAATCGTGCGCAGGTTCGCGACGGCCGCGTTCTCGTTGGCGGACAGGCGGGCACTCATCATCTTGGGAAGGGCAACCGCGGTCACGATGGCGATGATGGCCACGACGATCATCAGTTCGATGAGGGTGAAGCCGGACTGGCGTTGGTTTCGGATACGCATGTTGTTGGGGTCTCTAGGTTGTGGGTGTCCCAAGCGCAAGGCTGGGGGTCCCGGTTGACCTCTGGGGTCGGTTGGTTTTGGAGTGAACTAAAACCTCCCATCGAGGAGGCCACGCTCGGGTAGCCGGACCTGGGGGAATCCCAGGCGATTGGCTCACCCCGTCTATCGACTTCGCTGCCGGATCTCTTAAACCCCAACGGGGTTATTCGGCAGGGTGTCCCAGAATGAGGCGAAGGGCTGTGGCCCCTGCCGTCCCCTAGGAGCCGGCCTTGCCGGCCATGTCCAGGATGGGAATGAAGATCGACAGGACCACGGTCCCCACGACCACTCCCATGACGGATATCAGGAGGGGTTCGATCAAAGAGGTCAGCGCCTTGACCTGGGCTTTGACCTGGGCGTCGTAGAACTCGGAAATCTTTTCCAGCAGGGCCTCCAAGGCCCCAGTGCGCTCTCCGATCGCGATCATGCGGACGACCATGGGTGGGAAAACGGGCTCGCTGGCCAGAGGCTCAGAGAGCAGGTTTCCGTTGCGTACGCTATCCCGGGACTTCTCCACCGCCTTGGACACGACTCGGTTTCCCGCCGTGTGACCCACAATATCCAAGGTGGACATGATGGGTACGCCGGAACGAATCAGCGTGGAGAACGTGCGGCTGAAACGGGCCAGACACACTTTCTTGAGTAGCGGCCCGAATACGGGCACCTTCAGGCGCAGGCGGTCCCAGTGATAGGCACCTGTCTGGGTTCTCGTGATCATCACCAGCGAGCCGGTCAGGGCGATCAGGCTCATCAGGATCATCCCCGCGTTCGCACGCAATGAGCGCGAGAGCTCCAGAACGAATTCGGTGATCGCCGGCAGCTCGGAGTCCATACTCTCAAACACCTCTTTGAAGGTGGGGACGACGCCAACCATCAGGAAGGCCGTGATCCCGAGCACGAGGAGCATGGAAATGACCGGGTAGGTCATGGCGGAACGAATCTCGCGCGCGAGGGCTTCGGACTGCTCCTGATAGTCCGCCAAGCGCTCCAGAATGACGTCCATCTGCCCGGAGACCTCCCCGGCCTTGACCATGTTGGCATACAGGTGTGAGAACACCCTTGGGCAGCGCTCCATGGCTTGGGACAGGTCCGAGCCCGCCCGCAGATCGGCAACCATGCTCTCGCATGCGGCCTTCATGCCCGGTGACTCCGCCTGTTGCCCCAGCACCTCAAGGGACTCGAGCAAGGACAATCCCGCCCCCACCATGGTGGCCAGTTGCCGTGTGAAGATGACCAACTCGCCCTTGCGTGCCTTCACCTTGGGCTTGCGTGACCCGAAGCTCCAGCGAGCGCCAACGCCACTTGTACCGCCAGCCTCGTCCAGGCGCAGCAGAACCAGGTTCTTCGAGCGCAACTCCGCGAGGGCTTCGGCCTTTGTCGAGGCGCTGATGGTGCCTTCCACGTGTTCCCCTTGGGGACTCTTGGCAGCGTATTTGAAGTGGTTCACGTTTTTCCGGGGGGTCGGGCTCAGTCGCCTAGGGTCACGCGCAGGATCTCTTCGACAGTGGTCACGCCGCGTGCTGCGTTCAGCATTCCCACGCGCCGCAAGGTCAGCATGCCCTCTTCGATGGCCTGGGACTTGAGGTCCGCCTTCGAGGCACCCTCAATGATCATGCGCTTGATTTCGGGGGAGACCCTCATGGTCTCGAAGATCGGGAAACGGCCCAGGTAGCCCTGATTGCACTGGCGGCAACCGGCCGGGTCCGCTTCGTAGAAGGAGTGCTCGTCAAGCAGATCGCTGGGGTGCAGTCCCCACTCCTCCAACTTCTCCAGCGAGGGTCGCTCGCTCGGCATGCGGCAGTGGGTGCACAGTCGACGGCCGAGCCGCTGTGCACACACGCACAGGACCGAGCTGGACACCATGAACGGGTCGACACCCATGTCGGCCAGACGGGAGATCGTGCCAGGGGCGTCATTGGTGTGCAGGGTGGAGAGCACCAAGTGGCCGGTAAGGGCGGCCTTGACCGCGATGTCCGCGGTCTCCTTGTCCCGGATCTCACCCAACAGCACGACGTCAGGGTCCTGACGCAAGATCGAGCGCAGGGCACCGGCGAAAGTCAGGCCGCGCTTGGGGTTCACGGGCACCTGATTGATGCCGTCCATCTGATACTCAACCGGGTCCTCGACGGTGGTCACGTTGATCTCTTCTGAGGCGACGGCCTGCACGCAGGAGTAGAGGGTGGTGGACTTTCCGCTGCCCGTGGGGCCCGTCACCAAGAGCATCCCGTAGGGCGATTCGATGGCCTCGCGGATGTCCTCCAAGCACTTGGGCTCGTACCCCATGCTGTCGAGGGCCATGGCCATGGATCCGGCGTCAAGGATCCTGATCACGCACTTCTCCCCCCCCACTACTGGGAGAACGGAGAGGCGGCAGTCAATCGATCGACCCTCGTAGCGGATCTGGAACTTGCCGTCCTGGGGCACCTGGCGCTCGGCGATGTCGAGCTTGGCCAGGATCTTCAGGCGCGAGGTCAGGGAGGGCAGAATCGCCTTGGGAGGGGACATGATGGCGCGCATGCGGCCGTCGATCCGGTAGCGCACGCCAACGGAACGCTCTCCGGGCTCAATGTGAATGTCGCTTGCCTTGGCCTTGAGGGCCCGCAAGAGGATCAGGTTCGCGAGCTTGACCGCGGGTGCTTCGCTCTCCTCACCACCCTCCTGGGCGATGTCCTGGGTCTCCTCCTGCTCCTCGATGTGGACATCTTCGGAAACGGAGACCTCCTCCATCATCTCTGCCACCTGCTTGGCTCCATGGTCGAATGCCGCATCGAGAGCCGCAGACAGGGCCGGGGCATTGGCGTAGACGGTGCGCACATAGCAGCCCGTCTCTCGGCGAATGTCATCGAACAGCAGGACGTCAAAAGGATCCGTGACGGCAAGGGTCAGCACGTCGACGTTCTTGGTCAGGGGCAGAACTCGGCGACGCTTGCACTCCGCCTCGGAAATGGAGGCCAGCGCTTCGGGGTCGGGCACGATCTGGCCGAGGTTGATGGGCGCGATCCCGGCAGCGCCACAGACCGTCTCGGCAATGCCCTCTTCGCTCAGCACACCCTGCTCGATCAAGGTCTGGACAGCATCGCCGCCCTCTTCCTGGGCGTGCTCCCACTGCTCCTTGCTGATCAGGTCGCCCTTCAGGAGCAGGCGCCGAACTTTATTGGAGTGCAGCACGCCTAGGCAGCCTTCACCGCAGAGTGCAGTTCGCTGGGATCCCCAATGGCGACCTCGGCATCGGCCATCTGGATCTTGCCGCTCTGGACCAACGCGGCCAGGGATTGGGCCATGGTGCACATGCCGATGCGGCCCCCGGTCTGGATGGCCGAGTAGATCTGGTGGGCCTTGCCGTCCCGGATCTGAGCGCGAACGCCCGAATTGGCCAGCAGGATCTCTGCCGCCATGTGCCGGCCGGTACCTGAGGCGCTCTTCAGCAGCTTCTGGCTGAAGACAGCCTGCAGGGAGAAGGAGAGCATCGTGCGCACCTGGGCCTGCTGATGGGAGGGGAAGACGTCGATGATGCGATTGATGGTCTGAACGGCATCGGATGTGTGCAGGGTGGCGAAGGTCAGGTGGCCGGTTTCAGCCAGGGTGAGTGCGGCTTCAATGGTCTCGTGGTCGCGCAGCTCCCCCACCAGCACCACATCCGGGTCCTGCCGCAGGACCGAACGCAGGGCAGACTTGAAACTGTGGGTGTCGCCTCCGACCTCGCGCTGGTTCACAAGGCAGTGCTTGTGCACGTGGGTGAACTCAACCGGATCCTCGATCGTGACGATGTGGGCCTGTCTGGTCTGGTTGATGTGATCAATCATGGCCGCCAAGGTGGTGGACTTGCCGGATCCGGTGGCCCCTGTGACCAGTACGAGCCCTGACTGCATGGCACAGATGCGTTGGGCCGTCTCCACGGGCACACCGAGGGTCTCAAAATCAGGGGTGACGCTCGGTATTGAGCGCAGCACACAGGCCGCTGCGCCCTGCTGGTGGAATACGTTGACCCTGAAACGCCCGAAGCCCTCGAGACCGATGGAACAGTCCAGCTCCAGGTCCGCATCGAAGCGAGCGATCTGGTCCGTGTTCAGGATGCTCGTTACGAGGCGTCTGGAGTCCTCCTCGGAGAGGGTGTCGCACTCCACGGGGAGCAACTCCCCATCCACCCGAATCCGGGGTGGGCTCCCTACGGATACGTGTAGGTCACTGCCTCTCTGGTGCACCATCAGCGCCAGTAGTTCTTCCATGGTGATCATCGTCGGTTCTTCTCCTAGGGCTCTGAGGGGCACTGAGAGCGCCAGGGGTCCTGTCCTCTTCATCGGCCCTACGGGGGCCGAACCTGAGAAAACCCGACCAACCGGGGGGGCAATACACGAGCTCCAGGCGAGCCCGACCGCGACAGGTTCAAATGCGACGACCGTGTGCGTCTCCATCTGAGACACAACGACACGACCCCGGTGGTTGAACCACAGGTCGAAGCCGGTGGGGCAGCCCCTTCCGACTACTCGGCCTGGCGCTTCCCGACCACTGTCAGAATCTTGACCTGCTCAGCTGCCGGCATGGGAGCGAAGCGGGCGAAGTCCATCAGGTAGGATCCCTCGCCGGCCGTCTGGGACTTGAGGTCCCGGTGGTAGGTCTGCACCAGCGACAGGGGCGCCTCGGCCACGATCACCGTAATGGCACCGTCCTCCTCGTTACTCTGGTCGAGAACGTGACCACGGCGCTGGCTGGTCAGGTCGCTGAAGATCGTGCCTGCGTCATCCGTGGGCACGTGGATCTCCAGTTTCATGATCGGCTCGAGCAGCACGGGCTTGGCCTTCTCGAAGCCATCCGAGAAGGCACGGGCGCCCGCCATCCTGAAGCTTCCCTCATCGGAATCCACGGCATGGAACTTGCCATCGTAGACCTCGGCTTCCACGTCCACGACCGAACCGTTCGTGAGGATTCCCTCTGCGCAGACCTCGTGGATCCCCTTGTCCACGGCGGGAATCAGGTTCCGCGGGATGGATCCTCCCACGACGGAGTCCTTGAAGACCACGCCACTACCCTGAGGAAGGGGCTTGAGTCGCAGGTAGCACTCCCCAAACTGACCGCGCCCACCGCTCTGCTTGCGATGGCGGTGATGACCCTCCGAGCTCTTGGAAATCGTCTCCCGGTAAGCGATCCGCGGCAGAGCCGTCTCGACCTCCACGCCGAACCTCCGCTGCAGGCGATCGAATAGCAACTGCAGGTGCAGGTCGCTCATTCCCTGCACCACAACCTCGTGGGTGTCGGGGTCGTGAACCAGGTGCAGGGTGGGGTCCTCGGTCATGAGCTTGTTCAAGGACTCACCGATCTTCTGCTCATCGGCGCGGGACTTGGGGGTCACGGCCAATCCCACCATGGGGTTGGGCGGAGTCGGCGTGGGTACGGACAGAACTCCCCCGCCCGCGGACGTGAAATTCGCCCAGATCGGCAGGCCTTCCACCTTGGAGAAGGCCACGACGTCCCCGGGACCAGCAGAATCCACGGTCTCCCGGTTCTTGCCCACCATGCGGAACAGCCCACCCAGCTTCTCACCCTTGCCCCCTTCGGCGGAGACGACATGATCACTTGTGGTCAGCGTTCCCCGGTGAATACGAACCATGCAGATCTTGCCCACGTGCGGGTCGCTGGCCACGCTGAAGACGGTGCCGGCCATGACCCCAGCCGGGTCGGGCTCAACGACCTCGCCGTCTCCATCCCGGGTGGGTAGGCAAACCGGGCTGGGGGCGAATCGCCGCAGGTACTCCAGGGCACGATCCACGGCCAAGCCACTCTCAGGGTTGCACACGAGTACCGGGACTAGGTCTCCCTTGGCGATGGCCTTCGGCATGTGCTCTTCCAGTTGCTCTTCGGTCAGCTCCTGGTTTTCGAGGTACTCCATCAGCAGGTCCTCGTCCTCGCAACCATCCATCACGCGATCCTTGAGTCTCCCGGCCCACTCACTCTCGGGGTTGAGAATCGTGCGACTCACGGAGGTGAATGCGGCTCCACTCCCGTCAGGTAGGAGCACCGGCACGCACTGCTCCCCCACTCCAGAGCGCAGGTCGGCGATAGAGGTGTCGAAGTCGGCATTCTCGCCGTCGAGGTGCGTCAGGATGATCGCCCGCCCACGCCCCATGGCAAGGGCCTGCTTCATCTTGGTGCGCAGATTGAATGTCGTACCGCTCGCGCAACTGACAACCCCTACGACCAGATCCGCGCAGAACATGGCCGACTGAACCTCAGAGATGAACTCGGGGTAGCCCGGAGTATCCAGGAGTGTCCAGACGCAATCATTGTGCTCAGCCCACACGGACGCCAACTGTAGCGTGTGTTGTTTCTCCTGCTCCTCAGGCTCCGTGTCACAGATACTGCTCTTGTCAGCAACTGATCCCTTGCGGGGAGATGCCCCGGTCAGGTGGGCAAAGGAGTCCACGAGGGTGGTCTTGCCCACGGAGGGGTGGCCAACGAAAGCGATGTTGCGGAGTGACTTGAGTTGGGTCATGAGAACTCTGAGAGGAAATCCCCGCGTGCGCGATGTATGCACATCGAAGCGGGTGCGGGACAACGGAGTTGGGACGACAGAACACAGACCGCTCCGGGAGGGGGCGATCTGTAAAGAGCGGACCCTATCCTACCCATGACCCGGTTTTTTTGAACAGACCTGCTGTGGCCCTGAGTCGCTCCGGCATCCTCTTTCCGGTTACGCCTCCACGAAGAAGTCCTCCAGCCTCGTGCCCCTGCTGGTGGCGTGGGCGCCCATGGGGCCGACGAGCTTGTCCCGGGCCCGCGTCCACCCGCTGGGCAGCCCAGGGGTCCCCCGCGATGGACCAGCGCCCCTGCTCTGGCCACCCGTGCGGCCAGGGGGCGTAGTGCTGGGCGTGGTTGGGCCAGGGGGGGGGAGCCCAGCCGCCGGCCGGGCTCAGCGATCGTTCGCCTTGGGGTCGAGCCGATCCCCGGCCTCGATGGACTGCATCAAGGCCCGCAGCTCGGCGACCTTCTCTGGGTGCTGCACTGCGAGGTTGATGCGCTCGCCAAGGTCAGCCTCCAGGTCATACAGCTCCTCTGCCTTCTCCCGGTCGGGATCGATGGCGTAGCCGTGGAACAAGGCCTCGGCCTTCAGGTACTTCCACCGGCCGCGGCGTACGCCAGCGTCGTGATAGTAGAAGTGATCCCGGCCGCTCTCCCGCTCGCCCAGCAGCAGCCCTGTCTGCTCGATCCCGTCGATCCTGCGATCCTCGGGCAGCTCGAAGCCGCACAGGCCTGCGAGGGTCGGCATCAGGTCGATCGTCGCGAAGATCGCGTCATTGACGCGCCCTGCCGGCACCTTTCCGGGCCAGCGAACGATGCACGGCACCCGGTAGCCGGCCTCGTAGCAGGAGCCCTTGCCGTTCCGTAGGAGGCCGGAGTCTCCCCAGAAGACCGAGCCCTCCGGGTGCCCCTTCTTACTCTGGGTGTACCTGTCCTGGTTCCAGGGGCCATTGTCGCTGGTGTAGATCACCAGGGTGCTGTCCCGCAACCCCAGCTCGTCCAGTGCGTCGAGCAGGCGCCCTGTCTCGTGGTCAAACTCCTCCACGACATCCCCGTAGAGCCCTCCCTCTGACTGGCCGCGGAAGGGCTCGGAGGCGTCGATGATGGTGTGCATCATCGTGTGAGCCACATAGAGGACGAAGGGGCGCTCCGGGTCGCGCTCGTCACGGAGGTAGGCGAGGGCCTTCTCAGTGTAGAGCCGCGTCAGGCTGCCCATGTCCCGGGTGGAGCCGGCCTCCTCGTTGTTCTCGTGGAAGTGCACCACGCCGTCGTCGTTCGCACCCAGGGTGCCGAAGTAGTGGTCGAAGCCCTGGGCGTTCGGCATCCGTTCGACGATCGCCTTGCGGTTGGAGACGTCCCACTTGCCGATGCATGCCGTCTGGTAGCCGACCCCGCGCATCCTCTCGGCGAAGGTGACCTCGGAGGCGGGCATTCCCCAACCCTTGCTCCGGATCGGGTGCCGGCCGGTCAGAAGGGCCGAGCGGGACGGCCCGCACACCGTCTGGGCGTAGAAGGAGGTGAAGAGTGTTCCCTCGCTGGCCAGCTGGTCGAGCCGGGGGGTCTGATTCTTCTCACTGCCGGTGCAGGAGAGGTCCGCGTAGCCCTGGTCGTCGGTGAAGATGATCAGGATGTTCGGCTGCCTGGCCTCCGGACCGCTGTCCAGCCGAGCGGCGGAGTGGGTCGCGACCGAGGTCTGGCTGGGGCCCAGGCCCGTGCAGGCTGCGAGAATGGGGGGCAGGACGAGGTGCAGGGACCGCATGGCGGTAACGTATCAGAAGGATGCTGCCGCGGCTTCTCGTGAACCAGTGATGACGAGGAGGGACTCGAAGGCCTCGGCGTCTCTATCCTCACCCGCGCGGGGCTGAGCGCAGCCTCGCCACAAGATGTGTCCCTGGGATCGGGCGGACTATCGTGCAGGTCCGGCTCGCCTGGGGCGAGCATTTACGCATTCCTACTGACCCTGACGGACGACCAACTCCACGCGACGGTTGCGGGCCTTGTTGGCCGCACCATCGTTGGGAGAGAGGGGCCGGTGAGGACCATAGCCCGCCACCACGAACCGCTCGTCAGCGATCTTGCACTCCTTCACCAGGAAGTCCACCACGGCCATGGAGCGCTGGAGGGACAGGTCACGGTTGGACTTGAATCCCGAACTACGAATGGGATCGGAGTCTGTGTGCCCCTCTACGTGGAAGTGAGCATCACCCGTGAACTCTCGCAGGCGTCGGGCCAGGATTCGCAGGGCCTCTTGCCCGGCTCGACTGACGGACGCCTTGCCCGAGCCAAAGGTCACGGAGGTGGGAATGGTGAAGACCACGTCCGCCCCCCTCCGATCCACGGAGATGCCCTCAGCTTCAAGATCCGGAAAGGCGGTACTCGTGGCTTCGCGGCTCTCCAATTCGCGTGTGGTCTCCTGCAGTGCTTCGGCCAGACGGTCGCACTCGTTTTGGAGGCGAGCCACGTCATCGGTCAACACCATGTTCTGGGCGCGGAGTTTGCGTTCCTCCGATCGGCCCCCCTCCAGGGCCATGCTATTGGATGGCGTCGAGGCGCAGCCCGTAAGGAGGCTGGCCAAGAGGAGCAGGCCTGCGGATCCTGCCAGTATCGTTCGTTCGGACATGAGAATTCCCCCTTGCTGTTCGGGTCCAGTTGTAACTCCCGAGCCTGGCATCTTGGCTTGGGCTCAGAGCCACAGGAAGCTCAGATCATCCCAAGCCAGGAGCACGATTCCAATTCCAAGTCCGAGGAAGGGTCCAAAAGGTAAGTAGCGGCCTGCCAGACGTGCCACACGCAGGGACCGTCTGATCCCAACAGACCTTCCGCGCCCCCGAGCCCTGGACCGGCTGAGGATGAAGAACCGCAGCATGTTGAGGAGCCCGAAGACCGAGGCCACCAGAGCCGCCAGGGCCAAGGCCACCAGGGCTCCACCGGGTCCTATGAAGCCGCCCCCGGCAGCCAGGAGCTTCACATCCCCCAAACCCATGGCCTCAGCCCCATAGATTCTCTTGCCCAGCGCACCAATGAGAAGCAGCACACCGGCCCCCACCCCCATTCCGGCGAAGCTGCTCAATAGGGCGCCGACACGGTCCACTCCACCCAGAGGGTCCGCAGAAAGGAACTGCGCGAGGAGCGTCTCTCCCTGGAGACCGGGGACGCAGAGGCAAGCCAGAGGCGCGAGCACGCACCCGCCCAAAGAGACCTCATCGGGGATCTGGAAGCAATCGAAGTCGACCATGGTGGCCACGAGCAGACCTGAAAGCACAACCGACCAGCACAGCCACAGGGGCCAATCCGCTGGGCCCGCCAAGGTGACGGCCATGTACCACAGGCCGGCGTTCGAGGCCTCGACCAGGGGGTAGCGCAGGCTGATCCGGGCGCTGCAGGTTCGGCAGCGGCCGGCTTGGACGATCCATGAGAGCAAGGGGATGTTCTCGACCCAGCCCAATTCCGTACCGCAGGCGGGGCATTGGCTGCGTCGCGGACGGCTCACGCTCATGCCCTCCCGCGGCAAGCGATAGATACAGACGTTCAGAAAGGAGCCGACCATCAAGCCCAGGAGGGCCCAGGCAAGGGCAACGGAACCGGGGGGGAGTTCGCTGAGTGACATGGATGGTGTTAGCGGTCAGTGGCCCAGCGCAGAGTCACAAAGTCGAGGCTCGGTGGGTCCCAGAGGGGTCCAGGTGTGACGAACAACTCCAACAAAACCCGCACGGGGCCTTCCCCTTCCAGAAGCCGCGGATGCTTCACCGCCCGCCCCCGTTCCACCGGCCCGGTCGCGGGCAGGTAGCTCACCTCGTAGCGCCCGGCACCCTGTCGCCCCCCCACCAGGGGTTCGAGCCAGCGGTAGGAGATGACTCGCGCAGGCAGGGGGGCGCTGACGGCGGCCAGATGAAGGGTCTGCTTCAGGGGATTGCCGTCTGGCGCTTCAATCACCAGATCGGGAACCGTAGCGGTTGGATCCATGCGAAGGCCACCCCCCTCGCTAAGGAGCCACAGCTGGCCTGGGGGTTGGTCCACACGCCCCTCCACCCGGATCCAGCCACCGGCCACAAGGAGCAGGGGAGTATTCACGACCAGGTCCCCATCAATCACCAGGTCTCCACCGGCGATCAACACGGTCCAGGGCCAGTCCTCGGCACGTGCCCGCTCCAGCCATTGGCTCAAGCTCTCCCCGTCCACATAGGGGTGGCCGGGGATCGCGGGTCCGGGCCGAGGCTCATCCGTTTGTGAGATCCGGCGACCGAGGTGGCCCGCGATGTGCACGCGCCCCTGGGCACGTAGGACGCGTAGGCCAGGCCCGGCTCCGAGATCCACCTGCGCTCCCTTGGCCACGGAGAGCGTCGTGGCTTGCAGGTCATGGCGGTCCTCCAGACCCCGCAGATCGAGTGCCCCATGAGCACCCTCACCAGCGGCCTTGGGAAAGCGAACCGACAGCACACCCCCATCGCTCCAGTGGGCCAGGCCGTCGGTTCCAGGCACAGCCACGGACAAGAACTCCGTGCGATCGAGAAACGAGAGTTGGTAGTGCGCCTGGGATTCCAACTCACCGGCTCCTGAGGGGGGCGGCCTCCGCACTCCAAAAGCGTGGGGCTGCCGACCCAGGCCCGCAGGCCACACGGGGTTGCCCCCGTAGTCGGTCAGGGTGACACCTGAGCCCAGGAGTAGGTAGCTGCCGGGCTCGAGGCGTTCGGTAGGCATGAACTCGATCACGGCGCACGGTTCAAGAGGACCACGAGAGCCCTCGGGATGATTGGCCAGGAATCTCGCCTTCACCCTGCAGGTGAATGCGGCGGCACCGGATTCCACACGCTCGATCCGGAACTCCTCCTCGCGCAGAGAGGAAGGGTCGAGGGGTTCGTTGCATTCCAGGACGAGAGCCTCGCCGGGGTGCAGGGGCCGCGCGTTGGACAAGGAGACGTGGGCGCCCGTACCGGGCGAAGCATCGTCAAAGACGAAACCTCGCCGGCCCGGACCCACCTCGGCCGTCGAAAACGACCACCGCCAGCTGCGGTCCAGAGGCTCGCCCTTCAGTCCGCGCAACCCGTCGAGGCGCGGAAAGCCGCCAAGGTCCACACTGTAGACCGTTCCCGGTAGGTAGCCCCCGTCGGTCAGAGTCCCGGACAAGACAGGGCGCGGAGCGAAGCGCGCCTGTCGACCGACGACCTCCCAGCGCCCCTCGGCCTCGCGACCTGCGTCGTCCACTATTCTCAGGCTGGTGGAGGCCACCGATGAGGGATCAATGGCCTGGGAGAAGGTCAGCACGATCTCCTCATTCAGGTAGACGCCCTCCCCCTCTACGGGCCGGATGCTCTCCAGTCGCACAGCTTCCACAGCCACGGGGGCCTGGCCGCAAGCGGCACACAGGATCGCGCCAGCCCATAGGGCCGGGGACCACGCGGAAAGTCCGCCTCTTACGCGCTGGATCGGAGCGACCTCCATGAGCCCATTAGACCCATCGGCGGGACTCACCGCCAGAAAGCCCCAGAAGAGGAGCTCGCTTTCCCACCGCCAATGAGAGCGGGCGAGCCAACCGTCTCAGGTCAGCCCGCCCGCTGTGCGTTTCTTGGTGCTTGTGCCCTAGAACTCGTAGGACATCCGCAGGTGGTCCAGACCGGGTCGGGGTGCTGTCACGTCCAACTCGATCTCGAACTCGATCTCCATGCGGATGAAGTCCCACTGGTCGGCATTCATGTCATTCGGGTCAAACGTCCAACCAAGGGTAATACCCGGCAAACCCGTGCCGGGGTCCACCTTGGCGGCATCGAAGCGCATCTGAACCTCGCTGTCCACGGGGAATGAATCGTGGATACCGTTCGTGATCACCCGCAGGAAGTGCGGCATGAGGGAAACCATGATAGGTCCGCTCGCAATGAAGTTATCAGGCACCGGGCCGCTGGGGTCCACTGCGCAGGTCAGGCGATCCAGGCCCGCGTCGTACGAGGCACTGGTGATGACGTAGAACTGGTAGGTCATGGGATCGGAACCGTCCTCAAGCTTGACGCTGAAGCCTCTCAGCAGCTGAGTATTCTCCTTGTACATCCCGTCCACTGCGGCCATACCCGAAGAATCGAGCACGAAGGTGTACCCGTCGCTGTCGATGTACGGAGGGCTCCCCAGGCTGCCGATCTGGTCCGGACCGATGATGGGCGGCAACTGCTGGACGGTCGATCCGTCGTGGCCCACCCTGCCGTCGACCGTGCTCGTGCCCTCGAAGCGCATACGAACCTGGTCGAATCCACCGGGGGCCACGCGGGCCAGCCCCAAGGGGATCCACTTGGTCTGGGCACGGGAGAGGTCCCCGAAGAAGGGCACCATGTAGTCGGGTGCGATCCAGTCCGGGTCGCCCTCGGAGAGCTTTGGCCGGTGAAATCCCACCGGGGGCGGAGCACAGACTGGCGAGATATCGAGGCCACCGTCGTAGGTAGCAGCCCAACTCGCTGCACCGGCTTCGAGAGTCGGGAAGACCAGGTTCAGCTCGGGATCCGGAACGTGGAATTGGATCAGCCCCGGGCTGCCATCTCCACCGGCTCCAATGACCGGGCCCTCGACCAGGTCATCAATGTCCGGCAAGGACTTGAAGCAACCCAGCCCATTGGGGGGTTGGTCGGTGTACGGCAGGTTCTCCCACGGGATGCGGTCACAGCGCCAAGGCGAAGGACCGTCCTCGTTGGCTCCCCCCCAGCTCGTGTTACCAGCACCACCCTGGCCTCCAACGGCTGTAATGGCGCGTGCCGAGTGGTTGAGCTTGTTGTTGTCGTCGTTGTACCAGATGCCTGCGTTTTCCGCGGAGCCGTAGATTGTGATCTTGTCGGCGCTGGAGACCACGAGGTGCCCACCGGCACCAGCACCGGATCCCCCGCCAACGCGGTCGAAGAAGATGACGTTCTCGCCACCACCGCCGTTGCCACCTTCGGCAGCCAGGGTGCCCGCAAGATCTGCGCTGCCCACAGTGATCGCACCTATGGAGAGGATCTTCAGGCCACCACCACCGCCACCGCCACCAGCACCTTTCTCATCACCCCCAATGGTCCAATTGCCAGGGAAGGTGTCGGACTGGATCGCATCTCCGCCTCCTCCGCCGCCGGCGCCGGCCCAGGTCTGAGTCAGCTCACCCGCCAGGAGTTGCCCGGTGGAGAGGAGGATGGTGCCGTAGAAGTTGTTGTCAGCGCTCAGGTCAATGAACGGTGAGGGGCCGATGGATCCACCTTGGGCACGGATGGACTGGGATACCGCACCCAATCCATCAGCGCCGCCGCCCGCCCCGCGTTCCACGTCGAGCCCCACGAGGGTCTGGACAAGCGCCAGGGTGTTGCCGTTGTTTCCATTGTAGTCGTAGTAGATATCCGGTCCGAAGACACCCCCGCCACCGCCAGCAGCACGACGCGCGTCCTTACTCTTCTTGGAGTATGAGGATTCGCCTCCGACACCTCCGCCATTGGGTACGCTGAATGCCCCTTGGCCAGTGCCCCCCTGGGGAGTGGACTGGGAGGTCAGGAAGGAACCGGTACCTCCATCTCCCCCGCCAGCGTTGCCCTTGGCACCAGGCTCAGGCTGATTCGTCGTGTTCAGTGTTCCCACGCCAGGGTTGTCCGCACCACGCACAGAGATCTCACCCAGAACCGTCACGGTACCCGTGGCGAGGATGGTGCACGTATTGGGGCCTTGGACGATCAGTCGGGTTTGCGCGGGGACGAACATGTTGCGAATGTCAATCACGCCGTTGATCACCGCCTGCGTACCAGTCGGGGCTCCGCCCGGACCACCGATGATGGTGTCACTGACTGTGTTCAGGATCACATCCACGCCCGTGGGCAGGTGCCAATCGAAGTCACCGCCAGGGCCACCTGTCCCGCCGAAATCGAAGGAGGCCTTCAATTCTCCGTTACCCCAGTCCGCCCGAGGAACCTCGAAGGCCGCCACCGTATCTTCCAGGGAGCCCAACTGAGTGCCCCCGATGGTGAAGGTCTCAAGCACCTCGTCCACCTCCGGGTTGCCAATGCCCGGGAAGAGGGGGTTGGGATCACCCGCCTGAACCGTGTCCGACATGGCAAACTTGGTCAGATCGGAGGAGATCGAGTCCCCCGTCAGGTCGGCGAAGCCTTGGCGCACGACCACACGCAGAGGGCTGTCCTGGGGAAGAATACCGCGCGGGATCATCCGCAGGGCCGCCCCCGTCTCTGTGCAATTCTCGAACAGGTCCATATCCGATTGGATGTCCGTCCAAACCAAGCTATCGAAGTACTGGATGGAGACGTAAGACGAATTGATGTTCGTCGGGGTCGCGTCCACCGGCTGATTGAAATGCACCACCACGCTCACCTGATTCTCAGGAATGCTGTAGTGGTTGAGGGGCAACTCAACGGGAATGCGACCGGTCTGATCGGAGAGATTCAACTCGAAGTAGATCGATTGACCGCCCAAGTCCACGTAGCAGGCGTCCAGATCGTCCGTGGCGACTCCAGAAGAACCACGCAGGCGGATGGAAGGCGGACCGGGCACGGTATCCAAGAACAGAGTCAGGGCATCCGTTGAATTCGGGGTCGAGAAATTGACCAGCACGCCAATTTCCAGTTCCTCCCCGCGCGCGCTACGCACCGTCACCCCACCTTGATCAGAACCCAGCACGACCAAGCGATAGGAGGTGTTCGGTACCAATCCCGCATCGCTGAAGTCTGCCAGACGTGGGCAGTTGGGCTGAAACCGAACGGTACGCTTGTCGACCGTCCCATCGGGAAGAGTCGGAAAGCTGAACACGCCCGTGGCTGCACGGCCGACAGGGTCCGTGACATTGACCGTGTTCATGGTCACCGTCGAGAAGTCGACCTCATCATTGAACGTGATGTCGATCGACCTGTTGAGCTTCCATTCCATACCTTCCAAGACATTGACACTCTCAACGGAGAACTTATCTCCACTCGCTCCGGAGTCGGATGTGACGCCACCGCCACAACTCGCTACCGCCCACAGGGCCACGCCAGCGAGGGGCGCCCAGACGAGCGAGCGCCGTGGACGCAAGCCGTGGGAGTTCTTTGGACCACAGGACTCGCTGCCAGAGGGGAGGACAGCGGAGGTGGGGTGGGTGATGGATCGCATGGAGTCGGTGAAGTACGGGGGGGAGAGGAAGGCGGAGACCCGCGTGGCGAGAGGCCACAGGGCTGGAATTGTACGGGGTGAAGAGTTCGGTAGGGAGGGGGCCCGGTGGAGCTCGTCAGGGAGTTCCACCGGGATTGATCCTCAAGGAACCATCCAGGCTACGGCCAGGGCGGACAACTCGGGGCCGAGCCCTGTGAAGATGTCCGACTGGAAGGTGACGCGCACCTGGTAATACTTGGCTTTGTCGATCTTGCCGATGCCCTTGAACCATTTATCCTTGCCGTTAAGGAAGTTGATGTTGGGGTTCTCCTTGGCGGCGTTGTGGTTGGGAACCGGCGGACAAGCTAGAATACAATCGTCGTAGTGATCACCATATGCGTCCAGAGTGGTCGCGTTCTCCAGCCAGGGCTCCGGGCCGTCCCCGCAAGCAGGATCAATCGGATTGGATTTCTTCAGGCCACGGAACGCCAGAGAGATCGAAGTACCCATGGGTTGGTCCTCCGCACGCGGCTCCATGGTCGGAGCCATGTAGAGAGGCTGGGCAAAATACGTACCATCCTTGGGGTTGGTCGCCGGGAACCAGACCGAGTAGCTGTGGCTCACACGCACTACGAAGTCCGCCGCACCGATATAGAAGGCGTTGTCCAGCCCGAACGTTGGCTTGCCCGGAGGCTTTGAACCCGGATTGAAACCACCATTGGCCTTGTTTTCCGTATCGGGGTCGACCGTCACCGGGTTGCCCTCCTGGTTGTAACCGCCAGTCGAAAACGCCCGGAAATAGGGCTTGGAGGATGAGTTGGCCGCCAACGAAATATCGAGCCCGTTCTGCCCCACTGCGCCCTGGTCGGGGAAGCATCGGAACTCCGTAATGAGAGCCAACCCGATCGACCTGATCGAACCCTGCTTGTAGTAGAAGCAGCCGGGATCCGTCAGGCCCAGAGCCTTCCACAGTTGCTGCGGGTCGACGCCCCCACACTTGGGCCCTGCACGCTTGCGCTGGGTCGTATCACGCCAGGTGTAAGTCGTCCAATCCTCGGGTGCAACGCTGCGGTTCCAGGGATAGGGCATCAGCTTGGTCCCTGACACCGGGTGAACGGTCAGGTCGCCGGGGCTGATCAGATAACCCAGATAGCGGGGGTGGACCACCTGTGGCGGATCATTCGCCTGGTCGTAGTAGTTGCTATTGAAGTCGGGCTTGAAACCACTGAGGGGGAAGCGCGGCCACAGTGAACCCGGATCGATGTACTCATCCGGCGCATAAAGCGAGTGGCCCATCTGGATCTCGAAATTGGCGAAATTGTCCGAGGCCACCGCCCCCCCTACCGGAGCCCACCAGATGCCCTCCAGATCCACGTTGTGATTCGATGGGTCCGCCAGACCGAAGGAGAAATCCACATAGCGCCACATCTGCTGCATCTTGCTCCCCAAACCGGAGAGAGGCGTCTGGATACCCAGCTTGAAATCGACCATCTGGGTCACCATGGGCTGGGAGCGGTCCACGTTGGTCCAGGTACGCACCACCGGTCGCGGCTTGATTGTCTGGCGGACCAGGTCGTAGAGGTGCTGTCCCGTCCACTCCGGGATGGGCCCGGTCTCAGGCGTGCCCAGGGGAGCCTCCTCGTCCATGCCGGTGAAGCGACTCACGCGCCCGCCATTGCGTTGGTTGACAGCCGTGGGATCGGTACTGGCCTTGATGGAGGGAAGTTGAGCTCCCGGGTGATTGCCCGACAAGTCGGTCGCGCCGAGATCCTCTGCGGAGAGGGTCAGCCAGTAGTCCCAAGAGTTCCCCACCCAGTGGGCCAAAGGCAGGTCCGGCAGGTAGGTGAACTCCAACAAGTCCAGTGTCTGCGCCATGGAGCCAACCACGAAGTCGCTGGTGGGCAGGGGCGGCTGCCCAACCGGAGGCATGGGCTGTCGGGTCAGGGTCATGGCATCGAAGGCCGTGACGGAGGCCGGATCCATGGGCTCACTGAAACGCAGAGTGAACGAGGATGCCGGAGCCAAGCCGGTCGTCGGCTGGCTGGGATACCCCGCCGGGGTCGGCAGAATCCGCACGAAACACGTCTCCTGACCTATATCGTCAGAGGGATCAAAGGCCGCCAGGAATTCAGACTCACCCTGTCCACTGGAAACCCACTCCTGGACCCCTTGGCTGCCGGCGTCATCCCAAAGGGTGGGGTACAGCAGCACTCGCACAACCACGTTCTTCAGGACCCCATCCTTGACAATACTGGGGGACTGGATGACCTCGGCAAAGAGCCCATCCTGGTAGAACACATCCCCCGCACTCGGGGTCGTGGAGCAGAAGACCGAATCGAAAGTCACCTGCTGAAGCAGGAAATCGTTATCACCCAGATACTGGGGAGCCACGTCGATGGTGACCTGCTGTGTACCGACCACCTGGGGGGGGAGGTCATCCGGGAGGAACCCATTGTACACATCGCCGGTCACATCGCCCGATCCGCCCGAACGGGAAGCTCGGATCACGTCAACGGTGGGTGAGCTCCAGTCCACAGGACCGTTGTTGTTGGAGGTCAGGGGATGCTCGGAAGGGTTCATGAGCAGGGCGCTCTGACCGACCGAGGAGTTCGTCACCGTGGGAATCCTGATTTCCACACTGGCCAGGTTCACATCCAAACTGGGGGGAAAACCCACGCCATTGATGGACAGGGGCGGCTCGTACTGGAAGGCTTCGATCTCCGTCACGGTCGTATCGATAATGATGCGGGTGGAGCGGTAGACGATTGAGCCGCCGCTACCATCGGGGATGAGCTCGCCGTGGAACGGGTCAGGGAGGACGCGCGCCTCAAAAGGTGTCACCGGCGGACTGCCGACCGACAAGCGCAGGGTGGACTCGCTGATGGTGGAAGGGTCCATCACGTCGTCAAACTGCAGGACAATGGCCGCGTTGCGAGGGACCATCGAGTAGAGGCCAGCACCCGTCGTGTCGGCTTCGAAGATGGGCAGAAGATTCTCGCCCAGCGTATACAGCAGACTGTGGAATTGCTGAAGCCCCCCACCGGCAGTCGTATCCATCACGTCACGTAGGATGACGAGCACCTGTTGAGCCGTGACCGGATTGGCCTCAATCAGATAGTCCTGACCATCGCTGACCTGGTTGGGAGCTATGACGAAATCGCTCGCCATGTGAACTCTGACGCCCGAAGAATCCAGGCCGAAGACCTCTACAATCCGACCATACGCCTGGCGCGAGATGTGCACCTCGGATCCATTGCCCATATTGTTGGCATCGGCGTAAAAGAACCCACCGTCCGGTTTGGCAACAAGGTCTCCGGGAGAGTGGGCCGCAGTGGTTGATGAACTACCCGGTCCGGATCCACAACCCGCCAAGATGAGGCCCATGGCCAAGACCACCCCCCTCTTGGTGAGGGTCGGAGGTGTCAGAGAGAAGGAGGCGTGGTCGCGGGAGGTCTGATGGGAGTGAATCATGTAGTGAGAGTCGCTAGGCACCCGCCTTGCGGATTCCCCGCGGGAGTGCTCAGAATCGAGAACTCGACGAGGGGTGCAAACGGAGTGCGCAACCCCGCCAGGAATGGATCAGATGGAGGCCATCCCGGGGGGAGCTATCGGCTTGGTTACCATTGTCTGGGTTTGAGCCCTAGGGTCAAGGAGCCAACCGCCAAGGAATCGGGACCAGAGTGGGAAAGATCAGAGAGCGGGGGCCACGATGTGGCCTCCGACCCCCTCGCCCCCGGTGGCTGGCCGTGGGACAGGAGGATTCGGGCCCCTACAGGTACAAACGCCGTGCCGCCCCGAAGGATGGCCAACAGAACGACGTAACTCTATACTTGAAAGGGGGTTACGATAAGTAATACCCCTCTTTCTGGAGGCGTAACGGGCCTGATGTGCGATTCTGCACAGGCGTATGTCAACCAAGCGCACGCACCCTGCGCAAGGGGGCCTGGAGGCCCTGGAGGGCCGTTTCAGACACCTGGCCAACGGCTATTGGCCCGGATTACCCTCTCAGGCAGGCCCTGAGCCCGCTGAGATGCCATCCCGAGAGCGCGCCGCAGGCTTGAATCCACACGCCTCAGCAGCGCCGCGGTCCGTGAAGAAGACCAGATGATCGGGCCGCACCCGGCGCAGATCGCCAGCGCCGGGGGCGTGATAGTGTCCGGTCGAGGAGCAACCCACCCATTCGAACGTCAACTCCCTGGAGCAGTAGGCGCAGTGGGCACGCAGGGGAACCCTGCCTGCCAGGGTGAATGCCGGGGTCACGTGACGGGTCTCCGTGCGCGAGATACAGGCCGGATTGGGACATGGGTTGTCCCCCACCCGTACGGCGACCCCCTCCGGTCTCGGCGCAGGGGGCTCCACCCCGAGGTCGGAACGGCCCAGAAGCAAGCCGAGGATCGCCATGCGGATCGGCACGCCCCGAGCTGCTTGCTTGAAGTAGATGCTGCGCGGATCCGAGTCGATCTCCGAATCGATCTCGTCTCGCCGCGGCAGGGGATGCATGACCACCGCATCGCGAAGCGACTCCACAGCCATGGATCGCTTCTCAAGCCGCAGGTAGGACGCCTCGGAAAGCTCCGCCCCCCCATGTCGCTCGGTCTGCGGTCGGGTCATGTAGAGAGCATCCACGTGCTCCACCTCCCACCCACGTGCATCGGTGAATAGGGAAAGCTGGTGCGGCTTCTGAGGTGTCAGATAAACGGCGTCACTGTCCGAGGCCAGGTTCCCCAGGCGCCGAGCATCGGCTCGGATGGGCTCCACCCCAAACTCCTCCCGCAGGCGGCACAGCACGTATTCGGGCATTTCAAAGCCCGCCTGGGGTACGCAGACGATATTGGCACCAAAGCGCGCCAGGGCGTAGGCGAACGAATGGACCGTCCGGCTGTACTTGAGATCACCGGCAAGCACCACATCCAGTCCTTCAATGCGGCCGCGCTCCACGTGCAGGTTGTAGAGATCGCAAAGAGTCTGGGTCGGGTGCTCATGGGCCCCGTCCCCCGCGTTGATCACGGGCACCGGAGAGTACTGGGCAGCCAGACGCGCGGCACCTTCACTGGGGTGGCGTAGAACAATCACATCCGAGTACGCGCCGCCAACCACTCGCACCGTGTCAGCCAGGGACTCGCCCTTCGAGGCCGAGGACTGCTTCATCTCGGCCGCAGTGATGACGCCTCCTCCAAGGCGCAACATGGCCGACTCGAAGGACAGCCGGGTCCGTGTGGAGGGCTCGTAGAACAAGCTGGCGGAGATCATGCCGGGGCAAAGGTCCGCGTGCCCGCGCGGGTCGGCTGCGAAGCGATCCGCCGCAGCGAAAAGCGCACGAATCTCTTCCACGGAGAGGTCGTCTATGGAGACCAGATGTCGGAGGGTTTGGGTCATGCCGTGGGGTTGTCCAAACCAGGGGCCCAGCCAGCTTCCATCCTCTCTGTGAGCGAACTCCTACCCAGGAGAGGTAGAAATACGCCCGGGGGACGGCCTTTACATGCCGTCCGAGGATTCGATGGGTTCAAGAGGGGCAGGGTCAAAACGCGTCCGAGCAAGGGCGCCTTGGGCCCGCTCATTCTACGGGTGAGGGTTCCCGCGGGCAACTCGCATCGACGGGCTTACCCTGGCCGAAACTGTCCCCATTCAGGACACCCAGTACCCGCTGCACTCGCGCATCGCCCGCTGGCAACGAGCGCGCCCCGTCCAGAGCCTCGGCCCACTCCAACTCCAAGGGAACGGCGCGGCCGGCCTGCCACCCGGCTTCGGGTCCTGTGCAACCCAAACCCTCAAGGATCAGGTCACCCACGAGAGCCCGGGCATGCTCCGGATCCCGTAGTGCCGAGATGAACAGTTTCCCGTCCAAGGCGACAGGATCACCGCTCAGGGCATCGGCCCGACTGACGAGCACGCGCCTGCCCGGTTCGGGCGTCGGATCAGGCCAGGATCCAGGAGAGAGGCCCTGATAGTCAACGAGCTCCAGGGTCAGCTCAGCGCGGGCGGAGAGCTCGCGCCCGAGGCGTTGGCCCTCAACCTCTGCGTCTCCCCTCCCGGTGGAACCCGGATCGCGCTCACCAGCCGTATCCACGAGCCGCACGATCCAATCACCAAGAGCGAGAGGGGCAGCGATGGTATCGCGCGTTGTACCCGGCTCGTCACTGACCACGACGCGCTCCTCACCCAACAGCAGGTTGAACAACGTGGACTTGCCCGCGTTGCTCGCACCGGTCAACACGACCAGGGGAGGACGGACAAGGGCGGCCGATGCGCGGTGGAGATCGATCCACGACGGAGGTCCGGGCACGTCGCCACGGGCCCAGGCCAAGGCCTCCCTGCGCAGAGCACCAAGAGCCTGATCGAGGACAAGGCGCGCGCCGCACTCACTCTCGATGTGTGGCAGCCACTGCCAGGCTGCGGCTTCCACGCTGAGGTCTTTCTCGGGTGCACCGGCCCCGCTCTCCGGATCGAGGCGTTGGATGACCTCCTGCACGAGCAGGGGATTGCCGTGCAGGCACAACTCCACGCGTTCCACGCCGCGCTGCAGTAGCAACCCCTCATCGAGCAGCTCCTCGCCAGGTGGCTCCTGCCCGCCCTGCCCCCCTTGGACCGCAGGTGTGCGCATCAGGCGTACCAGCGCGGCCCTCCCCTCCCCGGGAAGGGGACGCCCCAGGTAGTCTTCCAACCGTCGCAGGTAGGGGCGCCCACTCACCTCCACGACAGCTACCCCTCCTGCACCCGCCGGAGTCAGTCGGCGAACGCTCACAATCCGCCGTCCTGATGTTCGCGTGCGCTGGCAGCCAGACCACGAAGCACCAGATCCGGATCCTCGAACCACGGGCCCGGTGCCGTTGTGCGCAGAGCCGCTCGGAGAAATGAAGCCGCGCCGCCCGTCAGCACGGTTGCCGGCTGGTCCAGACCCGCCTCATCGGCGACCCGGCGCGCAAGGTGCAGTGCGGCCCCCTCGAGGCCCACCGCAATGCCCGCTTCAAGTGCGGAAGGCGTGTCCTTTCCCAGAGCCGGAACCCCGGGCCGCCCTTCCACCTTGGGCAGGCGTGCGCCGCCCCGGGCCAGAGCCTCGGCCAGTAGGCGCGGTCCGGGGGCGATGGCCCCTCCCAGAAACTCCCCGTGCAGGTGCTCGGCATCCGAATCGCGCCGTGGCCGTACAGCGTCCACGGTCAGCGCCGTCCCCGCGTCCACCACCACGGTGGGCATGCCGGTCAACTCAAGGGCCGCGCGGGCGGCGTAGAGCCGGTCGCACCCCACTCCACCGGGCTCCTCCAAGCGCAGGTCCAAACCGGCGGAGGGCTGGAGGCAGGATTCACATCCAGGCGTTCGGTTCAGCAGGCCGACAACCTCACCCGTCTGCACTTCACTGGCCACGCTGGACACAGCAGCGCACGTTCCAGACGGAATGGGATGAGCGTCAAACCAATCGGCCAACTCGCGCACCAGATCCTGTGAGCAAGGCAGGCGGAGAAGGACCTCGACCACTTCGTCCTCGCCCGGGGGTGCCACCCAGGCCAGCTGGCAGGTGCTATTGCCGAGGTCGAGGGCGAGGATGGCGTGCGACATGACGCTCGATCAAGAATGGGAGTGGGAGCACAGCTCCATGCAAGGCCAGGGCCCTGCCCAAGGCCGGCCCCTCTCTAGTTGTTGGGGTCTGTGTAGACGATCGTCTCGCGGCGCCCGAGGCGCTCCACGACGACCTCCCAAACACTGTACTGGTCCTGGTTGTTCTTCACGAAGTTGATGGCCTCGTGTTCACTGCTGACAGCCTGACCGTTGATACTGATCAGAACGTCGCCGGCCTGAGCACCATGCCGCGAAGCAACGGAGCCGCTGGCAATGCTCTTGATCTCGATTCCATCCCGCTTACCGTTCTCGTCGTAGTGCGTGGCTGTCTGCACCTCGTCAGTCAGAATGGCCGCATAGTTCTTGCCGAAGTAGTCCAGGTCCTCGGTGCCCAGCAGGAAGACGTTGTTGCCGAGCTCCTCGGTTTGACTTGGACGCTCGGAGGGCTTGCGCTCGACGCGGGGGATATTGTCGCCCTGGGCCGTGCGGGCGCCACCCTCCCCCAACTTGGTGATCAGATTGCCATCATCCATGCTCATCGGAGCGAGGCTCTCGTTGGGCCGACCCTCCTGCTTGAAGGCGAATTCGATGCCCGTCTTCTTGATAGCGTGCACAACGGCAAAGTCATTGGGCTTGGGCAGGGTGTCCCCCACGCGCAGCTCAAGGGGCTCGCCTCCCGGGATGAGAAGGACGAACGCGAAGGACCCGCCAGGGTCCAGGTTATCCACGGCCAACATCAGAACCCGCAGGACCGTGTCGAGGGGCTTGTAGCGCGGTCCCGTATCAGCAGGTTTCTCAGTGGTGGGCTTCACCACCACTGGCGCCTCATAGCCCGTCCAGTTCATCTGCAAGAAGGTGCGCTGGAGCTCACCCTTGTAGGACAGTCCATGCTTGACGTCCACGTCGAGCCGTACATCGGACTCCAGCACCGAACGCACGTACTCCGGATCCACGACCACCAGGGACTCGAGCCCGTCCTCGTTGGTGACACGCCGGGATCCATCCCGCTCGACGTAGTCATAGACCGTGTACCCCAGGCCCAGGCCCAAGGCCACGGAGATGATCCAACTGGTGCTCTTGATACTTGCAACGTCCATGGTGAGAGGCCGATCCTAGCCGCAGGGAGGGCGCATTCCCAGCCGAGAACGACGTCCCAGGTGGGCTCAGGCTGGATCGGTAGCGTCCTGGACGCTCTGGGACGGCGTCTCTTCCTCGGGATCGATGGCTTTTTGCGGGCCCGGACTCCCCAGACGTCTCCGTCAGGACCTCACTCGCCCGCGCTGAGCCTCACCCCCCCCGGCGCGGGCCCCTGATCGGGACTACCGGGTTCCAGGGTGGGGTGGCTCTCAGCTTCACCCATGCGCAGGGTTTTCTCCAAGCCGCTGCGGATACCGCGCAGGCTGAGCAGGAGTTCATCGGGCCGATCGCTGGAGGCCAAGGCCTCATCCAGCTCCACGCGCCCGCTGCGTACAAGCCCCTCGAGGCAACGGTTGTAGGACATCAGCCCCGGTCCGCCAGCGGTGATCGCACGCGCCATATCACCCGGCTCACCATCGAGGATGCACTGGCGTAGGTGAGGATTGGTGACCATCAACTCGTAGGCCGGCACTTGCCCGCCCATCTTGGACGGCAGGAGCCGCTGCCCAAGGACCCCGGCCAGGTTCTCTGCCAATCGGGCACGCACCTGCTCGCCAGCGGAATCCGGGAAGAACCCCAGAATGCGATCCAATGTCTGGGCGGCATTCACCGTGTGAAGGGTTGAGAGCACGAGGTGCCCGGTCTCGGCCGCTTCCAAGGCAGCCTCGATCGTGGCCGCATCGCGCACTTCGCCGATCAGGATGACGTCCGGGCTCTGCCGCAGGGCATGGCGCAGACCCTGAGCAAAGGTGGGCGTATCCGAGCCCACTTCACGCTGACTGATCACGCAACGTTGTTCCTGGTAGAGCAGCTCCACCGGATCCTCCAAGGTGATCACATGGCGCTCACCATTGCGGTTCATGTGTTCGATCATGGCGGCCAGGGTCGTGGACTTGCCCGAGCCTGCCACGCCTGTGACGAGAACCAGACCGCGGCGGCGCGTGGCCAGTTCAGCCAACTCCTCGTGGGGCAGGTTGAGCTGAGTCAGGTCCGGGGCCGCCGATCCGATGCGACGAATGACGAGGGCGGGCTCGCCCATCTGCTTGTAGGCGTTGATCCGAAAACGTCCCAGGCCATCGAGCTGGATGGCCGCATCCACAGCTCCGGAGCTGGACCACTCCACCATGCGCTGCGCTCCCAAGATGCCGGCCATGATCTCTGTCAAGGGGCCCGGGCCAGGCACACGACCGGGCAAGAAATGGATGGACCCAGCGACGCGCAGGGAAGGCCGCGAACCGGCACGCAGGATCAGGTCCGAGGCCTGATGTTCGATCATCTGGGCCAGCCAACCTTCGAGCACCTGCCGCGCGTTCGGCGCAGGGGCTGAAGCTGCAGCACCGGAGAGAGACGACTCGCCCATCAGATCGGCGAAGCTGACATCCTCGTCAAGAGAGGCCCCTCGGGGCAGATTGTGGGGTTCGGGCATCGGGATGGGAGGGCTGGGTTCCACCCCCCCCATCGACCCCGGACCCTAAGACCCTTGAGCCCGGTCCACTTCCTCGCGCACAAGTGTCTGAGCCAGGGACAGGAGCTCGGATAGGCCCTCCCCGGTGACCGATGAGATGGGGTGCACCCTGGCGGGTTGTTCACCCTCGGCGCTGGCCTCTGTGACAGCCTGGCGCAGGTCTTCCAGCCTCTCAGCGGACCCCTCATCCTCAAAGTGCTTGGTGGCCACGATGATGCGTGGCTTCTTGTACAAGGCCTCTGAGTAGTTCTTGAGCTCGCGCTCCAGGGTGCGCCAAGCCTCGGCAGGCTCGTCTGTCGCGCCGGGGGAGACATCCACCAGGTGCAGGAGGACGCGGCAGCGTTCCACGTGACGCAGGAATCGGTGACCCAGGCCGGCACCCTCGGCTGCGCCCTCGATCAACCCGGGCAGGTCGGCCAACACGAGGGTGTCGTAGTCCCCCACCTTCGCGATACCGACTTGGGGATCGAGGGTGGTGAAGGGGTAGTCGGCGATCTTTGGCCGCGCCTCGGTCACGCGCGAGAGGAAGGTGGACTTGCCCGCATTGGGCAGGCCCAAGAGGCCCACCTCTGCGAAGATCTTCAGCACCAGGTTGAGGGACCGATGCTCACCATCCTTGCCCGGTGTGCAGTGGTTCGGCGTCTGACGCACGGAGTTGGCAAAGCGCACATTGCCCTTGCCTCCCTGGCCCCCCTTGGCCACGAGCAACTCGTCGCCCTCATGCGCCAGATCGAACAACAGGGTGCCCTCGTCCGCGTCAAACACCTGGGTTCCCACGGGTACGGTCACGCGCCGCGACTGGCCACGGCCACCCGTGCACTTGCGGGGCCCCCCAGGACGCCCATTGTCCGCGCTGTAGCGATAGGCACGGCCTACCTTGAGGAGCGAATTCAACTCAGAGCTGGCGACCAGGAGAACGCTGCCTCCGTCACCGCCATCGCCCCCATCAGGGCCGCCCTTGATGACATACTTCTCGCGCCGGAACGAGGACACACCGTCCCCCCCCTTACCTGCAATGACTTCGATGCTGGCTTCGTCGCGGAACATGATCGTCCAGCCCGGCGTTCTCCCATCAATGCGGACCACCCGGCGGGAGCACCCACCGGAAGGGCCAGCATGCCCTACTCGGCGCTCAGCGGGTCCACGTGGACCCGGCGCCCCTTCTGGAACCGCACGGTCCCATCCACCAGGGCATAGAGGGTGTAGTCGTTACCGAGGCCCACATTGGTACCACGCTTGAAGCGCGTGCCGCACTGACGCACCAGGATGGTGCCCGCGGTGACGGCCTGACCTCCGTAGCGCTTGACGCCCCGGAACTGGGGGTTGGAATCGCGGCCATTGTGGGTGGCTCCCTGTCCTTTCTTATGTGCCATTGAAGGGGTCCTTTAAGTACTAGCCGTTGATCTCGGTGATGCGCACCTTGGTGTAGTGCTGGCGATGGCCCGTCTTGCGACGAACACCCTTGCGGCGCTTGAAGCGGAAGATAACGAGCTTCTTGCCCTTGGCTTCGCCGATGACCTCGGCCTTGACGCTCGCGCCTTCCACATTGGGCTTGCCGATCTTGACGTCCCCTTCGTTCGAGACGAGCAGAACATGATCGAAGATCAATTCGCTGCCGGGGGTGGCATCCATGAGGTCGCAGGCGACGACGTCACCCACACTCACCTTGGCCTGATTGTTGCGGTCGCTGATAATGGCGTACACAGGATTCTCGCTTGCTATCAATCCGGGATGTGAGTCCCGGCTCTCCCGCGGTGGATTCTCCCGCGGGCGTCGGTTGAGGATGGACGATTGGGGCGAAGAGTCTAGCTGCGGCAGGATGCGCCCGCCACCCCTGGAAGCCCCTATTGAGCAAGCTCAGGGGGGGCATGCGGGGGCCTACCTCTTGCGGCGCCCTCCGGGGCGGACCTCGCGGCCATCGGCACGCAGGTAGCGGAGCACGCTGTCTTCAGGCTGATCGGGCACGCCGATGAAGTCCAGCTCCCGCTCGGAGCGGTGCTCCATGGCTCGCACGTAGTCCCACAGGTCGGCCTTCAGGAAGTCCACGACTTCTGGATGGGCGCGCACCTCGACCTTGCTGAAGCCCTTCTGGGTCAACGCGGCTCCCAGGCGCCGGATAATGGCTTGGGCCCGAGAGGCCACGGATCGGATGCTGCCCGTGCCGCGGCAGCGGGTACATGTCGTGAAGACCTTCTTGTGCACACCAGGACCCAGCCGCTGGCGTGTCATCTCCAGCAGTCCGAACTGGCTGACGCGTCCCATCTTGGAGCGCGCGCGATCGGTAGCAAACTCGTCGCGCAGTGCCCGCTCCACTTGTCGGTTGGAGGAGCTCTTCATCATGTCGATGAAGTCACAGACGATGATTCCACCCAGGTCTCGCAAACGAATCTGTCGCGCGATCTCCGGCACCGCCTCCAGGTTGGTCTTGAGGGCGACCTCTTCGAAGTCAAAGGACTTGGTGCGCGTACGGCCCGAGTTCACGTCAATGGCGACCAACGCCTCTGCCTGGTCAAAGATGATCGAGCCGCCGGACGGCAACTCCACACGGCGCGCAAAGATCTTCTCAAAGTCCTGCTCGATCCCGAATTCGTGGAAGAGCGGTCGACTTCCTTCGTGGCGCTTGATGCGATCAACTTGATCCGGCATCAACTCGCTGGCGAAGCTGAGAACCTCTTCGTGCACTTCGGAGTCGTCGATGACAACCTCCTTGGTGCGAGCGTTGAACAGATCGCGCAGGGTGCGGATCGCCAGGGAGGACTCCTGGTACAGCACGGCAGGGCCGCGCCCCTTATCCAGCTTCTGCCCCAGATTCTCCCAGACCCCCAACAGGTAGTTCACGTCCCGCTGCAGGTCGGTCTTCGTCTTGCCGATACCAGCGGTGCGAACGATCACCCCCATGCCTTCAGGAACCTTGATGGATGAGAGGATGCGCTTGAGTCGACGACGCTCCTTGTCGTCGGGGATCTTGCGACTCACACCCGTGTGACTCATGGAAGGCATGAGCACCAGATATCGACCGGGAATGGACAGGTAGGTGGTGAGCGTCGGGCCTTTGTCCCCGATGGCGTCCTTGGTCACCTGGACGACCACCTGATCGCCTTTCTTCAGCAGGTCAGATATGGGCTTGCGCTCACGTCCTCGGGAGCGGGAGCTACGCCCGCCCTGACGCTTGGCCTTCTTCTTGCCCCGTCGACCACGGTCACTCGCCTTCTTCTCGCTGGGGCTGGGGGGGGCCTCTTCGCCTTCGCCTTCGCCCTCGCCCTCGCCCTCAGAGCTGGCAGCCGCCTCGGGCTCAGACTCTTGATCCTGGTCGGCAACCTCATCCGAGATCTCGGCGCCCACCATGGGTTGGCTGGAGGCTTCGTCCCACTCCTCGGGCTCGACCGGGCTTGAGAGAAGTGCCTTCAGGTTGAAGTCCTTCTCGCCGTAGGCGGAGACCACATCAGAGCTGTGCAGAAAGCCGTTACGCCCCTGCCCAAAATCGATGAAGGCTGCCCCGATGGCAGGCTCCAGGTTCACCACGCGGCCGCGGTAGATGTCATTGACCAGGGATTGCTGGTTCTCGGAGGTCATCAAGAAGTCGACGATCAGATCTCCGCGAACGACGGCAACCCGCTTCTCTTCCTGATCCTCAGCGTTGACGAGGATCGACTCCTTGCGCTCGGCGAGCACTTCGGCCTCAAGCTCTTCATCCGTCTTGGCGGCACTGGAAGATTTCCGGCTCCGCTTCTTGGTGGCTTTCTTGCGGCCGGCTTTCTTGCGCGTTCCCGCGCCCGAATCCTCAGTGGACTCGCCTTGTGCGTCCTCCGAACCAGAAGCCTTCTTACGACCGCGACCACCACGCCGTGTGCGCTTGCGTCTCGTCCTGGTCTGTGCGCCATCTCCGCGCCCCCCCTCCGAGGGAAGGTCCGCCAGATCTTCTTCTCCTGGAATAGCCTCTACGGCCAGGGCACTGCGCTTTCCCGCCTCCCCGGAGTCGGCCTTGGAGCGCCGCCTGCGACCTCCACGACTCCCTCGGCGTCGAGTGCGGGCCGGCTTCTCAGACCCGGAATCTTCCGAGGAAGCATCGTCGGTGTTCTTTGTCGAGTCCCCAGCACCCTCCTCGGGCTTTGGGCTTCTCCCGCCTGATCGGCGGCGCGAACGGGAGCGCTTGCGACGGGGCTTGTCTTCTGATCCCGAAGGATCGTCTGTCTTGGCATCTGAGCCTGCGGTCTTGGAACCGGAGGCCTTGGAACCGGAGGCCTTGGAGCGGCTTCGGGACCTTGGCCGTCTGCGAGATCCGGATGCGGTTTTGGGGGTGGATTCTGACGGGGAGCTGGAGTCTTGCACTCCAGAGCCGAATGAGTCTCCGCCCGTGCTGGGCGTGGAATCCGAGTTGTAATGGGCGTCGTCAGGCTCCGGGCAGATGTCGCCCAGGAATGATTGCTGAGTCATGTCGTCTCCGACTGGACGGAGCGCCTGGCGTCATCTTGGGCGGAAGTACCGCCGCGCGAGCCAGGCCGCTGAACACGTCACTGATTAGGTTTTGAACGGAAGACCGGAGAGCGTATCCCCGATCGTGAAAGCTGTCGTAATGACCAGCGCTGTGCGCCAGCCGTGAACAATCGTTTGGTTGTGGTCCAGGACGCATGGCCCTGGCATGAGTTGAGGGACAGCAGAGGGCAGCGGTGCTGCAGTGTGCCTCCGATCCCACCCCCGCCGACGCGCGGCCAACCGGGGACGAGGCCCATGCTGACCTGTCGGGCGCTCCGATCCTACCACCTGTCCCAAAAAATGGGATTGGGTAGGCGTGGACCTCACTTCAGGCCCCACGGGAGCGGGTCCCCGGGATGCGGGAGGCCCCCACAGAATTCGAATCCAAGGGGCTACTGAGGGTTGACCAGGGCCTCGATCTCGTCATGCAGGCGGGTGCGTCGGCGCAGCAGCTCCTGCTGTAGGAGGAACTCCGTGTCCTGGGTCGAGCGCACGATGCGCGGCGTCAGGAAGATGACCAGACTCCGCCGCTCGCGGCTCGTGGACTTGTGCTTGAAGAGCTCGCCCACCACGGGAATAGAGGAGAGGTAGGGGATGCGTGACTCGCTGTCGGTATCCATGTCGGTGGTCAGGCCGCCGATGACGGCCGTCTGGCCGCTCTCCACCATCATCTGGGTGATGAGGGTCGAGGAGCGCGTACGGGGCAGGGCGATGCTGCCCTCTTCGCCCGCGGCTCCCACGGTGAAGATGTCAAACCCTGCGGGGGATAGAGCCGTGCTGCCCGAGGAGCCGGTCAGACTGGTCTCCTTGGGGATGACCTCCATGATGATGCGCTCGGTACCGGGCACCACGGTAGGACGGATCAGGAGTTGGAACCCCACCTCTACGGGCGAGCCCGCGGCCTCAGCCACGGTCAACTGCAAGCCTCCTGCCTGGCCCTGCTCGGACTTGGCCTCCGCGTAACGCACAGTCTCGCCCACAAAGATCGTCGCCTCACGCCCATCCATGGTGACGAGCTTGGGCGCCTGGATGATCTCGGCAGAAGAATCCTGCTGCAACATGTGCAGGGTAGCCTGGAACTGGGTGAAGGAGAGTGCGCCGAAGATGGTGTCGGGCAAGATGACGCTGCTGTTGCTGAGCGAATCATCGGCATAGGGACCGGACCCGGACTGGTCGGCGAACAGGTCGTCTTCAAACCCGCCCTTGCCCAGGGTGAAGGGGAAGTCGATCGGAATCTGACCTCCTGTGATGGAGCCCGTCAGGCCGGAGTCGCCGTAATCCACGCCAAGGTCGAGGAGATCGGTGTTGGAGGTGGAGACGAACTTCACGTCCACAAAGACCTGGGCGGGCTCCACGTCAAGACGGCGCAGAATCTCTTCCAGTGACTCGTGCACCTGAATCGTGTCACGCACGATGATCACGTTCTGCTCCACGATGAAATCCAACTCACCGTTCTCACTCAGCGCCTTGCGCAGAGCCTCAAGGGCAGTGAAGTGGTCACCCGGCTCCCCTTGGGGGGGCGTTGCGGCGCCGGTGTGGAACTGGGTCTCGATCTTGGGTACGCGCGGCCCCGTGGGACGCAGGTAGCGCAGCTGGTAGCTGCGGGTGACCTTCTGGTGCTCCAGAGTAAGGGGGTCCACGACGCGCAGAATGTTGCGGCGTTCCTCTACCACGGTATAGCCGCGCGCCTTGACGATCTCTTCGAGAGCATCCCGCCACGGAACGTCCTTGATGCTGACCCGCACCGTCCCTTCGACCTCGGGGCCGATGATGATATTGGCTCCACTGGCCGCGGCGATGGTCATGATGACCTCGTTGAGGTCAATGTCCCGCAGGTCGAAGCTCACTCGCTTGGGCCGGGAGATGGTGAGCACACCACTCTTGCCATCGTCGAGCACACAGCCCGCCAGGTCCACCGCGAACTCCAGGGCATCGCGCCACAGGATGTCGTTGACCTGCAGGTCGCGCACGCGCTGCTCGCCCCCCTCGAGGATGACGATGTTGGCCCCCGAGCGGTCCCGGACAAACTGCACGACCTCAGAGAGCTCCTGGTCCACGACGTTCAGGTGGACTCGAGCATTCAGGCTGGGCACCTGGGCTTGAGCTGCGGTGGAGAGGCCAAGAAGCCCCAGAGCAAGGAGCAGGATCGTTCGTAGATGTTTCACGTGCGTCGCCGCCAAGGACATGGCGGTTCCTTTTGGATAAGCGTCAATAGACGCGGGTCAGTTCGTAGCCTTTGAAATAGAAGACGACTTCATTGGGCCGGACGGCGGCCACTTCCAGCCCGGGAAGGACAAAGTCCCCCACCGAGTAAGAGCGGGCCTCGCGGGCGCCCTGCACTTCCTGGATGACGATCACGGAGGGGTCGCCCTGATCGATGATGACGGAGCCGCCGAATTGAAGCGCGAGCTCGGAGAACTCGAGCGCGGTCTGAGCTTGTCGGTTGTACTCGCTCAAGCGTTGGGCAACTTCCCAACGCCGAGGATCGGATTGCACTCGTGACAGTGAGGCCTCCAGGGCAGCGAAGGCGTCCATGGCCAGGCCGAACTCCGCGCGCTCCAAGTGGCGAAGCATGGCCTCTTCCAAGGCGAGCAGCTCATCACGTGAGGGACCAGACTGGCTGTCCTCCTCCATGGCCAGGCGCAAGGTTTCACGCGGCTCCAGGACCTCCAACTCGAATCGCCGCAATGCGGGCACATAGTGGATATCAAAGCCCGCATTCAGGCGACGCAACTCTTCGTCGAGCTGGGCGAGGGTCTGGCCCAACCTGCCGCGCTTGACGATACGGTCGATGGTATTGCTGGTGGCCTGCACCAGCTCCCACTCCGCATGAGCCTCGTCGACCAATGCGATCAGGGACTCCACGAACTTCACCTGCTCTTGAACGCTCGGTCCGCCCTCCTCTCCCAGAGCGGGGACCCTCAGATCCACCCAGGGATCGCGTCGGCCACGGTCTCCTTCAAATCGGTAGACGCTGGGACGCAGGGCCTTGCCACGTGTCCCGATGTCCCCCACGAGGAGCCCGCGCTTGCGCTCGTAGCCGTCGATGGAGACCTCCGCCACGGTGTGTTCAGGCCTGTAGGTGTAGGTCTCAATATCCACCTGGATGTGGTGCAGGGCGCGGCCGTCGCGCTCCAGTGCCTCACGCGAGGTCGAGACGAGCTTGAATGACCGCACGGCCATGAAGCGCTCATCGGATTCGATTCGTGACAGGAAGGTCATCAACTCGAACAGCCCACCCTCGAAAGTCAGCGTGTAGCCGATCCGGTCGATGCCCGTGTTCTGGGTCAGGGCCGAAGGCCTGTTCGGTCGCAGGCCGAAGGACTCCACCTCGACGTCGGCCTCCTGCAGGTACTCCTTCAGGTCCTCGATCAACCTTGTCAGATCCTCAGTACTTGGCAGGGTCTCCTCGACGAATGAGGAGAGCTCACGCAGAACAATAACGTCGCGCTCCAGCTTCGGAGTCTGGGAGGTCGTGCTACGCGCCACGGTGACCTGATCCTGCAGGGTGTGGAGATCAACCTGAGCCAGCTCTATGTCTTGACGTGCCACATGCACGAGGCCACCCAGGGAACCACAGATGACGATCGACCCGATCACAAGTGTGAGCCAGACGTTGCGACTGCTCATGTTCATCTTGCGCCTCCGGACTGCTGCGCTTCAGGTGCTGGTGATTGGGTGGGGAAGGCGACGGGCGTACCCTGGTGGCGCTGATCACTGGGGAGAAGCTCAAGGTGCAAGGGGAACGAGAAGTCCACGCTGGGCACCACCGTGGGATCACTGGCATTGCGCCGGCCCTCGGGGGCCGAAGGCGAACCAAACACGCCAGGCAGGCCGGAGATTTCCCTGTCCGTAAGGTCCGCGAGGAAGTGGCTGATCTGATCGATCTCACCCGACCCCGAGTGGCCTTGAGCTTCAAGTTGGCCAACACCCTCCTTGCTCGGACCCACACCATCGGAGAGGCTCCCAGTGATGTCGTCGAACCAGATGGTGTGACGCTCGCCCTCGTGGCCTCGATTGACCACGTCCGTAAGGTCGTCGAGAACCTGGGTCCACAGGACCCGGCTGGAGGTGATGGTGCGCAGGGTGTCCTCACGCGAGGCGTGGAAGGCGGCCTCTTTGCTCAGAACCTGGTGGTAGGTCACCCGGGGCGCCAAGCCCGCCATCTCCGTCTCGAGGCTGGCCCTTTGGGTTTCCAGCGTCGGGCTGACGCCAAACACCAGCCAGCCCCACCAGGCCAAGAGTGAGGCGGCCACGGCCAAGGCGCTGTACCCCACCGCAAGCAGCTTGATGGAGGGTCGGATGTGCCTCCGGTATTCCTCCGGGAGTAGGTTGATCGTGATCATCAGGCAGCCACCTTTCCGGCCAGGCCCAGAGCTACGACGAGGGATGAGGCCCAGCACTCCAGGTCCTCCATGTCCACTCGCTCGGTGTTGATACGCAGGCCCTCGAGGGGGCTCCAGATGTGCGCCGGGCGGCCCACTGCACGCTCGAGATGCTGCACGGCACCCGGCACGAGGAGGCCTCCGCCGGATACGAGGAGTTCCGCCACCTGAACGCCACGATGATGTTCAACGTAGTCGATGGACAGCGAGAGCTCGGCCGCCAGATCCTCGATCACGGGCAGCATGGCGGCCTCCACTTCGGCGCTTGGGCCATCGCTCTCACGCTTGAGGGCCTCGGCATCCTCGGCCTCCACGCTCAAGCGCCGGGCAATGGCCTGGGTCATATCCACTCCCCCCAGGGGAATCTCGCGGCTGAAACAAGTCTCGCCATCCAGGAGGACATTGATGGATGTACGTCCGGCCCCCACGTCGACCAGGGCCACGGCCCTCTCGGCTTGCGTCGGGCGTTGAGCGTGTTCGGAAGATCCTTCCTCACCTTCAACCCCGTCCCCATGGGTCAGGAGTGGTGCGGGGCCCGCCAACTCCCAGGCATTGGCAAGGGCGAAGAGGTCCAGGTTGACGGCAACGGGGGTCAGGCCTTCCCGCTGGACCCAGTGCACTCGCTCATCGATTAGGTCCCTTCGACACGCCGCCAGGAGCACGGTCATGGTGTCGGGCTCCACACCCTGCTCAGGGTTTTCCTGGCCCGCTGTGTTTCCCAACTCGAGGGCCTGACAATCGTAGGCCACCTCTTCCACTTCGAAGGGCAGGTGGTTCTGAAGCTCGAAAGGGATGGCCTGACGAAGTTCTGCGTCGCTCATACGCACCATTTCCAGGTAGCGCACGACGGTAGACTGTCCTCCAACGCCCATGGAGGCGCGCTTGCTCTGAAAGGCACCCGATGCCAGCAGCTCGCGCAGAGCGACTTCCTGGCTTTCTCCGGGGCGCACGTCCACGTGGCCGAAACCCGTCAATACGGGGCTCCCGCCTTCCATGGACATCTCGACGGCCTTGACGGCACTCGTCCCCATGTCGATTCCAATAATGCTCTTCACTTGACCTAGCACGATGTCTCCCTCTTCTCGGCGGTTGCTGCCTGGGGTGTTGCCGCGCGTCCCAAAGCGGGACCGCACCCTCACCAATGCACAGATCGGACGTGGAGCGGCTTGGGGTTAAGGGCAGGCTGCCAATTCCCCGTGGAAGCGAGAAAAGTAGGCCTCAGACCCCCTAGGATGTGCCCGAGAACCCCGATTCCACCAGAGAAACCACTGCGGCCACGAGGGCCTCCGCATCCGATCCCTCGGCGCAGAAGCTCAGGGTCATCCCCTTCGAGGCACCCAGGGTCATCAACTCGAGGATGGACTTGCCGTTGACTTCGCGCTCCCCGCAGGAGACCTGCAGCCCTGAGGCATGCTCGAGCGCCAGGGCGACCATGGCGTGGCAGGGGCGTGCATGCAGACCCGACTCGTTGCAGATGACAGCTTCGCCCTCGACTCTCATGGCCAGATCCTAGGCGAATCGGGAACCCCACTCGGGGATGAATCCTTCAATCGGAGCGCGCCCCGCCAACAGCGCCCGCCACGCCCCTAGCTGGGGGACATTTCCTTGAGCAGGTTCACCAGATCCGTCCGCGTCTTGGCCTGACAGGCAAAGCTCCGGAAGTCCGAATCACGCGCCAGACCCGCTACCCAGCGCATCATTGCCAGGTGATCTTCGGGGTCGTGCTGATCGGTTGCCTCGCTGGGACGCAGCACGGTGAAGAGAACCTGAACGGGTCCCCCATCCACAGCGGCCCAATCAAGGCCCTCTGGATGCACGGACAGACAGCAGATGGCCTCACTGATGCCGTCGATCTTCACGTGTGGGATGGCCACCCCCATGCCGATTCCTGTGGATGCAAGCTCCTCGCGACTTGTCAGTACGCGCAGAGTGATCTCCTCAAGGCTGGCCTCCAGGAGCCCAGCGGACACCAGGTTCGTCACCACTTCGGCCAGAGCCGAGCGCTTGTCCTCGGCCTTGAGCTTCACGCTGCAAGCCTTGGGCTTGAACTGCTTCCACCAACTCATCAGATTTGTACTCATTCTCGGTTTGAGGGGACCCGGGCAGGCTAACACACCAAGGGGCCTGAGTTGAACCCCCCCGAGCCCTACGAATGCGGGCATACAGATTCCCCCTCGCTCGAGATCGCGGCCTGTGAACCGGCGGGCCCGGCTCCGATCAGGATGCGGATCGGTGCTTGCTCAGCTTGACTCTGCCCCGGTGGCGGGAGAGCTGTCCCCGCATCCGATCCACGCACTCGTCTACGGCCCCCTTGAACGTCTCCTGGGTCACCTCGGCCTTGAGAATCGGGCCCCGGCCCACATGTGCCACCAATTCGACCCTGTGCTCGTCCCCCTGCTTCTCCAGCCGGGCGCTGAGGCTGTGAATCCCGTCATAGAAACGGGTCAACCCCTGGAGCCTCTTGTCCACCGTAGCCCTCGTCTCGGCGGGGTAGTCGTGGTGAAGGATGGCAACTTCCGTGTTCATGGGCAGCCTCTTTGCGCAGGGGGTTGATGGGAACCGAAGACCCCCGGATGACACCGCAAAGGGCATCGACCGGGTCCAGGGGCATGCGGAAGAAAGAGCGGGCCAGGAACAGATTCCGAGGCCGACACTTCATCCTTGGCCAAGATCGGCGCCAGGTCAATAAGTAAAGGCGTGGTGTCAGGATGCCCCGCTGCTGGAGGGTGTTCCCTGGGGCAGAGCCGTCACCTGGAGAGCCCGAACCCTCAGACCTGGAACAGTCCCGGTGCCCCCACGACGCCCCGATCACGACCCACGAAGATGGGCTCGGGGTAGAGCACCCGCAGGAGATACAGGCCGCAGGCGGGCGCCGTGGGGCCTGCGTCCAAACGGTTGCCGTCGGACAGGGCACGCTCGACCTGCTCCAACCCGATCCGACCGCGCCCCACGGCCAGGAGAGTGCCCGCCAGGGTCCGCACCATGTTGTAGAGGAACCCATCCCCCTCCACCACGAGCCCGAATGCGTTCTGTCGGGCCAGGATATGCAGGCTACGCACGGTGCGCACCGTGCTTGAGCGCGGGGAGCCGGAGTTGCTGAAGGCCACGAAGTCGTGACGCCCCACCAGGAGGGCGGCGGCCTGGCGCATGGACCCGAGGTCCAGGGGCCTGTTGGTCCAGTGGCTGTGGGCACGTCCGATGGGAGAGCGGAAACGGGTTGTGGAGGTGACGTAGAGATAGCGCTTGCCGCGAGCGCTGAAACGACTGTGAAAGTCGTCGGGACAGGTCTCCAGCCGGTTGATCACGACCCCGTCCATCAGGTGGGCGTTCCAGGCATGCCGCAGCCGGTCGTCATCCAGGGGCGTGTCCAGATGGCAGTGGGCCACCTGGGCCAGAGCGTGCACTCCGGTGTCCGTGCGCCCCGCTCCCTGTACACAATATGATTGCCCGAGCAGACTGACGAGGCCCTCCTCGAGAGCCTGCTGGACGGTCTCGAAACCATCCTGACGCTGCCAGCCGAAGAACTGGGAGCCATCGTAGGTCACCTCCATGCGGACGTTTCGCATGGGGTGCAGGTTACCCTTGAGAATCCTTGCCGCGAACCCGGACCGCACAACGATCCCGCAGTGCATCTTCAAGCACGCCACGGTGCAGGTATTCGATGGCGCTGCCAGCGGGGAGGCCCCGGGCCAGGCGGGTCACTATCAGGTCGCCGCGCCCCATGGACTCGACCGCCTCCAGCACCAAGAGGGCGGTGGCTTCGCCCTCCCGGTCCGGGTCGGTGGCCAGGATCAGCTCCCGGATGGGCTCTTCCGACAGACGCCTGAGAAGCGCCTCCAGGGACAGGTGTCTGGCTTCCGTCCCGTCGGCCGGGTTCAGGGCCCCCATCAGCACGTGGTAGCGGCCCTTGAAGACACCCGCGCGCTCAAGAGCCTCGACGTGGCGAGGCTCCTCCACGACCGCCAGGAGACCCGTCTCGCGGCCTTCGTCCGCGCAAACCCCGCACTGATCGCCCTCGCACAGGTTCCCACACACCTCGCAGCGGCGGGCCTCTGCCAGGGCACGCTCAATGGCCGTGGCCAGCTTCCGGCTGGAGGGGTCGCGGAGTACGTGAAACGTCAAGCGCTCGGCGCTCACACGCCCGATCCCGGGCAGGGCCTCGAAGGCCTCCACCAGGGCCTCGACGGGGGCAGGGTAGGCCATGGTTACTGAAAGCCCGGCAGGTTCAGCCCGCCGGTCACTTTCGCCAGGCGCTCTTCGCGAGTGCGCTTGGCCTGACCCAGCGCGTCTTGCGCGGCGGCCAGAACCAGGTCCTCCAACAGCCCTCTATCCTCAGCTTTCATAGCCTCCTCGGCGATGCGCACGCTCTTGACGTCTCCATTGGCCGAAACCGTCACGCCCACGACGCCGCCACCAGAGCTGCCCACCAGTTCGAGCTCGTCCAACTCCTCGCGCGCCTCCTTCATGGCTGCTTGCATGCGCTGAGCCTGCTTGAGCAGGTTGCCCATGTCTCCGAAACTACCACTCATCGTCTTGGTCTCCTTGGTGGATGCAATGTCAGTCGATAACTCGTCAGTCGATGATCCGTCCCTCGAAGGAGCGAGCGATCTCCTCGGTGAACGGATCCTGAGATCCGGGACGGGTTTGGGCGGTATCTTCGAAGTCCACCTGAACCTCCTTGCCCGCCGAACTCGAGAAAGCCTTGTTGACCAGTTTCTGATTGCGTCGCTCAGCGATCAACGCAGCCTCGTCCGGAATCAGCCCGGCCAACTTCACGACGGCCCGATTTGAGCGATACGATTCCAGGTTTCCGCGCTTGAGAACGATGGCGTGCAGGCTGGGAGAGACGGACTGCAGCTCCGCCAGGAACGCCTTCCACACGTCTGCCGCGCTCCCGCTGGATGCCCGTGAGACACGGGAGGTGGAGTCCGCATGGGGCGGGGGCGCTTGTGGCTGCAAGACCACCGGGGCGGCCTCGTCCGGTTGGGACGGAGAGGGAGCCTCAGCCGTGGAGCTCTGTACCTGTCCTGGATCGAACGCCGGGGACGCGGCTGGCAAGGGTGCAGAACCCAGGCGCGACTCCAGGCTCTCCAAGCGCGTGGACAACTGGCCCAGATCCACGGTGGACTCGGGATGTGACAGCTCCAGCAGCGTCACCTCCAAGATCAGTCGCCGGTGGGAGGGCAGGAGGCGCATGCGCTCCCGCGCGTGGAGAAGGTCCTGGAGCATGAGCTCCATGCGCCGTGCACCGATCGTCTTCCCGCGCGCGGCCAGGGCGGCCACCTGCTCGGGATCCGCGGGCAGCAGGGGACCCGGCGGACCCGACCCGCCGCACAGGGCCGCCATCAGGCAGGCTCGCAGGTGCTCCAGGACACCCGCCACGAATTCCGTCTCCCTTCCCTCTTGGGACGGAAGGGCCCGCAGCAATCCCGCTTGATCTCCTTCCAGGATGCAATCGACGACCGCCTCCGCAGCCTGGGCAGAGTTCTCGCCGGAGAGGCGCCCGCAGTCCTCCAGGGTCGGCGTGTCCCCCACCAGGGCCAGGAGCTGGTCCGCCAGGGACAGGGCGTCTCGCATTCCCCCGCGCGCCCGACGCGCGAGCTCGGCGCTCACCCCGACCTCCGCCTCTACCCCTTCCAGGTTGAAGACCTCATCCAGTCGCTTGGCAATGACATCCGCGGGCAGTGGCGTCAGGTGCAGGACCTGGCAGCGGGAGAGGATGGTGTCGGGAACCTTGTGCAGCTCGGTGGTCGCGAAGAGGAACTTCACGTGAGCAGGGGGCTCCTCCAGGGTCTTGAGCAGAGCATTGAAGGCTCCGGTCGAGAGCATGTGGACTTCGTCCACGATGTAGATCTTGTGCCGCGCGCGAACGGGAACATAGGAGGCCTGGTCGCGCAGATCGCGAATGTGATCCACGCCCGTGTGCGTAGCTGCGTCGATCTCGATCACGTCCACTTCGGAACCCGCGTCGAGGGCCAGGCAGCGCTCGCAGGTACCGCAGGGTTCTTCCGCTGGACCCTGCTCGCAGTTGAGGGCCTTGGCCAGTAGGCGGGCAGAGGTCGTCTTGCCCGTTCCCCTCGGGCCGGTAAACAGATAGGAGTGGCCGATACGCCCCTCCCGGATGGCCCCGCACAAGACGCGCGTCACGTTGGACTGGCCGGCAACCTCGGCGAAGGTGCGCGGGCGATACTTGCGTGCGAGGACGAGGTAGGACATGGACTCTCCCAGTCTAGCCTAGGGGCACGGCAGGTCGGAGTACCAATCGCCCAGGATGGCATGCAACCTCCGCGATCTGGGAGGCCAACCCGATGGCTCTCCCAGGATGAAGCGAGCCCGCCGGAGGGCCCGGGCACCTCGCGCTTGACTCGAGGCCCTTAGGGCTGCTCCGTTCCCGGCCTGACCCGGTTCGAACCCGACCCACCGCATGGGACCGGGCCCACCGCCGGGCTCGCTTGCTCTTCTGCTTTCCACCCCCAGCCCCCAAGGGGGCCGTGAGAATGGCGGAGAGGGGGGGATTCGAACCCCCGGTGCCGTTGCCGACACACACGCTTTCCAAGCGTGCTCATTCAGCCGCTCTGACACCTCTCCGACTTGTTCGTTGTTATGGGCTCCCCTTTCAAGGATGGCGGAGAGGGAGGGATTTGAACCCCCGGTAGGTTGCCCCACGCTGGTTTTCGAAACCAGTCCATTCAGCCACTCTGGCACCTCTCCTGTGTTCGTGTATTTGATTGTGATCCAAGGGTGGGGGGAAGATCCACTCAAGAATCTTCGTCTCTGGAATCGGCGCCTTGGGTGGCGCGGGCCTTGGCCTGGGCACGCTTGTCCGCGAAGAAGGACTTCAGCAGGTCCCGCGCGGGCTCAGCCAGAACTCCCTCGTGCACCTCGGCGCGGTGGTTCAGCCGCGGATCGCTCAAGACCTCGGCCAGGGAGGCGCAGGCCCCGAACTTGGGGTCGCGCACGGCCCAGACCACTCGGCTCACTCGAGCATGGGACAGGGCTCCTGCGCACATGAAGCATGGCTCAAGGGTGGTGTACACCGTCGCGCCGGGCAGGCGGGGTTCTCCACGCAGCTCCGTCGCCTGGGCCAGGGCCAGCAGCTCAGCGTGGGCCATGGGGCTGTTCTGAGCCCGCACCTGATTATGGCCGCGACCGATAACCTCGCCGTCGAGGACAATCACGGCCCCCACCGGGACCTCGTCCTCGGCCTGGGCCAGACGAGCCTCATCCAAAGCGAGTTGCATGAAGCGCAGGTCGTGCTCGGATCGGTCATCCATGGGGAAAGCTCCCCCATTCAGGTTTTCAAGGCCGGCCTTGGAGGCGGGGCTCCTGGGGAGCCCCACGCCGGAGTTGTCTCGGGGAGACTGTATTGGGGTGAGTGTCAGGATCTTGGGAGCGGGATTGCAGGCCACCCGGGCCCGGCGATCCCTTGTCTGGTACACCCGACAGGATTCGAACCTGTAACCTCCTGATCCGTAGTCAGGTGCTCTATCCAGTTGAGCCACGGGTGCGCGGGCGGGAGGTTGTACTCGGCAGCCCAAGACCTGTCAACTCAGCCCGCTCAGGCCGGACAGAGCCCAAAACCAGCCATGGAAAGAGACCGTCCTGGCGCGTATTCTGGGTGGATGACCGGCAGCTCCCCCCCACTCCATTTCATTCGCCTCCAGGACCTGACCGACCGCCAGATCGAGGACATCCTGGACCTCTCTGAACGGATGAAACGCGGCGCCTCCCGTGCGGAATTGGCCACCCACACCATTGGCCTCCTGTTCTTTCGCGGATCCCTGCGCACGCGCACTTCTCTCGTGGCCGCGGTCCACCACCTGGGCGGACACACGGTCAACCTCACCGCCGCTTCAGACTTCTGGGAGCTCGAGGCGCAGGACGGGACGATCATGGATGGCGCAGCCCCAGAGCACATCCGGGACGCGGCCGCGGTCATGTCCAAGTACGTATCAGCATTGGCGATCCGACCCAAGCAAGCGGGACAGTCGTGGACGATGGATCGCAAGGATATGAATATCCAGGCCTGGGCGGCTCACTCCCAGGTACCCGTCATCAATATGGAGAGTTGCCTCTGGCACCCGCTCCAGGCTCTGGCTGACCTGCTCACCCTGCGCGAATCCCTGGGCAACCTGGGGGGCAACAAGCTTGCGATCGTCTGGACCCGATCACCCCAGCCGTCGAGCCCGTCGGTGGTCCATTCCATTCTGCATGGCGCCTTGCGCTCGGGCATGAACGTCTCCATCGCTCACCCTCCGGGTTACGAGTTGGACGAGAGCGTGCTCGATGCGGCCCAGACTTCTGCCGCCAAGCGTGGAGTTGAACTGGAGACGGGCCTGTCCATGGAGGACGCGGCCGAAGGAGCCCACGTCGTGTACGCACGGTCATGGCACTCCCTGGAGACCTACGGGAACCCCACCCTGGCCGCCAGCCAATTGGCACGCGCTGGAACCTGGACCATTGACGAGGCCGTCATGGCCCGCGGTGAGCAGACGGGACTCATGCACCCGATGCCCGTGCGCCGCAACCTCGAGGTCACCGATGAAGTGCTCGATGGCCCTCGCAGCCTGATTCTCGCCCAGGCAGAGAACCGGCTCCACACCCAGAAGGGCCTCTTATCCTTGCTCTTGCGACCGTAATTGAATCCATCCGAATCGTCAGCAGCACCACCGCCTTCCCCCACCCGCCATGGCCCGCCCGGACTTCGTCCACCTTCACGTCCATTCCGAATACAGCCTGCTGGACGGGGCCAACCGCATCCCCAAACTGGTGGAGGCCTGCAAGGCCGACGGGCAGGGCGCCCTGGCTCTCACGGACCACGGCAACATGTTCGGTGCGGTCGAGCTCTACAAGACCTGCAAGGCCGGTGACATCAAGCCGCTGATCGGCTGCGAGGTCTATATCGCTGATCGCTCCATGCACGAGGGGCACAACAAGCGCAAGGGCAACGGCTACAGCCACCTGACACTGTTGGCCCGCAACCAGGAGGGCTACCAGAACCTGCTCAAGCTCGCTTCAGCGGCCTACATCGACGGCCTGCACACGCGGCCGCGCATTGACTGGGAGCTGTTGGATCAGCATGCGGCAGGAATCAATTGCCTGTCGGGGTGCCTTGGTGGACGCATCAACCAGCTATTCCTGAAGGGCAAGGAATCCGAGGCCGAGCAGCTGGCCTCTCACCTGTCGGACCTTTTTGGTCGGGAGCACTTCTGGCTGGAGCTGCAGCGCAACGGCATTGACGACCAGAACACGGTGAATGAAGCGCTGGTGCGCCTGAAGGATCGCCTCCGCATCCCTCTGGTCGCCACCAACGACATCCACTACCTACGCCATGAGGACTGCGTGGCTCAGGATATCCTGCTGTGTATCAACACGGGCGCCAAGCGCGACGACAAGGAGCGCTTCCGCTTCGAAACGGACTCTCTGTTCTTTCGCTCAAGGGAAGAAATGGGTCATCTGTTTCGCGACCTACCAGAAACCGTGACGGCCACCATGGACGTGGCCGACCAGGTGGACGTGGAATTGGAGCTGGGCAAGTACCACGTACCCGAGTTCGATACGGGCACGGAGGAGTCCTCCGGTGAGCTCTTCGATCGTCTGCTGGAGGAGCGCCTGCATACAGTCTATGGGGACACTCATCAGGCGGCACGCGAACGCCTCGAGCACGAAAAGAAGGTCATCCGCGACCTGGGGTTTGTCTCCTACTTCCTGATCGTCTGGGACCTGGTGCGCTGGGCGCGGGATCACGATATTCCCGTTGGCCCGGGAAGGGGTTCCGCGGCTGGATCCATCGTCTCCTACCTGCTCGACATCACACGCCTCGATCCGCTGGAATACGACCTGCTCTTCGAACGGTTTCTGAATTCCAGTCGCGTGTCCATGCCCGACATCGACATCGATTTCTGTAAGGAGGGTCGCGAGCGCGTCATTCAGTACACGCGGGACAAGTACGGCCAGGACAACGTGACGCAGATCGTCACCTTTGGGACCATGGCCTCGCGCACGGTGGTGCGTGACGTGGCGCGGGTTCTTGACCTTCCCTTGCGCGACGTGGACCGCGTGGCAAAGAAGATCCCCGCCGGCCCCGGAGCGCCCCCCCTCGTGGAAGCCGTGGAAGACGACCCCGACCTGCGGGCCCAGCGTGACTCGGACGCGCTGTGGACGGACCTGTTCAAGTACTCCGTCGAGCTCGAGGGCTCGGTGCGGCACGCCTCGACCCACGCAGCGGGCGTGGTGATCACGCCGCGCCCCACGGTGGAATTCGTCCCCCTGGCCAGGATAAAGGACGACATCACGACTCAGTACGCAGCGCCCGAACTGGAAGAGTTGGGCCTCTTGAAGATGGACTACCTGGGGCTACGCACCCTGACCATCATCAGCCGCTGCCTGGAGAACATCAAAGCCATGGGCGGTGAAGCCCCTGACATCGAGAACCTGCCAGCGGGGGATCAGGCCACCTACAAGCTCCTGATCGCTGGCGACACATTGGGGGTGTTCCAGTTGGAATCCGAGGGCATGCGCAAGCTGCTCGCGCGCCTGCAGCCGGACTGCTTCGAAGATCTGATCGCCGTCCTGGCCTTGTACCGGCCCGGCCCGTTGGAGTCAGGAATGGTGGACATGTTCTGCGACCGCAAGCACGGCAAGGAGGCCATCACCTACCCCCATGAGAGCCTGGAGGAAATCCTGGCAGGCACCTACGGCTGCATCGTCTATCAAGAACAGGTCATGCTGGCCTCGGTGGATCTGGGCGGCTTCTCCTTGAACGACGCAGACAATCTGCGCAAGGCGATGGGCAAGAAGAAGCCAGAGATCATGGAGAAGTTCTCCTCCCAGTTCGTGGAGGGGGCCGTGGCGGCTGGTTGCGAACGCAGCGCCGCGGAGGACACATGGGAGACCATCGTCAAGTTCGGGGGCTACGGCTTCAACAAGTCGCACTCCGCCGCTTACGCCATGATCACCTACCAGACGGCCTTCCTGAAGGCGAACTTCCGGACCGCTTTCATGGCTGCCAACCTCTCCTGCGAGATGGGTGACTCGGACAAGGTGAAGAGCCTCATCGACGACTGCCACCGTGCCTCCATAGAGATCACCCCCCCCGATATGAGTCAGTCCCTCTGGGAGTTCCAACCCCAGGGAGCTGAGACCATCCGGTTCGGATTGGGCGCCATCAAGGGTGTGGGTTCCAAGGCGGTGGTAGCCATGGTGGGAGGTCGCGAAAACTGGGAGCAGCAGAACCCGGACAGTCCTTCTGCGGAGATGGGATTGCACGAACTGTGTTCCATGGTCGACCCCTCAGCCGCAGGCAAGATCGCCTGGGAGGCCGTAATCCGTGCTGGCTCCTTTGACTTCACCGGGATCAATCGTGGCGCTATCGCCGCAGCCCTGGAGGGTGCCCTGTCGGAGGCTGCTGGCGCCGCTGCGGATCGCCGCTCGGGCCAGATGTCCATGTTGGAAGCATTTGGTGATCCACAGGAGAGCGCACCCGACTCCGATCGCCAGAATTGCATCGACCCCAGCCGGAGCTGGAATCGTCACGACACACTGGCGGCCGAGTTCGAAGTCCTCGGCTTCTACCTCTCTGGTCATCCTCTGGAAGAGCGCGCTGGCCTCGTCTCGCTGCTCTCCACGTGCCCCACGGTCAACCTGGATCGCTACGACGATGGCAGCATGGTGATGTTGGCGGGCCTGGTCCTTCAGGCAGCCATCGTGGCCATCCGCAACGGACGAATGGCCGGCAAGAAGATGGCCCGCTTCCGGTTGGAAGATCTGAAAGGCAGCGTGGCTGTGACGGCCTTCCCCAGCACGCTGGAGAAGTACAAGGATCTTGTGGTCGACGGCGCCACCGTGCTGGCCAAAGCCAAGATCGAAACACGCGGTGAAGAGCCGTCGCTCATTCTTGAGGAGCTGATCCCCATTGAAGACGCCCTCACCCGATTCCAGGGAAGCCTACAGATCTCCCTGGGCCCTGAAGATTCCGGTCTGCTGGATCGCCTTCGATCTTGCCTGGGATCGCACTCGGGAGCCATTCCCGTGCAGTTCCAGGTTCAAGGCAATGACGGCAGCCTACGCCGCGTGAAGCTACCACGCGAGTCTTCTGTGGCCCTCGACCAGGACCTGGTCTTGGGGCTGCAGGAGATCCTGGGGCACGAGCGCCTGGCGCTCGTCAAGTCCTAGGGACGCCGGTAGAGGTGCGCTTGGCGCCCAGCATCCCTGCGGGGAACTACTCGACGGGTGCGCTCGCCTCGGAGGGCGTACGCACAACGAATTCCAGGATGGCGCGTTCGCCACCGTCTCCGAGTCGCCGCTTGGCCAGCTTCAAGATGCGGCAATAGCCACCCGGACGCTCAAGAAAGCGGGGCCCGAGTACATCGAACAGCTTCTGCGTCGCTTCCTTGTCTCGCAGCTTGGAGAAGGCCCGCCGACGGTTGTGTTGGCTGGGATCCTTGGCCAGGGTGATCAGCTTCTCGATGAAGGGCTTGACCGCCTTTGCCTTGGGAAGGGTGGTAATGATGCGCTCGTGCTCAATCACCGAGACGGCCATATTGCGGGTCATGGCAATACGGTGGCTGGTGGTCCGGCCGAGCTTGAATCCTGCTACGCGATGTCGCATCGAACTGTTCTGGAGGGTGCTGTCCCAGCGCCTTGATGGCACCGGGCGGGGAATTGATTGAAGGTTTAGTTATTCGGCAACGGTCATGCCGAGACGTAGACCACGGTCCGCCAACTTGGTCCGAATCTCCTGGAGGCTCGTCTTACCGAGGTTCTTCAGGGTCATCACGTCAGCTTCCGACATGGAGACGAGGTCCCTCATGGTGTGCATATTCGCACTGTCCAAGCAGTTACGGGCTCGCACGGAGAGTTCCAGGTCCGAAAGAGGGGCGGCCAGGATGCCGGACAGCTCGTCCGTCTCGCGGTTGACCTCGTTGAAACCCGACTCTGCCGGAGACTCCAGCAGGGGGTCGTCGTCCGTGCTGGAAGGCTCAAGTACAAAGGGGTTCAGGTGCTTGCGATAGATCTTGGCGCCTTCGGTGAGAGCCATCTCGGGACTGACCGTTCCGTCCGTCCAGACCTCGAGCACCAGGCGCTCGTAGTTGGTGAACTTGCCCACGCGCGTTGCCTCAATCGAGTAGCGCACACGTTGGACCGGCGAGTAGATCGCGTCCACGGGTATCGTCCCGAGTCCGTGCTCTTCCCTGTGGTTCTCATCTGAGGGCACGTAGCCGCGCCCCTTGGAGACATCCAGCTCCACCACAAGGTCCCGGTCCATCGTGAGCATGCAAAGATGCAGGTCCGGGTTGGCCACTTCGCCATCCCCCTCGACCTCGACGTCGGCACCCGTGACGGCACCTTCCTCGCTCTTGTTGATGCGGCAGATGATGGGGCCGTCCCCTTCAAAGTTCACCCGTAGGCGCTTGATGTTCAGGATGATCTCAGCCACGTCCTCGTAGACACCCTCAAGGGAGTCATACTCGTGGGACGCACCGTCAATGCGCACAGCCGTTACAGCCGCACCCTCGATGGAGGAAAGCAGGACGCGCCGCAGACCGTTGCCGATGGTATGTCCGAACCCTCGTTCGAAGGGCTCGATTACAAAGCGGCCGTGTTCCCCGGTCAGGGTGTCCGCGTCCGGCTGCACATTGTTGGGCAGCTCAAAATTACGCCAGCGAATTCTCATGACTTGTACTCCTCTAAAGGCCTACTTGGAGCAGAGCTCGACGATGAGCTGTTCTTGAATGGGGAACTGGAAATCGGTTCTGTTCGGGAGTGCGTTTACCGTGATAGACATGGTGTCGGCGCTAACGTCCATCCAGCCGGGAACGACTCCCCCACTGGTGACATTGATTGCCTCGGAGACAAACTTCTTGGTGTTCTCCTTGGCGCGCGGGGCGACCACGTCGCCCGGCTTGACTTGATACGAGGGAATCGTGCAGCGCTTACCGTTGACGAGGTAGTGGCCGTGGTTGACCATCTGACGCGCCTGCGGAAGGGTCAGCGCGAAGCCCCCGGAGAGCACCACGTTGTCCAGGCGCCGGGTCAGAATCTGCAGCAGGTTCTCGCCGGTGTTGCCCTTGAGGCGATCCGCCTCACGGAAATACAGCATGAACTGACGCTCGTAGACACCAAAAATGCGCTTCAGCTTCTGCTTCTCGCGCAGGCGCACGCCGTACTCGGTGATCTTGCGGCGACTCTGGGCGTGCACTCCGGGCGGGTAGTCGCGGCGCTGGAGAACGGCGACCTTGCCGCTGGATGTATTCTGTCCCAGGAAGAAGAGGTTCATCCCCTCCCGGCGACATTGTTTGACCTTGGGTCCTGTGTAGCGTGCCATCTGTTGGTGTCCGTCGAGTGTGTGAGGTCAGGCTTGGATTAGACGCGGCGCCGCTTCTTGGCGCGGCAGCCGTTGTGAGGCAGGGGGGTAACGTCTTCGATCAGGGTGATACGCAGGCCCGAGTTGGCCAGAGCCCGTACGGCCGATTCACGGCCCGATCCGGCACCCTTGACGCGCACCTCGATCTCCTTCAGGCCGTGGCGCTGCGCTTCTTGCGAAGCCCGGTCCGCGGCCCGTTGGGCGGCGAAGGGCGTGCTCTTACGAGTCCCCTTGAAACCACAGGCGCCTGCCGTACCCCAGGCAATGGTGTCCCCACCCATCGATGTGAGGGTGACATGGGTGTTGTTGAACGTCGCACGAACGTGAGCGATGCCCTTGACGATGTTTTTCTTCTGCTTGCGTTTGGTTGACTTGGCCATGTTATTTCATTCCCTTGACCGACTTCTTGCCGGCAACGGTCTTCTTGGCACCCTTGCGGGTGCGGGCATTGGTTCGGGTTCGTTGGCCGCGGACGGGAAGGCTGCGACGGTGGCGAAGCCCCCGGTAGCAGTTGATGTCCCGCAGGCGCGAGATGGCGGCTGCTGACTCGCGTCGCAGCTGGCCCTCGACGGAGTATTCCTTTTGGAGGTGCTTGGCGAGAGTGGTCACCTGCTCTTCGGTGAGATCGCTAGCCTTCATGGCCGGATCCAGACCAAGGTCCTTACAGACCTTGGTGGCCGTATTACGACCCACACCAAAAATGTAGGTCAGCGCAATATCCATGCGCTTGTTGTTCGGGATGTCTACACCAACTACACGTGCCATACTTTGAGTTCTCCGGTGGGGGCTTGGTTGCTCGCCCGTTATTTGCCTTGTCGCTGCTTGTGTCGGGGATCGGCCTTACAGATAACGCGCACAACACCACGTCGCTTGACGATTTTGCATTGGGCACACATGCGTCTCACGCTACTACGAACCTTCATTACCTTCTCCGTCTCCGGCGTCCGCCGGTTCGTTTGCGCCGCTCACCGCGGCAAGTGATACGCCCTTTGGTCAGGTCATAGGGCGACATTTCGACCGTGATCTTGTCTCCGGGGAGGATACGGATGTAGTGCATACGCATCTTCCCGCTGACGTGGGCCAGGATCTCGTGACCTGACTCCAGCTTGGCCCGAAAGCGGGCGTTGGGCAGGGCTTCCGTCACAACCGCTTCCACGGTGATCGGTTCTTCCTTGGCCATCACGCCTCCACCTCCAGGCTTGCCAGGCAACCGGCGAACACATCGTCGGGGGCCTGATTTCCGTCCACGCTGAGGCACACACCCTGGTCGCCGTAGTGGCCCACCAGAGGTTCGGTTTGGGCGTGGTACACACCGAGGCGATCTTGAACCACGTCCGGCTGATCGTCCTTGCGCTGGTAGAGCTCGCCACCGCAGGCATCACAGACACCTTCCTGTGCGGGCGGTGAGAAACTCTTGTGCTGGATGTTCCCGCACTCGCGGCAGAGCAGTCGACCAGCGGAGCGATCGACAATGATCTCGTCTGGCACCTGGATGTTCAGCACCGTGAGGGAGGCATCATCGCCGAGCCGCTCCCCCAGCGCCACGGCCTGAGGCACGGTGCGCGGAAAACCATCGAGCATGTAGCCGTTCGCGCAGTCGGAACGGGAGGTGCGATCGAAGAGCATGTCCACGGTCAGGTCATCGGGGACCAACTGACCAGACTCCAGGTAGCTCTTGGCGCGCTCGCCAAGTGCCGTACCCTGGGAGATATTCTCGCGAAACAGGTCGCCAGTGGAGATATGCGGGAGCCCAAGAGCTTGGGACAGGCGCACCGCCTGCGTCCCTTTGCCCGCACCGGGTGCGCCGAGGAGAATGATGACCCGGGTCATGAGTCAGCTATCCTCCTTGGAAGTCCAAGAGGTGCTCCGGCCGCCGGACTTGCCGTCGGCTGAGCCCTCTTCCCCGCCCTCGTATTGGCGCATGACCAGCTGAGAGTTGAGCTTGTCCACCAGCTCAAGGGCCACCCCCACCACAATGAGCACCGAGGTGCCGCCCAGGAAGTAGCGCATCTGGGTGGTCATGCCCTGACCTTCGGTAACGAAGTTGGGCAAGACGGCGACGGCGGCCAGGAAGGCAGCGCCGGCCAGGGTGACGCGGGTGAGTACGTTCGAGAGATACTCGGCTGTCTTGACGCCGGGCCGGATGCCCGGAATGAACGAACCGCTCTCACGCAGGTTGTTGGCGATCTCCTCAGGCTGAAACATCAGCCGGTTCCAAAAGAAGGAGAACGAGAAGATCAGGCCCGCATACATGGTGACGTAGATGAAGCCCGTCTGGTCTTGGAAAACGCGCTCCATGCGCCCCCATCCCAACCACTGGAAGAGAATGCCCGGAATCACGAACAGGACCGAGGCGAAGATGATGGGCATCACGCCGGCCATGTTGACCTTCAGGGGCAGGTAGTGGCGTTGGCCACCGTAGACGCGGCGGCCTCGGGTCAACCTGGCGTACTGAATGGGGACACGACGCGCCCCCTTGTGCATGAACACCACGACGAAAATCGTGACAATCCAGATGGCAACCATGGTCATCAGGGTCTGCCAGAAGTCCGGGTTCTTGGCGATGGTCGCAAAACTGGAAGGCAGGTTGACAATGATGCCAGCCATGATGATCAGGGATGCACCGTTGCCCACACCATACTCGGTGATCAACTCACCAATCCACATGACGAGCAGCGCGCCGCCCATCAGTCCGGCGATGACAACAAACGCCAGCCGGGTCGAGTGACCCTGCATGGAAGGATCAATCATCTGGTCGGCGTAGTTCAGGAACACACCGGTGTAGATGAAGATCGCCTGCACGAGAGCGATGGGCACCACACACAGACGGGTCCACTGGTTGATCTTCTTTTGCCCGGCCGCCCCTTCCTTGGCCACGGCTTCCAGGGTCGGTGAGACCTTGGTCAACATGGAGAAGATGATGGATGCCGAAATGTAGGGCATGATGCCCAGGGCGAAGATCGTGGTCTGGCCGATGGCTCCACCCGAGAGGGCGGACAGCAGACCGAAGATCCCCGTATCCGAGCTGCGCTGGATGAAGTCGATACTCATCCCTGGCAGGGGAACCTGGAATCCCACGCGGTAGCAGATCAACAGGCCCAAGGTCCTGAAGATCTTCTCCCGTGTCTCGGGGACACGGAATAGTTTGAGGAGGCTGTTCTCCACTCCCTAGGCCTCGCCTTCCCCTTTCGGGTCGTCGTCGGACTCTTCGGGTGCCTCTTCAGCTTCAGCTTCGGGCTCAGCTTCGGGCTCAGCTTCGGGCTCAGCTTCGGGCTCAGCTTCGGGCTCAGCTTCGGGCTCAGCTTCGGGCTCAG
>PVBE012711749.1_pt1 | contig 86354 bp, 74 predicted proteins | sample 1631181 | NCBI WGS metagenome assembly PVBE01 (sample SAMN08397723, study PRJNA350692) | Marine metagenome, whole genome shotgun sequencing project. | isolation source: water | place: Pacific Ocean | collected 2012-04 | reverse complement strand
GCAAACTCATCTAACGCGGAACCGCCACGGGATGCGATCCTGCCTTGACTATTTGATTCGTGTAGGCTTCGTCGTCCTTTCATCCGTCGGGGCTCACCCCCGGGCGCAGCGAATGGCCACGGCGGATGAAAGGACGACGGAACCGGACCAACTCCTAAACGCCCAAAACACAAAACAGGCTTTGTTGTTCTGAGTCCCGAGGGGCTCCACCGCGCTCCTCAAAAGAACAACCAATTCCACCCACGAATTGTTCTGAAGAACCAACAATAAAGAAGCCGTCGCCCTGCAACGCCAAGTCGGTAGGGTTCGAACTTGTCTGCACTGTCCCTTGCGAAAAGGTTGGTGATACTTCATTGACACGCGCACCCATACCTATCTGGCGAGGGTTGGTTCCACCCGACGTGGATGACGGTGCCGAACCGTGAGTGAGTGTCTGCAGGAACTGCGAAGTAACGACAACCTCGGACTCCTTGAACCCCACAGTCTGAGAATTCGCTAGATTATTGCCCACCACGTCAATCTTCGTTTCAGCGGTCGTGAGCCCGGTCAATGCCGTTGAAAGTGCTGATGCGAGTCCCATTCTTCTACCCTCCTGGAAGTGTCTGATATATCCTGGCTGGCAACATCGGGCCGCCAGCATTTTGTGTGAGAAAAACTAAGCTGACGGATCGTCTTCGATAATTTCACGAATGTTGTCCAAGCGAACATCGTGTTCACCGACGTGAACTCTGAGCGACCGACTCCCACCGTTGTTTTCGTCAACGACAACCGTGACCCGGTCGACGACACCGTCCACCGGGTCCGCACCGTCAGAGAGCGCGTTGATTCGCTTTCCGATCAGTCCACTGGCTGTAGCCATATTTTGCCCCAACAACACCGAGCCCAAGGTCTCCGACAGTTGATCCGTCGCGCTGATCGATCGAATCTGGCTGATCTGGGCCAGAATCTCGCTGTTGTCCATCGGATCGAGTGGATCTTGATTCTGCAACTCCGTCACCATCAGTTTCAGGAAATGGTCCAAATTCAGTTCTCGCAAGTCGCCAGCGTTTCGATCCGTGCTGGGGCTGGTGACTCCACCCGCGGCTGAAATTCTGCTCACGCCATTGCTCCTTTGAAATCGTTCGTCTCGGATGGTTACACGATAATGTCGAGTTGTTGATTTTCGCCGACGACGCGTCGCGATTCCCCGGAACTCTGTTCGTCGTCGCTGGCCTCGACTAGCGAGGAACCTTCGGCATTCCGATCTTCCCCTGAGCGATCGCCGGTTTCATCAGGGAGGTTCTGGGGATGTCGCTCCGTCAAGTCGATGTCAAACTGCTCGATCCGAATGCCCTGTTCCGCCAGTCTTTCACGTAAGACCGGCAAGCTATCGACCAGCAGCGCACGTGCCGCGGGTGTTTCCGCTTCCAACCTCGCTGTCAGCGCGTTGCCCTGGACTTTGAGCTGCACCTGGAGGGCACCCAGCTCTGGTGGGTGCAAGCGTAACTTGATCGTACCGCCCTGCCCTTCGGTGGCGCGAAATGCCCGCGCCACGCGATCGACAAAACGTGCCTGATTTATTCCCTCGGTCGTGGTGGCCTGAGAATTTCGTTCTCCGCCGCCAGTCATCAACTGCTGCGCAAATCGGTTCTGCGCGCTGGTTGCTGCCGCTTCGGGCTTTCCTTCCACCGGGGTGGAGGTCGGAGGACTCTTGTCGACCTCGGCGGCGTCTTCCAATTTCACCCCGGCTTCGAGCGTTGGAGCCGTTTGCACCGGGTCTCCGGCAGTCGGGATTTGCTTTGCCACAACACCCGATTACACGACACCTCCCTTGATCGTTTCCAAATTGCCAGGCTGCCTCTCACCCTGCAGCCTCTCAACTGTTTCGCCGCTGGAACCTGGCTGAAGCTCTCCCTTTGATGGCAATTTTGCAGTCACGGAAACTTCGACTTCAGTCGTATTTGGTTCAGCAGCCGGTCGTTCAGAAATCACTGCCTTTTGCGAAACGCTTGTAGCCTCCAGTGGGTTCTCGACATCATTGTGTTCTGGTTCGTCTGTGGTCGCTCGATCACTCAACGGGACATCATGTGTTACTTCGTCCGAGCTGGTCGGATCCGAGCTACCCGTCGCAACCTCGACATCATCCACATTCTCGAACGTCACAACTGCCAGGGTCTCGTCCTCTAAGATCGGCTCGACTACCTCAGTTTGTATCGAGTCTTCAGGCGGCGTTTCTTCGGACACACCATCCGTCTGAGGCGAAACGGCGACATCGACGGTCAACAGTTCGACCGTGAGTAGCGGCTCGATGGAGACCGCTTCATCATCATGGGGCCCTGTAACGTGCGCGGGGTCTGTCGCCTCCGGCACGCTCTTCGATTCCTCTTGATTCGTTTCGTCGGCGTCGGACTGCTCTGCATCGACAACGGCATCGCCGACGGTGCCATCCGGATTTTCGTCCGCAGTCTTTGCTTCCGTGTTATCTTGGTTCGCTTGCGTGGCATCTTGCGTTCGTTGCAGATGGGTTTCAAACGACTGATCAACGTCCGGCTTCGGCGCATCCCGCACTGGCTCCAACAACTCTGGAGGCGTGGTGGGTGTTGCTCCGTCCAAAAACGAAGGGAACATAATTGGCATCCTTGCTTCTCTTGCTCTATCGTTGTCCGGCGTGACCGTTTCGACCGTCACACCACCCCATATCAATCAAATCTCATGAGATTCCGTCGCGTCTCGCGAAATAATCCAACGTCTGGTTCGCCTTTGCGAATCTGCCGAAGGATCTCGTGCAACCGCATGGTGTCCTCGGTGCGAAACTCTTCAATGATCCGTTTTCGATTGGTGACCGGCATGCCCTTAAAGACCGTGACAACAAACTGCTGGGCGTCCTCTCGGCCCAACGATTGGTCATCCAAGAGTTTCAAAATCTGAGTCTTTGCGAGCTTTGGGCTCAGCGACTCAAGCTGTCGTTGCACGTCCTTGACTGCCTGGTCTGTGGCACCCTGTCGCAGTTGTTCGAGGTTCCAGTCAAATTCGTCCTTGAGTTTCTTGTACTCTTCCCATTGCTGAGTGAACCTGGCGCTGATTTCAAGGATGTCGATCAGCCCTTTGTCGATAGCAATCTCGCGCATACTCAAGTCCAACGCGACGACCTGTCGCATGTCTTCGACCTCTCGTCGTGCGACATGAACAGTAGGCGTGATCGCGATTGCGCGCCCTTGTCGACGGTGCATCGTGAACATGTCAACATCGTGAGCCACGGCCATCAACTGGAACACCGTGTCTTCCGTGAGATTTCCTTTCGACCAGACCACACACAAAGCCACGGCCTCAGCGAGAACTGTCAGGACACTCAGGTAGATCAATGCAGAAAATGTAACCTTCAGGATCTTCATGGCTTCTCCCCACCGGAGAGTTCTCCAATTTCCATGACCATTCGGTGCAGCATTTCCTGCTCTTCATCGGTCTTGAGTTCCGCCCAGATCTTCTTGCGTTTACCCTCCGGCATCGCCTTGACGATGGTAACGACATCGCTTACCACATCGTCGCCTTCATCCAAGCCTTCGTCCTCGAGTGTTCGCAGGAGGATATCTTTGGCCTGCCTCGGTGAAAGAGCCTCAAGCGTTCGCTGAACGTCTCCGAGCGAGGCGATGACAGCCTGTCGCTCCAGATTATCGAGGTAAGCGCGGAAGTTGTTACGGACCAGTGCGCGTCGGTCTCGGTCAGACTTGAGTTCCTTCTCCAGGCTGCGAATAGTGTCTGATTCCTGCTTCATTGCGACTTTTCGATCGATCAAGATCGGATTGGCGTTAACCCGCTTGGCCAATAACTGATCATGCGTCAGATCGTCGTCACTGGCGTGAGTGCCTGGATCGGGTTCTATCTCTGTCGGCAGGTCGGAGATGTCGAGTCCGTAGATGATCGCGGCGTAACGAATGACTTTGTTTTGGGACAACTTATCTTCTGACCACATCATGACGCCTCCACCAACCTGGACAGTCACCGTCGCCAGGCAGCAGTATCCGAATGCAAGCGGCACCGCACTCATAATTAGTCGTATGATGTTCATTCCGAGCCTCGCCGATGGCTGAGGGCAACTTCGTCTAGCGTTTTGACCTCGCGCCGTAATTCGTCAGTCCGATGTGTTTCCAATTGTCGATCGCGTAGCTTTTCCAAGACGCAAACCTGGCGATCCGCCTCAACCAACGCCAACCGCCGTTTTTCAATCTCTTCGATTAACCGCGATTTCCGCTGCGTCAACGCCCGCGCCTTGGCTCGCAAGACTTGCTCGAAACGTTGGATTGCGACCAGGCGATCCACATCGACCCGCCCAGGCGAAGCGGCGGCCAGACATCGTTTCCTCATTTCGCTGATTTCCAAGGTGACCAGATCCGCTTGTCTGGCGAGTATTCCATCTGCACGACACGCTTCCGCCAGTTCTGCGCGTCGCTGCTGGCGATCCGCCTGGCGGAGTTTCATTAACGTTTCCAATCGAAACTTGAATTGACTCATGGTTCACTACGGCGACGCGTTGGCGTTTGCTGGGGTTTCGTGGCCTGGCTGGCGATTCATCTCGGCTGGGTCGGTAAATGTTTGTGCCCCTGGCGATGATCGTGCGGCGCGGCAAAGCGCAGCCAATCGCAGTAACGCTTCACGTGAGTCTTCCAGCGACGACGCCTCGTTGATGGCCTGCCGCAAGAAACCATTGAGTTCGTCTTGCATTGCTATGGCCGTGTCGACCAGCGCGTCTGCACCAGCGCGATATGCGCCGATGGAGATCAGATCTCGATGTTCCTGATAGGCTGCCATCACTTCGCGGATCGTCATCACAGCCTGGAGATGTTCTTCATCCACGACGATAGGCATGAGGCGGCTAATACTCTGCAGCACATCAATCGCTGGAAAGTGACCTTTCGAGGCAATCTCCCTTGAGAGAATCGTGTGACCGTCGAGTAGGCCGCGCACTGCGTCGGCGACCGGCTCGTTCGTGTCGTCTCCTTCAACCAGCACAGCGTAGAAAGCGGTGATGCTGCCGCGCGGCCCGCGGCCGGCACGTTCTGTGAGCTTTGGCAGCAGTGAGAAGACCGATGGTGGATAGCCACGCGTAGCGGGTGGTTCACCGGCAGCTAACCCAATTTCCCGCTGCGCCATTGCAAAACGGGTCACTGAGTCCATAAGCAACATCACGTTTTTTCCCTGGTCGCGAAAGTATTCGGCGACGGCGGTCGCCGTCATCGCTGCCTGCACACGCAGAATCGCCGGTTGGTCGCTGGTTGCCACCACGACGACGCTGCGGCGACGCCCCTCCTCGCCAAGGTCGCGCGCCAGAAACTCGTTCACCTCGCGACCACGCTCGCCAATCATCGCGATGACGTTGACGTCCGCGGACGTATTTCGCGCCATCATGCCCAACAGCACGCTCTTGCCAACACCCGATCCTGAGAAGATCCCCATGCGCTGGCCGGTACCGCATGTCAAGAGTCCGTCCAGGGCTCGCACACCCGTTGTGAGCGGCGTCTCGATGGGCGGCCGTTCCAACGCCGGCGGCGGCGTTCCATCCAGGGACGTTCGGTGTGGCAATGACGGCTCGGGGAATTGGTCCGTCGTTACTCCGTGAGCATCGATCACGCGGCCGAGCAACTGATCGCCGACACGCAGGAAACGCGAGGTCCTGCGCATAACAACTTGGTTTCCGCGACGAACCCCTGACATTGCCTCGTAGGGAAAAACCAGCGTCAGGGCGTCACGAAACCCAACGACCTCACCGAAGATTGAAGGACCGGCTTGGCGTTCAATTTCCGCCACGGCACCAACCGGCGCGGGGAATCCCGCCACGGCCGCCATCATGCCTTCGGTTCGCACGACGCTACCAGTGATAGCAGTCGGCATTACCGAATCAAGTTGGTCAATTAACGCATTCATGTAAGCTCTTCTTCGATCCGTTGCAGTTGAGTATCGATGTTCTGATCGAGCGTGCCAAACTCGGTAACAACCCGGCACCCGCCAGCGCGAATGCTCTCATCCGCAACAATGTCGGTTGGGGCGAGTTCCGCGAACTCGTTGGCGAGCCGATCGGTTCGATCTCCCAGCGATTCAAAATCGCTGGGACTCAACAACAACCGAAGCCGCCCGCTGCCCATGGCCAATTGCAGCGCTTCCCGCACCAAATCAACCGAGATTTCGGGATCTTGAGACAATTCACGGCGGATCACGCACGCCGCCATCGCGGCCGCTAGGTGCACGGTTTCGCGTTCCCAGTGCTTCAGCCAACGTTCCTTTTCGTAGCCCAGAGCTCCAATCACCTCGCGGATGGCCGGTAGCAGTGTTTCAAGGTTCTTATCAAGTTTCGCTTGGACGCTGTTTTCCGCTTCGACCTGCGCCGCTTGTTGTCCAGCGCTCTTGGCGTGCGCCGTGATCTCCGCAGCGCGCTTTTTCGCGTCGGCCAGAATCTGTTCTGCCTGACTGCGCACAGTATCCAGATAGCGAGACGCCTTCTGCGACATATCTTCAAAATTGAACGCCACCGAATGTAAACCACTCGCGTCGTTCAACAATGTTCCGGACTTGATAATGCCTGCCATTGATTGCAAATTCATAGTGGTTAGAGGAATCAATCGTAACGTTAGGCGGCGACTGCAAAGCGTGGTGTGACGAATCGCGGCAATCGACCGTCCTCGACCAATCTCGTGGCCGCCTGGGCTACTTCGCGCTGCGCGGCGGCAATGTCACTTAGCCTGATCGGTCCCAGACGTTCCATTCTTCGACGCAGAGTCCGCGCGTCTCGCGGCGGCAAAGGCCGCATCACGCGATCGACAAAATCGGAACTCGCGCCCGCCAATGCCACCAAGGTGACCTCCGGATCCACCTCGCGAAACAGTATTGCCAGGCCTTCGTCGTCAAGTTCGGCAAGCTGCTCAAAAGTGATCGACTCGGTTTTAGAGTCCATCTTCGACCTGATCTGGATCGTCTGGTCGTCGTCCCCGGCCGCCGTATTGGGCCCGTCATCATTCAATTCCGTAGCCGGCCCGTGCGGGGTCGAATGCGACGACGCTCGCCTTATAACTGAATCGTCTTCGGCTGTCGGTTTCTCATGGATCTCATCGAGCCGAGTCTCAGAACGTTCTTTGGACGGTGGTGGTTCGACCTGAGCTTTAGCAACCCGTTGACTCAGCTTTTTGTCGATCTCTTTCAGATTGCTAAGAAGCTCGTGGCGTTTACTTCCCGCGGCGTTCAGAATCGAATTCACCGCGACCAGGCCCGCATCCCGGTTACGTTGTGCGCGAATCTCCTCCGTCAGCTTGTCTTCGAGTTGCCGTTGAAGAACTTCGATCGCTGCGGGCGCGGCTGCGTCGAGGCCTGCCACGCGTCTCAGGACATCAGCCTGTTGTTTCGGCGCCAGTCGCGCAATCAATTCGGCAGCACGTTTCGGTGGCAGGTGCGCCACGAGAACGGCAATCACCTGCGCGTTCTCATTGATCAGGTGATTTGCCAAAGTCTCGGCAGACGCTTCACGTAGAATTGGAAAGGGACAATTGTCAGAAAGTGGCTCGTGGCCCTTGGACTGGTCACTGTCAACCAATGCTTTCGTTGATTGGTCTTCTCGCCATTGGATTGGCCTCGATCGGCCGCCAGATTGGGGAGTCGATTCGTGAGCTGACGCTTCTCCGTATTCACGGAGTTGAAACGGTTTGGCATCGACATGCCGGACCTCAGATTCGCCAGCGTTGACGTTCGACATCGCCCCGAACGCGGCGCCACCTGCGGAAACGAATTCACGGACGATTGCTTCTTGTTCTTCGTCAGAGATTGTTTCAAGTGCGAACACAGCATTGCGCACTCGTGCCGCCTGCTCGGCCTCCATCTTGTCAAGCAGCGCGTCGGCACTGTCTCGATTCAGAGTGGAAACCAAAATGGCCGCTTTGCGAATCGAATCTGTCGTTGAACTTTCCGTTGTCATGAATTCCTCTGTCATGAACACGTTTCCTCAGGAACAGTGTTAGGCCACTTCCCCAATCCAATTGGCAAGGACGCTGGCAGCCGAATCAGGATCTTCGTGAACGAGCTCGCTCAACTCGTCGCGCAGGCTTCGTCCAGAGTTTTGAAACTTCGACTTAAGCGAATTGACAATATCCGTTTTTTCCAATTCTTCGTCGTCAAGTCCATCGCGAGCCAGTGGCGGTTCGCGCGTGCCCTTCTCAGCGGCCCGCGACGGCGCAGGATTGGGTGACTGAACCATGCCTCGCAAGAAGAAGACACTGAACATCGCGGCTCCAAACAAAGCGATGGTCTGCCAATTGCTTGCGAACCAACTTCCGGCATTTGCCGCCATACTGGGTTCGGGAGGGTCATCAATCGGAGTGCTGGTGTAGGGCAAAACCGTGACCAACGGATACGGATCGTCCCCCAGCGGCGGTGGCGGCAGCAGAGTGGTTACCATGTCCTTGATCGCCTGCGTTTCACGCAACTCGATATCTTCCAACTGGTTCTTGTCAGGTTCGACGGCCTCTTCGCCGTCAGCCGGCGGATTTTCGACCATCCAGATGGTGCGAAAGAGTGAACGAGGAATTCGAATGGACGCGGTAACTCGCTCCGGTGCGAACCCGTATTTTTGGATGGTGGTCTGCGTGGCTGAGGGCACTGCTTCGGTCTGCTCGAACGTCTCCTCGGATTGACTGTCGTTGCTTGCTACGTTGCCAACCTGCTGCGGCGTGTTGCCCAATCCGTTGGAGGCGGCTCCAGGGCGCCCACCGTTATCGGAATTGTTGGAAGAACCTGTCTTGGATGAATTCGACTGTTTGACGGTAACCGGCTGCCCTTCGTAGGTATAACTATCAACGCGGTTGACAAAATCTTTTCCCAATTCCGCTCGCACCTCGACCATCGCGCCGGGATACGTCGTCAGTAGATTCTCGATGCTCTGTTTAGTGTGATCTTCGTATAACCGCACGCGAGCCGCATAGGGATCCTCGTCTGCCAACGGCATCCCATTCTTGCCGCTGCCGCGATATGAGAGATTTGCGTTGGAGTCGGCGACGGTGACGTGCTCGCGTTCGGTCCCGGCGGATGCCGCAACGATGTCACGAATCGTGTTAATCTGGTCGCGATCAAGATGCTTCGTGCCATCGGCTTTCACGGTGGCGACGGCCGTCCGGACCTTACCCCGAGGAAACCTACCGTTATCGCGCTCTTGGATTCGAACGGTAGCGCGCTCGATTCCTCTTAGATTGCGAATCATTTGTTCAAGACTTTGTTCGTTGGCAACTCGTTCCCGCAATGCCTGCACTGGTCGGGAGTCCAGATGGCTTCTCTCCTTGAGCAGCTTGTCGTAGGGCGTACTCGATTTTTCAGGCATGGCATTGCCGGAGACCAACGCCGCCATATACTCGGACGTTCTCCCCGCAGGAACCCGAATGCGATTCCCTTCACGGCGTCCATTCTCCAAGCCGGCTTCGGCAAATGCGCCTTCCATCATGGCGATTTCCGGTTCGCTGAGCGTTTGTGCGCCAAATAGGTACTCGCCACCACTGTCAACGTTCTGCCGAAAAATGTAGACGAAGCTGACCACCAGTACGGCCAACAACAGTCCGGTTGTCAGGCGAGCAGCCGGTGTCATCGTCTCGAACAGGTCGGTAACTTGTTTCCACCCGCGATTCAAAAAGTCCATCCATGAACTCCGTGGTAACTCTTAGGTCCAAATAATTGGTGTGCCCCACCCCTGTTCCGTCGCGACCAGGTCAGATCCTGATCTCCTTGATCTCTTGATAAGCCTGCACCAGTTTGTTTCGAATCTGCATCATCATACGAAAGGTCAAGTCGGATTTTTGCACAGCGGTTAAGACTTCCGCGGCGTTGACATCGCCTCCGGTCATCAGCGTCTCGACTGCCTTGTCAGCGTCTTGCTGCATCGTATTTACATGGTCAATCGCTTCCATCATGAAGTCCTTGAACGACGGTTGGCCGGCAATCGGCTGCGCCCCCGATACGGGGCTGGCAAATTCCGGCGGCAAGATCGGAATACCTTGAATCGGTTTCATTCGACTTGTCTCCTCGCCTGCAGACAATGTGCCAACTTGGCGTCCTACGTCAGTTCTCGTATTGTTTCGGTCAGACTATAGCGAACACTGAGAGCGGTTCAGTCCCTCCGCGACGGCCAGCTCGATATGGTCGGTGCTGCTGCCGCGTTACCCCAGGATTCTCAAGGTCTGTTGTCCCATATTCTTGGAAATCTCCATCACGCCAATATTCGCTTCATAAGCTCGTGTGGCTTGCAGTGCGTCGACAAACTGTTCGGTCATGTTGATCTTGGGGTAGGCGACAAAGCCCTTCCATTTGCCTTCCTTGATCGCCATGGGATTACCTGGCTCGTGCTTGTAGTTCGGCTCGACTTTTTCCGTTTCCACAGACGCGATTTTGACACCGGCCGCGCCGTGTTTTGTCTTTTTTTCCTCGTCCGTTTGAAAAATGACAAATCGACCTTCGTAAGGGGCCATCTCGCCGTTCTCATTTCTCACGGTGGACATGTTTGCGATGTTGCTGGAGATCGCATCCAGTCGAACTCGTTGCGCCACGAGAGCACTGGTGCTGATGTCGAGTGCAGAAATCATATCTTCGCCTCCGTTGCTAAACACGTTCGCTGATGGCTGTCTGTAACATCTGAAACTGAGTGTTCATTAACGAGATCGCCAGATTGTGCATAAATTGGTTCTTGGACATCTGCAAAACCTGCTGTTCCATTCCGACGTCGCTGTCGTCATGAAATAAGATGGTCCGCATCGAGTCGCTTACGTCACTCAGCGCGTCGCCCCGCCTGCTGGCCGTCATCCCTGGCGAAAGCGGCTCAGTCCGTTGGTTCCTGGCGGCAATAGCGTCTTTCAGACGTTGCTGAAATGACTCGATCGACAAGTCGCGAACTCGGTAACCCGGCGTGTCCAAATTGGCCACGTTGCCAGCCAGAACTTCATGGCGGTCCTGTGCAAAACTGATCACCTGTTGCAAGATTGGGATCGTACTCGATTTGAGAATTCCGTTTTCCATGATCTGTCTTGAGGTTGTCAGGTTATGTGAACGCACATCGTGAGTGGCAAGACACGCAATTTGCGCGCCAGCCGTTGAAGACCTTCCGCATGGCCCTCGTCAGCGCGCCGATCCCCTGTTTTCTTCACGACTGGCGTGCGTGCAACAGGATGACGACTGGTCAGCACCGGCAGTTCTTGCCGGTATCGTTCGGCAGCAAATGCCGAATAGTCCTACCTCCATCGAGTTGTTTCATCATCAAGCCGCCCGTGAATATGACTTTTCGCGTGGTGCATAGCCGTAGGCTCGTAGTTTGTTAGTCAGGGTGCGAACGCCGATCCCCAACGCTTGGGCCGTTCGAGCACGATGTCCGTCGAATTGATCCAAGGTTGCTTCGATCAGCTTCCGCTCCATTTGTTGCAGGCTCATCCCCACGGGCACGCTCGTTTGCGCGAGTCTTGGTGCGGGTGATGAACCATCAATCAGCCAATCTCCGATATCACCTGCAGTCATCGTTCCACCAGGGTGCAAGATGCATCCTCTCGTGACGATGTTCTCCAGCTCGCGGACGTTGCCCGGCCAGTGATGATCTTGTAAACGCGCAAGTGCAGCCGAGCCGAATTGGCACGGCTCGCGTCCCAGCCGTTGGGCGGCGCGGGTACAGAAATGTTCTATCAGTAATGGAATATCACCCGGCCGGTCGCGCAGTGGCGGCACGTGAATCGGAATCACGGCCAGGCGGAAATACAAGTCTTCTCGAAACCGGCCATCATCAACTTCGTCACGCAGGACTCGGTTGCTGGTGGCGATCACGCGGACATCGGTCGAACGTGTTTCACTGGAACCAACGCGTTCAAATTTTCTTTCTTGCAACACTCTCAGCAACTTGGATTGCAGAGGCAGGCCGATCTCCGTCACTTCGTCCAGCAAAATCGTCCCATGATCGGCCAATTCGAACCGACCGACTCGCGGCGCGTCCGCACTGGTAAACGAGCCACGATCATGGCCAAACAGTTCGCTCTCCATCAACTGGGGTGAAAGGGCCGGGCAGTTGAGCCGTACAAACGGTGCGTCAGCACGATCACTGGCGGCATGGGCAGCGGTGGCGACCAGTTCTTTGCCGACGCCGCTTTCTCCCGTGATCAATACGGTCTCCCCGGTTGGCGCGGCCTGAATGATCTTGGCGCGTAATGTCTTCATTGGCAGGCTGGTGCCGATCATGGCCGCCTCGCCGGCTTGTGAACTTGGAATCGACGACCGCTGATCACACGCTTCGGCGTGAGTGAGCGCGCGAGTGACGAGCGATTCGAGCTCGTCGATGTTGAATGGTTTCTCGATGAAATCAAATGCACCCAATCGCATCGCTTCCACGGCGGCGGCGACGGACGCGTGCGCAGTGACCATGATCATCTGCGCATCGACGCGGCGATCGTTCAATGTTTGGATGAACTCCAAACCTGTCATTCCTGGCATCCGCAGATCCGTGATGATGACGTCGTACGACTGCTCGATCACTCGCCGCAACGCCTCGGCGGCACTGCAACAACAGTCCACCTGATGGCCGGCACCGCGTAAGACGTCGGCCATTGAATCACGGGCCCGAGAATGGTCATCCACGACCAGGACGGCACCGTGGAGTTGTCTCTTATCGCTTTTCATGCGGCCGCCTCCATCGAGCGGTGAGGCAGCCGAATCGTGAAGGCCGCGCCACCCTCGGGACAGTTCGCCACCTCGACGCTCCCGCCGTGCGCTTCCGCAATGCGCAAGACAATGGGCAGTCCCAATCCCGTCCCCTCACTTTTGGTCGTGAAGAACGGTTCGAAAATGCGTTTGCATACATGGTCGTCGATACCTGGCCCACTGTCGGCAATTTCCAGCTCAATTGCCTGCGGACCATCGACAGCCGTTATGTACAACCCTCCACCATTGCGCATCGCGTCAATGGCATTGAATGCCAGATTCACAATCGCGCGGCGCAACATGTCTCGATCGGCTGTCACAAAGATATGTTGTGGCACGTCAATCGTGGGCACGATCCCCTGTGCTGCTAACTGTGGTGCCAACAACTCGCATACTTCTTCGGCAAATTCACGCACGCCAAAGTTGCGCCAAATCGGATCTCGGTCAGAGGTAAAGCTCAACAAGTCGGTCACGGTCGCCTCCAGTGCGGTAAACCCCGCATCAATCTTCTCCATGATCTCGACGCTGCCGTGATCACCTACCACTCGGCGGCGAAGCAGCCCCACATACAATGTGATTGGTGCCAATCCATTCCGCACCTCGTGCGCAACGTGTGACGCCATTTGTCCCAAGTCTGCCAGCCGGTTCTTGCGAGCCAGTTCGCGGTTCTTGGTTTTCAGCTCGTCACTCAAGCGACGGACTTCATCTCGCAATGTCTCGTGCGTCTTTTGCAAACGATCTGTCGCGGTGTGCCAGGCAGCCAACACCATTTCCAGGTCTGTCTGCTGGCCAGATACAATGGGCGACTGCTCCGACACCTTGTTTGCAACGGTGACGAAACCTTGTTCCGGGTTGTTCGAGGCGTGGATCATATGTCCGAACTCATGTCCAAATTCCCAGTTTGATGAGGCGACTGTTCCAAGTACGCCGACCTGGCACGCGAAGCACCCTGTATGCCTCGCAAGGCGGACGATGCGGCATCGCGCCTGGCGATCAGTTCTCCGGTATCGTTCTGTTCAATTCTCTTGACTTCGTCGAGCAGTCTGTCACATTCCCCGGCGATGTCCCGCGCTTCCTGGCGTTCTGCCGCACTACGCCAAACTCGATGATCCGGGTCCTCGTCACGAAAGGGGTCCAAACTGGTTTCAACGTCCCGCAGACCGTTCAACAGTCTCTGTTTCGTCGCCAGCAGCCCCATCAACTTGCTAACATCGCCATCGCCCACCATCCGCGTCTGATGATCGGCAAGCTTTCGCAATTGCGAAAGCACATCACGTTTCTGAATCAAGCGTTCTACTAGCAGATCGGTGTTCATCGCTCTGTCCGAGAGTTGGTTTGCGGATGTCGAAGGGAAAATGTCTTGTTCCACACAGGATCGATTGTTGGTTACAGCGCGGTGAGCCAATCAAGCAGCACGATCCACTCATCCCGGTTGTATCGCGTTGTCTTATTGAAGTCGGCGTCGGCGCCAATTCGCTCTAGAACGACCTTTGCCAGTTCAAGAGTGCCACGTGCGTCGTCGGGGCGGTTTTCACGTCTGTGGCAATTCGCGATCTGCAGGTAGGCCTCCAATGACTCGGGTTCATGTTGATATCGATTCGTCGCCGTCGAGTAGGCTTTGCGGGCCTCTGGAAATTTCTCCAGGTCGTACATGGCATCAGCACGCGCGAAGTAACAGTTGCGTAGTAGCCGTGACTCCAAGGCAGTGAGCTCCGATTGTTCTTGCTTACGATTCAACATCAATTGCAAATCAAAGTAGGCGTCGGCCGCCGCATTCAACTCCCGTTTCATCTCACGGTTCAGAGTCATCCGAGTTGTCTCGATGGTGGCGGTCGGTAGTTTACGGCGAGCGAACTTGGCGGACTGGCGATGGGATTCCGCAATGAAATAACGCGCTTCCAGCGTCTCTTTCGCCAACGGATCCCGCCCTGCCAAATCATCACGCTGGACAGCTTCCTCCAATTGCACGATCGAGAGTTGAAACGCATCACGTGCCAACTCCAATTCCTGCAACTCTTCTCTTCTTTGACTCGCATTGGGATCCTTAACACCTTTGAGACGACTTTTGGCTTCGTATTTGACTCCCTCTTGATGCAGGACCCGACCAAGTTCGAACTTGGATTCACGCCATTCAGGGCTGCGAGGTGTGAGCCCTTCGTGTTCGAGGTTCTCCGTCAATAGTTGCTTCGATGCGTCTAGATTCCCGAGCTCCTGATTTGCTTTCGCAGCCATGATACGGGCGCGATAGCTGTGCGGATCCTTGGGGAAGAATCGAATGCATTCGGTCAACCAGTTTAGGGCTTCCTCGGGATTCCCGAGCGCCAACTGGGCTTCGCCAAGCAAGGTCAATGCGGGTGGTTGCTTACGCCGTGTCTCATTCTCCATGTACAGCTTGAGCAACCTGGCCGTCCGTTGGTATTCGTCGCCTTTGAAGTAGCACTCCGCACTATTCCAAACATCTTCCGGAAACTGGCGTGTGGAGAATCGTAAGTGAGCCAAATGCTCGTAAAGCCGACCGGCTCGAATCCAGGTGGCTCGCGCTTGTAACATGAGTTGTACTTGATCAGATGCGGGGACTTTGGATGCCTGCAATTCGAGTTGCCTGGCCCAATCACGTTCCACGGCAGCCGACAACTCGACAGAGTGTTTAGGCAGGACAATTGGTGCCAATCCCTTGGCGATCACCAGAGCATTTTCGAACTGTTTTTCGTCGACGAACTGCCGATATGCCTCTTCCAGGCGTCCACGAAATTGGGTGAACGGTATCCACCGATTTTCGTACGGGGCCATCTCGACAGCCTGCGAAATTACACTGCGAAACATGGCAACCGCTTCTTCATCGCGACCTTGAGCTTGTCGCAGTTCGGCAATCGCCAAGGCCGATGCAAGTCCTTCGGATGTGCTGAAGTTGCCACGTCGAAGAGTCACAAGCTGCTGTTCAGCTTCGGCTTCCTTCCCCTGTCTCAGTTGGCAAATGGCTCGCAGGTAACGCGCCTGGCGGACGAGGTCGTTGCCCTCGGCGATCTTCGCGACCAATTGCCCGAAGATCGTGTTGGCCTCAGCGTATTTCTCCAACGCGACGGGTGGCACCGTTGCGGCTAAGGGGAAATCAAGCATGATCTCGTCGGCTTCGCGCATGAACAGGCGTCCTCGCAGCATCAACGCTTCTGGATAAACTGCGGTGTCTTCACGAACCTCCGACAAGACCGCATCACATTCGGCCAATTTGGCCAATTCGAAATACACACGCGACAAATCCAATTCGGCACGCCCACGCAGTTCTACCGTTAACTCAGGGTCTTTCACGAGCGTTTCCAGATGCGATTGAGCCTTTTGCCAATCTGGATCCGCACTGCGCAAGCACGCGTCAGCCAAGATTCTGTGAATCGGCGAAGCCTGCTCCGGCAACGCCGCCAATGCCTCCATTAACGGCGGCAATGACTGCGGAAATTGTCCGTTGGCGAAGTGGAGTTTTCCCAGCAGCAGATCGGCTTCCGCAGCGCGACCGAGCGGATAGCCTCGTGCACGCGCTTCTTTCAAATAGCCGATGGCGAGAGCCCGTAATCCCGAGCGTTCCTTCCTGCGCCATTCCCCTTCAGCCTCCCGCGCTAGAACCACGCCAAGGACGTACGGCGGCGTACCGATCTCTTCAGGTGGGAGGTCAGTTTGAAGACGAAGCTCGTCGGCCATCGTCCGAGCCAACTCGAAGTTCCCCGCGTCCAGTTGCTCCAAGATCTTCGCCGCAGTCAAGGAAGACAGCGACGGCTTGAACTGCCAGGCCATCACGATACTTAGCACAGCTGCCATGCCAACGACGGCAATGACCAGCCCACCCGAAAGCCACAACTTTCCCCAGGCGCGCTTCCCGATCTCTTTCGTCACGTCGACCGCCCGACCAAGGAGTAATCGGACTCCCGCACGGATCGAAAAACGAGATTTGCTGTTCTGGTCGGACATGAATTGAAACCCAGCTACCCACCATATTGCGGAACGAATGTCCACAAACGATGGGGCCATAAGAAGAAAAGCGGCAAGCTTGTACTCGATCTGACGGATCGCTGTCAACCTGTTTGCGAAGTCGTCACCACCGTCAGGGCGTGTATACAGACCGAGCAGCTAGCGGGCTGCAATCGTAAGTTGAAGCAACCAAAGCGCATGACGTCACCGCTTTCACGGTACCGCCATAGCCAAACCACCCGACGGAGTACGAGGCGGGGGCACCATGGATCTCGTCGTTCAAAACGACGTGTCCGCGAGATAATGCCGATTGCATTTACAACGTGCGTCAAATCAATCGGCGTCGCCCAGAAAAAATGTCGGCTTTTCGGAGCTCGTGGTACCAGTCACATGCTCCATGATCCACATATCCATGTCTTTCAACATCTGCGTGTCCACCTCGTCGCCACACGGATACTGCCGCACCGTTACCCCTAGCCCAGCAGTATGGAAGAGGCGTAGCTCTTGGCAAGCCAAATCGATGGGATAGTTTTCAGAGTCTCTCCCTTGCGCGACAAACAAAGGCAATTGGCGCGCATTATCTAGCTGGCTCAACGGTGCACCGCCCAACGGAAAGGGACCGCCGATCGACATCACGCCGGCGAAGCACTGGGGATTTCGCAGACCAATTCGAACCGCCATGGTTCCTCCGGCCTCGAAACCAGCCAGGAAAACACGGTCGCTTGCCACGTTGTACCGCTCGCTGGCAGCATCGATCGCATCGAACACGTGCTGCTCGGCAGAGATCACGCCTCCGGCTGCGCCTTCCCAACGATAGCCTCGCGAATCCTCCATCATGCGATTGCCGCGGGGACCGACTCCAACGTAATTTCGCACACTGATCTCTGGAATCACCCGGAACAGTTCGTGTTCATCGCCGTGGGGGCCGTGCAACCAAACCAACAGCGGATAGGCGTAATTCGGTTCGTAATGCAGCGGAGCGAATAGCCCATAGGCAACGTCAATGGGCGGTGTCAGAACCGCTTTGCCATGTTGTTCGTCCGTCTGCGGATTCGTCTCAGGTGAGTCGGCTAAAAGCTGGAGGCGATTCATGTTGTTTTCGGAAAAATGAGCTGATCAAATATGCCAATGGCTGCGGGCTTCATGCCGGTCGAGCCAGACGTCAGACAATTAAAGTCGGCGCGTTGTAAATCACGCTACAAAAAATGTCAACGGCAGGTAGTTTCGCACGCACGCTTGCTAGCACGAACCCCAGGATCGGAAACGTCTCAGGGGCGCGCCAGGGTAGAATTGCGGGAAACTAAGATGCCAACAATTCACCCATCGTTTTGACGAGCCCCTTGACTGCTTCGATACTGTTCTGGAACCCCGCTTTTTCGACATCGGTCAAGTCAATCTTGACGATGCGTTCCACTCCGGCAGCACCCAGTACGACGGGCACGCCGACGTAATAACCGCCGACGCCGTACTCCGTGTCGCAGTACGCTGCGCATGGAATCAAACGCTTCTTGTCCCGCACAATCGCCTCGACCATCTGCGCCGTAGCGGCCGCAGGTGCATAATAGGCGCTGCCCGTCTTGAGAAGTTTCACGATCTCCGCACCACCGTCACGTGTCCGTTGCACGATTTCCTCCAGGCGATCCGGTTCGATCAGCTGTGTAACCGGGATCCCGCCAACGGACGTGCAACTGGGCACGGGCACCATCGTGTCTCCATGCCCCCCGAGTAACAACGCCGACACGTCTTCAACACTCACCCCTAACTCCATTGCCAGAAAGGTCCGATACCGCGCCGTATCCAGAACTCCAGCTTGCCCAATGACACGGGTAGAGGGGAAACCCGTTACCTTCTGTGCTTGTTGGACCATGGCGTCGAGCGGATTGCTGACTACGATGACAATGGCGTTGGGGCTGGATTCCTTTATCTGTTCGCAGACTGAGGTCATGATCTTCGCATTGGTGCTCAGCAGATCATCCCGGCTCATCCCCGGCTTGCGGGGAATTCCAGCGGTCACGACGACAACGTCACTGTCTTTCGCCGCGTCATAGTCAGTTGTCCCGATGATGTTAGCGTCGTACCCAACGATAGGCGACGCTTCCATCAGGTCGAGGGCCTTGCCTTTGGGCATCTCCTCGGTGGCAGGAATATCCAGCAAAACGATATCACCTAGTTCGGCGGCAGCACACCAATGCGCCGTGGTCGCCCCCACATTTCCCGCGCCAACAATGGTGATTTTCGCACGCGCCATCTCATCGCCTCCCAAAGCCCGGTGTCAAGGACCGGACATAATTCTAATTTCGTCGATCAGAAACTGTCATGAACTTGCAGCGGACGAAGGTCCACCACGCGCACCACCCGAATATCCGTCTCTCGGTCAGCAAGTCAAGTAGGGACACAACGGACCGCGCATATGGCGCGTCGGCGGATCCCGGTCAATCGGTCACGATCGTCTTGTACCTGATTTCAACCGAGGTTGCTGAAGTCAGGTCCGTCCGACCCTTCGATGTCATCTAGAGATTGTCCATCGCGCAATTGATTGCGGCGGCGACTGGCGTCTTGTTCAAATCGACGGTCGTTCCGACTCGACCGCAACAATCCGTACCAGGTGATACCCAAGACAGCTAGGAACAGGAATCCAGCGATTGCGCCCACCCAAGGGCTCCTCGCCGATTTGATTTCAATCAATTCCAGTTCGCGCCCAATCAGCATTGGACTGATCTGCAACTGCCGGGCATCGAATGATGATATATACTCAGATCGATACGACCAGAGTTTGAAATAGGCTGCGGCAACCCGCACTTCCTGTTTCAGATCGTCGCCTTCCCGCATCCCTTGGGGCAATTGCCTCGCACAAACCGTAATGGGATAGTTATTCGAAAACGTGGGCACGTCATCCGGCGATGTCGGATCTCCTAACCGCACGACTTGGTTACCCAGTGAGACAAAGATATCGATTTGGTAATAGTGATCGAAACCGAAGCGCTCTTGCAGGTGTTTCTCACCAACAAGGATTCTGGTAACGCGTCGCGCCGTGCCTCGAAACAGAAATAGCCTGCCCTGGTTCGATCGTGGTGATTGTAGCAGTGGTCCAAACGGCGGGTCGCGCTGAGCTGCTTGGGCAAGTTGGCCAGGCTTGGCACGGCCAACGGCGGCTAACAGTTGGTAGAAGCACTCGCTGTCGCCGCTTTCGATGCCCTTCCGGTTTCTCTTGCGGATGGCGTCGAACAGCCCGATGTCCATTCCCAGACTCGCCAACATCAGATGGTCCGCCGACACAAACTTTGCTTCGTCAATGCGATCCGGATGCCATGCCACGCGCGGTGTTACGAAGACCAATGCGGGAGCATCGCCGCGTCCACCAGTCTTCAAAAACAACCCCAAGGCCGAGACCGGTTCGTCCACGGTACCAGTCTTCCAGAGCTCGGGAATCGCTCGCGTGCAGACTTCCAGACGACAAGGCGGATCGCTGGATTCGATTGTCACAATGTAGTAGCCCGAAAACTCGAACCGTTCGGCAAGCTCCGGCGCAAGTTTCACTTGTCGAACTTGTTTGGCGCGACCAACAAGCCGCACAGCGTCGCTGCGGTGGTCGGCAGGCGCGGCGACAAGGGCGGCGACATCTAATTGTGGAGCCGCCCACCGCTGGAGGGCATCAAGCGGAAAGCGCGGCATCTGGTACAAGATGCGCACCAGCGTCTCTTCATCGTCGGCGCCTAATAGTTCGCCGTCGGCCAACATTTTCAATTGACTGTCGGCGATCCCGTAAAGTTCGAGTAACTCAGAGGGATGGATCAATTTGCGCGGTGGCAACCCTTGGGAATCTTTCTGAGCTTGTTCCCAGGGCAGCGGCCCGCCGGTCTGCGCTGAAACGATGCTACCAACGATCCCGCTGAACATCAGGACGCTTAGCCGGAACGCGATTTTCAGCGCGGCACTTATGGCAGGTCCTTGGCGTGGAACGATGAAAGCACGACCAGATTCATTCACGAGCGTCTTCTCTTTCGGCTGCCGCCAGTCTTCGCAACGTCTCTTGGGGACTCGCCAACACGGTTTGTTTCTTCAGCGCCTCAAGTTGATCGCGATCGGGTTTGCGAATCGACGTTCCCTCGCCGACAGGCGTCTTGCCAGCACGGTACACCAGCACCGCGACGGCGATCGAAAGTAGCAGGATCGTTGCCACCGAACCGACGGCCACCGTCCATCCAGGCAACGGACGGCCCTGTCCCAGCGACAGATCGGCCGTCCACGTCGGGCTTCGCGCCAAGATCAATGGTGCCGTCTGCAAGCCGTTCTGGCCAGGATACGCCCAGCGTTTGAAAAAAAAACCCGTGAACGTAACCTCTTCGTTGAGCGCCGTTGTGGCGCGATCAAGGTCTTTGTCCTTGACCTCAGGGAATCCCTCCGGCGTTTCCAAGGCATAGACAACAATCGGCGAATTGGGACCACCAGCCGGCTTGACCCAGTACACGACGTAGCCAGTGATGCCATGGATGTTCCGCGGCGCTTGCACTCGATAGGCCAACCTGGCTGTACCGCGGATCGTCACCAACTTGCCGCGATAGTCATCGGACTGCTTGAACAGTGGGAGAAAACCGACCTGGCCGATACTCTCTCGTTGCAGCTGTTGGGGATTCCGTTGCCGCAAAATCTCGAACCAACGGAACCACGCATCACGTTCCGCTGGCCGCCAAAACGAATCATCGCGGATCGCCTTCAGGGCGAGCTCATCCAACAGCGATTGCAAAGTGCTCAGGTGGTCACGGTCGAGTTGTGTCCAGGGTCGCAGATCAACTGGAGCTCGCAGCGCCGGTAGCAATTCGCGCGTCCAGGTCACTTCCAATTCCCGCAGAGCGTTGAGCAACGACTCTCTTTGTCTGTCTGCCAGCGTCTCACCCGACAACAGGACGGCTTTGTTGGCATCGTTCAGATAGGACGCATAGGCCTCAGTTATCCCATCGAGCACATCGCTCCATGACGGCTCGATGTCGGATGTTTGGGTGTCAAGATTTCGCGCGAACAACAGCACTCGATCCAACTCGATACGTTCACTCCGTTCCAAACGCGCGAGCAGCTTTGTCCATGCATCCAATTCGAGCCGACGCCGCGCGTCGTTCCGTTCGGCCGCCGCGGCCTCGCGAATAACTGATGTAGTGTTGCTACTGGAGTTCGCGTAAACCGTACCGAGCGGATCGTTGGATTCTACTGGCTGCAAACGCGTATCGATCTCATCGGATTCCGGCGAGGCCTGTTGCGTCCCGCTCCACATCCATTGCCAATTCTCTGCCTTGCGGGCCTCAAACATCAGTGACACAACCAACAATAGAGAGGCGACCGCCACGAGCAGCCGTAACTGGATCCGCCGAGAAAAGTAATTTGGCGGCGGTGTGGGTTGTTTCCTTCCCGAGGACATCGGGACACGCCTTTCGGATGGTTTTGCATGGGACGACGCGCGTCGCGTCTCTTCAAATCTTACACCGAGTTCGATTCTACGTCTGCCCGATCCGTCGCCGTCTCTCGTCCGCAAGAGCCAGTTTGCGTGGGACAAACAATATAGATCGGTTGCCAGCGAGGTTGAATTGGCGTTTGCTTGCGTCATTGGTTCCACCTCAATCATATCGCCATTCGGCTGGACAACTATTCCGTCAGCAGCTCCGGCAGCAGCGACAACTCCAATGCCAAACTGCCTGTTGATCATCGTGCAATTTGGTCTGGTGGGCCGCCAGCGAGTGAACCACGGTTCCGGCAACGCCAAAATACCCTGGGGTCTCGGTTTCCCAACGGTCCCAACCAAGGTCGCAGGCACACTACTGTCAAACAGACGCGCACGGCGTGCAGAAGTGAACAAGAGAAACTCAAAATGGCCGGTCAACTCGGATTCAACACGCTGCAAAAACCGGCACGAAACGGCTTTCCTGGCAACAAGTTAGAACGCGAGAGGTGATTCCCACGGTGCGGCAGGGAATAATGAAGTTGGCCGAAGGCGAATGTCAGTTTGCCGGCAAACAAGAAAACCCTTCAAGAGCGCTGAAGACGGTCTCGGGGGGCCATCGTTGGAGAGAGGTCCCTCTTGGCTCTAACGCAGACGGAATTCAATCGACTGGTCGACGAATACGGCCCAACCTTGTACCGGATCGCCTATCGGATGGTGGGCGACGGTCATGTGGCTGAGGACATCGTCCAGGAGACCTTTCGATCCGCCTGGAAAGGCAGGCGCCGTTACGAACCGGGCCGCGGGGATCGCGCTTGGCTGGCGACGATCTTGCGTCGTCGCGTTGTCGACCTTTGGCGGCGCAAAAAACCAATCGACACGATCGGCGGTGATGCCGTCTACGAGATCGTGGTCGATGACCCCGATCCCCTGGCAGACGAGTTGAGCAGCCAATTGCAAGAAGGACTAAGCAAACTAGCAAAACCACTCCGCGAGACACTGCTACTGGTGGTGGTAGGCGATCTGACGCATCAAGAGGTCGCGGACATGTTGGGAATTCCTATTGGAACCGTGCTCTCGCGAGTCAGCCGTGCACGAACTCGCCTGCGGCAGCATATGATTGACTTGGCAACAACCTGATGGCCCCAATCCCCTGATGGCCCAAGCCATCAGTACGAATCCTCCACGAAAGCAAACCGACACGCCCGATGAACGACGAGTTGCCCGATCCACTGCTCGACGCCAAGCTGCGGCAGGTGCCTCTTCCCGAGGACCTTCTGGCGCGACTGCGCTCGATGTCGGTGCCCGACACAGGCGAGCTCGATCAGGCGTTACGGGAAGTTCCGTTGCCCAGCAATTTTCTACTCCGGCTACGGGCGGGAGTCGACGAGCTGATCATCGATGACGCGCTCGGCGATGTGGCGGTGCCGGCGGACTTATTGGCGAAGTTGCATGTGATTCCCGAAACTCGCGAACCCGCACCTTGGCGTCGGATGGCATTGGCGGCCTCTCTTCTACTGATCGTCGGCGGCCTCTACGGGCTAACACTAAGTTCGCTGATCAATGCCGTGCGTCCGAGGACAGCGGTGGTCGAGAAGTTGCCGCTGATCGATCTGGGGCCGCTGCAACTGGAACTACGTGAATCACAGGCACTCGCCGTTCACTTGCCACGTGACAGTTATCGCCCAGCACACTTCTCGCCGTCGCGCGCTGAAACGGATGCTCTGTCAGTGGAGCTCATTCCTTTTGGTCGCCGCGTTTCACTGGGTGCCGCTGGGCAGATGAGGGAACTTCTGGCCACCGACTTCAAACCGGACGACGATGTGTTTTCGTTGCGTTGGGGCGCATTGGGATCCCCCCATTTTGGCGGCTCACGCGATCCGGACCTGGAGCGAGTTACCTCACCGCGTTCACCGGGGATCGATCTGCCGTTGGTCCGGGGCTATGACCGCCCATTCTGGCTGAAGAATGGAGTTCACCCGCCAATTTCACCCGCGATTCATCCGGCCCTGAAGACGTCTCGCGTGGCACCGAGCAATCGCACCGATAGTGTCGAGTTAACACGTCGTCGAATCAAAGCGCGCCGTCTGCCTGACGAGGCCAACATTCGCGTCGAGGACTTTCTAGCAGCCGTCGATTACCACTTTCCCAGTCCCCTGCACGGTGCCGTCGCCATTCGCACCGCCGCGGGTCCCGCGCTGTATGAACAACAGACGTGCCAGTTGCTGCAAGTTGGGCTCAAAGTTAGCCGTGCCCCTCGTCTGCACGCGGCAACACACCTAACCGTGGCGTTGGACATCTCGACCAGCATGGGATCCGGTGATCGATTGGAGGTTGCCAAGCGGGCCATCGCAAAGCTGGTCAAGTATGCGGGGCCGGACGATCGTATATCGCTCGTCGTGTTCCATCACGACGTGGTTCACCTGGTGGAATCGTTGAACGGCGAGCAACTAGATCAACTGCCGGCCATTGTGGCACCATTGCAGGCGACGGGTGGCGACAATTTGGCCGGCGGTTTACAGCAAGCAGTATTCATCTTGCTGGGATCGGGGCTCGACGACCAGTTCGCACGAAATCTAGTCGTCTTGACTGATGGGCAGAACGATCTGCCATCAGAGGCCAAGAAGTTGGCCGGCAGCGTGCTCGGTGTCGCCGAAGAACACAGCATCAAGACGACAATCGTGCAGATCGGCGCCCTGGCCAGCGAACCACCGTTTTTTTTCGAATTGCAGGACACCGGCGGCGTATCCTGGGTGCAAACTCAGACCTCCAAGGACGTATTGTGGGAGTTGATGGAAGGACTTACCGGTGCTTCCGTGGCGGTCGCGGATCGACCAGTCATCAGTGTCGAATTCAACCCGGAAGCGGTCCAGGCGTACCGGCTCGTCGGAGAAGGGACGACTGCCACAAGTGCTCTCGATTCTCTATCGGAAACAACAACGTTGCACAACGACGAAGATGCGACGGCACTCTACGAGGTTTGGCTGCATCCCAACAGTCACGACGAAATTGCCTGGGTCCGTGCCCAGTGGCGTGACCCGCAAACGGGTGGCCACCGCGAAAGCCAGCGACAACTCGTCAGCCGCTTGCAATTCGCCACGTCCGTCGGCGAAATGCCGTTATCGCTGCAGGCTGCGGCCGTGGCAGCGGAAATCGGCAAGATTCTCAGTGGTGGCTACGATTTTGAATTGTCCAACGCTTCATCGTTTCAACGCCACAAGAAATCACGCGATTTTCGCCAGTTGGCTGAGGTTTGCCAGAAGCTGAACCCCAGTCTTGATTCGTGGGCTGAATTTCGAGATTTGGTGGGATTAATTGCCGCGATGGATGACGTTCATCGGAATCAAGCCCCGTGATGGAGCACTGGATGCAAAGCTCGAAACTTCGCTCAATTGCTGCCCGTGAGCGTGCTACGGCGACACTGCCACGTAATTCAACGCTTGAACGGAGCGTCGCGCTCCTATACTCTGGAATGGGTAACAACAGTGACGCCAGCGGAGTCGGTTCGCCACATGGCAGGACCGCATGTTCTGTTGTATTTCGCGGTGTTCACGGTTGCCCTAATCATTCGTTGGTAGCCAGTGATGCCGCCCATCAAGAGCCCAACATCGCACTTATCCGTGGAAATCAGTGGAGGAATCGATCCATGAAGGCGTGGACGCGACCGCTTAACTTGTTCATGGCGCTGCTGGTGCCCTCGATTCTATTAATCGCTGCGTCTTCAGCAGCTGCTGTTGAGCCTGCGCGTGAATTTCTCGCAGCCCTCCGGGAACGCAAGTACTTTGACGAAGCGCTCCAGTATCTCGACCAGATCGCCAAAAATCCGGCCGTTCCCATCGAGTTGAAAGAATCGCTGCTGTACGAGAAAGGTGTAACGCTGGTCGAAGCATCGCGCGAACAGGGCGATCCGGGCTTGCGAGAAAAGGCCCTAAATGACGCGCAACAGCTCTTGAATCAGTTTGTGGGTCAACGCCCTGACCACGCAAAAGCGAACGCGGCCCGCAGCCAGCTTGGCAATCTGATTGTCGAACGCGCCCGCATGAAAGTGGAAGACGCCAAGAAAACGGACAATAAGCAGAAGTTGCTGGCTGAAGCTTCACGACTATACGAGGAGGGATTTCAGGTATTTAAAGCGTTGCAAGAAAGCGTCAAGGCACAGCTCGATCCGATTCCCAAAGTTCTTGACAAACGGGACAAACAGCAAGCAAAAATGGCCGAGCTCCGCCTGCAGCTGCGGGCCGATTATCTGCAGACGCTTCTGTTAGCTGCCGCCATTCGAGAAGAGTCCGCCGACGCGGTACCTGCCAAGGATCCAAAGCACGCCGAACTACTCAACGATGCGGCGACCCAATACGCAGACATCTACACGAAGTATCGTAGCCGACTGGCCGGACTATATGCGCGAATGTACCAAGGTCGCTGCAATCAGAAGTTGGGGAAATTCCGCGACGCACTCGGCTATTTCTCCGAATTGCTGGACCAACCCGACGAGCCGGAGGCGTTTCGCAAGCTCAAGACGCTCACCATGAAGCTAGCGATGGAATGTTGGCTCCACGAATCTGAGAAAAAATTCATGGAGGCGATCAAACGCGGATCATCCTGGATCGCAAAATCACGGCCCACCGAAGATCGTGAACCGGACTGGCTGTACCTGCGTTACGTGCTTGCCAAGGCCTACCAGATGCAAGCTGTGGACGCGAGTGTGAAAGGCGAAACAGCCACGGCAAATCGCTCGCGAAGCGATGCCCGCAAACTGGCTCAGTTCGTTTCTAGGTTTACGAGCGATTATCAAAAAGATGCCCAGCAATTGGTCGCCGAATTGGGCGGCCCGGATCGCACCGGCGAAAAAGTAATCCCCACAACATTTGCCGAGGCAAAGAACGCCGGCAAAGAGGCGCTGGACTCGATCCCGCCGGCAACGCTGGTCGTGACCAAAATCCCAGCCCGAATTGCGGCCGAGAAAGACGCCACGGTCAAAGCTGAACTTCAGAAGCAACTCGATGCAGCAAAACAGACGTTGGCCACAGCCCAAGACGACGCGATGGGGTATTTTCGCGATGCACTGCGACTGGCTGATGATGACACGTCAAACGAAGAGATCACAGTCGTCCGCTACTTTCTCTGCTACCTCTATTACACGCGGAAGGACTTTTTTGACGCTGGCCTGATGGGTGAGTTTATCTCCCACCGCTATCCAGGCAGTGCCGGTGCTCGGCCTTGCGCACAGATCGCGCTGGCCAGCTACCTAACGCTGTACGATGAAAACCAATCGGAAGATAAGTCGTTTGAAATCAGTCGGATTGTGTCCATTGCGGAATACACCGTAGCAAAATGGCCGGACCAGCCCGAAGCAGCGGACGCCTTGAATACTCTGATTAGATTTGCGATTGACGCAGGCGAATTGGATCGCGCCGAAGATTTCCTGGCCAAGTTGCCTACTTCGTCGAGCAAGCTTGGCGACGCGCAACTGAAGCTCGGCCAGGCGATCTGGCGTGAGTGCTTGGAAACATCACGGGAGATACAGCAGGCAGAAAAAGACGGCGCTCCTGCCGGGAGCGACCCTGCCGCCCAGCGGGCGAAGTTGAAGACGATGCAAGCCAAGGCCCGCGAAGTGCTCGCCGCCGGCTTCGCAAGCAGCAAGAATGGCGACAAGATCAATGGAACGCTACTGCTGGCCGCCCTGTCTTTGGCCCAAGTCTATGTCGAAGCGCAGACCCCCGAAGACGCGGCACTGGCGATTGCCGTGCTGGAAGATACCAAAGCTGGCCCGTTGACGCTCGTGCGTGCGGGTCACGACGCCGCCAAGAGCCCCGGCTATGTTCAAGAGACTTTCAAGACGGCGTTACGGGCCTACATTCTGGCGCTGGGATCGACTGGCGATGCCGACGCCACGATCGCCAACGCCGAACAAGTCATGGCCGAACTAAAAACGGCAATGGGCGAGACGCCGGAAGGCAAAGCGCGATTGATCAATGTTTATGTTGGCCTGGCTTCGGACCTGGACGCGCGAATGGCCGTCGCTTCGGATGACGCCAAGGAATCACTTTCGAGAGGTTTCGAAGCGTTTCTCCAACAGCTTAGCAACGACGCCACCGAATTGAACGTGATGAACTGGGTCGCCGAAACCTATGATCGATTGGGTCGGGGATTTGATACGCAACAAGCACTTTCTCAGACGGCAAACCGATATTACGGAGAAGCTGCCAAGGCGTTTGCCAACATCGTGAATTTGCCTGGGGTGACACCGGAATTGAAGGTCCAAGTTCGGATTCGACAAGCTCAAATCAAGGGCCGGCAACGCCAGTTCAAGGCAGCCATTGATCTGTACGAAGAGTTGCTGATCGAGTCTCCGGTCATGCTGAATGTGCAGGTCAATGCCGCCAAGGCTTACCAGGACTGGGCCGCGATGCCAAATAAAGCAACGTTGTATGAGCGGGCCTTGCTTGGTGCCCGAAAGAGCGAAGAGACCAACAAAAACGTGATTTGGGGGTGGCGCAAGATTGGCGACACGACCTCGCGTTATCCAAAGTTCAAGGATGTTTTCCATGAAGCTCGTTACAATCAGGCCGTATGTCGACTGAACTTCGCCACGTCAAAGCAAGGTGCTGACCGCACAAAGTGGCTGAATCTGGCTGAAACGGAAATCAAGCTCTTGATGCGTCTCTATCCCGAGTTGGGAGGCGACAAATGGACGGCGAAATACGACGACGTCTTGAAGAACATCCAGACGGCCAAAGGTGATCAGCCGTTAGGTTTAAAGAAGTACAAAGCTGATGTCGCGGCCAAGGCAGGCGGATAAGCCCCACGCCGCTCGAGACCATACCACGTACACCTCTCTTTGCGACTGTGATTTCCAGGAGACGTTGATGAAAAGACTTGTCCTTGCTCCGACCCTTTGTTTGTTTCTGAGTGTCTCGACGGCCCTGCCCGCACAGCAGTTCGACCAAGTGAAACCGCTCACGGGATCCGTCACGTCCGGTGTGATCACTGGCGAAACGGCGACACACGTCGAGATCGAAGTTCGCGGCACCAAACGGGAGATCCCCGTCAACGAAATCCAGCGTGTTACCTTCGGCGAAGATCCGACAGATCTCAAACGCGGTCGTGATAATATCCAGACGGGTAACTACGAAGCTGGACTCGACGACCTCAGGAAGGTCGATCCTGCCAGTCTGTCGCGCGGAATCATCAAACAAGATTATGCCTTTTATCGTGCCCTCGCGATTGGTCGCCTTGCCCTGTCTCAGGGCGGCGACAAGACGGCGGCCAACACGGCCATGATGAATTTTGTCCGAGCTGCGCCGACAAGTTTTCATTTTCTGGAAGCGGCGGAACTCTTGGGCGATTTGGCAGTCTCGCAAGCAGAGTACGCCGACGCCGCTCGGTTCTACGCAGCGATCACAGCCAAATCACCTTGGTCCGACTACAAAATGCGCGGCGGAGTGCTGGAAGGGCGTGCCCTGATTGCTCAAAAGAAATTCGCCGAGGCCCAAACGAAATTCGACGGCGTGATTGGCACCAATGACGATTCTCCAGGCGCCACCAAGCAGAAGCGCGTGGCCGAAGTCGGTAAAGCCGTTTGTATGGCGGAACAAGGCCAACACGAACCTGCAATCGCAATTCTGAACAAGATCATCGCCGAGAATGACCCCAAGTCGATGGACCTGTTTGGGCGCGCCTACAACGCCCTTGGGAGAAGCCATCTCAAAGCAAAACGAGATAAGGACGCGCTGTTGGCGTATCTGCACGTTGATCTGCTCTTCTACGGCAACCCGGATGTGCACGCCGAAGCTCTGTATCATCTGAGCAAGCTGTGGAACGGGGCCAATCGCGCCGAACGCGCCGTGGCAGCCCGAAATCTACTCACGACACGCTATGCCGGTAGTCCCTGGGCCAAGCTCAAATAAGTCGATCACGCCCCAGCAGCCCCAAGTCAGGCCCTCAAAATGATCGCACAATCGTGGCAGTTTGGTGCTTTACCCGTTGCGTGGGACGTGATTAGAATAGGTTTTACAGTCACTCCATCACCGTTTTCACATTCGTTGACGTTTGTTTTGAATTAGCCCCCTTCTGCGCGCCCACTATGTCGGGTGGCTGGCAAGAGAATATAGAATCTTTGTTCCGAATCCGGAGGCAACAATGCGGCAAAGTCCATGGTTTCGTTCAACGGCGGCTTGTTTGTGCGCCGTTTCGTTTTTGCTGGCCGCATTGACATTTGTCACTGCGAGTACCCCATCTGTCAGCATCGCCCAAGATGAAGAAGATGCACCCGCCGCGGATGACGCTGGCGCGGCACCTGCTGCGGAGCCCGCTGCGGCGCCCGCTGCGACAAATAATCCACCGGCCGAGGAAGGTCCCGCGCCCAACCAAAGCGTGCTGGCGTGGATGTGGGAAGCACTGGGACCGATGTACATGCTGATCTTTTTGGGATTGTCGTTTACGTTTGTCGCACTGTTTGTGATGAACTTGCTGACCGCGCGACGCGAGAACGTCTGTCCGTCAGGCCTGATCGAAGGGTTCGAGGCCCATTTGGACGAGAAGCAGTATCAAGAAGCCTACGAATTGGCGAAGAGCGACGAATCCTTCCTTGGCCAGGTGCTTTCCGCCGGGCTCGCAAAACTCTCGGCCGGCTATCCCCAAGCAATCGAATCGATGCAGGAAGTTGGCGAAGAGGAGAACATGAAGCTGGAACATCGTCTCAGCTACATGGCGTTGATCGGTACAATCAGCCCGATGGTGGGTCTGTTCGGCACGGTTGACGGTATGATCCGGGCGTTCCAGACGATCGCGACAGGCGGTTCGACGCCCAAGGCATCTGAATTGGCGGGCGGTATTTCCACAGCGTTGTTCACGACCTTGATCGGACTGGCCATCGCCATTCCCGCCATCGCTGCCTACAACATTCTCAAGAATCGGGTTCAACGACTCGTGCTGGAGGTTGGCATTAACAGTGAAGGCCTCATGGGCCGTTTCCAAAACGTTGGTGACAAGTAGCCTCCGCTGCCGGAAACGCTTGAACAGCCAAACTGACAGACTCCCCGATTCCTCTGCGATAAGAAATCCATGAAGATCAAAAAAGGTGGCACTAGCGGCATTCTGGAAGGCGACTTGACGCCAATGATCGACATGACGTTTCAGTTGATCGCCTTCTTCATGGTGCTGATCAACTTTACGCAGAGTGAGCAGAACGACAAAGTCAAGCTGCCCAGCAGCGTGTTGGCAAAACCCGCCAAGGCACCGCTCGAATTCCCGATTACCCTGCACCTGACCGAAGACGCAACCGTCGTCGTCGGCGGGCAGGAAGTCTCCATCGGCGCGCTGAGTCCGTTTCTGATTCGTGAACGAAACGTGCTGGAGATACAAGGGAAAACGACGAACGATGCCACGATCGTAGTTCGTGCCCACAGGTTCTCTGCCACGGGCAGGGTTCAGGAACTGATCAAGAAGTGCCAAGAGAACAATTTCGAAAAGTTTGCGCTCCGAGCCAAAGAAGACGTGGGCAACTAATGACCGGTCTTGGCAACAAGCCATCTCCACGGTGATTGATTGCCTGACCACGTTCGCAACATATACGAGACTGTCATGAAACTACGTCACACGACAACGAGCGGCGATGACAAAATCGAATTACAGATGACGCCGATGATCGACATCGTGTTCCAGTTGCTCGTATTCTTCATCATGACGTTCAAGATCGTCTCGCAAGAAGGCGACTTCAATATCAAAATGCCGTTGGCGGCGCCCGCCGCGGGTCAGCCGGACGAGCTCCAAGTGGAAACGATGCGAGTTCGCATGGAAGCGGATGGTGCCGGAAAGTTGGCTCGCATTTCACTGAATGATCGCGTCCTACCGTTCCTGGAAGGCACAGACGGACGGATTGAAATGAAACCTCTCCAGGACGAGATCGTTGCGCTGATCGGCACGGATCGCGGGCCGAACAGTATCCAGGAAAACGCCGAGGTGGAACTCGACTGCGATTTCGGACTCAATTACGTGCATGTCATCGAGGCGATCACGGCCGTTTCGGGCTATATTGGCGACGACGACACCGTCATCAAGCTGGTCGAGAAGATCAAGTTCGCGCCACCTCGCCCCGTTACCGGCGGCTAGCGCGTGTCGGACCGACGTGTAACGTCCGCGGAATATAGTTTCATGAGTCCAAACGGCGAAAGCCGCTAGAGTGAATTGGCACGTTATCTAAGCAACGGTCAGTTGATGCTCGCACGAAACCCCGTGTAGGCCGCGAACAAGCAATGCGAAGTTCGCGGCAATGTCATGAGACAAGCAAGACAACACGCACTTCGAAATCAAGCACGCGGATGAAACCGGTTGTGTACCTTCTTCAGCCGTGATTGATCGACGTGCGTGTAGATCTGTGTTGTCGCAATACTGGCGTGACCGAGCATCTCCTGGACCTGACGCAAGTCCGCACCGCCGGCCAATAGGTGGGTGGCAAAACTATGCCGCATGGTATGCGGGCTGATTGATGCCGGAGCGCCCGCCAGAATTGCGTACTTTTTGACCAACTGCCAGATCGCCTCCCGCCGCAAACGGCGACCGCTCCGCGACAGCAACAACCATCCGGGCATTTTGGCGGGAATCGCCGCGAGATCCGGTCGTTCCTCGTCAAGGTATTGGCGGACCGCCTGGACAGCTTTTTTGCCCAGAGGTGCCAGGCGTTGCTTATTGCCCTTCCCGTAACAAAGGCAGTAGGCCTCAGCCAGATGCACGTCTTCCAACAAGAGGTTCGAAATCTCTGATGCACGGCAACCGGTCGCGTAGAGTACTTCGAGCAAGGCGCGATCGCGACGCCAGAACGGCTCGAGCGGTGAGGGTGCCAGCAAGAACTGGTCGACCATTGCAGGAGAGAGGACCTCGGGAATCCTCTCCCAGAGTTTCTGGCTTCCCAGCAACTCGGCAAGGTTCTCGCGAAGAACGCCTTCCAACTGCAAATAACGAAAGTACATCCGCACTGTCGCGATATGTCGAGCGATGCTCGACGGCGCCAGCTTGTGAGAATGCAGCCAGGCGACAAAGTCAGACAGATCGGCAATCGTCAACCTGGCGACGGCACGCCCTTCAAGCCAACTCTGAAATCTCGCCAAGTCCCTCGTGTAGGCCGCCACGGTGTTGTTAGCTAAACGGCATTCACCGCGCAGGTAGTCAACAAATGCTGCGGTCCAGCGTTGGGGCGCTCCTCCCCGTTTGGCCAGCTTGGGGGGAACGAGTTTCGGTTTCGATCGCGCCACAGGTTTTCACCGGCAAGTTAACGATTGACGTGGGCAGACGTTGCGCAACGAGGTATGCTACTTTCGTCCCCACGCGGTGCCTGACCGTCAGAGGGGCGAATCCGTCTATCACTTCGGTACATCCCGTCGGTCAACCAGCCTCCAACAGTCAAGTTCAGGCCTGCGAGCATCGCAATGATTATTCGGCTTGGGAGTGACTTGACGGTTGAAGGCAACTGTCGCGGAACGAATTGAAACAACGCGGCTTCTCCACGCCGCGACGATGAATTGGCGAGTTTGGGAATTGGCGAGTTTGGCCGTATGCAGAACATCGTTATCGAAAAGCCCTACAAGTTCCGGCCACCGCATCGAGGCAACTGGTGGCCCAACTTCATCCAAGCCTTTGAACTCTATTGGCCGTATTTGCGTCGCACGGGGGGCATCGTGAGCTGCGAAGTTCGCGATGAGCAGCGCCTGGCCACATCCTTGGAAGCCGGCCACGGGATTATGCTGACGCCAAACCACGCGCGCGCCGGCGATCCGATCATCATTGGCCAATTGGCCAAAAAGGTGAATACACATGTCTTTGCGATGGCCAGTTGGCATCTTTTCAACCAGGACTGGTTTACCTCTTTTGCCATTCACAAGATGGGCGCCTTCAGCGTGAACCGTGAGGGCGTTGATCGGCAGGCGATTAACACTGCAATCGAAATCCTCGAGACGGGCGAGCGGCCGTTGGTCGTGTTTCCTGAAGGCGCCGTGAGCCGAACTAATGATCGACTTCAGGCGATGCTGGACGGCGTCGCGTTTATCGCCCGCACCGCAGCCAAACGCCGCAAGAAACGTGGTGACACAAGAAAAGTCGTTATTCACCCGGTGGCCATAAAATACTTATTTCAAGGCGATCTCGAGAACGCCGTCGATGACGTCTTGAGCGACATTGAGCATCGCCTTTCGTGGCAACCGCAAGAGCATGTATCCTTGTTGAACCGCATCACGAAAGTGGGGCGGGCGCTACTCTGCCTGAAAGAACTCGAGTACTTTGGTCGCGAACAAGGTGGCACATTCGTGGTTCGCTTGGAGGGCTTGATCAATCGCCTCCTAGTACCTTTGGAAGAAGAGTGGCTGGGGGAACAACAAACAGATGCCGTGGTTCCACGCGTCAAGAACCTACGGATGAAAATTCTCCCCGAAATGGTTCAAGGCACGATTGACGAGCCCGAGCGACAGAGACGATGGAAACAGCTGGCAGCAATCTATCTGGCACAACAGGTCTCCTGCTATCCACCTGATTATCTGTCCACGCCCACCGTCGATCGGCTGTTGGAGACGATCGAGCGTTTCGAGGAAGATCTAACTGACAAGGCACGTGTCCACGGCTCACTTCACGCCGTCATGCAGGTCGGCGAGGCGATCGAAGTCAGCCCAAAACGGGATCGGACGGCGGAAACCGACCCAATCATGGATCGACTGGATCACGACCTCCAAGCGATGTTGGACGGACTTGCGCAGGAATCACCGGTCTATCAGGGCGAATCCGCTTAATCCGCGTGAGCGAACATCGCTGGGCGCAATCGCGTTCCTCGGCGAAGCCGGCAGCCTCAATTCACGACGTACGCTATCTTGTGCCAGGTCTTCGCGCGCGACACAGATCCTGGCATCTGGAAGACCTTCCACGGGGCTGGCAATGTGATTACGACCGTCTTCATTCTAGGAGTGCTGAATCTCTGTCTCGGGTTCGTCCTGACAGCCTATGCCGAGCAAGTCTCGGCACGACTGGTGGCCTTGCTGACGGCCGGCCACAATACCCCACAGCCTCAATTGCCGGGCGATACCAGACCTGCCGCACCAACTCTCGTCCCGAAGGAGCCTGACGCTTCATTACTCGAGGTGCGGTCTCTGCCCAGCAGCTGGCAGCGAGTGCTCAGAGAGAATCGAATCAAAGTCGAATCGGCTACTGAGGCCCTCCTCTGGACCTTCAAACTCGAACTGTCGACGCTCCGCGAACAACTAGTACAGCTGGAAGACCAACTCGAGAAAACTGGTCACGTCGCGATGGTGCTTGGAAGCTGGCGCGGACGCCACCAAGAGTGGATCACCTGTCTGGACGAATTCGCCAAAGTGCTGACCAGCGCCAACGATGATTCCTCCCACGACGACATCGAAGCGTCGCTGCGGGATCTTCTTCAGGATCATCAATTTGATGTCCAACAAACGGAGACATCATTGAATTTGATCAGTGATGTGAATGGGAAGGACACGCAGACCGGTAGCACGAACAACTCAAGCACCATTGGCAGGCAGCTGTCTGAACAGATCCACGAGTTCCATACGATTCGTGACCGAGTCGATAAATTCCTCGCCACGTTCCTACGCGAGAATGGCCGGCTCGACGATGTCGACGAGTTGCAACAGATTGAAGGTGCCACGGAAATCTACAACCGGATCGGATTCGAAGTAATCTGCCAACAATGGCGTAATGCCGACCCGAAAGGCGAACAACCAGCTTGCTGCCTACTTGTCGACATCGACCGTTTCTCACAAAAAAACGAAAAGTTCGGGAACAAGACTGGCGACATCGTCATCGCCGCATTTGGTGGTCTGTTGAAGAGTCTGCTTCGAGTGGAACGTGGTTTCGATCGCGTGGCACGTTTTAACGGGCATTCGTTTTTGATATTCCTCGGCCACACGACGCTCGACGATGCGTTGGTTGTGGCCGAGCGAACTCGACAATGCATCGAAGCGACGTCGTTCGAGGTGGGCGGCGACTCCTTCCACGTCACGACAAGTCTCGGTCTAGTGGAGCTTGCCTCCCCTGAGCTGGATTTGGCCGAATTCTATAGAACGCTCCAAGAAGCTGTCGCTTCAGCCAAAGCCGCTGGCCGCAACCGAACTTGTGCCCTCCGCGGCCATCATTCAGAGATCGCCGCGACGGAGCCCATTCAAGTAAAAGGGCGGGTCATCGAAATCGCGGAGTGCGAATAGGCGGAAACGCCGGTGATCACCGCGTGGCTGAGACGTGCAGCCGTGGCAGAGTGAGATGCGTCAGCTGGGGAAATGGTCCAACGCGATGCGTCGCGCCGTGATTACGCGCGCCAGCCCCGACAAGTCGGCTACCGTACGGGGTGGCTCGAACGCTTCCGCAGCATCGATCAACTGCCGCACACGATCCTCGACCATGGGGCTGATTTCGAGGATCAGAGAGCCGCCTACCCGCAGATGGGTCGCAGCTTGATGAATCAAAGTTTCAATTAACTCGGTGCCAGTCTCGCCGCCCAGCAGCGCCAGTTTTGGTTCGTAGCCTCTGACATCAACCGCCAATTCACGGTACTCTGGTGCCGATATATACGGCGGGTTGCTGACAACGAAATCGAAGAGCGGATTCCGTAGCACGTCGTCCAACATATCACTTTCCAGTAGCTTGACCCGGTCGCCCACACCATGCAGTTCGACATTGCGTTGTGCGACCGCCAAGCTGGCTGCGCTAACATCAATCGCAACGACTTCACAATTCGGAATCTGCTTCGCGGCGCAAACGGCGATGACGCCACTGCCAGTGCCGACGTCCGCAATCCTCAGCGGTCGCCCTGACACGTTCAAGGCCTTGGCACCGTCCAACAACTCGACCACGACCAATTCGGTTTCCGGGCGCGGGATGAGCACATCCGGCGTGACCTCGAATGACATCGAGTAGAATTCGCGGCGTCCAACCAAGTACGCCACTGGCTCACCAGCAATGCGACGACGCACGAACTGTCGAAACGGCTTCAGAACGTCTTCGCCAGGCGTCTCGTCAAACGCGGTATACAACTGAATCCGCTCGCATCCGCGAGCTTCCGCCAAAAGCACTTCGGCATCGAGGCGTGGATTGAGCGCACCGCTTTGTTTGAAGCGGTCCGTCGTCCATTTTAAGAGACGGCCAATGGTCCACGGTTCATCCTGTGACATGATGGCTCTTGCACGCATCCTTGTGGGCGGAAAAAGCTATTAGATCTCTTCGATCGAACCACGCAATTCGTTGCGATCGTGTTCCAACAGCGCGTCCGTCAGCGGTTGCACGTTGCCCGCCAACACCTGATCGAGTTTATACAGTGTAAAGTTGATTCGGTGATCCGAAATGCGGTTCTCCGGAAAGTTATATGTGCGAATTCGCTGACTGCGATCCCCTGAACCAATCAAAGTCTTGCGTTGATCGGACCGTTTCTTGTCTTCTTCCTGTCGAAGCCGATCGTAGAGCCGGGCTTTCAATTCGCGAACCGCCTTGGCAAGGTTCTTGTGCTGGCTCTTTTCATCCTGGCATTGCACGGAGATGCCTGTTTCGTAATGCGTCACACGAATGGCCGATTCTGTCTTGTTCACATGCTGGCCACCGGGACCGCTGGCATGAAACTTGTCGATGCGGTAATCCTCTAAGGACAATTCGACTTCGACATCTTCAGGTTCAGGCATCACCGCGACCGTCGCCGCCGAGGTGTGAATTCGCCCTTTGGCTTCCGTCTCAGGAACTCGCTGAACGCGATGCCCACCGCTTTCATACGCCAGTTCGCGATAAACACCTTCCCCCTCGAAAGCCAGCGAAACCTCCTTGAATCCACCCAGCTCGGTCAAGCTGGTTCCCAAGACTTCGACCTTCCACGCCTTTTGCTCGGCGTGCCTCTTGTACATTTCGTAGAGATTGCGGGCGAATAACGCCGCTTCATCGCCGCCGGTTCCAGCGCGGATTTCCATGATGCAACGTGTCCGATTGGCATCTTCACCACCGATCGTCATCTCCAGCAGCTCTTCCCACAACTGCTCGTACTTGACCTTCAATTCGTCCATTTCGAGCTGCGCCATTTCGCGTTCCTCTGCGTCGTCACTCTCCAGCATCGTGGTGACTTCGCCAATCTCCAAAGAAGCCTTTCTGAAGGCGCGATACTTGTTGACCAGACGCACCAGCGAACCGTGTTCGCGCGCCACCGCCGCAATTCGATTGGAGTTCCCCAACACTTCAGGGTCCGACATCTGGTTCTCGAGTTCCTCGAAACGCGTCAGTTTTTCTTCTAACATTTTGCGCATGATTAGACCCGCGATGGAAAACAGGGCAACACAAACAAAGAACACGACGCACTGGGCTCAAAACGCCGACATGGGCGATGCGCACGCGACGCAACTCGGTAGAATGCGGCCACGATCATATCGCCAACCGCAATGATGAGGGAAGCCTAAGATTCGGCAGCCGGCTTCGGAGCCTTTTTCTTCTTCTTCTTTTCCTGCAAGCTCGCGTAGCTCCCAGCCGCGAATTTGCTTTGGAACTTCTCAATCCGGCCAGCCGTATCAACATATTTCAGTTTGCCCGTGAAAAATGGGTGACACTGATTGCAAATGTCAATTCTCAGTTCCGGGCGAGTGCTGCGGGTTACAAACGAATTTCCGCAGCCACAAGTTACCTTCGTTTCCTGGTATTCGGGGTGGATACCGTCCTTCATCGTCGATGAGTCCTTGCGATCGGAACGTTTGCCAGAGGTTAACCGGGTGGGCCGATTGTAATTGTCAAACCCCAGATACTAGCAACCATTCGCCTCTGCGACAAGAGGCGCAAAAGAAAGGCGGACCGCCACGTCCGCCTCAAACACCCTGAAATCCTCGCGTTTCGTCCAAGATGGCCATCGGGCGCAACAACGCCTAGATTTCCTCGTCGGCGGGCGGTTGTTCCAATTTCAGGATGACCTCCACCTGGCCCTCGTCTTCGAGGTCAGTTGCCTGGCTACCATCGGGCGGGACGCTGGTTTCGTCATCGGCCAAGCTACTCGCTGGACGCACCTTGTCGTATCCTAGTTTCTGCAGAACTTCCAGTATTTCACTGCACGTTGGGAACATGCGACCGTTGGCACGTTTGTAATCATCCATCGCCTGCATGAACTCGATTTCAGCATCCGAGTAGTCGCGCTCGCAGGTCGTCGGGTCGATCTGTCGCCGACGAGGCACCTTTCGTCGTACTTCATCGCGACGGTCCTCGCCAACAGGCTCGCTCTTCGAGCGGCGTTCTGTGCTGTCGCGTCGGTCGCTCGGGGAGCGGCGATCGACTGTTATTCCTTCCTTGCTCGCCTTCACTGCTTTCGCTGCCGTGGTGGCCTTGGATGTCTTGGATGTCTTGGCCGTCTTAGCTGACCTGGCTGCTCTCGCCACCTTTGCTGATTTTACCGATTTTGTTGACTTTATTGCCTTCACCGCTGTCTTTTTTGTTTTCGCCACCGAAACCTCCCAAGCATCGAGTTTCTTGACTGGTGCGTCACATTGCCACCAATAACAGGATCGGTGTACCGCATGTTAAAATGCAACGGTTAGTGAAAATGAACGGATATGCGTAAGTTTGCACGATCAACGAATATTAGCTTTTGGGCGAAGATTCAGGTGATGCGTCTGGGAAAGGCACCCGGGCGCAATCAGGGCTGTCTCCCGGTTGATTTTCATGCGTTGAGCACTTGTAGGCCGTGAACAAGCGAAGCGAAGTTCCGGCAATGTGCCAAAACAGGTAGTTTCCAGCGCCGGAACTGCTTCGCTTGCGCTCCTTGTTGCTGGCCCACGCGAAAATCGACAGGCTGCTAAGCAGTGTTCGATCTTTAATTGTCGTCTTTCGCTCCGCGAAAGCACGTTCCTTTCGCGGAGCGAAAGGCGACTATCGGACAGTAATTCCTCGAACGATCCTAAGCGGCGGGCGGGCGTTTCCGACGTGCGAGCACGACTGACCGTTTGGACAGTGTTACCGGGCGCAACGGTTCGTCACGACGCGAAAATTCGTCACGAACGGATCGTCAGGGCGCCGGTGACTTAGATCAGGTGTGAGGCCCGCCGAACGCGAAGGTCGTCGGCTTGCGGTTCGGGGTGTGGTCGATCGCGGCGCCGGGGAATTGATCGACGAATCGCGTCGAATGCGACATTCAACGTGGATGCCAAAGGCCGAATTGTACCGGCAAGTTGATCGACCTGGTAGAACCGCGATCCACTGCCGCTGGTAAGTTGTGCGACAAACTGTTCAATGGCCATCCGGACTTCTCGAGAATCAAAATCACCCACCGAAAGCCCCATTGGCCTACCTTGTTTTGAGTGATTCACAGGGACAGATGCCACGTCGCCCGCTGGACCGATGCTCTTGCGCTGGTGCGGCCCCAACGCGACCACAAGTAGCAATGTGGCAATGATCGCCAGGACTGCCGCGACTGGCGCGAGCCGCTGGGCAGGCCGCCGCCTCTGCATTACAACCGTTCCAACAACACGCCGCGAAAAATCGGTGGACATGGCAGGAATCGTCAGAAAATGCAGCCCGTCGAAGAGCTTGCCTTGGCCCTCCAGCAGGTCACGACAGGCAACGCATATCGAAGCGTGCTCGATCAACTCGTAATCGAATGAAGGATCCAGGCGATCATCTAGCAGTTCCTGAATTCGTTTCTCAACACTGCGACACTGCATGCTGCGCCTCCCTTGTTTGCCGCCGACTATGGCCAGACGCTTCGATAATTCCCCGATCACGCAAAATACGAATCAACTCGATCCGCGCTCGGTGAATCCAGGTCTTGACCGTGCCCAACGGTCGGTCCAAAGCGGCGGCAATTTCTTCGTAACTTAGCTCTTGATCGTGGAACAACATGAACGCCTGTCGATACTCCATTCGTAGTCGCAACAAAGCCAGGTCGACTTCTTCACCCAGTTGTCTCGCTCCTGCCGTGCTAGGCGCGCGATCCGCAATCGGTGCCACGAGCGATTGCGGAGGGGGGCGGCGTTTTCTGGCGGCCAAACTCGTTCGGCACCGGTTCGCGGCAATCGTGAATAGCCACGGCTCGAAGTCCCGATCCTGATCCCACTTGGAGAGATTCCTCAACAACCGAACAAACGTCTCTTGTGCGGCGTCTTCTGCATCTTGGCGATGCCCCAACATGCGAAAGCACAGGGCAAACACGCGTTGTTTGTACCGATCGACCAGTTCCAGCATAGCGGATTGATCCCCCTTCAGACAATGATTGACAAGTTCGATAAGGGAGGCACTCAAAAACAGATCTCCGGTGACGTTTGGAACTTGGCTCATCATGCATACTCGCCGGTTTGAGATCAAGTTTCATCTGTTTGGCAAACAGATGCGTGCTAGCTGCCAATGAGGGTGAAAACCTCGACTTCGAGGCCTCTGGCTTCGGTAATTCTCCTAAACTATGAGAATCTTGCCATTCTCTGCCAGAAACGACAGTTTTGCGTCCGCGTGCATCACGGCGAGTCTCGCTAGAAAGCTTGTATCAGGTTTCTCTTTGCAAACGAGTCAGTTTGCTCCGACGGCTCACGGGGCGATGGAAACGAAGCTCACCCTTCAAACTCGGTTTTCGCGCGCGGAGATCCTTCACGGCGTTGACCGACTGGCTACAAGGACACGTCGCGACACAAAAGAAGATAACGCTCAATACGGTGGTGAGCGTCGTTGACGCTTGGCGATGGCGGCAGGGCCGTCAAATCAGCGCGAGTTAAAGAACTTCTTTAACATGTCCGCCGCTGCATCTTGTGAAGAAACGTCACTATCTATAGGGGCGGCGACGGGCAGTTTACCAGGCTCCCGCTTTTCGGGACGCTTTAGTACAGGCTTGTCGGAAGAATCTTCTTCGGAGTTCTTAGCACTTTTATCTAACGCAATCCGGTCGGTTTCATCCAACTTGTATTGCCGTGTTTCCGGATCAGACGCCTGCGCCGAACGCACGACAACATCGGCCTCGTCCAACCATTCGGAAACGTCAAACTCCATTGAACCGTCATCCGCCTTGACTTCCACTGGCTGAGGCTTCTTTTCTTTCTTCTTCTTCTTCTTTGCTTTAACAGCAAGTTCGAATTCGATCTTGCCAACCTTCAGCACATCACCCGTTGCGAGCACATGATCTCCTTCGACCGCTTCCCCGTTGAGCAACGTGCCGTTGCGACTGTTCAAGTCGCGGACCACAGCTTCGTCGTCGCTCACCAGAATCACACAATGATTGCGGCTAATGGCGTCGCTCTTTGGACGCAAATGACAATCATCGGCACGTCCAATCAAGAATCGTTTGACGGGCACGCTGATTGACTTGCCGGTGTTCTTTCCGGTGAGGACCTTCAATTTGACTTCCATACGTCGCTTTTCCTTAAGGTCTAAAGATGAGAATACGACCAGTCGACGCGCCCTGGTAGCGAACGGACTTGCACACTGACGTCAAGGCCATACCGGGGACAAATACTCCCAGAAGATTAGCCGAAAACTGGCCGTAAGTCAATCAAAACCGCACATTTGTGGGGTTATCGTCGCTTCTGCCATTTAGGTGCCCCGTACCTTCTTCTCTTGTGGTCTTCCGCAGACAGGCGTTCCCTGTTGGTAACCTGTCCTTGTACAAGATTGGCCCCCAGGCGGGTCGCGATTCTTCCAGTCCAGTCATCGATTAGGGAATCTGCGTTGGGGTGATGCTCGGCAAAGTCGCCGATTCCCAGCAATTCTGGTGCGTGCAACGACTTTGCGAGCAAAACGCTGCCGTGCTGCAAGAGCGCATTTCGCTGTCGTCGCTGCGCGCTGCCGGCTATTTTGGCTGCGTTTGAGACCACGTCGTCGATTTCACGCCGCTGAAAACAGAGGAAGCTCTTTTTCGAAAGCTGGCGATTCTGCGGCGGCCCGGACGGCGTTAATCTGAACAGGTTGGCGCTAATTTGCCAGTTGGCCAGACTATCGCAGAGCGTCTCATGAAAGGCCCTCACGAGCTGTTGATGATCTGCTGATAAGCGGCGAGAAATCGGCGTCACAAAACTGTAAGTGAGTTCCCGATCATGCACGATTGCGCCGCCACCCGTCGAGCGGCGCACGACATCCAATTCCGCGCTGGCCTGATGCAGGCGACGATCTTCGTAGTCTTGAAAATAACCCAGCGACAAAGTTGCCGGTGCCCAAGAATAGAAACGCAAAATCGTCTCGCCGCGGCTCGCCGATTCAAGCAGAGCTTCGTCGATAGCCATGTTGATGCTGCCCGGCGCGGGCGGATCGAGAATCAGTCGGACGTCCATTTCAATACCGGATGCCGCGCCGCCTGTACTTCGTTGGGGCGACTGATCGTCGTGGAATGAGGCGCCTCGTGCAACACATCGGCAGGCTCGTCCGTAATCCGAAACAGTGTCTCGGCGAATGCGTCCAGTGTCTCTTTGCTTTCCGTCTCGGTCGGCTCGATCATCATGGCTTCCGGAACGGTCATAGGAAAATAGACGGTCGGCGCATGGTATCCGTAGTCCACGAGTCGCTTGGCCAAATCCATCGCCGTCACCGATTTTCCCTTTTTCAATTCGCTGGCCGAAGCAACGAACTCATGCATACAACGATCGCCCTGAGGGACCGGCAGAATGTGCTTGACGCGGCTGAGCAGATAGTTTGCGTTGAGGACGGCATTCTCGGAAACTCGCCGCAAGCCGTCGGAGCCGTGTGTTAAGATGTAACAGTACGCCCGGACTAGCACACCGACATTCCCGAAGAAACTGCGGACGCGACCAATCGACTTCTTGCGATTCCAATCCAGAACGAAACCATTGTTCCGCAATGCCACGACGGGCGTCGGTAAATACGGTTCGAGCTTTGTCACCACACAGATCGGCCCGGCGCCGGGGCCTCCTCCGCCGTGTGGCCCACCGAACGTCTTGTGGGGATTGAAGTGCATCATGTCTGCGCCAAAATCGCCGGGACGCGTGACGCCCATGATCGCATTCATGTTGGCACCATCCAAGTAAATCAGACCACCTTGTTTGTGAACAAGATCAGCAATCTCGCCAACTTGATCATCGAAAATCCCCAACGTATTGGGATTTGTGATCATGAAGACCGCCACGGTCTCGTCGAGCTTTCTGCGGAGGTCGTCCATGTCGACCAGACCGATCGACGTGCTCTTGACGGTCACCGTCTGAAACCCAGCCATCGAGGCACTCGCTGGATTGGTGCCGTGCGCACTGTCCGGAGTCAGCACCTTGGTGCGCGATTCACCCATCTCTTTGAAATGCGCCGCGGCGACCATCAGCGAAGTCAACTCACCGTGCGCCCCCGCGGCCGGCTGAAGCGAAACAGCGGGAAGTCCGGAAATCTCTCCTAACATCTCCTGGAGTTCGAATAGGAGTTGCAGCATCCCTTGCAGCGTCTCTTCCGGCTGATACGGGTGCAGTGCCACCATCCCAGGCAGCGACGCCATCCGTTCGTTGCGCTTGGGGTTGTACTTCATTGTGCAGGAGCCGAGCGGATAGAAATGCGTATCGACGGACATATTCAGCGTCGACAGGTTGCTAAAGTGCCGAACGACATCGGCCTCGGCGAGCTCGGGCAGCGGTGGCGGCGCATCAGAAATGGCGGCCGCCGGGAGCAATGCGTCGATCGGTTGCGCGGGGACATCGCAGGCCGGAAATCGAGCGCCACGACGTCCGGGCTGCGACAATTCAAAGAGCAATTTGGTAGCAAGGGTGTTGCGCATGGATCATCCTGAAACGCGAGCGACCGATCCGGTCATGGAAGCATGAGTAAAACAATCAGCCAGCGCGTCGATTTCGCGCTTTGTACGTTTTTCCGTAACGGTCACCAAGAGACAATCCGCCAGATCTGGATACCAGCAAGCCAACGACACACCTGCCAAAATGTCCGAATCGAGAGCGGCGGCGAGCACTTCATCGACCTGCCCCGCTCGATCCCGTATGACAAATTCTTTGAACGTTGGGCTGGTAAAGGCAAGCTCAAACCGATCATCCGCCGTGATCTGATCGATCGCGTAGTGTGACTTTTGTAGACACAGATTGGCGGTCTCGCACAACCCCTGTGGACCAAGGGTGGCCAGATAAACGGCGGCCCGCAGCGCGAACAGTCCCTGATTCGTGCAGATATTGCTGGTCGATTTTTCGCGACGAATGTGCTGCTCGCGGGTCTGCAGCGTCAGCACCCAACAACGTCGATTGCGGCGATCGGTGGTTTGCCCGACAATCCGCCCCGGCAAGCGACGCACGAACTTTTCACGACACGCCATAATCCCCAAATAAGGACCACCGTACTGCATTGGCGTACCAAGTGACTGGCCTTCGGCGACTACGACGTCCGCCCCCATATCGCCTGGCCGTTTCAACAACCCCAAACTAATCGGATCGACCGACAACGCCAACAACGCACCGCAATCATGTGCGATTTTCTCCACCGCCTCGACATCTTCCAGGCATCCGAAAAAATTCGGGTGTTGTAACAGTACGCAAGCCGTGTCGTCGTCGACTGCAGCCGCAAGTTCCTCCAATGACACGGAGCCGTCGGGCGCGCCAACGGTGACCAGTTCGGCATCCAGTTGGGCGAAGTAGGTTTCGATAATCTGCCGGTACTCGGGATGCACGCTGGACGTCGTGACCACTTTGGCGGACCGTTTCGTCACGCGCATGCACAGCAATACGGCTTCGACGACCGCACTCCCGCCGTCGTACAGACTCGCATTGGATACGTCCATACCGGTCAGCTGGCAAATCAACGTCTGATACTCGAACATCGCCTGGAGGTTCCCCTGACTGACCTCCGGTTGATACGGCGTATAGGATGTAAGAAACTCGCTGCGCGAAGCGATGGCATCCACCACGGCCGGTACAAAATGATCGTAGCTGCCGCCGCCCAGAAAACAGATCCGTTCGCCAGCCGGAATGTTGCGGCCGGCCAAGACGGACATGTGCTGTGCCAATTCAAGTTCGGTCAACGCGGCGGGCAGATCGAGCGGCCCGTCAAGCCGCAACGACTCTGGAATGCAGGCAAACAGGTCGTCAATCGACGAGGCCTCGATAGCTTCCAGCATTTGGCGTTGTTCTTCGTCGGTGTTAAATGTGTAGGGCATGGTTCGTCGGCTCGAGTCTATCTACATGGTGTCGGCAGGACCGTCGGGTGGATCACTCCGCTTCGGCACACTGCTTTTGATACGCGGAATGATCGAGCAGCTTAGCCAACCCAGACTCGTCAGAGATCTTGACCTTGATCAGCCAACCTTCGCCGAACGGATCTTGACCGAGCAATTCGAGGGCATCTGCTACCTTCTCGTCATCCACAATGAACTTCTCGTTAACCGCAATGATCTCGCCCGCGATCGGGCTGTAGAGCGTGCTGACGGCCTTGACCGATTCGACCTCGCCAAACTCGCCTTGCGCTTCAACTTGAGTCCCAATAGCGGGCAGTTCCATAAAGACCAAGTCCGTCAGTTGCTCGACGGCAAATGCGGAAATGCCGATTGTGGCAACTTGTTGACCATCCTCTTCAGTCACCCGGACCCACTCGTGCGTTTCCGCGTAGAGCAGTTCCTCGGGTTTCACATTTCTTGGATCCACAGCGTCGTCCTCTCTTGAAACCAGGCAATGGAAGCAACCCACCGCTGCACGTCATCCATTACTCTTTGTCGATTACTTTGTACCGATTACTTTGCATCCACATCCATTACTCAGTGTTGATTTCTGTTCACGTCCGGTGGCGACGATAAAAGGGTAGCGGCACCACTTGGGCTGAAACCGTGCGACCGCGAATGTCAACTTCCAGTTCGGTGCCGACGTCAGCCACATCGGACCGAACATAAGCCATTGCGATCGGACGCTCAAGGGTCGGTGAATACGTTCCACTGGTCACCGCCCCCACGACCTCGCCTGCAGCCAACACAGCGAACTGTTCACGCGCGACGCGTTTCCCCCCCATCTGCAGCCCGACTCGACAAGGCCAATCGCCGGCCTCCTTCGACTTGGTCAGCGCCGCATGGCCGATGAAGTGCCGATCCTTCAGGTGGACCGCAAAACCAAGACCAGCCTGGTAAGGATCGATCTGTTCGGATAATTCGTGGCCATAGAGGGGCATTGCGGCCTCCAACCGCAGCGTGTCGCGTGCTCCCAAGCCGGCCGGTTTCAGGCCCAACGCGGCACCGTCCTCGGCGAGCTGCTCCCACAGTGTTGCGGCGTCTGCTGCCGGTACAATCAGCTCGCAACCATCTTCGCCCGTGTAGCCCGTCCGACTGACAATGCCGGGAGCACCACGGATCTGCGTCACGACACCGGAATAATATTTCAACGCGGCGAGCGGTGTGTCGACCAACGGTTCCACGAGTTTGATCGCATTGGGCCCCTGGACGGCAATCATCGCAGTGTCGGTCGTCTGGTCCTCGAACCGGACGACATGCTCGGGCGTCAAGTGACCCTGGATCCAGTCCACAATCCTCTGGCGGTTACTCGCATTGACCACCAACATGTGAAAGGACTCGCCGCGCGGCTCGGTCAAATAGTAGACCAAAACGTCGTCCAAGATCCCGCCACTTTCATTGACGACCAGCGAATAACGGATCAGACCGGCACCAATCCCCACGACACGCCGCGTCAAAAGCTGGTCCAAAAACGCTGCGGACCCCGCGCCGTCGAAACGCAAGCGGCCCATATGGGAAATGTCGAACAGCCCGACGCCGGTTCGAGTGGCTTGATGCTCGCTGACGATCGACGTGTACTGCACGGGCATTGACCAGCCGGCGAAATCAACCATGCGTCCGTCATGATCAACGTGCCACTGATGGAGAGGAGTTTTCAAAAGGCCGTCGTCGGTCATGTCACGTTCGCGCCCGGAGAGGTCAAATCGCTGCCACCAGACAGTTGCAGCATTCTAGCCGATTGACACGTCCCGACTAGTGCGTGTCGCACCGACGTGTAGCGTCCGCGGCGTTTGCTTTTGTGAGTCCAAACGGCGAAAAGCCGCTACGGTGAACCGGCACGCGCTCTTGGTGATGACGACCATTGCCAGCGAGCCGCTGGCGGCCATGTAGATATTCCTGGGCGATATTCCGTATCAACGTCACATGCACGATGTGACCGAGCTTAGCGTCGTCAGGAAGATGTCATACATTTTGGAATCTGAAACCGCCTTGCCGCCGGACCAGATCGCGATGCTGAAGCAAGACCGGCTTGATAACCACCCGCCGGTGGTTGGACCGCACCCGGAAGATAGCCGGCCAATTGGGCAGGGGTGGTTGCCGCCGGGTTGACATTTCTGCCAGAAAGGGCACCCATCGGGCTCTGCCGATGCTGCGTTGTTGAACACCCAGAAGCGGCGACGACGATCGCCAGGACAGGCAAAAACCAGCGAAATAACTGTCTCATGTCGAATTCTCCGAAAGATGTGTCAGGGCATTCGGTCGTTTCGACAGAACGACTTGAGCTTGTTCGTGAGGAACGGCACACTTCTCAGAGTTTCTCCCCAGCTCGCATTGCCAGGGTTCTTTCGCCGACTAACGCGGCTTTCGTTTCCCGCCCTTATTCTTCTTTGCCGCTTTGCCTGGTTTACCTGAAGTTAGCTTACCTGAAGTTGGCTTACTGGCTTTCTTGCCTTCCCTCTTGCTCTTTCCGGCACGTTTCTTTTCAGCAGAGCGCCTGGGTTTGGCTCGCTCAGTCTTGTGGACGAGTCGAAAATCCAACTCGCGCAAGTCCGGATCGACGCGGGCGATTTCCACGCGGATCAGATCACCCAGCCGAAACGTATTGCCGCGGCGGCCGACCAGGCTGTGCGATTGTGGCTCGAAGTCATACGTGTCGTCGACCAGCGACTTGATGTGCAGCAGCCCTTCGGCCGGAAGTTCGATCCCCTGCGCGAAGAGTCCGTATTTCGTCACACCGGTGACAACGGCATCCATCTGCTCGCCGACTTTCTCTTTCAGATAGGTCAGCAGCTTGACTCGGATCAATTCCCGTTCGGCCTGTTCGGCGCGTTGCTCGCGCACGGAACAGTGTTCGCCGAGCAGGGCCATCTGGTCAAAATCGTCCGCCGGCCGCTTGGCAACCAACAAAGCGTCCAACATGCGGTGAACCGTCAGATCGGGATAGCGACGAATGGGCGATGTGAAATGGCAGTAGTTCTTGCTGTGCAAGGCATAATGCCCTTCGACATCGGGTCCGTATCGGGCCTTCTTCATGCTCCGCAACACTGCGTAATGCACAGCGCGTTCTTCCGGTTGTCCGACCACGGCTTCGACCACACGTTTGATTTCGAAGCGGCTCTCCAACGACTCGCATTCGATCCCCAACCCCCGAACAAACTCCGATAAGGCTTGCAGCTTACGCGGATCCGGCGTCTCGTGAATCCGACGTAGGAAATTCCATTTTTTTTCGTGCAAGAGGTCCGCCGCGGATTCGTTTGCCGCCAACATGAACTCTTCAATAATCTGATGGCTTTCCGTGTTCTGAATGACATGCGCCCCTTTAACACGTCCCTTCTTATCCAGATCGATCTTCACCTCGGGCAGCGTCAATTCGATGGCCCCGGCATCCAATCTCCGGCGGCGGAGTGTCATGGCCAATTCGTGCATGTCCGATAACAGCGTGAACACTTCCGGTGTCAACCGAGAAGCCCAGGGCGCACGGTCAGCCAAGAATTCGTCAACCTCTTCGTAGGTGAAACGATGATCACTCTTGATTGCGGCGCGTCGGTATTCGGATGCCACACGCACTCCATCGGGAGTGAACTCCATCATAACGGTCTTCGCATACCGGACGCGCCCCGGTTGAAGACTCGCCAGATTGTTCGAAATCACCTCGGGCAGCATCGGAATCACCATGTCCGGCAGATAGATGCTGGTCGCGCGCTCACGGGCTTCTTCGTCCAAGGTCGAACCTGGCTGCACAAAATGCGCGACATCGGCGATGTGGACATCCAGTCGAAAATGTCCATTCTCCAATCGCTCCAACGAAATCGCGTCGTCGAAGTCACGGGCATCGGCCGGGTCTATTGTGATCACCGTCGCACTGGTAAGATCATCTCGATCGTCCTCAATCGACTCGTCGAAGGCTTCCGCTTCCGCATGTGCCGCCGCCATGACTTCTTCGGAAAACTCCTCGGGCAAGTCGAACTCGCGAATGATCGACAGCGTGTCGACTTTTGGTTGTCCGCGTGGACCGAGCACTTCGACAATCACCGCTTCACCTTCATGACGCGGTGATGGAAAGCGGACCATCTCGATGACGACCTTGTCCATCGGGCTGGCGCTCTTGGCACCAGGATCACCGACAAAGATATCCTGCGCGAAAACGCCGCCATCGACTTGGACAAAACCGAAATCGTCGCGTTCGTCGTAGACTCCCACAAAGCAATGCGTCTCACGTTCGATGATCTCGACAATCGCGCCGGATAATCGCGCATCGCGCTTCGGCAAAGATCGGTTGTCTAACCGCACCGCCACCAGATCGCCGTTGGCTGCATCCATTGTCTTGTGAAACGGGATAAAAATATCGTCGTGCCGTTCAGGGCTGCCGCCCGGTGGCCGGACGAAACCAAAACCGGCCGCCGCGCGGCGGAAAACGCCACTCGTCGTCTTGGCCTTCTTTTCCCTATCCGGCTTGTTGCGACCCTGGGGAGCTTCCACTTCGATGTCTAACGGCGTTCGAGCCGGATCGGAACTTGAAACCTCCAGTGCAGTCCGGTCGCCTTTCTTTTCGTCAACTGCGGGCAAGTTGAGTTTCGTTTCGGCTTCGTGTTCCGGTTGGGGAGGTTGCTCGGATGGTCCCGCAGGAGTGACTTTCCTGGCCGCCACCTTTACCAGGTGCTTCGTGCCCCAGGCCAGTTCATGACGCTTGACCAGCCGTTTGATCGCCCGCCGGACATGCGAATGTTGATCGGTGGAAAAACCCAGTTTCCTGGCGATCACTTTGGGCTTAACCGGTTGGTAGTTAGGTGCCGTGACGTATGCGAGCACGGCGGATTCGACTTCTGATCGTGTTGGTTCGTTTTGGTTCATGCTTGAACTGTATCTTGCAATCGCCCGATTGCAAAGGAGTTGCCAATCGATTGGACTGCAACGACTGCGACGATTCGCAAACAGACCACGGGCCACCCGTTCGCCCTCAACCACCTTTCGCATGACCTATATTTTCGAGTCCTCACGTTGCTCCCGCAACGTCGAGGCGACCGACGTAGGCTGCTTTGCGAACAGAGATTTCTTCGCGACGTCCATCGCGTGGCCGTAGATCGACACGCTGCATCAATCAACCTGCTAACGCTAAACGACGAACCGATTGCGTTTAGTTACGATTACGTTTTTCAGAACGGCGCTTACGGGTTACGGACCGGATTCGATCCAGCCTTCGCCCAGGCCGGACCTGGTGCCGTCTTGCTGGCCCGCTCACTTCGTGACGGCTGCCAACACGGTGACCGAACCTTCGACCTGGGTGAGACCCCGTCGGCATACAAGACCAAATGGCGAACCCGGACCAGCACAAGCTCTCGGTTTTGCCACTACCCGCGTCTGGCCTGGCGAGCCCAGGCCCTCCGCTGGAAACGTCAACTGTTCGATCCCGAACCGGCCATCGCCGACCCACCGGCTGGCCAGCCGGGCTGACTGACGGTACGGTCGATTCCTTGATTCAAGCGAGGCAACATCTAACTCGGGGTCGGCATCCAACGCCGTATTCGCGCCGAGAGCCTTCGGCCACACCTTGCTTCAACGGGCACCCCGTTGGAAAATGGACCGGTGCTCGACGCTGGTTGTCTTCGTTAACGGTGGCGACGGATCTTCGCCCCGTTGGCGGCCCGAGATTGACGGCATACGCGGGCTGATCGCAAGGAACTAACTCATTGATTGTGTCACGAATGAATCACAGACTATCCTTCGTGATTCTGGCACTTGCCCATATTCTTTGTGGCCTGACAATTGGATTCTTCGCCGAGGATGATCAAAACGACATCCTACCCGCGATCTACATCGGTTTGTTCTTCAGCCAGACCAGTTTGCTTGGCATTTGGGGAGGATTGGCGACGCTCGGATGGCCGATCCGACTGGTCGGCGTCACGATGGGTATGGCGTATCTCGGCCCACAATTCTGTTTCAGTATGGGCAATTGGGGTCCGGAACTCCTTTTGCTCGTTTTTCTATCAACGGTAGCCGTAGCCGGAGTAATGCTTGTTGTTCGGCGTTTCATGGCGCGACTCGAGCGCACAGCGATGGCGATGATTTCGGGAAGCGCGGAAGGCCTGCAATTCTCGATTCGTCATTTGATGCTGCTTACATTTGTCATCGGTTGTATTCTTGGGATAGGACGATGGCTACAACCGTACTTTCAACGAGCGGATCAGTTGGCCTTTATTCTGACGCTCAGTCTGTGTTTTGTGTCGGTCGGTGTAACTTCGGTCTGGGCGCTGCTGGGACGAGCACATCTGATCCTTCGCAGTTGCGTGGTCTTGTTCATTGGATTGCTAACGGCCTGTATTCCAACGTATTTTCTCGGAGACGGCGAATTGTGGTTCTGGATCACAATGATGATCGTCGAGGCAACGGTCTTGCTCGCATCGCTGTTCGTGGTTCGACTATGTGGATTCCGGCTGGTCCGCATTTCATACGAAAAAATAACCGGCCGGTCGGTTGTCTCATGAACGTGTAATCTCCATCGTTACGTGACATCCTGAGGGTCGGTAGCATCACGCCTGCTATCTCGATTCCATTTGTAACCATCGAAATGTTGGTCAGCATGAAGTGGGGACGATACGTACAATGTCAGAACGAGACTTTTTTGAGGACAACCGTGCGCTCTGGAACAAGCGTACACCGATTCACCTAAAGTCCGCTTTCTATGATGTGGCCGGCTTCAAAGCCGGTCGGACGACGCTCTGCGGAATCGAACAGGAGGAAGTTGGCGACCTAGCGGGACGGTCGCTGCTGCACCTGCAATGCCATTTTGGGCAAGACACACTATCGTTGGCGCGTCTGGGTGCACAAGTGACAGGTGTTGATTTCTCAGATCAGTCGATCGCCGCCGCCCGTCAGTTCGCCAAGTCTCTGAAATTGTCTGCGAAGTTTCTCTGTCACAACGTCTACGATCTGCCCAGCGAATTGAACGAGCAGTTCGACATCGTATTTGCGTCTTTTGGCGTGCTCGGCTGGTTACCGGATCTCGATCGCTGGGCGCGTGTGGTTCATCACCATTTGAAGCCCGGCGGCATTCTCTACCTGCTCGAATTTCATCCCTTCTATAGCCAATTCAATGACGATGGCGAGATTCAGTATTCGTACTTTCCCCGCGACACGCCGGTCGAGGTTGTTTCGACGCACACCTATACTGACGGCGAACCACATGAACCGCAACGAGAACACTGGTGGAACCACACGTTGAGTGACGTGTTCAACGCAATTCGGATTCAGCGCCTTCAGATCGAACTTTTTCACGAGTTTCCCTACAGCGCTTATCAACTGGGGGAAGGTATGCGTGAAATCGAACCCGGCAAGTGGGTCAATGCCAGGTTGGGTGATCGGATTCCCTACATGTTTTCGATCAAAGCCCGCAGGTTGGCGGCTGATTAACTCCGGTGGATCCCATCTTCCGATCGTCGACCGTGCGTCTGTCGGCGTTCGCGTTCATCGTGGTCGGCTGCTCGATGTGCGTTTTCTGTTGCCGCACGTGTCACAAGCGTCCCATCATCCAGCGGAGCCTCTTGCTGATTCTTGTCGGGCGGTGGCGTCTCTCGCCTGGCATCACCGGCCGCTCTGCTTGAACTTCCTTGTGAGTTTCCGTCGTCTGAAGCTCGGCGGCCGAGTAACCGGTCCGTCGCGCGACGGCCGGCTTCCAAATAGTCCGCCCATCGGCGGCCCTTGACTCCACCGGGCGGAACAAGGAGAAACACCAATGCAACACCTGTGGCTAGACCGCCAGCCAACCCGGCGGCGATGACGATCACTGTTGCTGGCCCATCTGGTACATCACCCACTACCGGCGCGTTGAACCGAGTCAGTAGGCTGGTCGATAGTGCCGCGTTTCGGTTGGCCCGCATATCGGCCAGATCACGTTGCGCTTGCTGAATGATCTCGTTTCGTTGCCGAACGTCGTCCACCAGATTGCTATACCTGACGCGCAAGCCTGCAACGCGATTCAGCCGTGCCTGTAGATCGGCGTGCTGCTCGGTGAGTGCATCGAGGCGTTGCTTGACGACTCCGCCATCACCTTCCAGGCCACGCAAGGAGGAAGCAATTTCAGCGTGCAAGTTCTGTCTGACCTCGTCTTCAGACCGTTCAGCTGAAACGACAAGTGGATGACCGTTGCGCATCTTGCCTCACAATTCCGCGGTTCGCAACTGAGCGTCAACCAGCCCTTCCTTCAAACGCCGGAGACTGGGCTGCGATTCCAAGAGCCGGCTGGGGGTGGCGAGTAGTTCATTCGCATCGTCCTGTGCACGCACCAGAAGATCGTGGAGTTGTTGGTTTGCTTCCATGGCGGATGTGGCTTGTCGTAATTCGGTCTTCACTTCATTCAATGCCGCCCGCAGGTTGCTGCTGCCGGCACCGGATTCATTCAAGCTCCGCAGTTCGCCCAGGTCGTTGCCGACCTCTCGTTCCATTGTCTCCAATCTCTCGGTGGCATCATTCAACTCGTGAGTCGCAAGACGCAACGACTCTTCCAATTCAACGATCACACTACCAGCTTTCGTGTTACGGAGATTGGACAACTCCTTTTGCACCTGGTCACACAATGCGGCATTGCGGTCGAGCGCATCTTGACGGCCAAGCCCGATGACGCCAATGTAGATGACCTCCGTACGACCGAACTCGGCACCTTTTGGTGCACTAACGGTGACATGTTTCTGCATGGCTTCGATGTCGTCGACGGTCGGCCATTCCCCCGGCGATGAGTGATTGGCGGGTGGTGCCACTTTCTTGAGTGAAGCGGCGATCACGTCACGGCTACGAGCGACTTCCAGGATCGTCTCCTGAAAGGCCTTCATGGAATCCACACTATCAAAACGCCCCAGTCGCTGGTCGTTGCCCGACGCTTCTTCCCGAACCACAAGTGCCTGTGAACACGACCACGCCTCCGGACGGACGATGGCGTAGCCTGCGGCACCGATGGTCATCACCAAGGTGGGCAGAACCCACAACCAATAGTGATTCTTGAACGTCACAAGAGTGGTTTTCACGCTCGGCAGCAAAGGACGTTGGTGTGACATCGTCATGGAAATCCGGGTCTTCGAACAAATCGGCCTTCGCACAATGGTGGCGCGAAACGGTTTCCCAACTATAGGTCGCCCGGATCGAGGGCGACGCCCGCAATGGTGCCGCGTGGCAGTACCTCTCGGCCTTTCCAGCGAGGCGTTCTGCGTGTAATCCTGGTTATGCGAATAATCCTCCCTTTGATGCCAACGGTTTGGCGGATCCCAATTCTCTTTTTGATCGCCTTGCCGGCAGTGCACGACCGCGCCGGCGAGACGCTGACGCAATTGGGGCAGAAGGCGAACATGGCAGGGCTTTTCACCGCCACGGGTGAGATCCAAGAGAAACTATGCCGATCAACCCGTCAAAGCTGAAAACTCGGGGCAAACTTTTGAGCGAACGCCGCCAGCGGCGAGTGCTATTCTACTCGCGGTTCGCTCTCGATCGTTTTGAACAATTTGCGGCCCAACGCCGGATTGTAGGAAGTCCAGTTGCTATCGGCGTTGGCATCTTCATTGATGATCTGAGTAACGCTCTGGATCTTGGAATCCAAGTTATCCAGAAAATGCAGCGTGATCGCTTCAAGCGTCATGGGCAATTTCGGGCTGCCATATTCGTATTGGCCGTGATGGCTGACAATCATGTGCTGCAAACGCAAATGAAGTTCTTTTGGAAACGGCTCGCCCGATAACTGTTCCGCTTCCCTTACTTTCGTATCCAGAATTCCAACGCCCTGGACAACATGCCCGATCATCTGTCCGGCGTCGCTGTAAGAAAGCTCGCGCTCGAAACTCAGCTCATCGATTTTGCCCACATCGTGAAGGAATGCCCCCATGACCAATAGATCCGTGTCCACGACACCGTAGTGAGCACCGACGGAGGCACACAGGTCCATCAAACTGATGACGTGTTCGATCAAGCCGCCTTTATAGGCGTGGTGCAGCTTGATGCCGGCAGGTGCCGTCGAGTACTTGGCCATGAACGTCTCGTCCATCAAGAAGCACTCGGCAAGATTGCGCAGGTGATGGTCTTCGAGTGCACGCAGGTGCCTGCTGACACCCGCCACCAACCGATCGACATCGTCGGTCGTCAGAGTTGCGAAGTCGGCTTCGTCTACTTTCTCAAGCACGGTCTTTTCGACATGGTTCAAGATGACCTGTAGGTTGCCGTTGTAGACTTGCGTCGCGCCTTCCACTCGCAAATAATCGCCGGTCTCAAAACTCGCGTACACGCGATCATTCGAATTCCACATCATTCCGATCATGGACCCGGTTTTGTCTGTCAAGCGAACTTGCAGATAGAGATTACCGTTGCGATTGGCTCGAAGTTGCTTTTCGGCAACCAGGAAAACCTCGTCGAGGTTCTCGTTCTCACCAAGTTGAGCGATGAAGCGGCGCGACATGGGTCCTACTTTCCAGGCAGAGAGCGTGCGAAACCCGTCGATTCTAGGTCGATCACTGGATAGTCGCAAGCCGCGGCGAAGGTCCGATCTTGTGAATTCATGAGGTGCCAGGCACACTCCGTGTGCGGCCCGCCAGTCACTTGTTCAAAACGTGTGGTTTTGGAAGGGTTACGGCACACGGAGCGTGCCAACTTCTGTGGCGACAACACGAAGTCAGATAAATTCAAAGCCTCTCCGGTGCGGCAAGATGTGACATTTTCAAACGGATATTGCCGATGCCGTACGGAACTCCCTAGAATGCCGCCTGAACTTCAAGTCCGCAGCGAAAGACGAAACACGAATGGCCAAGAAAGCCAAGAACGCAATTAGTCCAACACGCGAAGATGACTATCCCGAATGGTACCAACAGGTTGTGCGGGCCGCCGATCTGGCGGAAATCTCTCCGGTGCGTGGCTGCATGGTCATCAAGCCTTGGGGCTGGGCGATCTGGGAAAACATGCAGCGTGTGCTGGACCGCATGTTCAAGGAGACGGGCCACGAAAATGCCTACTTTCCCCTGTTCATCCCGATGAGCTTCCTGGAAAAAGAGGCTGAGCACGTGGAAGGATTCGCCAAAGAGTGTGCCGTTGTCACGCACCACCGCCTGGAGCCTGGACCTGAGGGCGGACTAGTGCCGAAAGGCCAGTTGGAGGAACCACTGGTTGTCCGGCCCACCAGCGAGACGATCATCGGCGTGATGTTCGCCAAATGGATTCAGTCGTACCGCGATTTGCCTCTTTTGATCAATCAGTGGGCCAACGTCGTGCGGTGGGAGATGCGGACGCGGATGTTCCTGCGAACCACCGAATTTCTCTGGCAAGAAGGCCATACGGCACACGCTACCGAAAAAGAAGCGTTAGACGAAACTCGACTGATGCTGGACGTCTACGCCGAATTTGCGGAAACGTACATGGCGATGCCGGTCATCAAAGGTGAAAAGACAGCTGACGAACGATTCCCCGGCGCCGTACAGACACTGTCGATCGAAGCGATGATGCAAGATCGCAAGGCTCTGCAGGCCGGCACTTCGCATTTTCTTGGACAGAACTTTTCACGTGCTCAGGAGATGAGCTTCCAAAATCAGGAAGGCGAAGAGGAGTTCTGTTGGACTACTTCGTGGGGTGTTTCGACGCGATTGGTTGGTGCCTTGATCATGACGCATTCTGACGACGATGGCCTTGTCTTGCCGCCACGCCTGGCACCCAAGCACGTCGTGATTCTGCCAATCTGCCGAAGCGACGAGGACCGAACCACGGTGCTACCTTACTGCGAGTCACTGAAAAAGGAACTGGCCAATCAGACATTCTCGGACGGTCATGTCGAAGTCATGATTGACGATCGCGACCTGCGAGGCGGCGAGAAGAACTGGTATCACATTAAGCGGGGCGTGCCGCTACGTGTCGAAGTTGGCCCCAAAGACATTGCCAAGAACGGGGTCTTTGTCGGCCGCCGAGACAGCGGCGAAAAAGCGTCCTTTTCACGAGACGAGTTTGTGGCCAACATCGGGAAGACATTGGACGAAATCCAAGAGAACCTGTTTGCAAGAGCCAAGAAGCTGCGCGACGACAACTCGCGAGTGATTGACAACATAGACGACTTCAAGGCGTACTTCACCGCGAAGAATTCGCAAAAACCAGAGATTCACGGGGGCTTCGTCTCATGCTTTTTTGTCGAAGATCCATCTGTACAGCAGCTTCTGAAGAAACTGAAAGTGACAATTCGTTGCGTTTCATTGGCAGATCGTCAAGACGAAGGTACTTGCATCTTTACCGGTAAGCCGACCAATCGACGTGGAGTTTTCGCCAAGGCGTATTAGGAACACATAAACCACTCATGGGTCAGATTCGCGAACCACGCCCGACCCTCCTGGTCATGGCCGTGTTTAGCCGTTACGAAACGGCCTTGAATTGGAGCCGGACACGTGCCGGACAGGATTGGAGTCCGTTGGCATTGACGAGCGACGTGTTCGATTTCGACGAAACTCCGTATTATGAGAAGACGATGGGGCCGGCGTTGAAGAAACAACTGCTGGCATTTGAACATCTTGCGGACCCAGGCCGCCTTGCCGAGATCAAGCTCGAAACCAACCAGTGGGAAGAAGAATACGCTCGTGAACATGACTGGCCGGAACCGCGACCATTAAACCTGGATCCGGGTTACATCACAGAGGCCAAGTTGGTGCTGGCGACAACCAAGGACCGTGATCATCGCATCTATCTGGGTGCCGGAGTTTTCGCCGAGGTCACGCTGTTCTATCACGCTGGTCGTTGGCAAGATCGGCCTTGGACCTATCCCGATTACAAGCGTCGCGAATATCACGATTTCTTTTCGCGCTGCCGAGAATTCCTTCGTAAGAAACTGCGTGAGCAACCTAATCCACCGCAATAATCGGAGAAACGAACAGAATCATCCGTGCAACGTACTTATCAAAGGCAGCGACCAGTCTCTGGCATCGTGCCATTTGTCCTGCCCTGGAGATGGCGACCATGTCAGGCAGCACGTGCCACGAATTCTCGCACCGCTGTTTGTTGTCCTCCGCAGATTTCAACGCCCTTTGCTGATCGCCACCCATGAATCTGGAATCGACGATTTGGTTTGTGGGCGGGGCGATCATGCCAAGCATGTTGGTTGCTTGGCTGGCGACTTTCGCCGCTCGGCGATTGGCACCCCGCTGGGGATTGATCGATCGGCCGAACGAACGCAAAGTCCATCTGACGCCAACACCGATGGGTGGCGGAATCGGTATCGCAATCGGAGTTCTGATTCCGTTTCTCGTCGGACAAGTCATTTTGATCGTGGCGATCAACAGTCCGGCGATTGGCGACCTCTTGCCCGAGTTCGCTCGTCCGCATCTCACCGGTCTCTTGAATCGATCGGCTGGGCTCTGGGTTCTGCTCGGTGGTGCCACCATTCTGATGGTCGTCGGTTTGATCGACGATCGACGCGGCTTGGATTGGCGGGTGCGGATTTCGATTCAATTCGCCGTGGCTGCGTTCTGTGTCGTCACACAGGGTTGGCGGTTGACGGCCTTCATCGATCTGCCTCGTCTGAGCTGGATCATCTCGATGGGCTTATCGACGATCTGGATTGTCGCCTTGATCAACTCCTTCAACATGCTGGACAACATGGACGGACTTTCGGCTGGCGTGGCCGGCATTTCTTCGGCCCTGCTGGCGACAGTGATGCTGATTTCTCCCGATCCAATCACCAAGCAACCGCAACTTTTCGTGGCGGGTTTTTTGTTGGTCCTGGTTGGGTCGCTACTAGGATTTCTCTGGCACAACCGGCCGCCCGCGCGAATCTTTATGGGCGACGCCGGCAGCTACTTCATCGGTTTTTGCATTGCCGTCGCTACCCTGTTGGCAACGTATACCGGTTATGAAAGCAAAGCACCGTTGGCAATCCTGGCACCGCTTTGTGTCATGGCCGTGCCTTTGTACGACATGATCACGGTGATCTGGATCCGGGTTCGATCCGGCGAAAGCCCTTTTCACGCAGACAAGAATCACTTTTCACATCGGCTTGTCGAGCTCGGTTTGACGAAAACACAAGCAGTACTCACGGTCTATCTCATGACGACCACCTGCGGATTGGGCGCGGTGCTTCTGCACCGATTAGACTTACTGGGCGCGATCGTGGTGATTTCGATGATCTCATGTGTCCTACTGTTGATCGCTATCCTGGAAACTTCGGCGCGGCGAAAACTGAACGAGTGAAACGACGTTTACACAAATCGCAGGCAAAACCGACGGCTGCGTCCGCCGCGTCAGTCGCTTTACGACTGCAGAGGCTTTGGCTGGCCTGGCTCGCAGCGCTCTTTGTGGCAACTTTGTTGCTTCCCAGCGAGGCCGCCGCCTCCGAGGGAACCGGCATCGTGCTCGTCATGCTGTGGCTTGTATTGCTGGTCGCGTGGTGCATGGGGAAGATGCTCCGCAAAGACTATTCGCTCTACGCTGCCTCCACGGCTTGCGTATTCGGGATCTTGTTGGTGCTGATCGTCATCAGTACCGTAGTCATGCGCTCGCAAGGGCATCCACGCCCGATGATCAACGCGGTCTGGCAGTGGATCAGTTTTGGTATTGCGTTTTTTCTTTGCCGCGAAGTCATCCGCAGCGACATCCAACGTCGCGCAATGGTTGCCGTCATGCTGGCGATGGCGGTTTGTCTGTCCGGGCACGGTTATTACCAGTACACAATTAGCATGCCGAAGACGCGGAAAGAATACGAGGCAAATCCTGATGCAACGCTCGCCGCGGCCGGCATCGTAGCGTCTCCCGGTTCTCCGGCTCGATCACTATTCGAGTATCGCTTATACAGTACCGAACCGCTCGCCACATTCACTTTGACCAATTCGCTGGCCGGGTTCCTTTCGCCCTGGCTGCTGATTGCGATCGGAGCTGCCTGGACAAGTTGGAAAGACGCGAAGCTCAGATGGCGTATCGTGCCCGGCCTGCTGTTTTGCGCCGTGTTGGTAGCGGGCTGCTGGATGCTCACCAAAAGCCGGACCGCCTGGCTGGCAACCATATTCGGTTTGGGCTTGTTGGCAATCTACGTCCGACAAAGAGGCTGGCGGCCCGACTGGCGAATCCTGACAGGCTGTGTCGCCGCCCCAATCCTGTTGGTGTTTTTCGGCATGATCATGGGCGCACTTGACATGCCTGTGCTGACCGAATCAGTCAAATCGCTGCAGTATCGTGTCGAGTATTGGCAGGCTACCGCCGGCATGATTGCCGATTATCCTTGGCTCGGTTGCGGACCCGGCAATTTTCAGCAGTATTACACGGCTTACAAACTACCTGCCGCCAGCGAGACCATTGCCGACCCACACAATTTTCTGCTGGAAGTCTGGGCGACCGCCGGGACACCGGCCGCATTTGCTCTGCTTGCCCTACTGCTCGTCTTTGCGTTTCAAGTGCGAAAGGCGTTGCAAACGACCACACCACACTCGGCTGATGTGCCGAGGCCAACCGCTGCGAAGACGAAAGCGGAATCGAAAACGGCGATGGCGACCGGCGGTGATGCCGATGCATGGTTCGTCTATTTGGGTGCGGCCATCGGGATATTGATCGCATATTTCCCGTGCGGGTTTCTCGTCGGCTATATGCCCGAATTCGCACTGTTTCTGGTCGCATTTCCGCTGGGACTTGTGGCGCTGGTCGCCTGCCACGCTTGGGTGAGGCATGGTCAGCTGAGCCTTCCCACATTGCTATGTGCGGTTGTGGTTTTGTTGGTCAATCTTCTGGCAGCGGGTGGGATCAGCTTCGCCGGCGTCAGTTTGACACTGTGGCTCTTGCTGGCCGTGTCGTTGAACATGGTTGAACAAGAGCGACCGGCACGGTTGAGACCGCGCGTCGTCGTGTGGGGGCTGGCGGGCGCGGCATGGCTGTTGCTGGTGCTCTGTTACCTGACTGCCTATAACCCGATCATCCGCAGCCAGGCTTATCTTTCCGAAGCGAACGCAGCCCGCCAGTTCGGGAGAATTGAGCACGCTGAGACAACACTTCAGCACGCCGCGGCCGCCGATCCGCATTCCTCCGAGCCATGGCTGCAGCTGGCAGCCTTGCGGCATGAACAGTGGATTCGCACAGCCAATCCGACCGTGGGGGCGGCATTCGACGAGGCGGTGGAGCAGATGCTCAGACGGAACCCACGGGCCAACAAATTGCAGTTACAGGTAGGAGATTGGCAGGTGGTCGCTTTTCGCATCAACAATCGACAGGAACATCTTCAGGCCGCGTTGGCGGCGTACCGCCAGGCCGAGGCCCTGTACCCCAACGACAGTTTGGGACGAGCCCACGCGGCATGGGCAGCGTTTCTGGCAGAAGACCCTGAAAACGCGTTAGCAAAGGCGGAAACAGCCCTCCAGTTGGACAAACTGAACCCGCACCGCGAACAAAAACTCGACGTTCAGCCGATATCCGACCCGGGACCAATGAGTTTCCCGCAGCAGCCGCGAGGACCGGCGGAAAATGCCGAACAGACGATGCGTTTCCTGCGTAATCAATTGGGTTCAAATGCAGCGCCAACGGCGAGTCACGATTGACGTGCGAAACCGGATCCGATAACAATCGGCTACTTCGCCCTTTGATGATCGTATGCCCTGATTTTTGGTAGGTGACTCGAGCCCCCCTGATTTGGAGTGTCGCAACGATGCGTACGTCGTGGATCGTAATCGCAACTGCCGCCTTGGGTTGTCTAATTGGCCTGGGTTTGACCTGCTATGAGACGGTCCGCGTTGGAGATCGATTCGAAGCCAGTTACACCGATCAAGATCCGAACGGATCGCTTCAAGTGCCCGCTGTTACACCTCGCGCCGTCGTCGTCGGCGAGAGCACTTTCGATTTTGGGACACTTGAGAAGAAACAAACAGGCACCTGCACTTTCAAGATCCGTAACGAGAGTGTGGCACCCTTGACCGTCGACTTGGAAGGGGTGAGCTGTGGCCTATGCATCACAACCGAACTCGAACAGACCGACGTGCCGTCTGGTGAGGAGTTTGAATTCAAGGTCAATTACACCACACACAAAGACGGTCCCGAGTTCGCGGAACACGTCGAAATGCGAACTTCCGATCCGGAAAACCTGGTGATTCGATTTACCATCACTGGCTTCGTGGGGCAGTCGATCAGGTTTTCAAGACAGGAAATCTCCCTAGGTAGTATTGCAGCGGGGGAAGACGTTTCCACCGACTTCCGTATCTATGGTTACGATGATGATCCGATCGAGATTGTCGCCCAAGAGTTTATCACCAAAGAATCGGCCGAACACTTTAGCCTCGAATTGACGCCGCTGGAACTCGACGAATTCAAAGACGAAGAACCCCGTGCAAAGTCGGCTGTTCAAGCACGGTTAACCATGACACGGGGGAGGCCATTGGGGCCGGTCAGACAAGTACTGCGGACCACGGCTCAAATGGGTGACAAATCAGCCGCGGCAGAGATAGTGATCCAAGCTATCGTCGTCAGTGACATTGTGCTGATCGGAGGCAACAATTTCAACAAAGAAAGTAGCTTGGTGCAATTTCGCTCGATCCTAAGCACCGTCGACCACTCGACCACTTTGCAGATCCGCATTCGTGGCCCCTATCGTGACGATGTGAAATTATCCGTTGGGACAATTGACCCCGCAAATGTGCTAACGGCAACGATCGGTGAACCAACGATCCTGGGGAGCGGCTACCTCTATCCGCTCACCATCACGATTCCCAAGGGTGCGCCGCCGGTGAATCGACTCGGATCACAACAAGGCAAAGTCGGTGTCGTCAATATCGAAACGACGCACCCATCGGCCAAACAGCTGCCAATTTATGTCAGCTTTGCGATTGAATAGCGAGGGCCACAGAACAGCAGGCACGTCGTCGCACGTTACGACTTGGGCACAAGGATGGCCACTTCTCGGTTATCGACGTGTCGATACAGGGATGGAGAAGACATGACAGGTAGGTCCATGAGAAACGCTGCAGGCTTCCGATTTGCGCTGATGATCGTGATGGCGTTGACCGCGGGTTGCGGGCGTGAACGCGGATCTGGAGTTCCAGCGGTGGCCGAGCCTGCCGGAGGATCCAGAAGTGTTGCGGTGACGGCGACCGAACACCCACCGCATCGGCTGAGACCCAGCGATTCAGCTAATGCCACGTTGCCCGGAGGCGAGGCGACAGCGAGCGAGTTGGCCGCAACCAACGCGCTCGATCCCAACGCGCTGGATCCCAACGCGCTGGCGACAGCTCCACCAATCCCTAATTCGGACGACGAACCCGATTCCAGGTCACCACTAGCGAGAAAGCAATTTGACGGCTGGAGCACACCGAGTGTGGTACTGTTGGTGACGGGGCAGCAGCACGGCTACATCGAACCGTGCGGCTGTACGAAGTTGGCGAATCAGAAAGGCGGATTAGCTCGGCGTCATACACTAGCAAAAAAAATGGCGGCGCGAGGTTGGCCGATCGTTGGTCTCGACGCCGGCAACCAAGTGCGGCGATTTGGCCGGCAAGCTGAAATCAAGTTTCACATGACGCTCGATGGCCTGAAGACGATCGGTTATCAGGCGATCGTGTTGGGTGCCGACGACCTCCGCTTGTCCGTAGACGAACTGGCTGCCGCCACCGTCCCGCTCGCCGGTGAGACGACACCCTTTCTCTGTGCTAACACCGCCGTGCTCGATTGGTCCCTCATGCCTGACCACAAATTGATTGAGCGGGGGGGCAAGAAGATTGGTGTCACGGCCATCGTTGGCGTGCAGTGGCAGGAAGACGTTTCACGGGACGATGTTGTGTTCAAGGATCCCGCCGAAGGCTTGCGGTCGGTCATGCCGAAGCTGCAAGCCGCCAATTGCGACATACTGATCTTGTTGGCCCACGCCTCCGTAGCCGAATCGAAGAAGTTGGCCCGTGAGTTTCCTCAATTTGACGTCGTCGTGTCCGCGGGTTCCCCTGGAGATAGCACAGATCCACTTTATCAACCAGAAGTTATCGACGGCACGAAGGCCATGTTTGTGCAGTCCGGCTTCAAAGGCATGTTTGCTGGGGTGATTGGAGTGTTCGACGAAGAAGAAACACCACTGCGTTATCAGCGCGTCCCGCTCGATGACACATTCAAAGACTCACCCGAAATGCTGAAGTTGCTCAAATCGTATCAGAATCAACTGGAAACCGTGGGACTATCTGGGCTAGGGCTGCGACCCGTTCCACACCCCAGTGGAAACAAGTTCAGAGGATCAGAAAAGTGCGGCGAATGCCATACCGAGGCATTTGTCGTCTGGGAGCAAACACCGCACGCGAGCGCCACCGATTCGCTTGCTAATCCAGTCGAACGGGCCGAAATCCAACGTCATTTCGACCCTGAATGCCTCAGCTGCCATGTGACCGGTTGGAATCCAAAGCGATTTTTTCCTTACACGAGCGGTTACATGGATCTAGAAAGATCCATTGAACTGCACGGCAACGGCTGCGAAAACTGCCATGGCCCCGGCTCGGCCCATGTGGATGCGGAAGAAGGAACAACGGCGGCAGACGAGTCAACGCTCGAGGCGCTGCGCGAGTCGATGCGGTTGCCGATCGCCGCAGCCGAAAAGAAGTGTGTCCAATGTCACGACATCGACAACAGCCCGGACTTCTTCGAGAAAGGCGCGTTTGAGCAGTATTGGAAGGACATTGAACATAAGGGGCTCGACTAATTCGATCACCCAGGTCCATGGCCGTAGATGTGCTGAATCGGCGTATTGTGTCCCCAGGCAATCTCATCCTGGGGTACTTCGAGCGCCGTCGCGATTCGTTCTCGTTCCTGCGGCGACGGTGTCCAACGACTCTGAAAAATCGCGCGGACTTTCGGCAAGTCCAGTCCAGACCGGTCGGCCAGTTCCAATAGCGACAGGCCCTTTTGTTTGCACATTTCCTGAACGCTGGCAATCATTGTCGATCGTTCCTCAAACGAAGGGAAACGGCGTACGGCAGATCTTTTCTCAGGTTGTGGTCGTACGTCGCCTGTGGCTCAGGCACCGGCAAGTCACAACAAGTTCAAAATGCATTCCAATGCAATGAGGCGAATCAGCGACCCAAACGCCTTCTTCGTGACTACTGTAGGGCAACCAATCCCAACGCGATCGCCTCTTTCATGACATCGGGAGAGATTTCAATTTCGCTATTATCGGCCAACGTCATCACGACCGGAGCAACCGATTCGATGACACCACTGACCCATCCTTCGCCACCGTCGTAGCGAATCTTGGCGCCCGTCTTGTAGCCGCTGGGAAGGCCTGAACTGTGGCCATTTCCCGCAGCAGGTTTGGCCGCCTTCGGCGTGGCTTGAGCCACGGCCGGTTTCACTTTGGCGGCAGGCTCTTTGCCCAACACGCCAGCCAGTTCTTGTAACTGATGCCAGTTTTCCAGCCGTTCTTGGGTCGCCCGGCGCAACATGTCGCTCGGATTGCCGTCCTTGTCAAAATGCTTGCTGAATCGTCCTTCGCTACGACAGAAATCGATAAAGTCGACCTCGTCGCCCGTCTTGGGGTTCGTCCACCAATCGTCGCTGACGGCCGGATTTCCTTGTAATGAAAGACGCTCCTTGATCGTATCGCCTTTGCGGGGATCGTAGACCAACATTGGGAACGCACGCGCATCAACGGCCAGCCGCGCCTGATCCGTGGACATGTTGTCAGCGACGCCATGTTCCGGCTGGCACGTCGTGTAGCAACAAATGACGGCAGGACCGTCAAACTCCATCGCATCGATCAGGCAGCGGTACATGTGATTGACGTGGGCGCACGTCGTCTGCGCTACAAAGGTTCGCGGGTGCATCATCGCAATCTGGGCGATCTCCTTACGGCGTTCCGTTTTGCCGCTTACGACCTTTCCGTGAAGGCTCATCTTCGCATTCTGTCCCATGAACGTGCTTGTCGATGCCTGGCCGCCGGTGTTCGAGTACACCTGCGTATCGAGGACCAACACCTTGATATTCTGGCCCGAGGCCAGCAGTCGCGATAACGACTGGAATCCGATGTCGAACATCGCTCCGTCGCCACCGATGCACCAGATCGGTTTGTCGGCCCAACCTTTTTGATCCCAACGCATGCGCAGTCCCATTGCGTAAGCCGGCGCGTTCTCGAACAGCGAATTGCTCCAGGGGACCAAATACGGATTGTAGGGGTAGGTCGAAGTGTACACCGTGTTGCAACCGGTGGCCGCAATGATGCCCCAGTCGTTGCCGTGCTTGGCACCGGTGGCTGAACACATCATCCGCAACGCCGTTCCTTCTCCACATCCCGCGCAACTGCCGGCACCGCCCACGTAGACGTGGGTCTCTTCCTTGAGCATCATGTCAATCAACAGATTGTCATTGATGAACTTGTCATCCGAGGGGCCAAATTCCTTGAACATCCGGTGCGTCTTCTGAATGACGTCCATCAAATCATCGTTTTTGGCGACCATTTTGAGCGCATCGTCATCGCACACAGTCACGCATTCTGCGCAACCCTTGCACTTACTCGGATCGATGATGATCGAGAACTTGCCACCTTCACCAGTCTTCTTTTTTGGACCACCATAGTATTTGCGAGGTTCAGACCAGGCTTTTTCAAAGAGCGCGCGATCCTCGGTTGCCAGCTTGTCCATCCGCGTTTGCCAGTCGTTTTCGCCGATCACCTTGCCAAGAATCGCGGTGTCTGGGCAAAGCGTCACACAGTCCATGCAGCCCGTGCATTTCTCGGTGATATACTCCGGAATCTCAGGGGCGACATAACTGAAATCGCGCAAGGTGGCCGTTCCTGCCGGAACAATCGAGCGGGCCACCGTCAAATCCGCAGGCAGGTCTTTTTCCGCCGAGCCATCTTCGTAGGCCCGAATGATCCGCTCGTTAAAATCCTTGACATCCAAGACGGGCAAACTGATCTTCCTGTAACCGTCGTCCACCAATGTGCCGTACGAATTGTTGTTGTGCGGATCACGCTCGTTGGCATCATTCATCGATTCTGGATCGTTCACGGTCGCCATATATTAGGTCCTTTGAGCAAAGGCTCGGTGGTTTTCTTAGAGATGTTTCCGACGTTCCAGAATCGTTAGCCCTGGATCATTTCGGCTGGAACTTCTTGCAGCTCGCTATAGCCGCGTTTAACGCACGTCAGGTTGTCTTGGACGACCCGCTCACCACGTTTTCCAAAGTACTTACGCAATGCACCCTCGACGCCGTTCATCACCTGGTCGTCGGACATGCCACTGTTCTCGGCATAAGGCGTCAACTTGAGGAATGCACCCAAGGTCACAATTCCCTGCATGCGCATCTGCAGGTCGGCCACGGAAGCAACTTCTCTGGCAATCTTCACGGTGTCGCAGAAGAAGATCCGAATCTTACGCTCGCGAATGCTATGCTGATGGCGCGCGGGGATCCGTTTCCACACTTCGGCCGGATCTTCAAAAGGTGCCTGCATGAATACAGCACCACCGTCCACGACTCCGTTGAGTGGATTTGCCAGAATCGCATTGACGTCGTTGAGAATAATCAGATCGACAAACTCCAATTCGCTGTGCGACTTTATGTGCTCGTCGCCAATCGTCAGGTAGTACGTGGTCGGCAAGCCCTTCTTTTCCGAACCGTACTTCGGATATGCCTGGACGTCTTTCCCAAACACCTGTCCAGCAATGGTTGCGATGACTTTGTTGGTGGTCACCGAGCCAAAGCCGCCCACCGAATGGCCTCGCATGGAAAACCCGCCCGAGGGTCGCAAATCGGGATCATTGGTTCGGGTCAGCGCCAGATTGTGGTCGATGCCCACGCAGAAATAGTCCTGACCTTCGTTCGCCATGTTGTCGAAGCTTGCGATGATGTCGGCGGGACGCACGTCACGACTGCCCAGTCCAGCCGCAGCGGAATAGATACGTGGCGCGCGGTCTATCGGCTCGTGCCCCATTTGACCAGAGATGGCGTCGCAAAACGCAGCTTTGATTTCTCGCGTCAAGTGGTTGCCCGTCGTCGACAATGGATCGTCCAATCGCTCGAATACGGTTATCGCCTTGCAGTCCTTTAGCGCACGAACGATTTGGTGCATGGGGAACGGCCGGAAACAATAGACCGTAATGCACCCGGCTTTAATGCCCTGTTCACGCAAATAATCCACCGTGACTTCGGTGGTCTCCATATAACTGCCCATGCCGACCAAAATGTACTCGGCATCCTCGCAGCGATAAGGCGCGATGAAGTCGTATTTTCGTCCAGTCTTCTTGCCAAACAGCTCGAAGGCATCCTCCAACGCCGGCGCGACACGGTCGTAGTACCATCGCTGGGCAATCTTGCCCTTCATATAAGAATCCTGGTTCTGCACCACACCCATCATCATCGGGTTTTCCGGGTCCATCAGGTTGGTCAGTTTCTCACTCGGTGCCCCAATGAACTCCTTCATGAACTCGGGTTCCGGAAGCCGAGCTGTTTCCACGGTGTGCGTGGTCAAGAACCCATCTTGTACGTTGAAAAATGGCGTTTCCGAAGCCTCTGCCGCCCGCCGCGTGATGAGACAGAGATCCGCCGCCTCTTGGGCGTTTCTCCCAAATACCATGCCCCAACCGACGTCGGCGACACTCATCACATCGTCGTGTCCCGCATGGACATTCAAGGAATGGCTGGTCAGGGCGCGGGCTCCGATATTGAAGACCACGGGCAGCCGTTTGCCGGAGATTGTGTACAAAACCTCCTTCATCAGCACCAGACCCTGGCCCGAGGTGAAATTCACCACGCGACCGCCAGCCAAAGCAAACCCTTCGCAGAATGAGGCTGAAGAATGTTCGCTTTCCGCCTCCATAAAACGGAGCGGATCCCCCCAAAGGTTGGTCCGACCGTTGTTGACCGCCGCGTTGAACCCGCTGCCCATCGTCGTCGAACTGGTAATCGGATAGGCTCCACATCCCTGACAGACGTTCACTTCGACATGGACGACCGCTTCGGCACCGTCGCATGTCGTGGGAAGACCGGGATACTCGAATTTACTTTCAGGAGAAGATTTCTCGGGAACATGAGAGAAACCTTCCCGGTTTTTGTCCTTCTCCTTCGGATCAACAACTGTACTCATCTAGACTCCACTCTCGTTGTAAAAGTAACCGCGCTCGCACCGGGCCAAGCCCTACCGGACTAGTGCGGCGACAGGATTTTCAGTTCAAGCTGGCGCAATCCAATAGCGTACTGATTTCATGCTCCACAAGCAACTTGATTGTTCTATAATTCGGTCATTCAGAACCGCTCGCACAAATGTCGTAAGTCTTAATTTAAATGTGAGTTACGGCTCACCAATCGGCCCTGAAGTGGCCGTTTTTCAAGCCCAGGAACTGGCCTCTGCTGCCCTGCCTATCCCCCACCGATGGGCCATTCGATCGTCGTTGGACCGATTGGTGACAAATTCAGATGCAACATGCAGCTGAATCGACCGGTTCTTGCCACGTGCCCTTCCACGAGTTGAAGACCGATTAGCTCTGCAAACACATCACGCATATTGGCCGTTTTCGCGATCGCGTTGCCAGTGGTCTGGATGTTCGGTCGGCCAGCGATCGAGGACCGTTGGTTGGCCTTTCGGGACGCCGCTAACTACTACCAACCGCTTTTCGCCTGGGAGGCCGAGCAGTGGGCGGCGGGGCGAATCCCGTTGTGGAACCCTAGCGACAACTGTGGTACGCCCGCCGTAGCGGATGCGACTTCCAGTGTTTTCTATCCAGGCAAAATGATCTTTCTTTTGCCACTCAGATTCGAGCTGCGTTTTCATCTTTACATCGTGTTGCATGTGGTCTTGGCCGCCGGCGCAGCGTATTGGCTGGCGCGTGGTTGGAAGTGTAGTCACGAAGCTGCCGCGCTGGCCGCGACCGCTTATGCGCTGGGCGGCAACGTCCTGTTTCAGTCCTGCAATGTGGTCTTCCTAGTAGGCGCTGCCTGGTTGCCGCTGGCGGTGCTGGCTATTGATCGGCTGCTGCGACAGAGATCTCAGGCAGCCGCCATTGGCCTGGGCGTTGTCCTAGCGCTGATGACGCTCGGCGGCGATCCACAGACCGCCTATCACGCGCTCTTGGGGGCGGTGCTTTACTGGTTGATCCTATTCTGGGTCGAGTGGCGAACCAGATTGACCGACACGCCAGCGGCTTCGCTGCACCCCAGCAGGCTCACAAGTTACCGATTCGTGTTGCTATCGATCGCTGCCGGAAGCGGATTTGTGTTGGCCGCAGTGCAGATCCTGCCTTCGTTTATATGGGCAGACGCCAGCGATCGGGCCTCGTTCGAGCAACCGCGCAATCTCACTGAGTTCGTCGGTCGGTCGATCAGCCATGACAGCGACGTTGCTGCGTTGTCGCTGGACGAATCTGATACGCCGAGCGACATCTGGGGCGTCCCGCAGGCCGGCACCCATCACGCTCACACCTATCAATTCAGCGTGGGGCCGTGGCGACTAGTCGAGTACGTTTGGCCAAATCTCCACGGCTCGCCGTTCCCTGAAAACCGTCGCTGGATTACCGCGTTGCCGAGCGAGGGTCGAGTGTGGACGCCGTCAATGTACCTGGGCCTACTGCCGTTGATTCTCGCGCTAAGTTGCTTCCGCCTGCGTGCGGATTGTCCGCGGCGGCGCTGGCTTTCTTGGAGCCTGATGCTGGCCGTGCTGGCGAGTTTTGGCTGGTACGGAATCGGCTGGGTGATTCATGAATTGCGCTGCGGGTTGGGTGGGGCGCCAGCAGATGATTTCCTGGTCGGCCCACAAGTTGGCGGACTGTACTGGCTCATGTCATCGGTCTTACCCGGCTACGTCTACTTTCGATACCCCGCGAAACTGATGGTGATTGCGGCGCTGGCCGCCAGCCTGCTGGCGGCAGCGGGCTGGGACAAGGCCTGGCAACAACCGACACGACTGCCGCGAATCTTGGTGGGATTGGGCAGTATCAGTTTTGCGATTGCGGCTGTGGCATGGCTACTGAGAGCTCCTTTTCACACGTGGGTGGCCGGCGCGCCCGTCGATCAGATTTTTGGACCACTCGATTCAGGCGGAGCTTTCGCCGGACTGCTGCGCGCATTGCTTCATACTGCGCTGCTGTGCTTCGCACTAAGTGCGTTCTTGCGTCACGCAACGGTAGCTCCCGCTTCACGTCGCGCTGCGATGTTTCGGCGGCTGGCATTGGTGGCGACTGTCTGCGAAATCGTGTTAGCCAACAACCCGCTGCTCGCTACCATCCCAGGCAAAACGCTCCGCGCACCTGCGCAACTGGCCAGGGAGATTCACGCCCACGCGCGGTCCCATGGGATCACGGAGACACCGCGCGTGTATCGAGATGTCTCCACGAAGACGCCTCGTCGTTGGAGCGCCGTGGTTGCGGCCGATCGCTTGAACGAAGTCGTCGCCTGGGAACGCGATACATTGCTACCCAAACACCATTTGACCAACGACGTTGCCCTGATCGAATCTTTCAGCACCCTTTCGTCACGTGATTTTCGTGTTTTCATGCGAGTGGCGCGCGAGCTTGGTTCGCGCCCCTCCGGCGCGCTAACCGGAACCAAGCTCGATGTGCTGAACCTGCTCTCGGCGCAGTACTTTGTCCTGCCGCGAGGCGAAGAATCGGGCAACACCTTGGGCCCTGCTGCGGAAGTGATGGCCACAAAGGTCGTTCCGACACATAATGCCAGCAGTTTTCCGCGTGCCTGGATCGTGCATCGTGCATACAAATTGCCACCTCTTAGCTCGAAGCACCCGCGTGTTCTGCGGCAGAGAACACGGAACGTGCTACTGGATCACGGGAGGCCTCGCGATTTCTCTGACGTGGCTGTTGTCGAGTCAGAAGTCGACCTCGCGTTGCCAGGTGCACGGCAGGCCACCGATTCTTCGCCACCAGGTGGCGATAACGACGAGTCTTGCCAAGTGATCTCGCGGACTCCGCACCGAGTTGAAATCCAGTGCCAACTGAAGGACCCTGGTCTGGTCGTCGTCAACGACCTTTTCTACCCGGGCTGGCGGGCATACGTTCGGCAACCGAATCGGCCCGATAGTTCGGAAGTTCAGATCCTGCGCACCAACCGCGTGATGCAATCCGTCTACCTGCCCGCAGGCGAACACCTGCTTGAATTGACATATCGCCCCATGGATTTCTACGTTGGGGCCACCATCAGCGTCGTCGGCTGGTTGATCGTCTTGGCGTTGTTTTCATGGTCAGCCGTCTCCAGCGGTCGGTGGCATGGTTGGGGTCTAGGGCGCGTGCCAATTCACTAAAGCGGCTTTTCGCCGTTTGGACTCCTGAAACAGAGCGCCGCGAATGCTACACGTCGATGCGACACGCACTAAATCTGATAATTCGCCGCCGCATCCAGGTCTTCGGGCAGTTCGGCGTGCATTCGCAGTTTCGGCGACTCCATTGTGACGGTGGTGTGCGGTGCCACACTCTTAGTCAACCACACGCTCGATCCGACCACGGCATGGTGGCCGATCACCGTCTTGCCGCCAAGTACAGTCGCGCTGGCATAGATGATGACGTGATCTTCCAAGGTGGGATGGCGTTTGACATTTCGAACGATCCTTCCATCGGAATCGGTTGGAAAACTGAGCGCACCCAACGTGACACCCTGATAGAGCTTCACGTGGTTTCCTATCTTGCACGTCTCGCCAACGACAACGCCGGTGCCATGGTCGATAAAGAAGTGATGCCCGATCTCTGCGCCGGGGTGAATATCAATACCCGTTTCCTTGTGCGCCCACTCAGCCATCATCCGCGGAATAAACGGTACGCCGATCTTGTACAATTCGTGCGCCAGACGATAGACAGTCACGGCTTCCAAGCCGGGATAGCAAAAGATCACTTCGTCCTGGTTCTTGCAAGCGGGATCGCCGTCATACGCGGCCCGCACGTCCGTCGCGAGAACGCCGCGCAAATCGGGAATCCGGCGAAGGAAGTCAAGCGTCATGGCTTGTCCCTTGGCCTCAAAGTCGACCGTCTCTTCAGCACATGGTTCGGTCTCGCTGTTAACACGTTCCTCATGCCGCAGGGCACGGGCGATCTGTGTAGTCAACACATCGTGTAGTCGATCGATCAAGTCGCCAACATGGTACGTGACATTGCCTATGTGGAGCTTTTCGCGGCGGCGGTACCCCGGATAAATAATCTCCTTGAGGTCCTCGATCGCGCCGATCACATCTTCATACTTAGGCAGCGGGCAATGGCCCAGATGGTTGATCGTACCTACATCGGTGTAGGAATTCACAATCCGGTCGGTCAGTTCTGGGAGTTGTTCTTTAAGTCGAAAATCAGATGCCATGAGAAATGCTCCGTAATTCGATTCTGGGGCAACCTGGTCTAGGCGAACGCAGGCGGGCAACTTGGTGAGAGTGCCGGTGAATCGATGCTGTGCGTCGATCGTGCGAAGAAAGAGGCGGCGTATTGTCCGGTTAACCCGGACAACTACAGAGACATCGTGTGTATCGAAGATGGGTTGCCAACAGCATCTGTCTCTTTCGGGCAACTGATCGCGGATCGCGGAAAATGCCACTTGCGCAAATCGTAGGGGGGATTCCGCGAGAATCAAGCCTCTAGCGTTACTCTTCGGACACAGATTAGGCCGAAATTGAGATAAATCGGTGTCATGCCCGAGGCTTCGATCGGCATATCGCAGGCCTTGGCGAGTTCCGGCCAGGCTGACGCAGCCCTGCTAGGCATCGGTCTCTACACAGATTCGGAAACAGAAAACACTCAGGTTTGGTTCCATGAAGCTTTCTTCACTTCCATCATCTCTCCCGCTTGGAGACTTCTATGTTGTTGGTCTGCAGTGGTCTTCACATCATGTTACGGAATCGTCAAACATGGATCATCATCCTGGAACTGAACCATCCTAACGAGTCGGTCGTTTCGGCGTACGCATTGGCGTTCCAGACAGGAACCTTTGTTGTGATTCTTGCGACCGCGACCAATCGTCTCTATTCGCCGAAGATCTCCGAGTTGCTGGCCAGTGGCGATTTCCCTGCCCTCCGCGCCACGGCCCAACGCCGTCTTCTGCTGATCGGGCCGTTGTCGATCATCTTTCTGCTTCTCATCTTAATCTTCGGACGCTCAATCCTCTTCCTCGTCGTGCACCTTCGACTTGGCCATGATCTCCTGCTGGATGTTCGGCGGCATGACCTCGTAGTGGCTGAACTCCATCGAGTAACTGCCTTGCCCACCGGTCATGCTGGAGAGTGTTCTGGCGTAAGTCGTAACCTCGCGCAGCGGCACTTCCGCATTGACGGTTTGCATACCGCCACCGGCCGCGTCACTTCCTTGCACACGACCGCCTCGCGAGGACATGTCGCTGTAAACATCCCCGACATTGGCTTCCGGAACGGTAATGCCGATTTGGACAAGCGGTTCCAGCAAACATGGCTTAGCCTGTTCGAACACCTGCCGGAATGCCATCCGGGCCGCCGTTTTGAAGGCCGCTTCCGAGCTATCGACGGGATGGAACTTGCCAAAATGGACTTCAACACCCAGGTCTTGCACCAGGTACCCTGCAATCACACCGCCATCGAGTCGTTCTTTAAAGCCCTTTTCGATAGCAGGCATGAAGTTTCCAGGAATCACGCCACCGACGATCGAATCAACCCAGACAAAGTTATGCGCTTCGTCATGGTGCCATTTCTTAATCGACGGAAAACGGCTTTTCACGCAAAACTCTTCAGGATCCGTGCCGCGAGGAAACGGAAACATGCGGATGTGGACTTCACCGAACTGCCCTCGACCACCCGACTGCTTTTTGTGCCGATAGCTCCCGTCGGCCTTCTGTTGAATCGTCTCGCGAAAGGGAATCTTGGGGTCCCTCGTTTCGATCTCAAGCTTGTCGCGACGAAGTAGTCGCTGCCGAATGACCGTCAGATGCAATTCGCTCATCCCCGTCATCACCAATTCCTTGGTTTGGAAATCACGATCGAGCTTGAACGTGGAATCCTCTTCAACGACCTTGTGAAGTGCTCCAGACAACTTGCCTTCGTCGCCGCGACTTTTGGGCGTCACGGCCAAACCGACCATCGGTTGTGGGAAAGCGATCTCCGGCAAAGTGTAGTCGCCGAGCACGGTGCCGGTATGCAACTCTTCCATCTTGGCAATTGCCACGATCTCTCCTGCCGTCCCAACGTCCAGCGGCGAGGTATCCGAGGCCTGCACCTCCAACAATGGTCCGAGCTTAATGCCCTTGCGGGAGGAAGACGCCGTCACTGTCTCGTCTTTTTTGATCTGTCCAGAATAAATGCGAATGAAGCTGAGCTTCTGCACAAATGGATCGATACGAGTCTTAAAGATTCGAGCCACCAAAGGGCCACTGGAATCCGCTTTGATCTCGCCGTCTTCACCATCTTTCTGGGCGGTGCGGGTGACGTCAGCCGGTGAAAGTCCACACGTCGAAATCGCGTCCAGCAATTCGTCAAGCCCAACTTCGGTTTTGGCCGAGCAGCAGACGATTGGGATCAACGTTCCCGAGGCAACTGCCTGCGAGATTAACCTCGACAGCTCTTCCGCGGATGGCAGCTGACCCTCCAAATACTTCTCCATCACCGCTTCGTCGACTTCAATGATCGACTCGATCAGCGCATCGTGAATCTCGGCGGGGTCGACCAATGCGCCTGTGGTGTCGTCGGGAACGGTGAGCGTGCTGACAACTCCCTTGAAGTCCGCGCCGTGACCGATGGGCACGTTCAAAAGCACACATCGGCCACCCCATAATTCCTGGATGTTGCCAATCAATGTGGCAAAATCGATGTTGTCGCCATCCAATTTGTTGATCACAATCATGCGACCAACGCCGGCTTCTTCCGCCTCTTGAAATACACGACGCGTGTTCACCTCGACGCCCGACTGGGCGTTGATCACGACCAGTGCGTTGTCCACGCCCTGCAACGCGCCGATGGTGTGGCCGATAAAATCCGGATACCCGGGCGCGTCGATCACATTGAACCGTTTTCCGTCGTGAGTGAAATGTGTGACCGCCGATTCAATCGAGTACTTATGCTCCTTTTCCTCGGGATCGAAGTCACAGATGCTGGTCCCCTCATCAACGCTGGGATTGGCGCTCACGGCTCCGGTCTTGACCAGCAGTCGGTCGACCAAAGTGGTTTTTCCAGTGGAGCCGTGACCGCAAAGTACAAGGTTGCGGATGTCTTCGACTTTTGCTTTTGCCATGCTGGATTCCTTCTTGGTTAGTCACAAATCGCTGCCGCGATCGCATCAGCGATGGTCAGTTTCCCCTCGTAAAGTGTTCGTCCAATAATGCAGCCAGCCACACCAATCTGACTCAAGGCGTGAACGTCGTCGGAAGTCGTCACGCCACCAGAGGCAATCACGGGCAATTTTGAGGCTTGCTGCATCTCCGCCATTGCCGCCAGATTGGGACCAGCCATCATGCCATCTTTGGCGATGTCCGTGTAGATGACGGCAGCGATCGGCTCGTCTTCGTAGCGTGCCGCCAATTCCGTCGCCATCACGTCGCTGGTTTCCAACCAACCGTCGGTGGCAACACGACCGTCACGCGCGTCGATCCCCAGCGCCAATTTGTGCGGAAACCGTTGGCACATCTCGCAAAACCACTCAGGTTCGCGCAGCGCCTTGGTGCCGATCGCCAGACGCGAGAGGCCGGCTTCCAGCCACCTTTCGATCGTCGCCTGATCGCGCACGCCGCCACCCAATTCGCAGGGAATCTCGACAGTCGCCAAAATCGCTTCGACGGCCGCGCGGTTTACTTGACCACCGTCCCGAGCCCCATCCAAGTCCACCAGGTGCAGATATTGTGCACCAGCGTCGACCCATTGTCTGGCCATTTCGGCAGGATCATCGCCGAACACCGTTTCACGACTATAATCACCCTGTTGGAGGCGCACGCACCTTCCGCCGCGAAGGTCAATGGCGGGCCAAATCTGCATCGAGCAATAACCGTTTGTTCTTACCAAGGCTGAACTTAGTGCGTGTCGCACAGACGTGTAGTGTGCGCGGCGCTTTGTTTTCAGGCTTCAAGTGCCGTAGAGCCCGCTACACCTACTCCGAATGCGCTCTAGGAGAACGCAATATGCCAAATCGCCAAGGCCAATACAAGTGGCGGAAACTGCTGCGCCCGCCGCCCGAGTTGCCCCATGTTCATTGCCCGGCATCTGTCGAGACGTCACGCGGTGTGGTCGAGTTTGGTCCAGAGGTCTCGCAAATTCCGTTGTGCATCATGGCCGCAATGGCACCGCTGTCAGGTCGACGCGGCAATCGGAATTTCCGCGAAATTGCGCAGCAAATGCAGGCCGTTGGCTTGACTCTTTTCCGGATGAAACTGCGTTGCAATAAGATTGTCGCGGCAGATCATCGCGCAAAAAGGCTGATCGTAGTCCGCTTCCAGGGCGACGAAGCCGCGGTCGTCCGGCACGACGTGATAGGAATGTACGAAGTAGAAGTGAGAACCGTCCTCGATGCCCGCCAGAATCGGTACCGTTCGCACAATTCTGCCTTCGTTCCACCCCATGTGCGGCACTTTGTATTCTGGCGGAACTTCAAAGCGAACGACCTTTCCCGGTACAATCCCCAATCCTTCGTGTTCGCCACCTTCGTAGCTGACGTCGAATAGAAGTTGCAAACCGAGGCAGATACCTAAGAACGGCTTCCCTGCGTCGATCGCATCTCGAATGGGCGCGACCAGGTCACGGCGGCGAAGTTCGGCAATTGCGTCTTGAAAACCACCAACACCAGGTAGCACGATCCGATCCGCGTCGGCCAACACCATGGGATCGCTGGAGATTTCGGCGGTATGCCCGACTTTTTCGAAGCCCTTTTGGACACTGCGGAGATTGCCCATTTGATAATCGATAATCGCGATCATGAACGTCCCTTGAAAGATCCGCCAAGATTGACTTGTCGCTACCCAAGACAACCAACACGGTCGGCGGGTTCGCACGCCGTCGAGCATGGGCCTGGGACACAAGCATGGGCCTATTATAATCGCGCCGCGAATCGAGTGTTAGCGGGGCGACGTCAGGCAGAGGTCCCAAATCCCGCCTCGTCAGTCGCGAGGTCCAGGGTCCACGTTGGTCTACCCAAAGGTGATTCTCGTTACGCGCCGCGTCAGACAGGCCGTGCCTCGACCCTAGGAACCGTCGGCCGTCTCGGGATAGATGACAATCTCGATGCGCCGATTTCGCGTACGGCCAGCTGGGGTTGCATTCGAAGCAGTGGGGCGATTTGCTCCGTACCCAACGATAAAGAGTTGTTGCGCGGGATACCGACCGCGAAGTGTCAGGGCATCAAAGACCGCAGTGGATTGTGCGACACTCAATTGATGGCTGCTTGTCGCACCCGCGGGGACGCTGTCGGTGTGCCCTTCGATGCCAACGACCTGCCGAGGATAGTTTCGTGTCGTGACCCCCGCGATCTGATCCAGGAGAGTCGTCGCGGCCGGCAGCAATTGCGAAGTCCCTTGGTGGAACAACCGATCCGCCGGCAGTTCGATACGAATCACATCGTCGTCGGGACGAACTTGAATGCCCGGAATGTCAATAGCCGGCAAGGAATCCTGAAGACTGTTGTTTGCCGTGATGCGTGCGCTACCGCCGCGCGTCGTGGTTGCCTCCAAGGCGGACAGCTGGCGATCGGCCTTTACTTTGGCAACTTGGAATTCTCGCAGCTGTGAGGCCGTATCGTTCAACCGACCTCGCAACAATTCGTTTTCATCGGCATGTAACTTGGCCTGCTGGTTTGCCTGGGCGAGTTGCGTGTGCAGGTCGCGATTGTCGACATCCAAAGCCGTGGCACGTCGCCCCAAGTCTTGTAAACGGGATGCCTGTTGCTGTTCCCAGGCGGCCTGCGGTGGGACGTTCCCATTTGCCTGGGTTGAATTCAGGAACGGCCCCTGACTGTTGCAACCTGCCAGACCGACCGCCACCAGCGCGAGGGCCCACGCCATGGAATAGTGCGCAGGCATGGCGTCTTGACCTCCTTTCGTGGCGAACTTGCTGCGGACTTTCTGTTCCTCAAACCCGCGCACACAGAATCCCTCGCGCGAGAAGCGGCGGAATAGTAGCAACGCCCCGAATCCGCGACAAGGCCGAAAGAGTGCACCCAAACGACAGAAATGCCTGTTTTCCGCGACTCCTGCTAGCTTACAGCACGGCCTCGCAGCAGCGTCGGCCGTTACGCGCCCGCGATCATTCGGCTGCGCCCGTTACGGCCATGCGGAGAAACCGCAAAATGGTCAGCAGTGCCCACATGAGGGCCAAACCGCAAACCACCATGGCGGGGATCACCCAGCCCATGGCGAACGAACGGCCGACCGAATGGTGCCAGAGCGATCCCCATCGCAGCAAGAGAAAGAGCGTCGCGAGGCAAAGATAGGGACCAAACGCGATGTCTCGACGTCGCGTCAGAATCCACTGCGTGACGGAAATGAACAGCGCTGCAACGGGAGCCAAGAAAAAGATGACCAACGTCGCCTGCCACCCTGTAAACGCACCAATCATGCTCATCAGAGTCACATCTCCGAATCCCATCGCCTCCTGGCCCAGTGCCTGGCGACCAATGATGCGAACGGCCCAAATCAAACCACCGCCGAAGGCCATCCCCACCAGCGAAGTGAACAAGCCCTTCCACCAGGGATGCCCCATCGACCACACACCGGCGATGGCGATGGTCCCAACAACAGCCAGCACCCCAATCCGACCTGAAACGGGATGGCGGCGGATGCTCGCAACAAGAAACACGCAGGCCTTCGACCAACCGCGCCGTGTCGTCCAGGTCCAGGGAACAACGGCAAAGCACGCCCCCCAAAAACAGAGCAAGCCCAACACCAATCCCCCCGTGCCATCCAGCCAATCCGGCCAAGGAGCTGGTGACGCTATGGTTAGCGTCTCCCACGAAAACGGCGGCACGGACGTCGTCACCAACGGTAGTGACCAGGGCAGCGCCGCGGCGAACAGCAACCCCGCCAAAGCACCCGGGACGGTGATCGAATCGGGAATCGTCTGCTCGTCAAAGTCGATGAACGTCGCGACGATCATCAACGAGATCAGCACCAAGTGGGCAATCAACTGGGCTTTCAGTGTCGCCGCTCCCGGCGCGACAATGATAACTCCTGGCACGGTGTACACGCCAACCTGCTGGATTTCGTACCAATACAAGGCTGCATAGCCGATCCCGACGGCCAGCTCAATCAGCAGCGGACGAATCCAATATCCTCGACCATGAATTCCTGCTTCGCGCGACAAGCCCAGCCAACCGAGAATTGGAATCCGGTCGAACCAGCGTCGCGCAGGCGCTTCTTCATGGGGCTTTGACCACGGTCCAATTGCTCGCGGGTACCAAGCCAACCGATAGATACCGCGGTTGATCTGTCCACCCACCAAGGCTCCAAGAAAGAACAGGCCAACCATCAGAACCGGCGCAGTCGATAACCAATTCACTCGAACCACCTATACCAAAATCGACGAAGATCATAGCCGCACGTCAAGCGGTGCATAGAAGTGACTGCTCAGTCATCTTCTTCACCCACCTGCCGGTCTCTCAATAAGGATACAATCTCATCGGCAAGCTGTTCAGGCGATTTCTTCAATGTATCGACTGAATAATCTGCGGTTTCCTGATAAACCGGTTGGCGCTGCGCGAGAAGTTGCTGGATTTCGGCAAATCCACCCGCCGTTGTCAGGTCCGGTCGCCGGTTGCCCGAGACGGGATCTCCGCTGATCCGAGCGGCAAGCGTTTGGGCGTCTGCTTGCAGCCAAACCACCTTGCACGCGGACAGGATCTGGCGAGTTTCTTCCCGCAGCACGGCTCCCCCGCCCAGCGCGAGCACCTGCTGCGGGCTCTGAACGGCCTGCCGAATCACGTCAACTTCCAGGTCTCGGAAGCGGATTTCGCCATCCTCGTCGAAGATCCTTCTGATCGATTTTCCCGCCCGCAATTCGATCAGATCGTCGGTATCGACGACCGTCCACCCAAGACGATCAGCCAACAGTTTGGCGACCGTGGTTTTGCCAGTGCCCCGGTATCCAATTAGCGCCACGTTCATTGCTCACATCCTGTTGCCGAATCGCCGCCAGTCAACCACGTCACTCAATCAAGCCTTGGTCGCCCCAATCGACTGACGGATTGCTTGGCGCATAATGTCCGTGGGTGGTTCTTCTCCGGTAAACAGTTGAAATTGAATCGAGGCCTGGCGGACAAACATATCGACGCCGGTCACCACGTGGCAGTCCTTTTCGCGAGCCTGTTTGATTAGCAACGTCTGTTCCGGATTATATACGGTATCGAAGACGAGCATGGATCGGACTAGGTGGTCACCATGATACGGACTCTCGTCGACATGGGGATGCATACCGACAGGCGTACAGTTGGCCAACAAGTCGCAGCGCACCTTGTGTCGCGCTGGCCATTCCACGGCCTCGCAATGGAAGTGCTTGGCCAGTTCATCAGCTCGATTTTTCTTTCTGGCAGCAATCACGACCTTTGTGCCGCGCGTTTGCAACGCGTGAGTGACGGCCTTCGCGGCACCGCCAGCACCCAAAATCAACGCCGTTCTGCCCGTCAGATGATCGATGTCGTGACCACGACTGATATCCGCGTTGATACTCTCCAATGCAGCACTATGGTCCGTGTTAAACGCCCGTTTTTCAAATCCATCGATCACAATGGTGTTGGCGGCTCCAATATGATCGACGGCATTGTCCGTCTCAGTGACGAGAGGGACGATTTCTTCCTTGTGCGGGATCGTCACGCTGAGCCCCTTGATGCTCAGCTGCCGGCACATCCCCATGAAGTCCGTTAGCTCCTCTCGCGGTACGCGAAACGGAATGTAGACGGCATTGAGACCAAGTGCCTTGAACGCCGCGTTGTGGATTACCGGGCTGAGACTGTGCCCTATAGGGTCTGCGATCACGCCGTACACATCGGTGTCGACATCAACCTCATCGTACCGATACAGATCTTTCATCTCGGTGTAACTGAATTGGCCCGGCGCCATCGCTCGTTCCCGATGAAGCGACGTGTAAGTGAAGGGTGCACCAAACTTGCCCGCCAAGATGCGCGATGGAATCCCCATCTCGCCCATGCAAAATGCGACGGTGGGAATCTCGCTTTCGCCAATCATTTGCAGCGCCCGAAGGTTATCTCGCGGACTGTTTGCCATCGTCACGATCTTCACGATATCAGGATCAGACTCGCAGCATCGGTCATGAATCTCTCGAAGATTCTCTGGCGTCTCGTCGAAGTTGTGATAACTGACAATTCGTTTGGTCTTGCCGAAGCGCGGGATGTCTGCCGCAATATCTTCTTCCAGATCAACGTAATCCGCACCTTCGGCGATCGCCGAGCGCAGCAGCACGATCCGTTCCTGTTCGCTGCCTTCCCAGTTTCCGCCGTCTTGCGCGCGTCTGCAGGTCACAATCACGGGACATTTCTTTTCCGCCAATAATCGCTTTAGATTGACGGTTCGTACGATGTAATCGAGGCGCAGTTCGACCAACTCCGCGCCGGTCTCGTCCAAATGACAATATTCGGCGATCATCATCTTGTGACGACCGCGACCAATGGTGACAACAATCATGGTGACTTGAAAGCAGCTGAAATGAGTGAGGACGGACCGAACGTCACATCCACGGCTGAGTCACCGCGGACAACAACTGAAGGCACGCATGACGCTCCGGCTAAAAATGAGTTCCTGTTCGAACTTCTTATTCTGGCATCCCGCGTGCAGTGATTCAATCCTGCGGTGTCGATTTGCACTCTTGGAGTACCAACGATACGGCGAACCTGCGGATCATCGTATACGTTCTCCTCGCCAAATCACTGAACCATGCGACGGTACTTGCCGTTGAAGTACAGCAGTGGTTCGCCGTTGCCCGCCTGGCCAGCCAGAATTTCGCCGATAAAGATGTCATGATCTCCGCCTTCGAGCACCTGTGTGATGCGACAATCGACCCAACCTAGCGAATCGGCCAAGATGGGTGCACCCGATTCTCCGGTTGCGTAGTCGAGGCCGGAGAAGTCCTTTGGCCCTTTGAATGCAAACCGATCCGACAATTCCTGCTGCTCAACTGTCAGAATACTCAATGCGAAGCAGCCCCCCTCCTTGAATTTGCCGTGCGAGGCGGCGTCCTTTTGCACGGCTAGCAGAACGAGCGGCGGGTCCAACGACAATGACGTGATCCCATTGGCTGTCATGCCCCAAGTCTCGTCGCCAATTCGAGTGCTGGCCACCGTCACGCCGGTCGCGAATGCGCCCATGATCTTTCTCTGCTGCTGAGAATCAAAACTCACCGTTGTCACTCCTATTGCCACTGGGAATAAAGGTTATTGTTTGGCCAAGACTTAGCAGTGTTCGATCTTTTATTGTCGACTATCGGACAGTAATTCCTCGAATGATCCTTAGCGTGCCGTCCACCCGCCATCGACCATCAACAAACTGCCAGTCATGTAACTCGATGCACCGCTGGCCAAGAGAATTGCCGCACCTTGGATTTCTTCCATTTGCCCCCAGCGTTCCAAGGCAACCGCGCCGACGATGAACTTCTTCGTTTGTTCGTCGTCCGCGATCGGCACATTCATTGGTGTCAAAAACGGCCCGGGACAGATCGCATTGCAGGTAATTCCCGTGGCCGCTAGTTCCAACGCCAGCGCGCGGGTCATCTGCACGACGGCGCCTTTGCTGGTGGCATAAGGCGTACGATTAGAGAGCCCCACCACACCCAACGTACTGGCCATGTTGATGATCCGCCCGTATCCCGCCTCCTTCATCTTGGGCACAACCGCCTTCGCCATCAACCAGACACCATCCACGTTGATCCGTTCGACGCTCTGGAATTCCTCGTAGGTCAGTTCTTCAATCGAGCCGCGAGTATTGATGCCGGCGTTGTTGATCAGAATGTCAATCTTGCCAAAGGCATCAGACGCCTGTTCTACGACGCGCCGGCAATCATCGGGTGCGGAGACATCGGCCTGCAAGCCGATTGCCCGTTTTCCAAATTGTTCAGCCACTTCGGCGGCCGCAGTGCTGACCTCGCTCTCCGTGCGACTTGTCAAGACGACATCCGCGCCAGCAGATGCGAGGCCTGCAGCCATGGCCAGACCAAGTCCTTTCGAACCGCCTGTGATGAGGGCTGCCCGGCCAGTCAAGTCAAATTGTTTGATTCCAGGTAGCGGAGACATATGCACCTCACAATGATTCAAAAAGACGGTTAGTGACAATGAACGGAGACGATTCGACTGTTGCCGCTTGGCCCCCACAGGAAAATGGAACGAAGATGGACGACCAAACGCGCACGTGACCAAGCCGATCTTCACCGCGACTTGTTGGGGGGTACTTGTCCGGCGCAGAGCGTGGTTTTGGCAAAAATCTCCCGGCGAACACGCCCACTCTGACAACAATTACACAACTTTTACACACCCGAAACGGCTCAAAAACGGCTCGCGCTCCGATATCCGATACAATTCTGAGCCAAAACAAGAATCCAAATTTTTGTCGGCTAATCATCCAACGCCGCCTTTCGGTGTCGTGATGCGTCAGATCGAGGAGCCCAGCATATGGCAATTGCACCTGATGAAAAAGAACTCCTAGCTGAAAATCCCTACGATGTCGCAGGCTCGGCAGTCTGCGAAGAAACTGACGCTACGACCGACATCTCGGCGGACGAATCGTTGTGGCAAGAGGATACGGCGACGTCGATGGACAAGAGGGAGCACACGACGGAACAGCAAAAACGTGCGGAACAGGGCCTCAATTATCCGGTCGTTTTCTGGCTCGCCCTGCTCCACGTCGGCGCGCTTGCGGCTCCGTTTTGTTTTAGCTGGGAAGCATTGGTTGTATGTCTGGCACTCTATTGGTTCTGCGGTTCGATCGGCGTGTGTCTGGGCTACCACCGCCTCTTGACGCACGGTGCGTTCAAGGTGCACAAGGCGACGCGCTGGGTGATTGCGTTCCTCGGTGGTTTGTCGGGCGAAGGCCAGGCAGTTGACTGGGTCGCAAATCACCGCAAACATCATGCTCACAGCGACCACGATGGCGACCCCCATACTCCACTCGACGGGGGCGTTTGGGCACACATGCTTTGGATGTGCTGGTCGATCCGCGGTGAACATTATGAAAAAGCTTCGTTAGAAGAATCTGTGGGTGAAGTTGGGTTCCGGGAGCGCGCCGAGATTGTGATAGAGCGCGGTCTCGTAGGCTTCTTGGGTACGAAATCCGTAGGATTTTCTGGTGATCAGTTTTAGTTTGTTGTTGAAT
>PVBE010041579.1_pt1 | contig 86895 bp, 66 predicted proteins | sample 1631181 | NCBI WGS metagenome assembly PVBE01 (sample SAMN08397723, study PRJNA350692) | Marine metagenome, whole genome shotgun sequencing project. | isolation source: water | place: Pacific Ocean | collected 2012-04 | reverse complement strand
GCAGGCCGCGATGACCACCAGGAGGTCCACAACCACCTGGACCGAGAGCATCAACGGCTCAAAATTACGCCGCACCAGGGTCCCGACTCGTGTCATGCGGCACACCTCCCCGTGCACCCACGGAGGGCACCATCACGGTCAGGTGGCAGGAATGTCAGCACAGAGTTAACAGGGAAATAAATGCCCAGGGGCAATCCTATCTCGGCAGCATCTTTTGGGAATACCCTTAGGGCGTAGTCGTGACCCAGAGTGAGACCCTGCCCCCAGGAGGTATGAATACGCCGGGCATGGGTCAGCGGTGAAGAACTGCTCTGCATGGGTGGGGACCAGGCCCTCGATGCACTCCCCAAGCCCCAGCGCCCTATTCTTCGGTGCGGAGGCCCGGGTGGGAGGATGTCAGGAGGGCGGAGACGCTATCGGCAGGAACCCCTGCCAGTCTTGGGAAGTTCTGGGCAAAGCTCCGAGCGGTGCCGGGCCCAGCCAGGTCGGTCACCACCCGCAGGGCAGCCCAGGGCACTCCTGCGCGCTGGGCGACACGGGCCGCCGCCGCTGTCTCCATGTCCGCTGCACAGGGTCCCAGAAACGCTCGCGCGAGCCTCAGGCGCCTCCAGGGGCTCAGGACGGGGCGGTCGGCGGTCACAAGCCATCCCTCCGGCCCTGGGGCCACCTCCCGCCAGGCACTCTTCAGGGGCTCATGTGCCGCGATCTCGCGCCCCTCCCGAACAGCCAGGTCAGCCTGAATGGTGCGCTTGCAGTGCAGGAGGCTTCCGATCTCCATCCCGCGCCGCAGGGCACCGCAGGTGCCCACCACCAGCAGATGATCGAGGCCCTCCCCCACAAGGAGGCTGGCCGCCTGAGCCGCGGCCACCTTGCCCACGCCCCCGACGCAGGCCACGACCTCGGCCCCGGGCAGATCCAATTGCAGGAGCTCCAGCCCCTGGCACCGGCGGCGATCCCGGATCTGATCCCCCAGGCTGCCCAGCTCCTTGGGCAGTGCGCAGAGTACGCCGACTCGTAAGATCCTCGCCCCCATGCCCTCCATTGTGGCCCCCCGGCGGATGAGACAAAAGACCGGGCACCCTTTCCTTTCCCGGCCTGTGGCCCCATGAAGCGCTATGCTTCTGACCGTCCCCCTCCCCCCATGAAGATCGCCATCACAGGAGCCACCGGCTTCATCGGCAGCTACCTGCTGCGCACGCTCGCCGCAGCCGGTCACAGCGTGCGCGCCCTGGCTCGGCCGGGTCGCGAGGAGGCCGTTGAGCGCCCGGACGGAACGGACGTGGAGGTCTTCACCGGCGACCTGACCGACCCTGAATCCCTGCGCGGGTTCCTGAGAGATTCCGACTACCTACTGCATCTTGCCAGCGCCCACGACCACTTCACCGAAGAGGAAATGCAGAAGGTCAATGTAGTGGGCACCGAGATCCTGATCGAGGAGGCCCAGAACACGGCGGCCGAGGACTTCCAGTTCATCGTGGTGTCCTCCGCTGTGATCGGGATGCCGGTCTACAGTTATTACCGCGACAGCAAGCGCGTGCAGGAGAAGATCATTCGCGGGTCAGGTCTCAAGTGGGCCTCGTTTCGCCCGACCCTGGTCTATGGAGTGGGCGACATGCGCCATACCGCCCCACTGCTCCGCAAGTGTAGCGCGACGAAGGGCAATTACTGGGTCAAGCACGAGGGACTATCCAAGCTCAACCCGGTTCACGTGGATGACCTGGTGGACGTCATCATGCGCTTCTTCAAGTACGACCGCGCCAAGGACGTGGACTGCATCTACGAGATCGCGGGGCCGGCAGGCATCTCCTTCAATGACTTCGTGGACCTCACGATTGCGGCCACCGGCGGCGGAGTAAAGCGTCGCAACATCCCGCGTAGGTGGGTGGAGCGCGCCATCTTCCTCAAGGGCTTATTCATGGACGTCACCCGCGAGCGACGCGGCGCCGGGTACTTCTCCTTGCACCATGAGCACGACATCCGCGCGGCCGTCGTGGAACTGGGCTGGCAACCGCGGCCCTTTGCCGAGGGGATCGCGGAGGTTGCCGCAGGAGATTGGTGGCGAGAAGATTCCGGTGCGGGAAAGGCAGGCCAACTGGGCACCGGCGGCGTCTAGTCGGCTAGCGGGCCAGCCGGTATGCCTGGTGAGCCTCGCATTGGCGGGCTCTCGGCGCGAGGGACGAGCATTCGCGTTACCCAGGGACCATCCCTGCGAGACGCTCCTCAGCGGGCCTTCTTGCCGGTCATCACGAGGCCCTCGAGGGGGATCGAGTAGATAAAGGCCGTGACGCCGGTAGCGAGGAGGCGGGCATCGTTGCCGTAGCCGTTGTTGTCGCGGTTGGGCTGGTAGGCGAAGGTGCCGTCGGGGCACTCAGCCAGGAGGAACCACCAGCGGTTGGCCTCCATCAGGGCCTCGAAGGCCTCCTTGTCGATGGAGGTGCCGAGCGCACCGTAGGCCATCCCCATCAGGGGGGAGGCATGGGTGTCGGGGAAGCTCCGAGGCTGCTCCCCCATCAGCTTGGCGTGGACCAGGGCGTGCTTTCTGTGCTCGCGGTGGGGGCTCATCCAGTGGGCGATGGCCGAGGTGCCCGTGCGTCCCATGTCGGCCCAGTTGCGGTCGCCTGCAACCGAGTCCCCGTACCACAGGTAGCCGTTGCTACCCGTACCGCGCTGGAGGAATTCGTACGCCGCGAGGTGGCGCCCCTCGTCGATCTCGATGCCACAGCGGTCCATGAGGGCCAAGGCCAGCGCTCCCTGGCCGGTGATCATCGCGATCGGACCGTAGCCCTCGAAGCCGGGGTTGTGGCCCCAACCGCCGTACTGCTGCTCGGCGTTCTTGGGGTAGGCGTGCGGGTGGGACTCGCGCACCTTGGGATTGACCTGCGACAACTCGAGGTACTGCGTGGTGCAGAGGAAATCGTAGATCTCCTGCAACTCGCCGAGCACCCAGCGGTCCTTGGTCGCGAGATACCACTCGCTCAGGACCACGGCGGCGGCCATGTACTTCCAGTTGACCAGGCCGGAGGTGTCCTTGGTGGAGGTGTTCTGGGCGTGATAGCGAGCGCTGCGCTCGACCTCGTCCCGGTACTCGTGCCTGCCGCTGGCGAGCAGTGTGAGAGGGATGAAGGTGTCGTGGATCGGGTTGCCCCAGGAACCATTGCCGCGCTGCTGCTCGGCCAGGTGTGCCCAGAGGCGCTCGCGGATCTCCACGGTGCGGTCGCAGTCGAAGGGGAACGACTCCTCATAGGGCCCGATGTGTGCGGGCAGCTTGAGCTTCACGTCCACGCGCTTCCCGTCACGGTCGAGCTGGAGCCGGAGCTCGCGCTCCTTGGAGTCGAGGGCTCGCTCGAGTGCCTCGGCGAAGTCCGCGATCGGCCCGTCGGGGCCGAACTTGTCCATCCCGTAGCCGTTGCGGTGCGGCGTCTCGAACCGGAGGCCTCGAGCGCCGACGATGCGGTCTCCGACGCGGACCTTGCCCGTGGCCGGAGTGCCCTCGAATACATGACCCACGATCAGGTGCGTGGGGTGCTCGTCCTCGAGCTTCACACGGATGCCGGTGACCCCGAGGTTGTAGAGCCAGCCCTGGACCTCCGCATCGGGTCCCCTGCGCGCCTGCCTGTTCCAGGGGCGGCCGTTGGGGAAGTGGTGGACCTGGGCGCTCGCAGGCGACGCCGCGGCGATGGCGAGGGTCAGGAGGAGGAGGTGCTGCATGGACCTGGAGGCTAACGTCGCGCGGACCGCGCGCAACGTTCTGAACCACTTGTCACCTGCCCCCCACCCTGCAAGGCAGCCCTAATCCTCGGGGCGGAAGGCCAGGGTGTAGTAGGCGCGAGGATGGAGCACGGGCGCTCCGCTGGCACTGCGCACCCCATCGAGGTGCAGCTCATGGAGCCAACCAGCACGCAGGCCCTCCACCGTCAACTCCACGGAGCGACCGTCATCGCCCAGAGTGCAGGAGGTGATGCTCAGGGTCTCGTTCTCCACCTCGGGGCTGCCGTAGGTTGAGTGCAGGATGTAGGTGAAGCTCGACAGGCCGTAAGACTCGGGGTCCAGCGCAGACTCGGGATCCACAGCCTCCGTGAATGTGAGGTGGAACCCCTGAGGCCGCGCGCTCATCTCCAGCAACTCAAAGGGCATCTCGCCGGTCCATACGATGCGTTCCAGCCCGAACCCTCGGCCATTGGTGCCCAAAGACTGCCAGCCGCGGTCCGTACCGCCCATGATGAGGGAGCCGTCGGGAGCCCACTGCAGACGAAGGGCTCCGGTGCCCAGACGACGCCTGAAGGGATAGCAGGCCCCCTGCCAGTGACCCTGGACCTTCTCCAGGCTGACACGCATGACCGAGGCCTCGTACTGATCGGTGACAAACACCTGACCGGCAAATGGGCCGAAGGCACCCTCGGTGGTGTCCCAGACAAAGCCCGCCGGAGCGCGCCCCATCTTGTCCCGTGGGAACCAGACCGACGGCATCTGGAAGCTTGGCACCTGCTTGGACACCTCGGGCATGAGCACCCGGTTGGGTATCTCGCCGGGGTGCTCATAGGGCCAGAGGTCTTGTTCACAGGAGCCGATCCCATGGGGGTGCCCCTGGAACGACCCCGGCTTGAGCAAGGACAGCTTGCTCGCCCCGCACCACTCCCCCTGGTTGTCGGTGTAGAACACGTCTCCCCAGGGACTGGCTTCGACGCCGGAAGGCGAGCGCAGGCCGCAGACCGTGGGAATCATCTCGCCCTCGGGGGTGATTCGCATGGCGAACCCGCGCCACGGAACGGCTCCGAAAGGTTGATCTCCAAAAGGCTTGTTGGTGGTGATCCAGAAGTTGCCCTCGGGTCCCAGAGTGGGTCCAAAGTTGTACTCGTGGTAGTTACCACTCACGCGCCAGGTGTCGCAGATGGTCTCGAACTCGTCGGCGCGATCGTCCCCGTCCACGTCGCGCATGCGGGTCAACTCCCCGCGCTGGGCGAGGTAGATCCAATCGCCCTGGCGCAGCAGACCCAGGGGCTCCTGCAAACCCTCGGCGAACTTGTGGAAGAGCACGTGCTCGGCGGGATCGTCGTAGGCGTTCTCCACCACGAACACCTCGCCCCTGCGGTTGCATACCAGGGGACGCCCGTCTTCCAACAGGGTTATGCCGCTCACCTCCAAGACCAAAGCCTCGGGGATCGGCAGGGGCACGATGCGGTAGTAGTCATCCTCGGTGGGATCCTGCCCAAGCAGCCCCACACCGACAGTCAAGGCGGACAGCAAGATCGCATTCACCAGATCACCTCCACGCGAATGTGTGCGCGCCATGGGCGCGGTCCGCGCGCCTCCCGTTCCCAATGCACCGGTAGGCGCAACTCCACGCCCCGGCCCACCAGGGCCGTCGGAGTCACGTCACCCGTTGCATCCTGCACGCGCAGGTACAGAGGGGGGTCCATCGTCTCGAAGTGCCGCACGCCGTCCTCCCCCGGAGCTGGCATGGTCCAGCCCTCGCCACCCTCGTCCCAGCTGAAGACGCGCAGAACGAGATCCCTCACAGGAGACGCTGCGCTCAGGCGAAGCTCACGAGCCAGCCCACCTTCCCAGGGCAGAGGTTGATCCTCCAAGCGGACTCCCCTCCAACTCGAGAGCAGGGTGGGTTGTCCCTTGGAGTTCATGCGTCGGCCGTCGAACGCCCAGACCAGCTCAGGCCAGGAATCGCCCAAGCCCTCCAGGGGCGCCAGGGCCGCACCTTCCGGCCATTCCAGGGTGTCCGCCGATGGCGGGGTTTCCAGCGCACCCGCACGGCCCTGCCAGGTGCCGCGCGTGTTGAAGAATCGTCCGCGCCAGGAGGCGGCCAGGCGTGCTGCCTGCATGTCGTAGGCGTAGTGCACCCACTCCGGGAATCCCACGGCCAGGGTGCGCGGGCTGACGTCCTTCATGAAGACGCCGACACACAGGGGGCGATCGTCAGGAATGAGCTCATAGGCCACCTCGGGACTGTTGAGCCCGCGGGGGGGCATCATCTTGACGCCCTCCGCGAGGAACGCCCAGAGTGCCTCGACCTGCCGTTCGGGGTCCTTGCCCAGAACGTCCACCGGGCTCTCCCCCTCCAGCCAGAAGGCGGGCATGCGCGTATCCATACCAGTAGACGTGGGATCGAGCAGGAGCTGTCGGAACCAGTCGTACTGGAGGTGCTCGGTCATGCCGAACAGATTGACGGAGGTCACGCCCAAGGAGGGTACGCTACCGAAGGGGTGGCATTGGATGCAGCCCAGCCCCCCGGTGCCCACCAGCTTGTGCCCGGCTTGGATCAGGCTGGGGCTGGAGGCCAGGGGCTGAGCACGTCCCGCGCTCTCGGCCCCATCGGCCTCCCGCAAGAGGTCCACCAGGTCCCCGACGTTGCCCGAACCGAAGCAGGGCATGCGGGTCTCCAGATACGGGCGCACCCGGGCACCGGGCGAGGAGCCACTGAAGTCCTCGAGCAGCACGCTCTGCAGCCAGGACTCGTTCAGCTTGGAGCCCACGCCGGTAAGGGGCGGCGGAAAGCGGCCCTCGTCACCCAGCTCCGCGTTCTCGTCTCCGGCGAAGTAGTCTGCGCCGTCCGGATGGGGCCCGCCGATCTCCGATCGACGGTGGCAGGCGTAGCAGTTGAGGCGCTGCATGCGTCGAGCCACCTGCTCCGAGCTGGAGAGGGGCGCTCCCAGCTCCGCCAGGGAGGCCAGGGTCTCCATAACAGCGACACGGTCCGCGGGCTCATCGAAGACGATGCGTGTGGGACCGCCTTCGGTCATGGGCGCCAGGCAACCGCTGGGCTGCCCCGGATCCAGGTCGACGAGGGCCGGGGCATCTCCGTGCCGAGCCTGTCCCTCGAACGACGGGTCCGGCATGCCGCTCCTGAATGAATCGCGGCGCATGTCCACTGCCGACACGCCCGTGACATGGCAGGCCACGCAGCCCATGTCGACAAAGCGCTCGCGACCAGCGGCGATGGCCTCGGGGGTGGGAGTTCCAGCGCCTTCAGTACCGGGAAAACGCAAGCTGAGATAGGTCAGCGCCTCTGCCGGAATCGGAGCATACTCAGCCCCGGGCGCCCGCCATTGGACCTTCAGTTCCTCACCGCCCCCATGTTCAAACATGGACACACGGATGGAATGAGCGCCCGCCTCCAGGTCCACGCCACCGGTGATGCGTCGGGATCCGTGGACACCCCCATTGTCCACGACCATCTTCCCGTCCAACTCCAACCAGGAGCCATCGTCTGAGGTCAGGGCAAACGACCAGTGCCCGGCCTCGGGGATCTCCAGGGTGCCACTGAAGCGCAGGCCAAAGTTGTCATTGCGTTTGCGCACGCCGAGGTCGAAGTCCGGAGCGCTTCCAGCGGCCACGGGACCGACCCCGGGCCAATCCGGGCTGCCCGCATCCAGGCGCGCCTCGAAGTACTCGTAGCGCAGGCCCGGCGAGGACTCGCCCTCGTCCAGGGGCATGACCTGCTCGCGCAGCAGGTACTTGGCCAGTGCCATGGCCTCCTCCCCGGAGAGGCCCAGGTCGGGCATGTTTCCCGAGGGCCGCACAGCCAGGGGATCTTCGAGGAAGGCCGCCAGGCCAACCACGTTGTACTTCATCGCGAGCCTTGCGGGATCGATCACCCGGTCGGGGTGAGGCAGGGTGCCGGGACGCAGCAGAATCTCCTCGTCCATGGTTTGGAGCACGCCGGAATCGTCCACGCCCTCTTCAGGATCCTCTCCCCCATCCTCCGCCAGAAGCTCCAGCAAGCTCCAGTCCAGGTCGTACAGGTCCTCCTGCGGCCTATGGCAAGCCACACATCCCACCCCATGGAACAGCTGTCGGCCACGCTCCAATTCCCCCACGAGGGCGGGCGTGCCCTCGGCAGACTGTTCGCCCAGGGTGCCGAGGAAGGCGACGAGCTCATCCACGGCCAGATCGCGCTCCTCATCGGAGAGGGTGACGAAGAGGTTGGGCATCCGGTTGCGCGGGTGCAGCTTGTCCGGGTGGACCAGGAACTCGCGTAGGTGATCGGGCCGGATTCGGCCGCCCACGGCGGACAGATCCGGTGCATCGATGGGCAGCACCCTGGGAAACACAGCTGCGGGAACAGTGTGGCAGGCACTGCAATGGAATTCGCTCAGCAACCTCTCCCCCCGGGGCAGCGGCCCGTGGAAGTCCGCGGAATCCGATTGCAGAGCGCGGGCAGGCTCGCTGGCCAGTGCCGCCATCGTAAGCATCCAAAGCACCACCCAACGGCAGCACCCGGAAACGTCACCCAAAGCCCGTACGCCCCGCTGATTTATTGGTCGTCTCCTCGAAGTTTGACCAGCACTTCCTGGTCCTCAATGGTGCTGGTGTCCTGAACGGTCTCCACTCCGGCGGCGATGTCCCGCAGGAGACGTCGCATGATCTTACCACTGCGCGTCTTGGGCAGGGCATCCGTAATGCGGATCTCGGCCGGCCGCGCCAGCTTGCCAATCTCGGCAACCACGTGCTCTTGCAGAGCCTGTATCAACTCCTCACCGGTGCAAGCGTCCTTGCTCGGAGTGACGAAGGCCACGATGGCCTGACCGGTCAGGTCGTCGGGACGGCCGACCACGGCGGCCTCCACCACAGACTCGTGGGCCACGAGCGAACTCTCGACCTCCATGGTGGAGAGGCGGTGGCCAGAGACATTGATCACGTCGTCCACCCGGCCCAGGATCCAAAAGCACCCATCCTCATCCACGCGCGCCCCATCCCCGGGGAAGTAGACGCCGCGCCATTTCGACCAATAGGTCTCTTCGAAACGCTCCGCATCCCCCCAGATACCGCGCAACATGGAGGGCCAAGGCTTGCGGATAGCGAGCAGGCCGCCGGCGTTGGCCGGTAGGCGGTTGCCGTCCTCATCCAGGATCGCCGCATCCACTCCGAAAAAGGGGCGTGTGCAGGAGCCTGGCTTGGTCGCGGTCACTCCAGGCAGGGGCGTGAGCATGATTCCACCCGTCTCCGTCTGCCACCAGGTGTCCACGATCGGGCAGCGCTCGCCCCCGATGGTGCGTCGGTACCACATCAAGGCCTCGGGGTTGATGGGCTCCCCCACGCTGCCCAGGAGGCGTAGGCTGCTGAGATCGTGCCCCTCGACGTGCTCGTCGCCCCACTTCATGAAGGCCCGAATGGCCGTGGGCGCGGTGTAGAACACGCTCACCTTGTATTTGGCGCAGATTTCCCAGAAGCGACCCTCGTGGGGAGCGTTGGGGGCCCCCTCATACATGACCTGGGTGGCCCCGTTGGCCATGGGTCCGTAGACGATGTAGCTGTGCCCGGTGATCCAACCCACGTCCGCTGTGCACCAGAACACGTCGTCGTCCTTCAGGTCGAACACGTGGCGCGTGCTCAGGTAGGCGCCCACCATGTAGCCGCCCGTGCTGTGCATGATGCCCTTGGGCTTGCCCGTGGAACCGGAGGTGTAGAGCAGGAACAGGATGTCCTCGGAGTCCATCGGCTCGGGTGCGCATTCTTCCGAGGCGCCTTCCATGGCCTCGTGGAACCACACATCTCGCCCCTCCTTCCAGGCAACCTCATTCTCGGTGCGACGTACGGTCAACACCGTGTGCACCTCCGGCCGGCCCTCCAGGGCCAGGTCCACCTCGCGCTTGAGCGGTAGGACCTTCCCACGCCGCCAGGCTCCGTCGGCAGTGATCACTGCCTGACACTGCCCGTCGTCGATGCGGTCGGCAAGGGACTGGGCGCTGAACCCTCCAAAGACCACGGAGTGGATGGCTCCCAACCGCGCGCAAGCCAGGACAGCCATGGCCAGCTCGGGAATCATGGGCATGTAGATGGCCACCCGGTCGCCCTTGGACACCCCCCGGTCACGCAAGACGTTGGCCAGCCGACAGACCTCCAGGTGCAGCTCGGCGTAGGTCAGCCTACGGGAGTCCCCGGGCTCCCCCTCCCAGAACAGGGCCACCTTGTCTCCGTTGTGCTCAAGGTGCTGGTCGAGGCACACGGCGCTGGCGTTCAATTGCCCGCCACCGAACCAGCGCGCGCGCCCAGGCTCGGCAGGCTCCAGGACGGTCTGATAAGGCTCGATCCAGGGAAGATTCTTGGCCACCCGGTCCCAGAACACCTCCGGCTCCTCGATGGACTCGGCGTACATACGCCGGTACTGCTCCTCGCTGCTGATGTGTGCCTGTTCCCGGAATTCGGAAGAAGGGGGAAACGAGCGCGACTCGTGGAGGACGTTTTCGATCTGGCTCATGGAAATGGGTGCCGAAGATGGGAGGGACGAGTGTAGCAGGACAGAAAGTTACGGGATTGGGGCAACCCTCGGGAAGGCCTTCCGATGGAAGGGGGGACGGTAGAACGACCATGAATCACTTCCACAACGACCCCCTCAACCACGACCCCGAGCACCCCGGTCCCGGACCGGGCGAGTGGTCTTTGGACGCCTCTTCCTTGAACGCCAATGCAGCCCATCGACAGGCTCCCACTCCCCTGGGGGACCTGGCTCAGGTGATGATCGTGGGTCGGGACGGGCCCTGGGCGCTGGTCTTTGTGCCTCTGAACCGGGATCTGGTCTGGGTCGATCTGGAGCGCACTCCCTTCCGCCTCCAGGATTACGACCCCTTGGCGAGCGAGCCCAGCGAGGACCCGCCCACCCACTCCGGGGACGAGTGGGATCCCGAAGGCAACTGGCCCCTCTACTAGGCTCCTCTCTGGGCCCCTCTCTTGGGCCCCTCTCCTGGGCCCCCCCTGCTGGACCTGGCGCGCGCCCAGCCTGGTACGTGATGTAGTCGAACTTGGCCCAAGGCGTGCTCCCGCAGCCTGGAAACTCCAGGTAGGCACCGCTGAGAGGGCCTGATGGCCAGGGAGGATTGTTTTTGCCCCTTTCCCCCCCCATGGGATTGGCGATCCTCGGAGTGGGGGGCATGGAATCGACTCCCCGTCTTGCCCTCCAACGATCCGGTGCCACCCCCCGGCCCGGTGCGGCGCTTGTCGTCGCACGTTGGAACGCATGGGCCCGCCTGTGGTTTCCTGAAACCGGCGAAGCGGTCTGGGTGAATCTGGACGAGCTCGATTTCACGCCCCTTACTGCGTTGGGTCAGGACTGCGCTCCGCGCGCCTGACCTACCCCCCCCTTACGCAGGACGGGCGACCAGGTCCCCGAGTTCCAGCCCCCCTGGAACTCGGGGGCCACCTTCTTCTTGTCGTCGGCCCGCGGCCGGACGGAGGGCTCTACACGGTGCGACGGCGGAAGAGCGTGAAGTAGCGGGCCACCCGGCTGGCCAGGCGCGCCGGCTGGAGGACCTCGCGCATGAGGCGCTTGGGCCGGGTGTAGAAGCGTCGGTAGCCCTGGCGGATCTTGGCCTGGATCTCGTCCGGTCCCATGGCGGCCCCGCACTCTAGGGGTTGAAAGCCCGTCATGTTGGCGTAGTCGATCTCCTCCTCCCCCTTGACCTGCTTGTACAGGGGGGTCCCCGGGTAGGCCGTCACGGCGCAGAACTGCACCTGATCCGGATCGAGGTCGTCCACCAGGGCGATGGTCTGGTCGGCCATCGCGGGAGTCTCCTCGGGGAAGCCGATCATGCAGAAGGCACGCGACTCGATGCCGTTGTCCCGGCAGGCCTTGAACACATCGCGCGCGGCCGCAAGGTCGTTCAGCTTGTTGCCACAGTGCTCCTTCTGGATGCCCTGGTCCCCCGACTCCACGCCCAGGGAGATGTGCTTGCACCCCGCCGCCCCCATGACCTCAAGCAGCGGGCGGTCGAGGGTCTTGACCGCCGTCTCGCACTGCCAGATCAGCTCCGTCATACCGCGCTCCAGGATGCCTTCGCAGATCGCGCGCACCCGATCCTTGCGGGTCGTGAAGATGGGATCGCGAAAGACCACGTGGCGCAGGCCGTGGTTGAAGTAGAGGTCTGCCAGCTCCGTCAGGACGTGCTCGGGACTCCGGAAGCGAAAGCGTAGCCCCTGGGCCAAGGTGTAGCCGCAGAAGCTGCAGTCAAAGGGGCAGCCCCGTGAAGACTTGAGTGTGGTCACCGCACCGGGAATGCCCGGGAACTTGTACCGCTCGTTGTGCAGCAGATGCCGGGAGGGCAGGGGAAGGTCATCGAGGCTATCGATCTTGCCCCGATCGGGCTCGTGGACGACTTTTCCATCGGGTCCCATCCAGCTGGTGCCCTCGATGCCCTCCAGGGGTTGAGAGCTGGCCACCCTTTGAGCCACGTCGCGCAAGGTGTATTCCGGCTCGCCACGCACCACCAGGTCGACCGCGTTGGCCTCGAAGATCTCCCCGGGCGTGTACGTGACCTGGCTGCCGAGGATGGCCACCGGTGCAGAAGACTGCTCGCGAACCTCGCGCGCCAGGGCGAGGTCGCGATCCAAGGAGGTGCTTGAGGAGTCCAGGCACACCAGGGCAGGCCCGCACTTCAGGATCTCATCCCGGGTGCCCGCAAGATCGAGCTGCTCGGCATCAGCATCCACCAGCCGCACCTCGTGCCCCTGCTCCTCCAGGACCGAAGCCACGTGGGCCAGCTCAATGGGCGGATAGAGAAGCTCCGGGTGAACGGCCATGCCAAAGCCCCCCATCAGTCCGCGGCTGACGCGGAACTCGGGCGGGCTGGGGGGATTAACTAGGACGACCTGCATGGCTGTAGCCTCCCGAAGTCTACCGTGACCGTCAGGAGAACGATGAGGGGAAGATCGACCGGCGTACGGCCCGGCTGGAGACGGTCCTCCAAAATGAGAATCGACACCTGAGCCCAGAGGCTAAGAACGGCGCAATTCCGCTCCGGACTCGCCCAGTCCGCGCTCAAGCCGGTCCAGGAATTTGGCGCAATCCTTGTCACTCAAGGTGCGCTTGTCGGACTGTAGCTGCAGGTGATAAGCCAGAGACTTGCGCCCCTCTCCCAGGCTCTCGCCCCGGTAGAGATCGAAGAGCACCAGGTCGCGTACCAGTCCCTTGCCAGCCTTTTCGATCAGAGCCTGCACATCGCCCGCGCGGGTGTCCTCTGAGGTCAGCACTGCGACGTCCAGCTTCACTCCGGGGAAACGCGGGATGGACTTGTAGCCTTCGGCCTCCTGCGGCGCACCCAGGACCTGGTCCAGGGAGACCTCGGCCACGGCCACATCGCAGGCCAACTCCCCCTCCAATCCGAGAGCCACGGCCACCTCCGGATGCAGCTCGGCAAGGCGCACCAGCGGCGGCTCCGAATCCCCCAATCGCGCGACCAGGGCGCGTGCGGGATGGGCCCATGAGAGGGGCTCATCATCCAGGGTCCACACCGGGGCCTCGATTTCCAGGTGCGCGAAGAGATCCTGCAGCACACCGCGAAGATGCAAGAGCCGGGAGTCATCGAAGGCGGCGTCCGGTGCGGCACAGGGCTTGGCCCAGGCGAGGGCCAACTCATGGCGTTCGATGGGCTGGCCGTCTTCGGCATCGGGGTTCGGCACGTAGGCCTTGCCCACCTCAAAGAGGCGCAGATCATCGCTCTGGCGACGCCCCTCAGCGAGGAGGCCCAACAGACTCGGCAGCACGGCGCGGCGCACGCGCGACATACCCGCGGCCACGGGATTGACCACCTCGACATGAGGCTCGGCCGTCCATCCCAGAGTCGCCAGCATGTCGTCAGACTGGAAGCTGTAGCTCAGCACTTCGTGCATCTGGCCAGGGCCAGCCAGGCGATCCTGTATGCGTCGCACGAGATTGCGACGAGCGTCCACCGGTGGTGGCACCACGTCCGCAACCAAGGCAGCCTCCGGCACGTTGCCGTAGCGATGGATGCGGCCGACCTCCTCGACCAGATCCTGGGCAATGGTCAGGTCCTTGGTGGCTCGCGCCGAAGGGATAGTCACGGTCCACGTGCCCTCGCCCCCCGTGCAACCCAGACCCAAGCGCTCAAGAATGGAGCGGATCGCATCGTCCGCCAGCTCCACACCGAGAGCCCGGCGGACATGGTCGCCCGACAACTCGATCTCCATGGCCGGGTCCGTCCAATCTCCACAGTCGCTGATGGCAGCGGGGAGACGCACGTCCGGCTGCCATTCCGTCAGCAGATGCACGAAGTGCGCCAACGCCTTGGGTGGCAGGGTCGGATCCAGGTGCTTTTCGAAGCGCGCTGAAGAGTCCGTGCGCAGACCCAATCGTGAGGAAGTTCGGCGTACTGTAGCGGGGTGGAAGGTGGCAACCTCAAGAAGTCGACTGGTGCCGGTCTCTCCCACCCTCGAATCCTGTCCGCCCATGATCCCCGCCAAAGCCACGGGTTGCTCGGCGGAGCACACGAGCATGTCGCCCGTTTGCAGGGCGCGCTCTTCACCGTCCAGAGTGGTGAACTTGCACGCCTCGGGCGCCTCGCGCACGACGATCCCCCCGGGCACTTCTGCCAGATCAAACACGTGATTGGGTTGACCCAGGTCCAACATGACAAAGTTGGAGAGGTCGACGAGCCCATCGATGGGTCGCTGGCCAGCGGCGAGGAGCAGGTGGCGCATCCAGCTGGGCGACGGACCTGCTGCCACATCATCCAAGACGAGCCCCATGTAGCGCGAGCAGGCCGGGGTCTCGATGCGCACGTCGAAGGCAGACTCAGAGCCCACCTCGGGTAGAGACAGATCAAGCGGCTTGAGGGGTCGATCGTAGATGGCACCCAGTTCGGCGGCCAATCCACGCACGCCCCACAGATCCGGGCGGTGGGTCAGGGACTTGTTGTCGATCTCGATGACCCAGTCCTCTATATCGAGCGCCTCGGCCACGGAGGTGCCCACCTGTGCATCGGGGGGCAGGACCCAGATACCGTCGTGCTCGTCCCCGAGCTCCAACTCGCGCACGGAGCAGATCATCCCGCGCGACTCCACGCCGCGAATCTTGGACTTCTTGATCTTGAAGTCACCGGGCAGGCGCGTGCCCACGACGGCCACAGCGACCTTCTGCCCCGCGTCCACGTTGGGCGCACCGCACACGATCTGCAGAGGCTCTTCCTCCCCCACCGCCACCCTACACAGGCTGAGCTTGTCCGCATCCGGGTGCGGCTCGCGCGTAAGGACCTCGCCCACGCGCACCGAAGCCATGTGGGGCGCGAAGGGTTCCAGGCCCTCGACCTCGCAGGTGGAGAGGGTCAGATCCTCACAGATTTGCTCAGGAGTCAGCCCCTCCAGGTCCACGTGTCGGCCCAACCATTTGATAGAGACCAACATCAGAACTGCTCCAGGAAGCGTAGATCCCCACCCAGCAGGTGGCGCACGTCATCGATGCCATAGCGCAGCATCACGAGACGCGAGAGGCCCAGGCCGAATGCGAACCCACTCCATTCATCAGGGTCGATCCCCCCCATGCGCAGCACGTTCGGATGAACCAATCCACAGGGCAGGAGCTCGATCCATGTGGTGCGCTTGCACACGCTGCAGCCCTTCTCGCAGAAAGGACAGCGGGCATCCAGCTCGAAACCAGGCTCAACGAACGGGAAGTAGCCGGGGCGCAGGCGCACGTCGAGATCGCGCCCGAAGATCCCACGCAGGAGGGTCTTCATGGCACCGATCAGGTGCCCAACGGAGATATCCTTACCCACAACCAGACCTTCCATCTGATGGAAGGTGTGCTCATGGCTGGCGTCGGTGGTCTCCTGACGGAACACCTTGCCGGGCGCCACGGCACGGAACGGCGGCTCAAGCTGTTCCATAGCACGCACCTGCACCGGACTGGTGTGGGTGCGCATGACCAGGTGACCCTCGGGATCGCAGAAGAACGTGTCCTGGGAGTCCCGAGCCGGGTGGTCGGAGGGAATGTTCAAGGCCTCGAAGTTGTAGTGGTCGAGCTCCACCTCGGGACCATCCAACACGCTGTACCCCATGGACGTGAAGAGGTCCTCAAGCTCACGGGTGACCTGGGTGATGGGGTGCAGAGAGCCACGACGCTGAACTGCACCAGGCAGCGTCGGATCGAAGCCCTCGCCACTCAGCTGAGCGGAGAGCGCCTCCTGCGCCAGCGCGGCCTTGCGCTCCTCGATGGCTTCCAGGACCGCGGTCTTGACCTCGTTGGCCCCCTGGCCAGCGGCGCGCCGCTCGGAGGGCTCCAGCGTGGGGATCGCAGCCAGGAGCCCAGCCACAACACCCTCCTTGCCCAGGTACTCGCGATCCACGGCACGCAGGGACTCGGCCTGGGTGGCCGCAGCCACCTTGGCCCGCGCTTCGCTCAGGATCTGCTCCAGGTCGGTCATGGTATGGGGTGCAGGTTGCGGACGGGACGCGTCAGAAACAAGGACGGAAAAGAAGAGACCGCCGGGGATCGTGGGATCCACCAGCGGTCTGAACATCCCGTCCCAGGACGGGCCACGGCCGGGACTGCTGGCGGGGAGGCCCTAGGCCAGGGCCCCGCGCGCCTCCTCGATCAGGCCGTCGAAGGCCTTGGGATCATGGATGGCGAGCTCCGAGAGCTGCTTGCGGTTCAGGTCGATACCGGCCTTGGAGAGGCCGGCAATGAAACGCGAGTAGTTCATGCCGCGCATACGCGCTGCCGCGTTGATGCGAATGATCCACAGGCGCCGGAACTGACGCTTGCGCTGTCGACGGTCGCGGTAGCTGTAGGCCCAGGCGCGCAGCAGGCTCTCACGAACCGTGCGCCAGAGCTTCGAACGGCCGCCGCGATAGCCACGGGCCTGCTTAAAGTAGCGGGTTTTCTTCTGGGCACGGGGTGCCCCATAGGTCACGCGTACCATGGATCAGCCACCTCCCATCATGCGCTTGAGCAGCTTGGCCCAGGCACCGCCTGTAATAATCGGACGCCGCTTGCCACGCTTGTGAGCAGCGTCACGAATAGCGTGCATGTGGCCACGGTGAGGGCGGTTGGACTTGAGCTTCCCGGACTTCGTCATCCGGAATCGCTTCTTGACCGCGCCTTTGGACTTCATCTTCGGCATGGGACTTCCTCGGACAGGGGCCACAGGGCCCGTCAAACGAATCCCCGGTCGCTGGCATGCCTACCGCTCGCGGGGGTCTGGAAGCACGATGCCCCCAGAACTTGGACGGGCTGAGGATAGTGCCCTGGCCCCTGCGGGCAAGCCCAGCGGGCTGAAATACGCCACCCTTGCTCGGATCCCTCCCCTGAGAGCCCCGATTGTGGCGTACGCTGAGAGTATCGGATTCCCCTACCCAGCCCCACCATGCGCCTCCTCTCCCACCTCCTCCCCGGTCTGCTGCTAGTCGGCGGCCTCACCGCGGCGTCCGCACCAGCGACCCAGGACCTCTTCGACGACACGATCCTGCGCGAGGTTCGCCTCGACTTCATGGATTCGGACTGGTGGCAGAAACTCAAGCAGGGCTGGCCCAACGGTCCGGACATTCTCGCGGACCTGACCATCGACGGCATCGTCTACCAGGGCGTGGGCGTACGCATCAAAGGCAACAGCTCCTACTTCTTCCTCCCCCCAGGCTCCCAGAAGGTCTCACTCAACGTCACGGTGAACTTCACCGATCCGCTCCTGAGGGTCTATGGAATGAAGACCCTGAACCTGAACAACGGCATCGAGGACCCCACCTTCTGCCGCGAGGTCACCTACCAGAATTTCATCTACGGCTACAGCCCCAATGGTCGCGGCAACCACGTCAAGCTGGTGCTCAACGGTAACGGCTGGGGCATCTATGAGAACATCCAGCAGTACAACAAGGACATGCTGGAGGAGTTCTACGTGAACGAGGACGGCGCCCGCTTCAAATGTCCCAACAACCCCAACGGGCCGGGGCTGCGCTACAAGGGAGCCAACAAGTCGGCCTATTCCGGCGCCTACGAAATCCACGACGATGGCGATCTGGCCGACCCCTGGCAGGTTCTGATCGACACATGCGACCGCATCACGAACGAACCACTGACCAACTACGACACGATCGACGACCAGTTCTCCATCGACCACGCCATGTGGACGGTGGCCCTGGAGAACCTCTTCATGGATGAGGACTCCTACATCTCCAAGGGCGCCGACTTTCACGTTTACTGGGATCTGCACGAGGGTCGCATGCACCTGCACCAGCACGATGGCAACGAGTCCTTCGGGGTGAGCTTCTTCGGCTGGCCGGGCGGCACCCTCTGGCAACTATCCCCCCTCCACAACAGTGGCGACGTGAACAAGCCGGTCCTCAGCCGCCTGTGGGGTATCCCCGAGGTCAAGCAGCGCTACCTGGCGCACCTGCGCACGATGCTCAACGGGGGCTTCGATTGGACGGGCGAAATGGAGGATCAGATCCTGGCCTACAAGGCCATGATCCAAGCCGAGGTCCTGGCGGACGACAAGAAGATCTACTCCGACCAGGACTTCCTGGACAACTTCACCCAGAACGTGGTCATCTCCGATGGTGCCGGAGGCACCATGACCGCGCCGGGTCTGCAGCTGTTCGTGGAGGGCCGGCGGTCATTCCTGTTGGCCCACCAGGCGGTCAAGAAGAAGGCTCCCGTCATCCCGGCCGTCTGGCACACCCCCGTGAACCCTTTGCCCGGCCAATCGACGCGCGTCATGGCCCGCGTCGCTGGTCCCGACAAGCCGGTGGGGCTGGTCAAGCTCTGGTACCAGCCGGCTCCGGGGCGCTACTCCCAGATACCCATGCTCGATGACGGGCAGAGTGGAGACGGCCTCGCAGGGGATGGCCTGTACGCGGTCGACGTACCCTTCTCCGGGGGCATCGGACAGCGTGTGTCCTACTACGTCAGCGCTGCATCGGCGACGGCCAACGCGCCCATGATTTTCTCTCCCCTGCGCACCGAGTTCGCCCCCCTGACGCTGGCCTTCCAGTATGGCCAGAGCGGTGTGAAGATCACCGAGTACATGTACTCCGGCACAGACGGAGAGTTCCTGGAGTTGACCAACGTAACCTCCGCTGCCATCGACCTGACGGGCTGGAGCCTGGACGACGAGAGCGCGACCCCGGGCACGTTCGACTTGAGCCCGGTCGGCCCCCTGGCCGCAGGCGAGTCCATCGTGATTTCCGGGGTGGACCCCTCAGGATTCGCCAGCGCCTGGAATCTCGCGGGCACGCGTGTGTTCGGCCCGAACACCCTGGCCCCCCTGGGTCGCGATGACACCATCAATCTCTACGATGCTGGCGGCCAACTGGTGGAGCGCCTTATCTACGGTGACCAGGCCTTGCCTGGTAGCCCACGGGCCAAGGACCAGAGTGCACAGGTGTGCCTTGAGGGCCTGGGAGCCGACAACGCCTATCGCTGGCAGTTGGCTCTCGACGGCGATGCTTTCGGGGCTTGGACTTCTGCGGGAGGCGACGTGGGCAGCCCGGGAACCTGGATCGCCGTGGACTGCCCGGGCCTTGGAGACGCCTACTGCACGGCCACGGTCAACTCCACGGGAGCACCTGCCGTGCTCGCGGCTGACGGCGACCCACGTGTGGCCCAGAACGATCTGGATCTGCTGTGCAGCTCCTTGCCACCCGGCAAGTTCGGCTACTTCATCATGTCCCAGACCCAGGACTTCCGACCCCTGGTGGGCGGCGGGCAGGGCAACCTCTGCCTGGGCGGTGCCATCGTGCGCTTTGCCCAGGACGTCCAGCAGGCCGCATCCGATGGGACGGCGAGCTTCTCACCGGACCTCTCGAACATACCCGGTGGAGTACTGATCGCCCCAGGTGAGCGCTGGAGCTTCCAGTTCTGGTACAGGGACTCCAACCCCGGAGCGACCTCGAACTTCTCCAACGGGGTGGAGATCGGATTCCAGTAGAGAGCGCCGGGACGCGGGTCTCTACTCGTCGGTCGGTTCGGTCTCCGGAGTCGGTTCCGTGACGGCCTCGCTGGCGGGCTCGACTGCGGGCTCAACTGCGGGCTCAACTGCGGGCTCGACTGCGGGCTCAACCGGGGCAGCTTCCGCATTCGCCGCTTGAGCCTGCTCCATGGCCTTCCTCTCGCCAGGGTTCCGAGCTGCCTCCTCCGCCGCGCGCTTGTCGCGCTCTTCCAACTCCTTGGCCTTCTTGCGCCTCTGGTCCGCGGTCAGAGCCGAGAGCATCATGGTCATGCGTCGACCCGCCATGCGCGCCGGCACCTCAATCTTCGAGAGGTCCTCGAGGTTTGAAGACACGCGCCTCATGACGTCATAGCCGTGCTCGGGGTGAGCCATCTGCCTGCCCCGGAAAATGCAGACCACCTGAACCTTGTGGCCCTCCTCCAGGAACTTGCGGCCATCGGTAAGGCGATAGGAGAGGTCGTGATCGGAAATGGCGGGCCGCACCCGCATCTCCTTCAACCCGGTGGTTCCCTTCTTACCACCTCCGCCTTTGCGATCCTTCTTGCGCTGCTGATACTTGAACTTGCCGAAGTCCATGATCTTGCAGACGGGCGGTCGTGCGTTGGGAGAGACTTCGACAAGGTCGAGGCCCGCATCCTGGGCGAGGCGCTTCGCCTCATTGGTGGCCACAACTCCGTGCTGTTCACCCTTCTCGTCAATCAGACGTACTTCGGGGACGCGGATGCGATGATTCAAACGGTAGTCCTGAGTGGCCACTCTGCTCCTTGTGTCATGGGTTCTGGAATAGTGTTGGGTTAGGGGCCGGGTTGGGCCCAGGGAGAAAGAGGGAGAGCCTCGGCGGCACCCCCACGCTTCCGTGGGTCGGGCCAAGAAGAATAGGGCAGGTGACCCGATCGCGCCATAGATAGAACGTCAACGCGAATCATCACGACCCTGCCTGAGCAGGGTCCTTTGCGGCTTCCTGTTCGGGGTCCCCTGCCGTTGCCGTTGCAGTGTTACGTACGTGGACGTCTGCCAACTGCTCGGCGCTGACTCCTGCGGGCGCATCACACATCACGTCCGTGGCGGTCAGGGTCTTGGGGAAGGCCACGACGTCCCGGATGGAGTCCAGCCCAAGGGTCAGGGCCACGATGCGATCGAGCCCCACCGCGAAACCCCCATGGGGCGGCGGCCCGTACTCCAGCGCTTCCAGCAGGAAGCCGAATTTCTCTTGTTGTTGCTCGGCATCAATGCCCAACAACTCGAATACGCGCTGCTGCACTTCCTGCCGGTGGATTCGAATGGAACCCGAGCCCAGCTCCCAACCGTTCAGGACCAGGTCGTAGGCGCGCGAGTTCATGCTACCGGGATCGGCCTTCATCTCCCAGTCGTCGGGCGCGGTGAACGGGTGGTGCGAGGACGTCCAACCGCCGGTCTCTTCGTCACGCTCAAACATGGGGAACGAAGTCACCCAGAGGAATCGGTAGGGTCCCTGGGGGATGAGGTCCAATTGGCGGGCCACAGTGAGACGCAGGTCCCCCAGGACGCGCCAGACAACGTCTTCGCTGTCCGCGCAGAAGAGTAGAAGGTCCCCTTCTTCTGCTTCCATGAGGTTCAGGAGGGAAGCTCCCACCTCGCCTTCGACGAAACGGGCCAGGGGGCCGGCTCCGCCACCTTCCAGGCCGGGCTTCCACCAGGCCAGTCCTTTCGCCCCGAGTTCCTTGGCCTGTTTCTCCAGGGGCTTCATCTGTCCGCGTGAGACACCCTCGCCACCGCCGGGCACACGGATCGCCATCACGCGACCGCCGTTGTCCAGGGCCGATTGAAATACGCCGAACTCGCAGCTCGGCACCCACTCGGCCAGGTCCACGAGCTCCATCCCAAAGCGCAGGTCGGGCTTGTCGCTCCCGAAGCGATTCATGGCCTGCGCCCAGGTCAGGCGCGGGAAGGGCAGCTCGAGCTCCATGTCCATGGCCTCGCGGAACGTGTCGCCCAGCACGCCCTCCCAGGTCTCGAACACGTCCTCTTCCTCCACGAAGGACATCTCCATGTCCAGCTGGGTGAACTCGGGCTGACGGTCGGCGCGCAGATCCTCATCCCGAAAACAGCGCGCCACCTGGAAGTAGCGGTCCATACCGGAGATCATCAAGAGCTGCTTGAAGATCTGTGGGGACTGGGGCAGGGCATACCATTGGGCCGGATGCACGCGCGAAGGGACGAGGTAGTCGCGCGCGCCCTCCGGAGTGGCCTTGGTCAGGATCGGTGTCTCCACCTCGCAGAAGTCCCGCGCCAGGAACGCATTGCGCATGGCGCCGATGAATCGCGAGCGATGCATGAGCTTGCGCTGCATGTCCGGTCGGCGCAGATCCAGGTAGCGGTAACGCAGACGCAGCTCCACGGCGGTGTCCAGATCCTCGATGATCTCGAAGGGCGGTATCTTCGATGACGCGAGGCGCTCGATGGCCTCGGCAATGATCTCGATTTCACCGGTGGGGTGCTCGGGGTTCGTGTCCTTGGGTCCGCGCAATCCGACCTTGCCATGGATGCACAGGCAATCCTCGGGCGACACGTGCAGGTCCCCCACGACCTCTTCGGGCAGGACCACCTGCAGGCGCGAGTAACGATCACGCAGCTCGATGAAATAGATCCCCCCCAGGTTACGCCTGGCGTGGACCCAGCCATTAAGGGTCACTTCGGTCCCCTCGTCTGCCGACGAGAGGGCACCGCAATGGTGGGTTCGCTGCCAGTCACTCATGAGAGGCGCAGCATAGCCTTGTTGCCCCGTCTGGGCGAGAACAGGGCATTCAACCCCGTCGCGAGCGGTCAGCGACCAACTTGCGCATGAGGGCCCTGCGCAGGGCCGCTTCGGCCCGCAGGAAATCGAAGGGCTCGCCGTCAGCTTGGTTCTTGCCTGCACCCAAGCGTTCCCGTGCCCGCTTGGCGGCGCTTGCGGCGCGCTCCACGTCAATGTCGCTGGCCGGCTCGGAGGCCTCGGTCACAACGCGCACCGTGTTGTCACGCACCTCGGCGAAGCCGCCGGAGATGAACATCTCTTGACGCTCGCCACCCGCTTCGAAGGCCAGCTGGCCCGCATCCAGCGCGGCCACCATGGGTGCATGCCGCGGCAGCACTCCCATGCCGCCGTCCAAGGCGGGGAAGGTCACTGCGGATGCCGTGGTGTCGATCACGATCTTCTCGGGGGTGATCACCCGCAAGGTCAGCGCGTCCGCCATCAGCTCTCCATACCTTTGGCTTTCTCAATGGCCGCCTCAATGCTAGCCACCATGTAGAAAGCGTCCTCGGGAAGGTCGTCGTGATCACCGGCCAGGATCTCCTGGAAGGAGCGCACGGTGTCCTCGCGGGGAACGAACACGCCGGGCATGCCGGTGAACTGCTCCGCAACGAAGAAGGGCTGGGCCAGGAACTTCTGGATGCGCCGTGCGCGGTGCACGACCAAGCGGTCTTCCTCGGAGAGCTCCTCGACGCCGAGGATCGCGATGATGTCCTTGAGGTCCGCGTAGCGCTGCAGGGTCTGCTGCACCTGACGGGCCACGGCGTAGTGATCCTCACCCACAACCTGCGGGTCGAGCATGCGCGAGGTGGACTTGAGCGGGTCTACGGCGGGGTAGATACCCAGCTCGGAGATGGACCGGTCCAGGATGATGGTGGAGTCCAGGTGCGCGAAGGTGGCCACCGGAGCGGGGTCGGTGATGTCGTCGGCAGGCACGTACACGGCCTGCATGGAGGTCACCGAACCATCCTTGGTGGAGGTAATGCGCTCTTGCAGGGCGCCCATCTCGCTGGCCATGGTGGGCTGGTAACCCACGGCAGAGGGCATACGACCCAGGAGGGCGGAGACCTCGGAGCCGGCCTGCACGAAACGGAAGATGTTGTCCACGAAGAGCAGCACGTCCTGCCCGAGCTCTTCGCGGAAGTACTCGGCCATGGTCAGCCCGGTCAGGGCCACTCGCAGGCGAGATCCGGGGGGCTCGTTCATCTGCCCGAAGACCAGCACGGCGTTGTCGATCACCGCCGCGGTGTCGCCCTCGGGGGTCTTGTACTCGGCCTCGCTCATCTCAATCCAAAGGTCGTTGCCCTCACGGGTACGCTCACCGACACCGGCGAATACGCTGAAACCACCTTTCTCGACCGCGGTGATTCGGATCAGCTCCTGGATCAGCACGGTCTTGCCCACTCCGGCTCCGCCGAAGAGGCCGATCTTGCCACCCTTTGCGAAGGGGCAGAGCAGGTCGACGACCTTGATGCCGGTCTCGAAGACCTCAGACACAGCTTCCTGCTCGTGGAAAGCAGGTGCCGAGCGGTGGATGGGCCAGTGCACCCCGTCCTCCATCTCGCCCTTGCTCAGGGTGTCGAGGGGCTTGCCCAGGAGGTTGAAGATACGACCCTTGGTACGCGGTCCCACAGGAACCGAGATGGGACTACCCGTATCTGTGGCTTCCATCCCGCGGCGACAGCCGTCGGTGGAGGCCATGGAGATACAGCGCGCCACATCGTTGCCCAGGTGCTGGGCCACTTCGAGGGTTACGTCGATGTCGCGCTCGGCATCGGCGATCTCCACGGCATTGAAGATGGCGGGCAGCTCGCCGGGAGCGAAGCGGACGTCGACCACGGGGCCGAAGATCTGGGCGACAGAACCTACGTTGGTGCTGGTCATGACTCTTGGTGCGAAGTGCTGGTTACGGAGGGAGGCTGGGCTACTTGACGGCTTCGGCGCCGCCGACGATGTCGAGCAGCTCCTTGGTGATCTTTTCTTGGCGGCGGCGGTTGTAGATACCGCGCAGCTCGGACTGCATGTCTTCGGCGGCGTCGGTCGCGTTCTTCATGGCGAAGCGGCGACTGGCGTACTCCGAAGTCAGGGCCTCAAGCAGCGCGTTGAAGATGCGCGTCTCGAGGTACTTGGGGATAAGGTGATCGAAAATGGCGGCGGCATCCGGCTCGAGCAGCGTCTCACCACTTGGGATCGCATCATCAGTCTCGAGGTCGCCCCCTGAGATGGGCAGGAAGGGCACGTTGCAGGGACGGTACTTCACCATGCTCTCGAAGGCGGTGTAGAACAGCCTCACATCGTGGTACTTGCCGCTCTCGAACTCGTTCACCAGCATGCGCGCGGTGATGGCAGCGTTGGCGTAGTCGACCTGCTCCAGGGGCGGATCCTCAATGAAGCGCTCGATCTGGAAATCACGGCGGTCCATGTAGGCGAACCCCTTACGACCATAGACCAGGTAGTCCACCTCGCGCTCATGCTGCTCGCGCCAGGTCTCAACCGTACGCAACAGACTTGAGTTGTAGGCTCCGCAGAGGCCCCGATCAGATGTCACCACCAAGGCGAGGGTACGCTCGCCCGCGCCGGGGTTGAAAAGCGGGCGCTTGGCCACGGCATCGCCCAGGACGGCGGACAGGCGCGCGACCAGACCACTGATCTCCTCCGCGTAGGGACGCGAGCACAAGGCCCGGTCCTGGAAGCGGCGCAGCTTCGTCGTCGCCACCATTTCCATGGCGCGCGTGATCTGCTTGATGTTGCCAACGGAGGTGATCCGCTGCTGGAGTTCCTTGATGCCTGCCATGGGTTTAGGCCTGGATCTGCGCCTTGACCGCGGTGATGGCCCCGTCGAGGACCGCCTTGGTCTCGTCGGGGATACCCTTCTTGGCCGTGGTGATCTGCTCGGCCACCTCGGGGTGGGAGTCGTTCACGTACTCGATCAGGGCGCGCTCGAACTCGCTCACCTGATTGACGGCCAGATCATCGAGAGCTCCTGTTGAGCCGGCGTACAGGATCACGACCTGGTCCGTCACCTTGACCGGCACGTACTGGCCCTGCTTGAGAATCTCCACGAGGCGCTCCCCGCGAGTCAGTTTTGCTTGGGTGGCCGCGTCCAGGTCGGAACCGAACTGGGCAAAGGCCTGCAGTTCGCGGAACTGAGCCAGGTCCAGACGCAGCGAGCCAGCCGTCTTCTTCATCGCCGGAATCTGTGCAGCGCCACCCACCCGCGACACCGAAATACCCGCGTTCACCGCGGGCCGGATACCGGAGTTGAACAGACTGGATTCCAGGAAAATCTGGCCATCCGTGATCGAGATCACGTTGGTGGGAATATAGGCGGAAACGTCGCCTTCTTGAGTCTCCACTACGGGCAGAGCGGTCAGAGTTCCCCCACCGGCCTTGAAGCGCGGGTTGACCTCGGGAGCGTTGTCCGCGAGCTTGGCCGCGCGTTCGAGAAGACGACTGTGCAGATTGAAGACGTCACCGGGGAAGGCCTCGCGTCCCGGGGGACGGCGCAGCAGCAACATCACCTGACGGTAAGCCAGAGCCTGCTTGTAGAGGTCGTCGTAGAAGATAGCCACGTGGCGGCCCTCGTCCCGGAAACGCTCGCCCATGGCGCAACCGCCGTAGCACGACAGGTACTGCATGGAGGCTTCGTCAATGGCCGATGCCAAGACGACGATGGTGTAGGCCATGGCTCCGGCCTGCTCCAGGCGGCGCACAATGTCGACCACAGTGGACTGCTTTTGGCCCACGGCTACGTAGATGCAGATGACCTGCTCGGGATTGGTCGGGTCGCCACCACCAGTGTTGGCCTGGGACAGGATGGTGTCCACGATCAGGGCGGTCTTGCCCGTCTGGCGGTCACCGATGATCAGCTCACGCTGGCCGCGACCAATGGGGATCATGGCATCCACGGCCTTGATCCCGGTCTGCAGGGGCTGGTCCACGGGCTGGCGCTCCACCACGGAGGGGGCGTCCTGCTCAATGGGGCGCAGGTCGTCGTCGGTCGTGCCAAGCGGGCCCTTGCCGTCGACGGGATCGCCGAGGGCATTCACCACGCGACCGAGCAGCTGCGGGCCGGTCGGAACGGAGATGATGCGGCCCGTGGCCTTCACAGTATCCCCTTCACGAACCTTGGCCGCGTCGCCGAGCAGCACGCACCCTACGTTGTCCTCTTCGAGGTTCAGAGCAATGCCGCGCACGCCGCCGCCGAACTCGAGCAGCTCGTTCATCATGCAGTCGTCTAGGCCGTAGACGCGGGCCACGCCGTCACCCACGGAGAGCACGGTGCCCACGCTCTGCATACGGGTGTCGCCTTGGTAGTTCTCGATCTCTTTCTCGAGGATCGAAGTGACTTCAGCGGGTCGAAGGTCCATGGGAGTGTTTCCTGTCTAGAAGGCCCTGGAGTGAGCCGTCGTCTGTTGTGTGAAGAGAGATGGTTTGTTTGAGATGTCTCGTGGGGTGATCCCCTAGGAGTCCACGGCCGGCAGCCGCGCCTCCATCATGCGTCGTCGCAAGCCGTCCATACGGCCCTGCAGCGATTGATCGATCATACTTGTGCCGACGAAGACGCGTACGCCACCGACCAGGTCGGGGTCCACACGTCCGGTGAGGGTCACGTCCTTGCCGAGCCGCTTGGAGAGGTCGCGGCTCAGGGCCTCAAGCTCGGCTGAGTCGAGCAGGCGGGCGGACTCGACGATGCCCTTCGCTGCTCCGCGCTCCTCCAGGAGCCGCTGCTCAAAGGCCGCGCCAATCTGCAGCAGGACCTCCTCGCGTCGACGCTTGAAGAGCAGGCTCACGAAGCTGCGGGTGTGGGGGTTGGCGTTTTCCAGGAGGCTGTCGAACTTGGTCAAGCGCTCGGAGGTGCTACCTGTTGCGCCTTCAAGGAAGGCCACCACGGCCGGGGATTGACACGCCAGCGCGATGCGCTCGATGTCCGCACTGACCTGGTCAAGCACGCCTCGGCGACGCGCAAGACCAAACAGGGCATCGGCCCAACGGCCGGTTACCTGATCCACGGCTGCGGCAACGACACCCACTACGCGCCTGCTCCGTCCGCGGGTCCGCCCACGATTTCGGCCACAACGCGGCGGTCATCCTCGCTGCCCACCTGGCGACCGATCACCTGAGAGGCTGCCGAGAGAGAAAGCTCCACCACCTCGGCACGAATGGCCGAGAGAGCTTTGTCCTGCTCGGACTGGATGGCAGCCCGAGCGCTCTCGATCATGGCATCCGCTTCCTTCTTGGCGTTCTCGATGATGTCCCGCTCACGGGCATCCGCCCGCTCGCGCGCTCCGGCCAGGAGCTTGGAGGCCTCCGCCTGGGCTTCACCAAGGCGCACCTCCACCTCGGCCCGGGCCTTCTCGGCCTCCTCACTGGCCCGAGAGGCCAGGGTCACGGCCTCAGCGGCCTTCTCATCGCGGGCGTTCGCCATGACGGCGATTTTGGAGAAGACCATCTTCCACATGGGGAAGAGGGCCAATCCAAAGATGATCACGGTCCAGAGGAAATTCCCCGCACCGCCAACATCCAGCGGATTGAATCCGCCTCCGCCGCCACTGACTGTGAGTATCGAAGCAATCATGGTCTGCACCTTCCGGGCCTATGAAAGAGATCGCAGGGGTGTGCTCCCGCGCCGCCGAAGCCCTCCTGACGGAGCGCAGCGGCGACACAGGCACCGATCAACCAATGGCGATCAGCAGGGTGACGACCACACCGAAGAGGGCTACACCCTCGATGAACGCCGCGAGGATCAGCGAACCGCCACTGATGTCCTTGGCGGCCTCGGGCTGACGGGCGATGCCTTCAGCGGCGCTGGCACCGATGCGGCCGATGCCCATACCTGCGCCCACGGCGGCGATGCCGGCACCAAGGCCTGCACCCATTTTTGCCATACCGCTGACTGATGCCTTGGCAAGCTCAACCATTTGGGCGTGAGCCTCGGGATCCATGACTTCTTGAATGACTTCCATTTTCGGGGTTTCTCCGTTTGGCCTCGCGAGTTGCGAGGCGGGACAGTGGGGTTGTTGAAGAGTTGAATACTGAGAGTGGCGTAAACGCCTAAAACTCCGAGCGGGCAGCGCCTAGTGCTCGGGGTGGAGGGAGGAGCCGACGAAGATCGCCGACAAGATGGTGAAGACGTACGCCTGCATGAATGCGACGAAGGCCTCGATGATCATGATGAAGACGCCGAAGGCGACGGCGGGCAGCGCTGTGGCGTAGCCCATCGAGCTGAACGAATTGCCGGCGAAGTAGAAGATAAGCCCCATGAACGAGAGGACGACCATGTGGCCGCCGGTCATGTTGGCGAACAGTCGAATGGTCAGCGCGAAGGGCTTGACCAGGACGCCCACGACCTCCACCACGAACAGCAGCGGCCAGAGCGCCAGCGGGACGTGAGGCACCAGGTTCTTCCAGTAGGCCACCGGCCCCTGAACAACCATGCCGCCGACGATCATCATCACGAGCACGATCAGGGCCAGGGCCGCAGTAACCCAGATGCAAGCGGTTGGCGTCACGGATCCTGGCACGAGCCCCATCAGGTTCATGAACAGGATGAAGAAGAACAGGCACAGGAACAGGGGCATGAGCTTCTCGGCATGGGCGCGCTGCATGTTGGGGCGCACGATCTCATCGCGCACGTACATGCAAGCCCCGGCCAGGAAGCGCGTCACCGCATCGCCCTTGCCGTCCTTCATGTGCCGCGGGACACCCGCAAAGCCGATCAGGATCAGCAACACGGCCGCCAGCTGGAAGATCTGCAGGTTGAAGGCCACCAGGTGGACGCCGTCCGAGGGGTCCTGGTTGTAATCGAACACCGCCAGGCTTGCGGGCAATGAGAGTTTGAACAAGGGCTCGCCATGTGCATGGTCGTCGGCCTCGTGCCCAGCCTCCTCATGGTGCGGCGCCTCCAGGGCAGCCGGCATCAGGTGCATGTAGAGGGCATTGAAAGCGCCCGAGTTCTCCGCGCTGTGATGCGGAGTGAAGCGTGTCGTCGCCACGCAGGCACAGACCACCACCGCCAACATGATGATGGGACGCAGGAGACTCATAGTGCACCCTCCCCTCGAATGAGAATGCGTGAGTTTTCCCACGTCGTACTGAAGAGGCCCACGAGTGCAGATACTGCGTAGGCCAGGGCAAAGGCCATCCAATCCGCGTAGGCCCCCGCCGCGTCCAGGTACCGCAGGCACAGGACGGATATGAGCAGGCAGACGATCTTCATGCCAAAGCCTTCAAGCAATCCCTGCATGGCCCGACCAGGTTGGGTGTGAATCACATGCTTCAGCCACAGCCCCGCAGTCAGGCTGACAAAAGTACCGAAGGCGAAGCCGGTCACGATCCCGCGCGCGACCAGGCCCTCGAACTGCATGGCGACGAGGGCTGCGGCACCGAAGCCGACGAACGAGATGATCGCAGTGCGCGACATGTGACGGGGGCAGGCTGAAAGGGCTTGGAAAACGATGGATGGATTCAGGGCTCGGACCGCCAGCGACCCACTGCTCGCAGCAACGAGAGTGTGCCACCAAAGAAACCGAGACCAACGCCCAGGATGAGCCCCCAGGGACGGCTCCCGAGTCGCCCATCGACCCAATGACCCGCGAGGGCAAAGAGGCTGATCACAGCGCCGAACTGCACGCCGATCCCCGCAAAGCGACCCAACGTGTGGAGGGGACCCTGGTGGGTCTCTTCCGAAGGCACGGGGGGCGGATCGGGGGTCATGGGTGCAGTCAGTGCGGACTGTGAACCGGGCGGTCGAAGGCCGAATCGGGCCCTGTCATACCAAGCCCGAAGAGGGCCGGAATCTGGGGACCGGAACGGAGTTTCGGACCTGAGCTTCGAATTGACAACGGCCAGCGCTCCGAGGGGGCTCCTGTGCCCCAAAACGAAGATCAAACCGCTTTTCAGGCCGAACAATGTAGGGGTGTGAGCCTCCTCGTCAATGCCCGGAGGGGAAATTGTGCCAGCACCGGGCGCACCCGCTTCCCTCCCCGAGATCGCCCGGCTAGCATGCTCGCCCGTTCGCCGACGTCAGTCCCAAACCGGGTCCCGGCGGACCGGAATCCGACCTTCGCGCAGGGCATGGCCCTGCTCCCCTACCCCTTGCCCCCATCCGCCCCGTGGAACGCACCCTCGTCCTCCTCAAGCCCGACTCCACCCAGCGTGGCCTCGTCGGCCGCATCCTGACCCGTTTCGAAGAAAAGGGCCTCAAGCTCATCGGCCTCAAAATGCGACAGTTCCCCGAGGAGCACCTGCGCGAGCACTACGCAGTGCATGCTGAGCGCCCCTTCTTCAACAACCTGGTGAGCTACATGGGCTCAGGCCCCGTGGTGGCCCTCGTCCTTGAGGGTTTGGAAGCCATCTCCGTGGTGCGCACCCTCGTCGGAGCCACGAACGGCCGTGAATCGGCCCCGGGTACCATCCGCGGCGACTTTGGCATGAGCTTCTCCAACAACCTGGTGCACGCCTCGGACAGCAGCGAATCCGCGGCGACCGAGCTGGCCCTCTGGTTCCCCGACGCCGATGAACTGGTGGAGTGGAGCCCGGCGGATCTGGAGTGGCGCTACAACGTGGGCGAGGAGCTGGCCTGAGGCAGCAGCCCGACAGCATCCCGTCCCTTCAGGCCGGCCACGTTGCCGAGCTGGTGGCGGAATTGCAGCCCCTACTCAAGGGCTGCAGCGTGCGGGAGATCCAGCCCCTACCCCCACGCGACCTGCTACTGATCGTCGAGCCGCCCCCCACACCGGACGGCCCCCCCATCCTGCGCCTGCGCTTGAGCGCGAGCCCCGAGACCGCCCGCCTGCATCTGCAGCAGGATCGGGTTCTCGTCCATGATGGCCCCGAGGGGCCCTTCTTCAAGCTCCTGAACGAGGAGCTGGCGGGCGCCACCGTGCGGCGCGTGGAGCAGGTGCGCGGCGATCGGATCGTGCGACTGGAGTTCGGCGCCACGCCCTCAGGACGCCGACGTGCCCTCATGGCGGAGTTGGTGGGACGCCACTCCAACCTGATCCTGGTGGGGCCCGAGGACGAGGTCCTCGGCTTGCTGGTGCCTGCTCCGACCCGCAAGGCCCACACGCCACGCATCGTGCTGGGCCAGGCCTGGTCCCCGCCGGGCGGCAAGGCCGGACCGGGCGCGGACTCGGCAAGCCTGGCAGAGGTCTACGCCGAGCCCGACGCGCTTCCCCCCGGCCCCGTCAAGGACCGCGCCCCTCTCTCCTGGCGTGTGGAATGCGCCGTGGGCGGGGCGGCACAGCTCAATCGACGGGACAGTCTCCGCAAGAAGCTGCAGTCCCGGGCCCAGCGCAAGCTCACACGCGCGCGCGGGCTGGTCAAGGGACTCCGCAAGCGCTCCTCTGCGGTCGAAGGAGCGGAGCGCGTGCAGCAGGATGGGGAGTTGCTCAAGTCCGTGGTGGGCACCCTGAAACGCGGACAGAGCAGCGTCGAGGTCCCCGACTGGTTCACCGAAGGCGCCCCTCCGCGCACCCTGGAGCTGGATCCTCGTCGGCAGCCCGCCGAGAACGTGCAACGCTACTTCGATCGGCACAAGAAGCTCCTGCGCGGGCGTGAGTCCCTGGAGCGAGAACTGCAGCTGGCACAGGACAAGGTGACCGGGCTTGAGGCCCTCCTGCTTGCGGCCGAGGACGATGACCAGGATCCCGCCGCCCTCGACGCACAAGCGGTTGAGGCGGGCCTGCTCGACAAGCCCCAGGAAGCCGATCCGCGCAAGCGCAAGGCCCCCGAGCCACGCAAGCCCTACCTCTCCTATCGGGTGCACGGAGACCTGGAAGCTCGCGTGGGCCGCACGGCCAAGGACAATGACGACCTCACCTTCCGCCATGCCCGGGGCAATGACCTCTGGATGCACACGGCGGACTGCCCCGGGTCCCACGTGGTGCTGAGACTGGAGCGCGGGCAGGAGGCGCCGCAAGAGGCCATTCTGGAAGCGGGCATGCTGGCCGTCCATTTCTCGCCGGCGCGCCAGACGGGCCGGGCCCAGGTGCACGTCGCGCCCGTCAAGCAGGTCCATAAGCCCCGCGGCGCCAAGCCGGGCCTGGTGACCCTCTCAGGTGGCAAGACCATGCACGTACGGGTGAAACAAACACGACTGGCCGAGCTACTACGCGGATAGAGGGTGCCGCCGCACTCCATCCTCTCTATCGACTACACTCCCCCCATGCCCCCCCTCCCCCGTATGACCATCGGTAAGACCGGCACAGCGATCCTGTGCAGCCTGACCCTGCTGGGTGCTTGCAACTCCCAGGACAAGAAGGGCATGACCAAGGAGGCCCAACTGGGGCTCCACCTGGAAGGGGGCCTCGGGTACTTCACAGCGGGCGACCTGGATCGCGCACAGGTACAGGTCCAAAAGGGCTTGGCGTTGGACCATGACAATGAGCGCCTGCTGCTGCTGCTCGGCGATATCCACCAGCAGCGCGGGACGACCGCTGACATCCGGGCCGCCGAAGCCATCTTCCGCGCCCACCCCGCCCAGCACGATTTCCGCGTCCAGCTCGGCCTGGGCATTGCGCTCGAACGACTTGGGGTTCTATTTGAGGATGCCGCGTCCGCCATCCGGTCCGGTGACCGCACAACGGACGCGCTGGACCCAGCCAAGCGCGCCGACGAACTGGAATCCCACGCCCAGGAAGCCTGGACCGAATGCAAGGCGTGCTACCTCGAGACCCTTGAGATCCACCTGGGCAACACAAAGGCCGTTGCAGGACTGGTACGGGTCTGCGCGCTCCTGGGTGATGAGGCTGCAAGCATCCGCTGGGGACGTGAGTACATCGAAATCCTGAAGAGCGCCAGCCGCGTCCGTCAGCTCGAGCTGGAGGATGCCACCCTGGCCGCCAACCGTGAGAGCGAACTGAAAGGCGCCATCGCCCTGAACGATGAAGCCACTATCAAGACACACCTGCACATCAGCACGATCTACACACGCCAAGAGAACCTGCAGGGGGCCGTGGACGAGCTGGGGGCGGTGATCGCCATCAATCCGGATCTACCCCAGGCTTACAGCCGCAGAGCGGCCATCTACTTTCGCCTGGCGCAGTATCAGCGCGCCTCCGACACCATGAATACCTTCCTCAAGCTGTCGGCGCACCTGCCCTTCGACCACCCCGACATCCGTCAGGCCTATGCTCTACTGAGGCGCTGCAAGGACGCCCTGTCCGCAGGGGATCTCGTGGGCTCGAAGAACTGAACTCCCCCACCCGGGATCCGTTCACTTCGGTGCGGAGACCTCGCCGTAGCGCAGCTCGATGGTCTTGGCCGCTGGTGGATCCTTTGAGTCTTCAGTCGGCAGCACCGTGACGAACAAGCGGTCGTATTCGGAATCCTCCAAGGCCGGAGTTCCGCGCAGGGACACCAAGTCCTCCACACGCCCCCCCAAAGCCAGGACCAGACCCGGTGTGGTGTTGGAGTGGCCGCTGACAACGGCGACCGACCCGGCGGGCAGCTGGGCCAGTTGCTGGACGAAGGCGTTCAGGTCGGCGGGCGAGTAGGCTTCGACTTTCAGCTTCAGCGCCGTCGCCAGAGGCTCCAGGGTCTGGCGTGTGCGGCGCGTGTCCGTGCTGAACAGATGGGTGACTCCCGCGCCCTGTAGCAACCTCGCCAGCGCACGACTCCGGGCTTGCCCACGCTCGGTCAACTCAGGGTCCCGACGGTCCGCGAGGTTCTTCTCCGCATGCCGCAGGGCGATCACGGTCACGGGTTCGAGGCGTTGAGGGACGGTAGAGTCCGCAGAGGCCGGCTCCGGATTCTGGGTCAGGCCCAGGGTGAGTAGAACCAGGGCGGACAACAGCGCTGGGCGCAGGGAGGGTTGCATGCCCCCAGTATGACGGGCGGGCCCGCTATCCCCCTCAGAAGTTTCTACGCCCGATGTCTTGACGGGCCCCGAAATTGATGCATATTTATGCGTTCTCGCCGCATATTCTGTGCATACTATTCATCCATGAGCCCCTCATCAGTCAAGACAGCACGCAGAGATGCCATTACTGAGCTTCTCCAGGCGGAGTCTGTGCATAATCATGCCGAACTGGCCGCCCTCCTCGAAGCACGTGGCCATGGGGTCAATCAGGCCACCCTGTCCCGTGATCTGCGCGATCTGGGAGTCGTCAAGGGCCCCGATGGCTACACCCTCTCCGGTGCAGGAAGCCCCACCCCGGAGAGCTCGGGCCAGCGGCTCACCCTCGCGGTTCGGCAGTACCTCTCCTCTGCGGTTCAAGCCCAGAACCAGGTCCTCTTGAGGACTCCGCCAGGGGGCGCCCAGCCCTTGGCTCTGGCCCTGGACGGCGCCGGTCATGCGGATCTCCTGGGTACCGTGGCCGGCGACGACACGATCCTGTTGATCGCCGCCGACGGCCCGGGCGCCACGGGACTGCTGGCCTGGCTCGAGGGCTTGGAATGAAACGTGCCATCGTGGTGGGCAGTAGCGGCTATGCGGGCCGGGAGTTGTGCGGCCTGCTGGCCGGCCACGCCGGGATCGAGCTGTGGGCGAGCATGTCCGCGCGCTCGACGCCCCCATCCCACGAACCGACTGCCGAGGGTCAGATCGCGCTGGATCCCGAACGGTTTGGTGAAGCGGACGTGGTGTTCCTGTGTACACCCCACGGCAAAGCGGCAGCCCTGGCGCGCATGGCGTTGGACGCAGGGAGCGCCGTGGTGGATCTCTCCGCTGACCTGCGCCTCCGGGATCCGAAACACTATGCGGAGGTCTATGGACTCCCCCACCCGGCGCCCGAACTCCTGGAGCAAGCGGTCTACGGGCTGACCGAACGCGCGAGGACTCAGCTCGCGGGAGCGCAGGCGGTAGCCAACCCCGGCTGCTACCCCACCTCGATTCTCCTCCCTGTCCACCCCCTGCTGGACGCCAACCTGCTTGCGCCCCAGGTCCCCATCGTCGCCGATGCCAAGAGCGGCGTCTCCGGCGCCGGCAAAGCCCCCACAGAGGTCACACACTTCGGCAACGTGCACGAGAACTTTCGCGCCTACCAGATCGGCATCCATCGCCACGAACCCGAGATGGCCCAAGAGGCGGGTGTCGATCGTCTGGTCTTCGTGCCGCACCTGCTGCCCTGCCTGCGCGGAATCCTCACGACCCTCTACCTCACACCCCACCCGGGCCAGGCCCCCGAAGAGCGCGCCGACGAGTTCCGCGCCTGCCTGCGCGAGGCCTATGCGGGCGAACCCTTCGTGCAGGTCCTGGATAAAGGGACGCCCGAGCTGAAGGACGTACTCCACACCAATCGTTGCCATATCGCCGTGCACCCTGCCGGGCCATTGGTGGTGGTGACGAGCGCCCTCGACAACCTGGTCAAGGGGGCGGCGGGTCAGGCACTGCAGAACGCCAACCTGCTGCTGGGCTTGGAAGAGACCCTGGGCCTGCCCGGAGCTCTGCACCGCCCAGCCCAAGCGGAGGTCCTGGTATGAGCTCCCAGCCTCTGCTCGTCATCAAGGTCGGTGGCGACCTGCTCGAGAGCGGTGCCACATTGGAGACGACCGCCGCTTCCATTGCCGCCACCCAACGCGCGGGCTACCGCGTGGTGGTGGTCCACGGAGGTGGTTCAGCGATCGCCAGGCTGGCCAGCGCCCTGGGCCTGGAGGAACGCAAGGTGGACGGCCTGCGAGTCACGGACGCCGCCACGGCCGAGGTGGCTCTGGCCGTGCTCGCAGGAACCCAGGGCAAGTCCCTGGCCGCCGCCCTCGGCAGACAGGGTTGCGAGGCCGTGTCCTTGTGCGGCGCGGACGCTCACCTGCTGACGGCGCGGGTGGTGCGCGATGGCGACCTGGGTTTTGTGGGTGAGGTGGACCATGTGGACGTGGCGCTCATCGAAGACCTCCTGGCCAAGGGCCGCACACCCCTGATCGCCCCCATGGCTCCCCTCGCCTCCGAGCACGAAGAGCCGGGCTCACCCCTCCACAACATCAATGCCGACACGGCCGCTGGCCCCATCGCCCAGGCCCTACAAGCCGACGCCCTGCTCTTTGTCACAAACGTGGAGGGGGTCCTGGATGGCGACGGCAAGTGCCTCCGCCAGCTCGACCGCGGGACAGCCCGGCACCTGCAGGCCTGCGGCGTACTCAGCGCCGGGATGCTGCCGAAGATCGAGGCCGCCCTGGATGCGGCGCAGGCCATGCCCGGGGCGCGGATCCGCATCGCCGGGACGGGGCCTGATTCCGCTCCCCTGCACACCCTCATCCAAGAAGAGCGGGGAACGCTCATCTGCCCTCGGAAGGTGGTCGCCCATGGCTAGCGCCCTCATGCCCACCTACCGCCCTGCCGGCACGGCCTTCAGCTCGGGAGCAGGCGCCTCGCTCTTCGACGCCGAGGGCAGGGAGTGGATCGACCTGCTCTCCGGCCTGGGGGTCACGGTCCTGGGCCACTCACATCCTCGCTGGGTCGCCGCCGTCCAAGAACAGGCGGCGCACCTGGTCCACACCTCCAACCTCTATCCCCAGGCCCCAGCCGAAGAGGTGGCCGAGCGCCTGTGCGATCTGACGGGGATGGACAGCGTCTTCTTCAGCAATAGTGGTACCGAGGCCGTCGAGTGCGCCCTCAAGTTGGCGCGCAAGGCCGCAGGTCAGCGCAGACCACAAGCACCCACTCATTTCCTGGCGATCGAGGGCAGCTTCCATGGGCGCAGCCTGGGCAGCCTGTCGGTGACCTCCAACCCCGGCTATCGGATCCCCTTCGCCCCCACACTCAAAGCACACTTCGTCGAGCGCGACTCCCTGAGAGACCTGGAGCAGGCCTTCGCACAGGGTTCACCGGCAGCCCTCATCGTCGAACCGATACAGGGCGAGGGCGGCCTGCACGTCCTGGAGGGCTCATTCCTGCGCCGTGCGCGGGAGCTCTGCGATCAGACGGGCACCGTGCTCATCAGCGACGAGGTGCAATGCGGCCTGGGTCGCAGCGGCCCCTTCCTGGCCTACGCCGAAGCGGGCGTCCTGCCCGACGTGGTCACCCTGGCCAAGCCCCTGGCGGGCGGCCTGAGCGTGGGCGCCACCCTGGCCTGCGCCGACCTCTCCAGCACCTTCCAACCCGGCGACCACGGCTCCACCTTCGGCGGGGGTCCCCTGGTCATGACCGCGGCCCGGGTTGTGCTGGATGAGCTGACCCACGGCGGCCTCCTGGAGGAGCTCACGCCCAAGGCCGAGTACCTGACCGCAGGCCTGGACGATCTGGTCGGTCGCCACGACGCCGCCACCGAGCGGCGTGGACGCCATTGGATGCAGGGCCTTGTCCTGCCCGGACAGGCGGTGGCAGCCCAACAGGGCCTTGCCGACCGCGGGTTCCTGGCGGGCACCGCCGCCGGCGACGTGCTGCGCTTCCTGCCGCCCTACGTCCTCACCCACGAACAGCTCGAGCGGGCCCTCGCGGCCCTGGACGAGACCCTCACCGCCCTTCCCCAACCCCAAGCCCTTCCGAGTATCCCGTGAGCACCCACTCCTTCCCCCACAAAGACCTGGTCAGCGTGGCCGACCTCAGCAACGAGCACATCCTGTGCATCTTCTCCACAGCCGCCGCCCTCAAGGCGGAGCGCGACCGCTACACGGACCTCCTGGCCGGCAAGCGTCTCGCCATGGTGTTCGAGAAGGAGAGCCTGCGCACACGCTTCACCTTCGACATAGGCATGCAGGACCTGGGAGGCAGCGCCGTGTTCCTGGACCACACCAGCGCGCGCCTCGGAAGCCGCGAGTCCGTACCCGACATGGCCAAGAACCTGGAGCGCTGGGTGCACGCCATCGTGGCGCGTACCTACAAGCATCGCGCCGTGACCGAGCTCGCCAAGCATGCGCAGATCCCCGTCATCAACGGGCTCTCGGACTTCCTGCACCCCTGCCAGGCCCTGACCGACTTCTTCACCCTCTGGGAGAAGTGGGGCTCGGTAAAGGGCAGGCGCATCACCTACATCGGCGATGGCAACAACACCTGCCACTCCCTGATGCACGTGGCCTCGATCCTCGGGGCACACATCACGGTCTGTACCCCGGAGGGCTACGAGCCCAACCTCAAGGTCATGAACGAGTGCCTCACGGCGGCGGCCCGGTCCGGCTCTGAGGTGACCTGTTGCAATGACCCGGTGGAGGCCATGCAGGGCGCCGAGGCCGTGTACACGGACGTCTGGGCCTCCATGGGCCAGGAGGACGAGACCGAAGAGCGCAGCGCGATCTTCGCCGAGTACCAGGTGAATGAGAGCCTGCTCGACCACAGTGAGAACGCGCTCTTCATGCACTGCCTGCCGGCCCACCGCGGCCAGGAGGTGAGCGCCGGGGTGATCGACTCCGAACACTCCATCGTCTTTGACATCGCCGAGAACCGACTCCACGTTCAGAAGTCCATCCTGGTCTGGCTGCTGGCACCGCAGCTGGCCCCCCACTCCTCGGCACCCGCCGACAGCCTTCAGCCCCAACTCGCATGAGCGCTCCCAAGATCGTCCTCGCCTACTCCGGCGGCCTCGACACCTCGATCATCATCCCCTGGCTCAAGGAGGAGAAGGGTATGGAGGTCCACTGCCTGGCCGGAGACGTGGGCCAGGGAGCCGAAGAGTTGGTCGGCCTGGAAGAGAAAGCGGCGCAGTCGGGCGCGGCCTCCTGTCGGGTCGTGGACCTGCGCACGGAGTTCCTGACCGAGTGCGTCTGGCCCTCCCTCAAGGCCCTGGCGGTCTACGAGGGCCGCTATCTCCTGGGGACCTCCTTGGCGCGACCGGTGCTGGCCCGGGCCCAGGTGGCCTACGCCCAGGAGGTGGGTGCCGAGGCCCTCTGCCACGGCTGCACGGGCAAGGGCAATGACCAGGTGCGCTTTGAGCTCGGGTACATGGCCTTCGCCCCGGAGATGCAGATCATTGCACCCTGGCGCGAGTGGTCCATCACCAGCCGCGAGGAGGCCATCGACTACGCCGCCGAACACGAGATCCCCATCGTGGCCACGCGCAAGAAGATCTACTCCCGCGACCGCAACCTGTGGCACATCTCCCACGAGGGCGGGGCCATCGAGGACCCCTCCAACCCGCCGCCCGCAGATGCCTGGCAGTGGACGACTGATCCCAAGGCAGCGCCAGATGAGGCGCAGTGCGTCACGCTGACCTTCGACAAGGGCGTGCCCGTCGCCGTGGACGGACAAGTACTGGAGCCCGTCCCGCTCTTGGAGCGACTCAACGAGGTGGGTGCGACACACGGGGTGGGCCGTGTGGACATCGTCGAGAACCGGCTCGTGGGCATGAAGTCCCGCGGCCTCTACGAGACTCCCGGCGGCACGATCCTGATGGAGGGGCTGCGCTCCCTGCGCGCCCTGTGCGTGGAGCGGGACAGCGCCGACCTTGCGGACCGCCTGGCTCCGGAGTGGGCACGTCTGGTCTACAACGGCCAGTGGTTCCATCCCAAACGGGAGGCCATGGATGCCTTCTTCAACTGCCTGGCCCAGACCCAGACGGGCGAGGTCACCGTCGAGCTGTTCAAGGGCAAGGCCACGTCCTTGCACGCTTCAAGTCCCAACAGCCTGTACAACGAGAACCTGGCCTCCTTCACCATGGGTGAAGGCTTCCAGCCCCAGGACTCTGAAGGGTTCGTGCGCCTGTTCGGCCTGCCGGGCACCGTGGCCCAGGCCGTGGCCGGGGAGTCACGGGTATGAGTCCCAACGAGAAGATGTGGGGCGGCCGCTTTGATGGGACAGGTGACCCGGCCTTCGAGGCCTTCAACTGCAGCCTCGGGTTCGATGCGCGCCTCCTGCAGGAGGACCTGGAGGGCAGCCGCGCCTGGGCCCGGGCCCTGGGTCAGGCCGGAGTGCTCGAGGAAGGGGAAGTGGAGCAGCTGGTCGCCGCCCTCGAACAACTGGGCACGGAGCTGCGGGACGATCCCACGCCCCTCAGCCAGAGCGCAGCGGAGGACATCCACGGCTTTGTGGAGCACGCCCTACAGGCCCGCCTCGGCGACCTGGCGCGCAAGCTGCACACAGGACGCTCGCGCAATGACCAGGTCGCCACCGACCTGAAGCTGCACCTGCGTGGTCAGGCGGCCGAACTGTGCGCAGGGACGCGGGAGTTGATGAGCGCCCTGGTGGACCTGGCCCACGACACGGCAGACCTGGCCCTGCCCGGTCATACCCACCTGCAGCGGGCGCAAGCCGTGACGGCCGGCCACCATGCCCTGGCCTACGTGGAGATGCTTGGCCGGGACGTGTCGCGGCTCGAGGCCGCCCAGGTTCGGTCCGACACCTGTCCCCTGGGTGCGGCGGCCCTGGGAGGCACGGCCTGGCCCGTGGACCGCGAAGCCCTGGCCGCGGACCTGGGCTTTGGCGCGGGCCCCACGCGCAACAGCATGGACGCGGTCAGCGACCGCGACCACGCCACGGAGGTCATCTTCGCGTGTTCACTACTGATGGTGCACCTCTCACGGCTGGCCGAGGACTGGATCTTCTACTGCAGTCAGGAGGCGGGCTACCTGCGCCTCGGAGACGAAGTATCCACGGGCTCCAGTCTGATGCCCCAGAAGCGCAACCCCGATGCCCTCGAGTTGGTGCGCGGCAAGTGCGCCCGGGTTCAGGGTGACCTGACCACGATACTCACCCTGCAGAAAGGCCTACCGCTGACCTACGACAAGGATCTGCAGGAGGACAAGGAGTGCCTGTTCGACGCATTGGATACCACCCGCGCCTGCCTGCAGGTGACGACTACGGTGGTGCGCAGCGCGCGCTACGACGCCGAGCGCTGCCGCGCCGCCTGCGCCGGGGGATTCATGGAAGCCACGGATCTGGCCGACCTCCTCGTCCAGGCCGGCCTGCCCTTCCGCGATGCTCATGGTCGGGTGGGCGCCGCCGTGCGCGCCGCAGAGAGCAAGGGCGTGTGCCTGGCGGACCTCGACGCCTCCGACAGAGAGCAGCATCTGCCCGAATTGGCAGGCGTGGACCTGGCCAGCGTCTTATCCGTGGAGGCCTGTCTTGATCGACACGACTGCCTGGGAGGCACCGCGCCCCATCAGGTCCAGGCCCAGGCCCGGGCCTGGAAAGAGAGGCTGCAAGCATGAGCTCCGTCACCATTCGGTCGGCGACCCTCACCGACGCCGCTGCCATCCTCGAGCTGGTCAACCGCCTGGCGGCCGAACAGGTCATGCTGCCCCGCTCCCCGGCCTCGGTCATCGAACGCATCCGGGACTTCGTGGTGGCCGAGGTGGATGGCGCCTTCGCCGGTTGCGGGGCCCTGGCCATCGTCTGGTCCGACATGGCGGAGATACGCTCCATCGCCGTGGACCCCGCCCATCAGGGACTGGGCCTGGGCCGCCGCATGGCAAAGACCCTGATCGCCGAGGCACGCCAGTTGGGGCTGCCCCAGGTCATGGCCTTCACCTACGTGACCGGGTTCTTTACGGGACTGGGCTTCGAGGTCGTCGAGTACTCACGCCTGCCCCACAAAGTCTTCAACGACTGCCTGAACTGTCCCAAGTTCTACTCCTGTGACGAGACGGCCGTGCTTCTGGCGCTGGTACCGAAGGAGGAGCTCCCCGCACCCCTCGGCGGGCCAACTCACCTGCCCCTGCCGGGCAAGGGCGGCCTTCGGCCAGGGATGCCTACACCAAATTCGACCTGAGCCTGCTCGGGTCTACTGGTCGTCCGCGGTCCCGCGCAGCTGACGCTTGGGATTGCGCGCCAGGTTCGAACTCCCGCGGGTGGTCCTCTGGGGAACCACCCAACCCTGCTCGGGAATCAACTCGAGAGCCGAGTCGTGGATGGCCGCACCGCCGGGCTCGACGGGGCGCAGATGTCCGGGATTCAAGGTGGCGGGGTCATCCCCGTGCACGGCCGAGTGTGTCCTGACGGTCACTCCACCCTCCACTCCACCCGGCCCGGGACCAACGTTCAGCCCCGAACCCTCCCCACCCAGGAAGTGAATCATGCCCAGAGCGAAAACCAACCCCGCAGCGGCGGCCAGGCTGGCCACTCTCAAGCGCGGGAAGGAGCGTATGGGCGCCGGGCCGGCTAGGGGCATGCTTGCGGGCCGCTGGGGAACGAGCACCTCTCGCTCCGCCTCCGTACCCGCAATCAGTCCCTCGGCAATCAGGCCGGCTCGTACCCCACCCCACACAGATCCGCCTTCGGGTGAAGACTCATCAGACTGCAGCATGGAAACCAGCGCTCCCCGTGCCTGACGGGCACGGTCCTCATGGAGGCGACAGGTCTCGCAATCGTCCAGATGGGCCTGCACCTGGGCCAACTCCTGGAGCTCCATGTCGCCACCCACGTAGAGGGGCAGAGCGGCACGGACATCGGCGCAGTTGGGCGAAGGATTGGACATGGTTGGGGGGGAATCGGTGTGCTTGCGTTCTTCAGGGGGGTCTACGGGACCCGGGGCGTAGCCGTTGGCGGAGTTCTGGCAGAAAGTGGGGCCTTCAGGCCTCTTCCCCCCCAGCGCCGGAGTCCCAATCTGATCCCTCGGCCGACCTCAAGCGTGCCTGAGCCAAGCGCGTACGGCGCTCCCACTCCTCCTGGAACAGCTTGCGGCCCCTGTGGAGGCGCCAGCGCACGGTGACGTGGGTGGCCCCCACTATTTCAGCAATCTCTGTGCAGGGCAGCCCTTCCAACTCCCTCAGGACCAGTACCGACTGGAAGTGCGGGGCCAGGGCTTCCAGGCAGGAGCGCACCTCATCACCCGTCTCGCGGCTCTCCAGCGCGTCGGAGGGCAGGGCCTGGCTGGGATCGGGCAGGTCGATCTGTCCAGGACCGTCCTCGTCCTCGGTCGAAGTGGATTGGGTGGGGCGGCGCTTGCGCAGGTGATCGATGCACAGGTTGGTGACGATGCGGAAGAGCCACGTGCTGAAATCATGCTGGAAGTCAAACCGCTCCAGATTCTTGAAAACCCGCAGGAAGGCCTCCTGGGTGAGGTCCTGGGCGTCCTCGTCCGTGGGCACCATCTTGCGCGCCACGTGCCGCGCCCGCTTCTCGTAGCGCCGGACCAGGTCCCCGAAAGCATCCTCCTCTCCCTCGAGCGCCCGACGGATCAGGGCATGATCCACCTGGCGGGGGGTGAGCTCGGATTGAGCACCGGAATCACTGGGAGACGTAGAGGACATGGCAGGGGCGTGGACCTTGAACCTAGTGTATCGGCCGTCCTTTCCCAGCACCTGCATACGAGATCGAAGAGGAAGGCCCACAGGGGGCCTACGCAGGGGCAATCAGATCGTTGGCGGCCGGCAGCCCCCCTCAGACCGTCGGGAAGCGACCCTCCACGGCCCCCATCCGGCGGAATTTCTCGCGGCGGTCCGCGACAAGCTGCTCGGGATCCACCCCCTCCAGCTCGTCCAGGTGTTCGAGGATCGAGTCGCCGAGGTTCTGGAAGACCACCTCGGGATCCCGGTGCGCGCCCCCCAGGGGTTCGGCCACCACGCCGTCGATGACCCCCAGCCGGGTGAGGTCCTTGGATGTCAACTTCAGGGCACTGGCAGCCTCGGGCGTCCGTGCTCCGTCCTTCCAGAGGATGGCCGCACAGCCCTCGGGACTGATCACCGAGTAGTAGGAGTACTGCAGCATCAGGACCCGGTCCCCCACGCCGATGCCCAGGGCACCACCGGAGCCTCCCTCGCCGATCACCACACACACAATGGGGACAGCCAGCTCGAACATGCCAAGAATGTTCTCGGCGATGGCGGCCGCCTGGCCGCGCTCCTCGGCGCCGATGCCCGGGTAGGCACCGGGCGTGTTGATCAGGGTGACGATGGGCAGCCCCAGCTTGGCTGCCAGGCGCATCTTGCGCAGGGCCTTGCGGTAGCCCTCGGGGTGGGCACAGCCGAAATTGGTCTCCAGGCGCTCAGGGGTGGTTTTTCCCTTGCGATGGCCCACGAGCATCAGGCGCCGCCCGCGCAGGGTGGCGAAGCCGGTCACGATGGCCCGGTCGTCGCCGTAGCTCTTGTCACCGTGGAGCTCGATGAACTCGTCGAACATGTGGTCGATGTAGTCCGAGGCCACGGGGCGCTCCGGGTGACGGGAAACATTGACCGACTCCCAGGGGTCCAGGTCGGAGTAGGTCTCGGCCAGGGCCGTCTCGATCTTGTTGCGCAGGGCGCCGATCTCCTTGGAGATGTCCAGATCGTTCTTCTGCGAGAGCTCGGTCAGCTCCGCCAGCTGCGCCTCCATGTCCCGGATGGGGGCCTCGAAGGCCATCCCGGGCGAGGCGTCGGATTTACGGCGTTCCTCAGACAAGGTGATTCGCGTGGAGGGGAGCAGGAGGGGGCGGGGCCTGACGTGCACCATATTCGGGGACCGCGCCTGAGAAGGCAAGCCCAATGGACTGCACCGGCCGAAGATGCTCCACGGCACCCAGCGCGAAGCTGGGCACGCTTGCACGCCTTCTCGGATGCCCTGCGGTTGGCGTTGGTAAGGTCAGGCTAGCTCACCGTGCTCGACTCAATCTCCGGGAGTCGCTTCCGGGTGCAACGGGCAGGTCAAATTTGGTCGCCCCACCCACAAAAGTGGCTGGGAGGGCTTTCGGTACACTCGCTCCTGAGCCCCCCCCCGAACGTTTGGTCCAGCCACGGACGTCTGGAGTTCGTTCTTCAGTCCACCCATGATTGCCCTAGTTGAAACGGTGCCCACCCTTATCTCCTTAATCCCCTCCTGCACTGCCATGAATACCCACTGCCGATCGTCGTTGCTCTCCCTCTTGGCAATCACCCTTTGTGCCGCCTCCCCCGGGCATGCCCAAGTGGGCCAAGCCGGCATGTTGCGTTATCCCGATGTCAGTCAAACTCAGATTGTGTTCGTCTACGCCAACGATCTCTGGCTGGTGGACCGTGCCGGTGGTTTGGCAACACCCTTGGCAAGCCCAGCGGGGGCCGAGCGCAACCCGCGCTTCAGCGCCGACGGAAAGACCATCGCCTTCAGCGGCAACTACGAAGGGGATAGCAACCTCTACACCATGAACGTGGGCGGGGGCATTCCTTTTCGAGTCACCCATCACCCGGGTGGCGATCAGTTCACGGACTGGACCGCGGACGGGAGATTGGTGTTCTCCACCTCGGCGTTCACAGGACAGCGGAGAGCAGCGCAGATGTTCACTGTGCCCGCCACGGGCGGACTGCCCACCAAAGTGTCCATTCCTTATGGTGCGAACGGCACCATCCGCGCCGATGGGCGCATGTTGGCCTACACCCCGAACAGTCGGGACAATCGCAACTGGAAGCGCTATTTGGGGGGGACGGCCACGGACGTTTGGCTCTTCGATCTACAGGACAAGACCTCGCAAAGGGTGACTCATTGGGAGGGGACCGATAGTTTTCCGATGTGGCATGGGGATGACCTGTACTTCGTGTCGGATCGCGGAAGTGAGCAACGGCTCAACGTTTGGAAGTCCGACGCCCAGAGCGGCGAGCTCAGTCAAATCACGCGCTTCACCGATTTCGACGTGAAGTGGCCGGCGATTGGCCCCGGGGACAAGGGCCAGGGCGAGATCGTCTTTCAGAACAATTCCGGGCTGTTCCTGCTCGACCTCGGCAGCGGTCAGACCCGTCAGGTTTCGGTGAAAATCCCCGGTGCCCGCGAGTCGATTCGCCCGCGCATGGTGGATGTGTCCGATGCGATCAGCGCCGGCGGTCTCTCGTCCACGGGCAAGCGCGTGGCCGTGGAGGCCCGCGGCGACATTTGGACCTTGCCCGCGGATAAGGGCAAACCCCGTAACCTGACCCATTCGGATGGGGTTGCGGAGCGCGATCCTTCCTGGAGTCCGGATGGGCGTTGGGTGGCTTATTTTTCGGACGCCAGCGGCGAATACGAGTTGACCCTGACCCAATCCGACGGTCGCGGCGAGACGCGCCAGCTGACCCAGGACACGGAAGGCTACAAGTACCAGCCCGTCTGGTCGCCGAACTCCGAGCAGATCGCGTACAGCGACCGCTCGGGGACGATCTACTTGCACAACATCGAGGCCGCCACGACCACCCGCGTGGATCAACACGGCCGCGCGGAATGGGGAGTGGAACTGAATTGGTCCCACGACTCCCGTTGGCTCACATTCAGCACGCCTGGTGCCAGTGCGTTGGGGTCTTCGATCATGTTGTACGACACGACTTCGGGGATCTTGGAGCGCGTGACCAGCGACATGTTCAGCGACTCGAATCCAGTGTTCGACCGCAAGGGGGACTACCTCTACTTCGCCAGCGTGCGCAACTTCAATGGTCAGCGTGGATCGGCCATCGACTCAAACTACGTGTATGAGAATGCCCAGGTACTCTTGGCTGTTCCCCTGCGCAAAGATGTGGAGTTCCCCTGGGCGGAAGAAAGCGATGAGGAGACCTGGGGCGAGGAGGACGAGGAAGATGGCGAGGAGCCGGGCAACGACGAGGATGACGGCGAGACGCAAGACCCCGATTCAGATTCGGACTCTGACGACGAAGAAGAAGAAGACGAGCCCGCCGACGATGGTGTCTCCGGGGCATGGTCCGGTCAGCTGGATATTCCCGGGACGGGTTCCATCGACGTGCGCATGACGATCACGATGAGCGGTGGAACACTCTCCGGGACCATCAGCAGTGCGCTCGGCACCGCCACAATAACGGGCACCCTCGACCTCAAGTCGGGTGAGTGCAGTGGAGACATCCACACCGATACAGGTAGCACTATGCCTTTTACGGGCAAGCTCTCGGATGGCTCCCTCTCCTGGACCATCGTCAGCCCTGACGGCAACGCCCGCATGACTTGCGACCGTGCCTCTCCCTCAAGCTCCGACGACGAGGCGGACGAGGACGAAGATGAACCCGCAAAAGTGGTCGAGATCGACATCGAGGGCTTCGAACGGCGTGCCCTGCAACTCCCGGTCAGCGCGGGCAGCTTCGGCAGCCTGGCGGTCAACCACAAGGGCCAACTGCTCTACAGCCGACGGGGCAATGATGGTGGCATCAAGCTCTACGGCCTGACCGACGACGACCAAACCGAGAAGAGCGTCACCGGCGGAGGGGGCTTTAGCCTCTCGAGCGATGGCAAGAAGCTCTTGCTGTTGCGCGGCAGCGCGCCGTCCATCGGCAAGGCGGGGGAGAGTAGCTCCCCCAAGAACGTCAAGACCGACGGCATGGACAGCTGGATCGATGCGCGCCAGGAGTGGCCCCAAATCTACACGGATGCCTGGCGCCTGTTCCGGGACTACTTCTATGCAGAGAACATGCACGGGGTCGATTGGAAAGCCGTGCACGATGCGTACCGCCCGATGATCGACTTCTGCGTGACGCGCAATGACGTGGACTACGTTCTGCGCGAGATCGTCTCTGAGCTGAACTGCGGGCATACGTACGTTCGCGGCGGTCCCATGGAGAGAGGGCCGCGGGTTGGCGTAGGCCTCTTGGGTTGCGACTACAGCTTGGAGGACGGTGCCTACCGCATCACCAAGATCATCGAAGGGGGAGTTTGGGACGCGGATGCCCGCGGTCCCCTGAGCAAGACCGGAGTGGACGTTCACGAGGGCGACTATCTCCTGGCGGTGGACGGCGTCCCGATGGATACCTCCGTCGACCCCTGGGCCGCCTTCGTGGGCAAGGGAGGCCAGGCCGTCGAACTGACGGTTTCGAGCGCACCGATCCTGGACGACCAGGCACGCCGAGTACGGGTCAAGACGCTCACGAGCGAGAGCAGCTTGCGCTACAGAAACTGGATTGAGACCAACCGAGCCACAGTGGAGAAGGACTCCGGGGGCCGCGTGGGTTACATCTACGTGCCCGACACGGGCTCCCGCGGCCGTAATGACTTCTTTCGCCAACTCTACGGACAGGCGCACCTGGATGCCTTGATCGTGGACGAGCGTTGGAACGGTGGCGGCTCCTTCCCCAACCGCGAGATCGAGGCACTCAACCGTCCGCGCACGAACTACTGGGGGCGCCGTTGGGGCATGAGCTGGGCCACTCCCCATGACAGCCACCAGGGCCCCAAGTGCATGCTGATCAACCGCGACGCAGGTTCCGGTGGGGATATGTTCCCGTACCTGTTCCGTCAGGCCGGATTAGGCAAGTTGATCGGCACGCGCACCTGGGGCGGCCTGGTGGGCTACTCCGGGAGCCCGTCATTGATCGACGGCGCGACTTTGGCCATCCCTTCCTTTGGTTTCTTTGAGCTGGATGGAACCTGGGGTGTCGAAGGCTACGGCGTCGCCCCGGACATCGAGGTATTGGACGACCCTGCACTGATGCAGGACGGTGCCGATCCTCAACTGGCCAAGGCCATCGAGCAGATGCTCTTGGAGCTGAGCACGGCGCGGGCCTACACGCCGCCCGCACGTCCGGCCAACCCGGATCGCACGGGCATGGGGGCAGCAGAGCAGGATCGCTAGACGCGGGCCGCGGATTTGCGCTGGCTGGGCCTCTTCCACTGGCTCAGCGCCCCTTGGTATGCCTTGCCCCCACCGTGACCGCGGGCGGGGGGAGGCAAGCCGAGGCCGGGCGATGATTCCCTCCTCCCGCCACGCTACACTGCCTGCCCTTCTCCCCCGGACCCAGCCCCTCCCCCCCCTCCCCATGCCCCCCACCACCGCCACCCTGCCCCGGGCCTGGCGCGTCGAGGTCTTCCGCGACGCCCAACGTGACGACCCCGAAGGCACCCACGTGCAGTCTGCCCTGGCCACCCTGGGTATCGATGGTGCCGAGAGCGTGCGCCTGGGTCGCGGCTACCTGCTGCCCGCCGAACTCCAGCGTTCCGAAGTGGAGAACATCGTCAGCGGATTGCTGGCCGATCCCGTGCTCGACCGGGTACGCATCAGCGAGCCCGAGTGCGCACCCGTGACGAGCACCGGCTGCCACCGCGTCCTGGTGGCGAAGAAGCCCGGCGTCACCGACGCCGTGGCGCAGACCCTGGCGCGCGCCATGGAGGCCAGCTCACTCAGCACCGAGCAGCCCGAGGTGGCCACGTTCCAAGCTTGGGAATTCGAAGGGGACCTTGCTCCCACGGACTTGCAGACGATTGCCCGGCGCATTCTGGCCAATCCGGTCATTGAAGACGTGGCCATCGATCAGGAGCACCTGACCTACGGCCTGGCCAGCGCGGAGGCGGACCACCCACGGGTCGAGGTTCCCCTGCGGGACGAGAGCGACGAAGAGCTCATGCGCATCAGCCAGGAGGGCACCCTCTCCCTCAACCTGGTGGAGATGCAGACCATTGCCGAGCACTACCGGGAGCAGGGGCGCGATCCCAGCGCCTGCGAACTGGAGACCCTCGCCCAGACCTGGAGCGAGCACTGCCAGCACAAGACGTTCCGCGGCCGCATCGAGATGGACGGGGAGGTGATCGACAACCTGCTCAAGACCACCATCGCCGCCGCCACCTTTGAGCTGGACAAGCCCTGGTGTATCTCGGTCTTCCACGACAACGCCGGCATCATCGAGTTCGAGCCCGACGTGGACGAGGGCTGGGATCTGGCCTTCAAGGTGGAGACCCACAATCACCCGAGCGCCATCGATCCCTACGGTGGAGCGGGCACTGGCATCGGTGGGGTCATCCGCGACATCCTGGGCGTGGGCCTGGGTGCCAAACCCATCGCGAACACGGACGCCTTCTTCGTCGGTCCCCCCGACCTGCCCATGGATCAGGTGCCCAAGGGCACCATGCACCCGAAGCGCATCCTGAATGGGGTGGTGGCCGGAGTACGCGACTACGGCAACCGCATGGGCATCCCGACCGTCAGCGGAGGCGTCTGGTTCGACAAGGGCTACGTGGGCAACCCCCTGGTCTATGCGGGCACCGTGGGCATCCTGCCCCGCGCCTGCGCCACCAAGTCCGTGGAGCCCGGCGATGTGATCCTCACCGTGGGCGGCCGCACCGGGCGCGACGGGATCCACGGCGCCACCTTCTCCTCTACCGAACTCCACGAGGAGAGCGAAGTCCTCTCGGCGGCGGCGGTGCAGATCGGTGACCCCATCACCGAGAAGAAGGTGCTGGACGGCTTGCTGCGCGCACGGGATGCCGGCCTCTATCGTGGCATCACCGACTGCGGCGCCGGGGGCCTGTCCTCGGCCGTGGGCGAGATGGGAGCGGAGTGCGGCGCCGAGGTCCACCTCGAGACGGTGCCGCTCAAGTACCCGGGCCTGAGTCCGGAGGAGATCTGGATCAGCGAGGCACAGGAACGGATGGTGCTGGCGGTCCCCCCCGAGTCCCTCGATGAGTGCATCGCCACCTTTGAGGCCGAAGCGGTGGAGGCCACGGCCATCGGCACCTTCACCGACACGGGTCGACTCACCCTGCACTACCAGGGTCGCGAGATGGCGGACATGGACATGCACTTCCTGCATGAGGGTACGCCCCGACCCACGCGGAAGGCCGAGTGGACACCGCCCGCGATCGAAGACCCCGGTGCGCCGGCCCTCGACGACGCGTCCGACGTGCTCCTCAAGCTGCTGGCACGCCCCGGCATCGCCAGCAAAGAGTGGATCACCCGCCAGTACGACCACGAGGTGCAGGGCATGCGGGTGGTGGGCCCCAACACCGGTGTGCACATGGACGGCCCCTCCGACGGGGTGGTCCTGCGGCCCCTTCCCGAGTCCAAGAAGGCCATCGCCCTGGGGGCCGGCGCCTCCTCGACCATGGGCCGTCTGGACCCCAAGGCCATGGCCATGGCCTGTATCGACGAGGCCCTGCGCAACGTGGTGGCCGCGGGCGGCGATCCGACCCGCACAGCCATCCTCGACAACTTCTCCTGGGGCAATTGCGACAAGCCCGACCGCCTGGGTGCCCTGGTGCTCGCCTCCAAGGGCTGCTACGAGGCGGCCATGGCCTACCAGACGCCTTTCATCAGCGGCAAGGACTCCCTCAACAACGACTACCGGGTGGGTAATGAGACGCTCTCCATCCCCCCCACTCTCTACATCTCCTCCCTTTCGATCGTCCCCGATGTGCAGCGCGCCATGACCATGGACGCCAAGCAGGCGGGGAACCGCCTGTACCTGGTGGGCCGGACAGGCGCCGACTTCGGTGGCTCCGAACTCCACGGCCACCTGGGTCTGGACGGCGGCCGCGTTCCCTGCCCTGATCTCGGTACGGCCCCCGGCTTGTTCCAAGTCGTGCACGGTGCACTGGCTGCGGGACTGGTGCGCGCCTGTCACGACCTGAGTGAGGGTGGACTTGCGGTGGCTCTCGCTGAATCGTGTCTGGCCGGTCGCTTGGGTGCCAGCGTGGATCTCGCGCAGGTACCACTCGATGAATTGCCGGACGGATACGACCCGAGCACTTCGGCGCTATTCGCCGAGAGCTGCTCGCGCTTCCTGGTGGAGGTCAGCCCCGAGAACGCCGCGGCGTTTGAGACCGCGCTGCAAGGCCAGGTGTACGCTCACATAGGAGACGTGTCAGACGATGGACACCTGTGCATTCAGGGTGAGGGTGGCTCGGACCTGATCCGCCTCCCCGTCCAGGACCTCGCACGCGCGTTCGCTGGCGCTGCTGCCCAGAGAGTCGCCCCGGAGAATTCGTAACCCATGCAATCCCCCACCATGCCCCCTCCCGAGACCAGCTCCCATACGCCCCGCCGCCCACGGGCCCTGGTGCTGCGCACCTCTGGCACGAACTGCGAGGTCGAGACGGCGCGCGCCCTGGACCTGGGCGGAGCCCAGACCGACGTGCTGCACTTCAACCGCGTGATTGAGAACCCCGAGCTCCTCGACCCCTACGGGATCTGGGTTTTTGCAGGGGGCTTCAGCTACGGTGACGATCTGGCTGCTGGGCGCGTCTGGGGTATGGAGCTGAGGACACGGCTGCGCGAGCAGCTACGCGCCCATGTGGCGCGGGGCGGCCTGGCGCTGGGTGTCTGCAACGGCTTCCAGGTGCTTGTGGAGTCCGGGATCTTCGAACCCGATGAGCCGGCCGGAGAGCGTTCCGTCGCGCTCTACTCCAACGCCTCCAACCACTACGAGTGCCGCTGGGTGGAGCTCGAGAGTGCCGACTGCTGTTGCCCCTGGCTGGAGGCCGGGGAGCGCATGCCTGTACCCGTGGCCCACGCCGAGGGGCGCTTCGTCGTGCGCGACGAGACCGTGATGGACCGCCTGATCGCCGGGCGCCAGGTGGCTCTGCGCTACGTGCGGCCCAGCTGGGCAGACGACGGCGGTGGGACGGAGCCCGCGCCCTATCCCTACAACCCCAATGGCGCGGCCGGCGATGTGGCCGGGATCTGCGACCCCAGTGGGCGTGTCTTGGGCCTGATGCCCCACCCCGAGCGCAATCTGGACCCCTGGAACCACCCCCATTGGACGCGCCAGGAGGCAAGCACCGCGCCCAGAGAGGTGGGCGAAGGTCTCGCCTTCTACCGACGCATGGTGGAAGTGGCCGAGTCCGCTCTCGTATGATCGGCTCCGGGAGCGGTCGTGCTCCCAACCGTCAATCATTCAACAAGAACGCACGGCAAGGCCCGTGCACCTGGGGGGGACCCACCGCATGAAGTATTTGATTCTATCCATGGTTGCTCTGCTGACTTCGGGGTGCGCCGCTGTCGTGGTGGCCAGCACCGCTGTAGTGCTCACTGAGGAGTTCCAGGACAACGCCATCACGGTCACGGTCGAGCATGACGCTGAGTTTGTCTGGGCCAGTGCCAAGTCATCCCTCGCCCACATGACCGAGGCCATGATCCACCCGGACGAGGACCTGAAGCATGCGGTCACCACGATCGAAGGTGCCGAGGTCAACGTCGAGGTTCGTAATTGGAACACAGGGGAGACCCAGGTGCGCGTGCTGGCAAAGAAGTTCATGGTCTACAAGCACGATCTCGCAAACAGGGTCTGCAACATCATCGCCAAGGACCTGCAGTATGTATCGCCCAACTAGGACTCGCGGAATCCTAGCTGTCCTGCTTGGAACGACTTTCTTGTGTGCAGGCTGCCACCTCATGGCAGTCGGCGCCGCGAGCGTGGTAGTCTCCCAGGAGTTCACGAAGCACGCCCACGCCCACCTGATCACTATGGATGCGGGCCTGGTCTGGGCCCACGCCAAGGCGACGCTCGGTGAGCTCTCGAGTGGACCTGTGGATGCGGACAATGACGCCCGCGCGGCAAGCGCAAGCGTGGATGGTGCAAAGATAACCCTACGGGTCCAGCAGTTCGATGAGGGCCGCACCCGGATCTCGATCACGGCGCGCAAGTGGGGCCTGTATGACAACGCTGAGGCGCAACGGGTGCTGGAAAAAATCAAGCGCGGACTGAGGTAGACGATGCGGCGGACACCTCGCCATGGTGTCCGCCATCAAACGACGCAGACTCCCCGGGGGCTCTACGTCGTTTGATTCAGGCTGCCGGACTCCTACGCGAACTTTGCAGCATGGCCCGCGCGGACGATCGGATCACTCGGTGAGTTGAAGCGTCGCTTCGCAATAGAAGCCGCGCAGCGTTACACCTTCTGGCAGCTACGACAGATCCCTGTCAAGCGCAGCACGTGGCCCGTCAGTTCAAAGCCATGCTTTCGGGCCACAACCTTCTGGAGCTTCTCGATCTGTGCTTCCCGGAACTCCTCAATCCGACCGCAGCGTGTACACACGAGGTGGTCATGATGTGTGTGCCCGAGGCTGTGCTCGTACAGCATCTCTCCACGCCCGGTATCCAAGACCGTCACGAACCCACCGGAAGCCAGCAACTCCAGGGTCCGGTAGACGGTGGCTCGTGACACGGAGGGCCCATCCTCGGCCCTCAGCCAGCCGAACAGGGTTTCGGCGCTGAAGTGCTCGTGGGTGCAGAAGACCCGCTCCAGCACGCGTACGCGCTGTGCGGTCAACCGCAGCCCTTCGTCCTGTAGGTGACGCTCAAATCTTCTGCGGGCGGAAGTGGGCTGCATGGGAATCCGCTGCGGGTGGCTCAGTCCCGCTCGCCTAGCAGTTCCAGTTCGATGTCTGAGGCCGCCTGCACGGCGGCTCGGGCCTCGGCGCGGGTCCCGATGTCCCGACGGCAGAACTTGCCGTCCCACTCGAGCAGATCATAGGCCGAGTAGGCACGCGTGCGCGCCTCCTCCTTGTCAGCTCCCAGCGCCGTGACACAGAGCACACGCCCACCACAGGTGTGGATCTCGCCGCCCTCGGCTCGCGTACCCGCATGGAACACCATTGCGTCCTCCACAGCACTGGCCTCCTCCAGCCCGTGGATCTTGTCCCCAGACTGCGTCGGGCCCGGATAGCCCTTGGCCGCAGCCACCACGCCAATGACCGCGCGCTTGTCCCAGTGCGGCGGGTCGATACTGGCCAGATCTCCGTTGGCGGCCGCCAAGAGGATCGGGAACAGGTCCCCTTCCAGTCGCATCATCAAGGCCTGACACTCAGGATCGCCGAACCGGACGTTGTACTCCACGACCCGCGGGCCACTATCCGTGAGCATCAGGCCCACGAACAGAACGCCACGATAGTCGATGCCCTCCTGGCGCAAGCCGTGCAGGGTCTGCACCAGGATGCGTTGTTCGATCTGCTTGTGGAGTCTTTCGTTCAGAGCATCGACGGGCGAGTGCACGCCCATGCCGCCCGTATTGGGACCCTGATCGCCATCGCCCACCTGCTTGTGATCCTGAACGGCCTCCATGATCAGGATCGTCTTGCCATCGGTAACGGCGAAGACGCTGGCCTCCTCTCCCTCCATGAACTCCTCGATGAGCACACGTGCGCCGGCGTTGCCGTGACGGCACTCCTCCATGATCACGTTGATGGCGCTGAGCCCCTCCTCCACATCGGCGCACACGTACACGCCCTTGCCCGCCGCCAAGCCGTCCGCCTTGACCACCTGCGGCCAGGTGGTGCAGCCTTCCAGGTAGCTCTTGGCCGCGCCCGAGCGGTCGAACTGGCGCGCGGCTGCCGTGGGGATACGGTGGCGATCGAGGAAACTCTTGGAGAAGATCTTGGAACCTTCCAGTTGAGCACCGTCGGCACCCGGACCGAAGGCGGGGATGCCCGCTTCTCGCAGGCGCTCCGCGAGCCCATCCACCAGCGGATCCTCGGGGCCGATTACGACCAGTGCCACGGCTTCGGTGCGGGCCAAAGCCAGGAGACCTTCAGTGTCTCCGGCAGCCACTTCCACATTACGGGCCACCTGGGCCGTACCCGGATTGCCGGGTGCACACAGTACCTCGCTCACCTTGGGTGATTGGGACAGCTTCCAACACAAGGCGTGCTCACGCCCCCCCGAGCCCACGACCAAAACCTTCATTGTTGTTTGTCCTGCATGATGGGGAGTAGACGGCCAGCACGCCGTGGAACCTTCCGGCGCGCAGCGAGCGGGAATCAAGATATACGGGTTGGGCAGCGCGCGCCAGAAGCGCCGCCAACGGTCCTGAAATCTGGCGTGGATCGGAGGGGCGGTACCCCCAGGACGGAACCTGAGCCCCTTTCCCTTCCCGGGTGACACTGGGATATGGCCAGGGTAGGCTACCCCCCCTGAATGGGCCATCCCTCCCTCGGTAGAGGGGTTGCTTTGGGAGCTCCCTGTTGGCGGTGCGAGACCACCTCCCCGCGACCGGAGCCCAAAGGCCCTGCAATTGTCCTGCTACGGGAATAACCCTAACCATTAGGGTGTCTACCGTCCTATATCCCCTGGCGCTCCACCGGAGCCACCCCACCCAGTCGAAATCCCATCCCGCCCTCCATGAGCCAGCTCCCCCCTGCCCCGAACGCCGACTTCAGCCAGAGCGCCCAGTTCATCCAGGATGTGCGCGAGCGCATCGCCAAGGTGGTTGTGGGCCAGGACGTCGTCGTTGAGCGCCTCCTGATCTCCCTCTTCACCGGTGGCCACATACTGCTGCAAGGCGTGCCCGGCATCGCCAAGACCCTCTTGGCCTCGGCCCTCTCGAAGGCCATGCAGCTGGACTTCTCCCGCATACAGTTCACGATCGACCTGCTGCCGGCGGACATCCTGGGATCTGAGATTCTCGACCAGTCCACCAGCACCTTTCGCACGGAGAAGGGCCCGATCTTCACCCACCTCCTGCTGGCAGACGAGATCAACCGCGCCGCCCCCAAAGTCCAAGGTGCCCTGCTGGAGGCCATGCAGGAACGCAAGGTCACCATTGGGGGCGATCCCTTCGTCTTGCCCGCGCCCTTCCTCGTCATCGCCACCCAGAACCCTGTGGAGCAGGCGGGCACCTTCGAACTTCCCGAGGCCCAGCTCGATCGCTTCATGCTATTGCACCGTCTGGACTACCCCACCCCCGACGAAGAGCGCGTCATCCTGCGCCGCAACGCAGCGCTGGGAGTGCAACGCCGGGACGGAGGCGCCGTGGTGGCCACCGAGTTCGATGTCATTGACGACAGCCCCGTGGGCGGCATCGAGGACATCATCGCCGCCATGGAGGCGGTCCAGAGCGTGCACGTGAGTGACACCTTCCTGGAGCACGTGGTCGAGTTGGTGGGACGCACGCGCAAGCATCCGGACATCGAGCTTGGGGGCAGCCCCCGGGCTGGTATCTCCCTCATCAAGGCGTCGAGGGCGCGAGCGCTCCTCTTCGGACGGAACTACGTCATACCCGAGGACCTGTTCGCTCTTGCCGAGGATGTCGTCCTTCACCGCCTGCGCCTGAACTATGAAGCCCTGGCGGACGGCAAGACCACAGCCGCCGTGCTGCAGGAGATGCTGGCCCACATGGGATCGGGCGACGAGGCGAATCGGAACGACCATAGAGCCGCGCCCGGCACCAATGGATCCCGGGTAACCGCCGAGGCCTGACCTCGACCGCGCCCATGCAGCCCAGCACCCTGGACCAGGTCGAGTTCCTCGACTCACGGCAGTTTCAGATTGTCATGCGCCGACTGGCCGACAACCTGAGCTACGGCAGCGATCGCTCTCCCTTCCTGGGTAGCGGCATCGAGTTTGCCCAGTCGCGGCAGTATGAGCACGGCGACCCGGTGCGAGACCTGGACTGGCGCGTGATCGCACGGACGGGCAAGGCCTACATCAAGGAGTACGAAGCGCCCAAGTGTATGCCGGTCTACCTGCTGATCGACACGTCGGCCTCCATGACCCTCTCTTCGGTGCCCTCGGGCAAGTACCCGACGGCCTTGATCCTCGCCGGAGGCATTGCCCTGGCTGCCCTCGACCGTGTCAGCCCAGTGGGAGTCTTGGGGGTAGGCACGCGCCGACTCCAGGTGCGCCCCAGCCTGTCCAAGGCCCAGATCATGCAGTGGATGCTGACACTCCGGCGCTTCCGCCATGACGAGGACACGACCCTCACCCAGCGCCTGGGCGAGCTCATGCCCAGCCTGACCTCGCGCGTCCTGCTGCTGGTCCTCTCGGACCTGCATGACCCCGGCGCGGTCAACGCACTCAAGCGTGCGGCTCAATTGCACGACTGCGCCGTGCTGCAGATGCAGGACCCTGCAGAGGAGGGCCTGCGCGGTGCAGGGTTCGTGCGAGCCCAGGAGGCAGAGAGCGGACAGTCATTCAGCACTCACGGGCGCCGCCAGCACCTCGACCAGGAGCGGCTGGAGACCCAACTGCGACGAGCCGGCATTGATCACCACCGCGTCCTCTGCGGTCAGCCCTATCTGGCCGGCGTGCGCCACTTCTTTGCCTCCCGGGGACTGCTGGGAAAGGCGGCGCGCTGATGGTCTCCTGGTTGATCTTCCCACTTCAGTTGGCGCTGGCAGTGCCGACCGTGTCACCCCATGTACCGGTCACCCAGGATGCTGCCGCACAGGATGCCGCGATTCCCGTCGGTGTTCCGCGCTGGTCAAGAGAGGTGGTGCTGAAGGGGACGGCCCTCAAGGTACGACCGGCCGACATCGAGACGCCTCTGATCGTGCGCATCGATTCGGACTCTCCCCACGGGACGGACCGGCGCTACGACTTCGAGTACTACGGCCTGGAGCCCGGCACCTACAACCTGCTGGACTTCCTGCAGAGGGCGGACGGTTCTGAGATGGGGCCCCTCCCTCCCCTGCAGATCCACATCGAGAGCCATCTGCCGGCCGGTCAGGTCAAGCCCAACCCCGTGACTCAAGGCACCACCCCGGACCTTGGAGGGTATGCTCGAACCCTCTGGATCTTGGGTATCGGCTGGGGCTTGGGCACCCTGATCTGGTGGCTCAAGGGCCGGCAAAAGGTCCAAGCAGCCCGCGCACTGGAGGATGCCCCTCCTCCCACGCTGGCTGAACGCCTCGCGCCCCTTGTGGAGCGCGGCGTGCGCGGCGAGCTCCCCCTCGAAGAGCAGGCCCGCCTCGAGCTGATCCTGATCGCCATCTGGCGCAAGAGGCTCGGTATCCAAGACCTACCTGCGGCCGAGGTATTGGTCCACCTCAAGCAGCATGCGGAGGCGGGCGTCCTCTTGGGCGAGCTTGAGCGCTGGTTGCACAGTCCCGACTCTGCCGCTGGAGGCGGGGCCGTGGATCCAGCCCAACTGCTGGCTCCCTACCGCAACCTCACGGCCGAGGATTGGGATCGGGAGTGGGAAGCGACGGCTCCCGGAGCAGACGCCCTGGGACAGGACGGCTGAACCGTGGAGTTCCTGGTTCCCTTCCGCCACCCGTGGGTTCTCCTGGGCCTGCTGCTTCCGGCCGCACTACTGATCTGGATCTGGAGTGGCCGGGGCCAGCGCCTCTTCCTGCCCTTCGACCACGGTCGCGCGACCCGTGGGAGAGTGCTGAGCACCCTGTTGCGCAGCGCGGAGTCCCTGCCGGCCCTGATCCTGACCTTGGTGGTGCTCCTCTTGGCTGGTCCCCAGCGCTGGGATGAGCCGCAGGCCAAGAAGGTCCTGACCAACATCGAGTTCTGCGTGGACGTGTCCGGGAGCATGACGGCCTCTTTTGGACCAGGCAATCGGTACGACGCCTCCATGATCGCCATCAATGACTTCTTGAACTTCAGGGAGGGCGACGCCTTCGGCCTGACCTTCTTTGGCAACTCGGTCCTGCACTGGGTGCCCCTGACCACCGACGTGTCCGCGTTCCGTTGTGCACCACCCTTCATGCGCCCGGGCAACATCCCCAGCTGGTTCGGCGGCACGGAGATCGGCAAGGCGCTGCAAGCCTGCCGCAAGGTACTGACCAGCCGCGAGGAGGGCGATCGCATGATCATCCTGATCTCCGATGGTTTCAGCTCCGACCTGAACGGCAACCGCGGAGACGAGATCGTGCGCGACCTGATCGCCGACAACGTCACCGTATACGGAGTGCACGTGGCGGGCGGCAGCATCCCCGCCCCTATCGTGGACATCACCTCCAAGACCGGCGGTGCCGTCTTCAGCCCTGGCGACGTGGAGGGACTGGCCTATGTGTTCCAGCGCATCGATGAGATGCAGGAGACACGCATCGAGAAGACCTCATCGGAGGCCATCGACGACTACGGCCCCTGGACCTTGGCAGCCATGGCTCTGCTGGCGGGAACCCTGCTGGCCTCCTTCGGATTGAGGTACAACCCTTGGTAGCCACCAGCCTTGAGGTGAGGCCCATCCCCGGCCCGGAATTCGACAGCGGCCCGGGTCTTGTGGTTGCGGCCAGCGTCATGGCCATCATCCTCTGTGCGGAGCTGGTGCATCTCCGGCGCCTGCTGCCGGTGGCGCGCCTGGCCTTCGGACCTAAAGGACAGCCCGCGGCCTGGGTCCGCATGGTTCCATTCCTGCGCGCCCTCGCAGGAGGTGCCCTGGCCTGGGGCCTGCTCACCCTGTGGACCCTGATCCCCAAGGTGCACAGCGGCGCTGGAGAAGCCTTCGGTGTCGACGAAGCCAACAAGAACGTCTTGTTGGTCCTCGACGTCTCCCCGAGCATGCGCCTTGAAGACGCGGGACCGACCAAGCACCAGAGCCGCATGCACCGGGCGCGCGACGTGCTCGACTCATTCCTGCGGCGGGTGCCCCTGGAGCAGTACCGCTTCACGGTGATGGCCGTCTACAACGGCGCCAAGCCCGTCGTGAAGCGCACACGCGACGTGGAGGTCGTGCGCAACATCCTGGGAGACCTGCCGCTCCACTTCGCCTTCGAAGCCGGCAAGACCAAGCTCTTTGACGGACTCCAGGCCGCAGCCGAGACGGCGAAGGCCTGGGAGCCCAACTCGACGACCCTGATCCTGGTCAGCGACGGCGACACGGTGCCAGCCCAGGGCATGCCCAAGATGCCGCCATCCATTGAATCCGTGCTGGTCGTGGGAGTGGGCGACCCGCGCGCAGGGTCCTTTATCGACGGCGCCCAGTCCCGTCAGGACGTATCCACCCTGAGGCAGATCGCCACCCGCTTGGGGGGCTCATTCCACAACGGCAACACCAAGCACCTGAGCTCGGTCCTGATCCGCGACCTGACCCAGAGCGGAGCGGAGAGCGCGCTTGAGCAGCTCAGCCTACGCGAGTATGCCCTGGCAGCCTGCGGATTGGGTGCGGGATGGCTCGCCATCCTGCCTCTGCTGTTGCAGTTGTTCGGCACTCGCTGGAGGCCGGGAATACGGCGTTGAAGTTTGCGTCTACATGCCCCATAACCTCCCCAGTGGTGATTCCCGGATCTGGGATGGCCTCTTGCCTCTTTTCACTCCCCTCTTCCAGTCTGTTCAGCGACAATACATACCCTTGTGAGATTGCGCAGTCCGTGCGCCTCCCATTGCCTCCTTTGGACCCAACGCCATGAAACGACTCCTCATCGCCACCTGGCTGACCTTGCCGGTCGCCGCCTACGCCTACCACATGGGCCCCGGCCAGGATCACCTGCGCCTGGACCAGGCCGCCGCCCTGATCGCGAGCGCGGACGCCCACGCCGCTGAGGCCGTGCGCCTGACCGCCACCGAGGGCGAGACCGCCGCACGCGGGGAGTGGTTCGACGCCGAGGCCGATTACGCCGAAGCTCTGGCTCTTCTGCCGGGCGAGCGCGTGGAGGACGTGCGCCGTATCAAGCTGGAGCGCGCCAAGGCCCAGATGAACATCTCCAAGCTGCCCGACGCAAACGCGTCGTTGGCCAGCCTGGTCACCGAGTTGCTCGAAGATCCGAGCACCGATCCCGCCCTCCTGGCAGACACCCAGCGCACCTTCGCCACCAGCCAGTACTACCTGACCTGGCTGCTGCGTCTCGAAGGCGCGGCACGCGAGGACTGGGAGCCCCACATCGACAGTGCGCGGCAGACCTTCAAGCTGCTGGCCAGCCAGGCCGAAGCCGCCCAGCCCGAAGGGACTGGAGTGCTCAAGGCCCGGGAGGATCTGGAGTCCGCCATCCGACTGGCACGCATGGACCTGTCCGAGCTCCAAGGTCTCCCCCTACCCAGCCAATGACAAGGCTGTGGTAGCGGTCGCGGTCGCGGCCGGGGAAAGGGAAAGGCAAACGGACCGAAGAGCCAGGACGCACGCGGTGCATCCTCCGGCCCACCGCCGGACGGTTCGGGTTCCTGAGCCCCCGCTCTGCGCAGTCCGCTGGCTCGCCCACCCGGGTCCTTGACCCGAGGTGAAGGCTCGCGCAGCGCCTGCCCCAACGATTATTCATCAACCCGGTCTCCCGCTGTCACTTCGTCGCTGCTTGAGGTTAGCCCCCCCATGCCAAACCCGCCCGCCCGCTCCATCTTCTCCAGCCTCACCCGCGCCCTGGTGCCGACTCTCTGCCTGGTGGGGATCGCCCCCACCTGGGCGCAGACACCCGTGCGCGCAAAGCCCCTCCCCCTGAGGCGCGCAACAGTCATAGGACCCACACGCAGCATCCTCGGGGCATCGGCTGGAATCAGCCCGGACGAGCTCAAGGCCTTGATGGAACAGGGTCTTGTGGTCGAGCCTCCCAGTCCTGGAGAGCAGGACGACAAGACCGAGAAGAAAGCTGAGCCCGCGACCGACCGTGGCAAGAAGCTGAAGAAGCTCGTCTTCGATCGCCGCCCTTCGGCCGCCCTCTCCGCCTGGGCCGCTGAACCGCCCGAGGCGCCCGCCCCCCCGGCCAAAGCCGAGCCGGTTGAGATCCCGCTCAAGGAAGTGGACACCGAAGGCATGAGCGAGGAAGAAGCTGCAGAGGCCAAGGAGGAAGCCGCGGAAGAGCGGGAGAACGCCCAGGAAGCCGCCGAGAAGAAGGCTGAGAAAGCCGCCGAGAAGGCAGCGAAAGAATTCGCCGAGAAGCAACTCGAGGTCGAGCTGGCCCTGTTCCAGCGGCAGGTCACCCTGGGAGAGTGGGATGCGGTGCGCGAGTACATGGCCTCCCTTACCACGGCTGAAGGCCGGATAGCCTACGCCCAGCTGATCAAGTCGCTGACAGAGGGTCCCGTCAAGGTCAGCGGCACCCTGGCTCCATTCGCAGAAAAAAACTACTTCGACGCCCAGGACCTGGTCGGCCTTGTCGCTGCTGCCCCGGCCAAGCTCGTCGAAAAACAAATCAATGGACTAGGCCAGCTGATACGCCTGACCGTCGACGAGGGCGTGCTGATCGAGAGCTGCCTGAATGCGCTGCGACCCGCCCTGGCCACCGAGGGTTTCCCCCTCGCCCATGAGCAACTGGCGCACGTCCTGTTGGAGGGTCGCTTCTTCGTGGAGGCGGGCGAATTCCTGCCCTCCCTGGAAGAGGCCCAGGCAGCCGATGACCGTCCCATCCTGAACCTCCTGGCGCGGCACCACCTGGCCCAATTCCAACGGGACAAGCAGGAAACAGATCTGAACGCCGCCTGGCAAGCCACCATGAGTGTCCTGGCCCCGGGTGAGTTGGAAGACGACACCAAGGGAGAGGCCCTCAAGCGCGCCGTAGAATTGGCACCCAAGGTTCACAAGACCCTGGGCCAGACCTGGCTCACGGAGAGCTTCACCACCCGGCCCGAGCGCGGGATGGAAATCCTCTCGCTCCTGGGAGCATCCAGCTCGCGCTCCCTGTTTGAGCAGGCCCGGGTCATGCCCCTGCGACAGACAAACCTGGAGCTGCAGACCACCGCCGCCGAGGCTCTCCTGGAGGCCGCCCCCGAGCTTGCGCGAGAGTGGGCCGACACCCTGAATCTACTGGCCAACAACTGGCTGCAAGAGGCAGCCTGCACCCACAGCTTCGACACCACGGTATCGCGCGGGCAAGCCGTGAAGGTTGACCCGTTCGGGAACATCTTCTACTCAAGCACGAGCAGCACCGCACTCAATCGCAATGCCCCCACCCCTATCGGGGCGAACGAGATGCTCGCCATGCGACCCAGCAGCCAGTGGATGGAGCTGATCGCCCCGGGGCTGCGCCCCAAGTTCGAGATGGTCACGGCCCAGCTGCTACTCAAGGTCCAAGCCGAAGAGGAGGCGTTCCCCTACATCGAGCGTCTGGCTCTGACGCACCCCGAGCAGGCCGAAGCCCTGGTGGAGGAGTTCCTGCGCGTGTGGATCAGGAACAACAACCCCAACGTGAACAACAACCGCACCAACGAGTACATGTTCGTGTTCGGGTTCAGCCAACTCTCGGCGGGCATTCCGCTTACGCGCTCCAAGCAGGAGCGCAACCTGAAGGAGCTGGCCGCCTGGGTGCAGCGCATTCGGGCCCTGCCCCTGGAGGGGGTGAACGAGGAGCTGGTGGCGACGGCCTTCACCAACGCGCACTCCAGCGCAGAGGTCTATCAGGTCGAGACCATCGAAGGCGTCTTTGGTGCTCTGGATGAGCTGGCCCCCAGGACGGTCGCCGCCCTTGTGCAGGAGATGCGCAAGAACCTCGTGGGTGTCTGGCGCAGGCCTGCCACCCAGGAGGCCAAGAAGACCAATCGCCGCCAGAAGGACATCGAGGCCGAGATCCTGCGTGGCTACGAGACCGCGGCGAGCGTGGCGCAGAGCTCCTTGGACAGCCACCCCGATGATTGGTCCCTCAGGCTGGCGCTGGCCTCGGTAGCCCACGATGAGAACAACTTCCGGCAGGAGGTGGCCAAGAGCAGCGAGTTCGCAGGCAAGCGCCGAGAGGCCCTGTCCGGCTTCGCCGAGGCGGCGCGCATCTACCAGGCCGCACTCCCGGGATTGGCTGAAGATGAGGAGGCCCACAACCTCTACGAGACCTGGTTCTACGCCAGCCTGGGAGCGTGCGACCTGCAGGCCCTGGACAGCTACAAGCAACCCGTACAGAACCAGCTCGCCCTGATCAAAGATGCCATCGAAGCTCTCCCCGGCGAGGCGGCGAGGCGCCACATGGACCGCTTCGCCAACGCGCTCTTCACGCGCGTCGGCTCCGTCAACCCGGCCGTCAAGTACAGCTACCTGCGCTCGGGACTGAAGATCGCTGGAGAGACCGAACGCACGCGCGAGGCCCACAAGATCCTGACCTACTACAAGGACCTGATCACAGAGATCCAGCTGGACGTTGCGGTGGATGGCAGCGCACACGTGGGCAACGGGGAGCCCTTCGGCGTCTTCGTGAACCTACGACACACCGGTGCCATCGAGCGCGAGTCCGGAGGCTTTGGCAAGTACCTGGTGAACCAGAACGCCACGGTGAATGCATTCAACTACGGGCGCCCCACGGAGGACTACCGCGACAAGTTCGAGGAGTTCACCCACGATGTGCTCAGTGAGCACTTCGAGGTGCAGTCCATCACCTTCAACCACCCCGACACCCACTCGCGCGCGACGGCTGAATACGGCTGGCGCCTGACGCCCTACGCCTACGTCCTCATGAAGGCGCGCGGGCCGGAGGTGGACCGCATCCCCTCCCTGCGCCTCGACCTGGACTTCATGGATTCTGTGGGCTACGCCCTGCTGCCCATCGAGTCGGCCCCGGTGGTCCTCGACTGCGGTTCGGGTCAGGTGGACCCGCGCCCCTTCGCGCAACTCAAGCTGACCCAGACCCTGGACGAGCGCGAAGCCGAGAGCGGCAAGCTCCTGCTCGAGGTCCAGGCCAGTGCCCGCGGCCTCCTGCCGGCCTTGACGGACCTGGTCGATCTGGCACCCGAGGGCTTTGAGGTGGTGTCCGTCGAGGACCAGGGCAATGCCATCTCCAAGTTCGATGCCGAGAGCGCCGCGCCGCAGGTGATCAGCGATCGCACCTTCATGGTCGAGATGCAGGCAGGGGAGAACCTCACCCAGCTACCGGACTCCTTTGCCTTCGGCAGCACAGTCCTACCGGAGGAAGAGGTCGAGTTGACCTACCAGCGCTACGTGGACGCGGACCTGGCCTCCGTCGGGCAGACCATCTCTTTGGAAGCGCGCTATGGCGAAGTGGCCGGGCCTGGCTTGTGGACGTGGCTGCTGGGTACGGCGGTGGCGCTGGCTCTGGCCCTTGGGGTGCGCTCGGCACTCAGATCTGCAGCACGCGGCCCCGGCGAAGCGCGCTTCACGGTACCGGAGCCCCTGTCCCCCTTCACGGTCATCGGACTGCTGCGGCGTATCGAGTCCACCAATGGTCTCACGCCAGACTCCCGCGTGGAGCTGCAGGGGCAGATCCAAAACATCGAGGAACACTACTTTGGTGAAGCGGACGGGACCCGGCCGGACCTGAGTGAGATTGCCCAGACCTGGGTGCAGCGCGCCACCTGAGCGGCAGCAAGATCGAAATGGGCGTGGTCCTGCTCACGCTCTTCGGCGGCCATGGCCCAGACGGGAGCCTCTCGGAGGGGCCCCGGCGGGCGGCTCTACCTAGCCCGCGGGGCGGCTCAGAACCTCCAGATCAAGCGCGTCGTCCTCGACCCCATGGACGCCCGGGTGCCCAACATCATGGATCTGGATAGGCTACTCGACCTCCTGATCGGCAGCGAGCGCCCTTGACCCCCAGCCCGCCCCGCGACCTGCGCCCCCGGGGAAGCTATGCTCACCGGGCAGGTGCGCCCGTAGCTCAGCCGGATAGAGCACCGGATTTCTAATCCGGCGGTCCCAGGTTCAAGTCCTGGCGGGCGCGCCACCCTGCCCCAAACAGATACTTATCGAGCCGCCAGAGTTGGATTCAGGGCCTTGAATTGGCCTCGGGCCCAGCAGCGTCCTAGTCTTCAGACGACCATGCGCCTCATCGTACTCCTCCTGGCAGGCTTGACACTTGCCGCCTGTGCCGATCCTTTGCCCGAACTGCGGATGCAGGGCAAGCAGCTCACGCTCCAGGTCTGCAAAGGGGTGGACGAGATATCGACTGAGCCCATCGTCCTCCGGCATTGGGATTCGGAGGGGATCCTCGCCTCCTGGAAAGCACGCAAGGGTACTGGCCGGATACGGTCCACGCGAGCCGTGTTCACTTTCGAGGAAGAGGAACAAGGCTCACTTGAACTCCGGGATATCCCCCAGGGTGCCTACGATCGCATTCGCCTCGACATGCGCCCACCACGTGATGGGCGGCTACAGCTTGACCTTCAGGACTCCGAGGGCAAAACGCTTCACCGGGCCAGCATCTACTTTGGGCGCTCTGATCCGGACCAACTCAAGAACCTGGAGTTTCCGCTTCAGAAGGTGCGTAAAAGTCTCGGCGACGTCAGCCGCGTCATCCTCCACTTCCCCAAGGATTTGGACACGCTGACCATTACAGGCATCACGTTCCTGGGCACCACCCCCGAATCCTGGTTGCCGGACCCCAAGGCGCCGGCAATGACCGTCATGGGGAGCGATCATCGCATGGCGGCGGGTCTCTCCAGCCGTCGCCCCCTGGAGACGAAGTTCGAGGCCCAGGCGGGGCTGAACTTCAGCTTCGACTGCGCCGCCCCCGATGGCTTGAGGGACGACTCTGATCCGGCCCTGACCCTTGAGTTCATCGACGGCACCGGGAGGACACTTGCGGAGCACGAGTTTGCGGTACCCATAAACTCGTGGCGTAGCGAGCAGGTGACGATCGACGCCTCTCTGGCGCAAGCGGGCACTCTCACGGCGCGCCTCTCCCTGGCACCGGGCCGGAGAGGGACCATCACGGCCTGCGCTCTGACGCCGCCCCGTGTGGATGGTCGGCAGAGCGATCCCCGTACGGTGCTCCTGCTGACCAGTGACACCCACCGTGCGGACTACCTGGGTTTCATGGAGCGCGCGGAGGTGGACACGCCCACCCTGGACAGGCTGGCCAGGGAGGGAGTCGCCTTCACGGACTGCTGGGCCGCTGCAAACGTGACCAACCCGGCGCACATCTCGATCATGACCGGCACCGGCGTGCAGGACCACGGCGTCGTCTCCAACGACATACCGGCCTCGCCCAAGTTCCTGACCTTGGCCGAGGCCTTTGCGGAGAAGGGCTACCGGACCTTTGCCGCCTTGAGTGCGGCCCACCTCGCCTGGGGCGGAATCGAGCAGGGTTTTGAGCGCATGTCCTCCCCCAACCGCGCCGCCCGAGACTCCTCGGAGACCATAGCCATCCTCGAAGAGTGGCTGCAGGACGGGTCGACGGACGACAGGCCCCTGTTCGTTTGGCTGCACCTGTTCGATGCGCACGGTGCCTACCGCCCCCCGCCGCCGTACGACACGATGTACCAGCCTGATGACGGAGAAGACCCCAAGGATCCTGCCAATGCAGGTCGCTGGGGCGAGGTCAATATGCCCTCCTGGTGCAGCCAGGTCACGGATCCACGCTATGTGGAGGCGCTCTACCGCGGCGAGGTCACCTACCAGGACAACGCCCTCGGCGAGCTGCTCGATCGTCATCCGCGACTCGAACGCGACCTACTGGTCTTCGTCGGCGATCACGGCGAAAACCTCTACGACCAAGGGCCCCATTTCGACCACTCGGGGCTGACCACGGCCACTCAGCACATCCCGCTCGTCCTGGCGGGCTCAAGGGTCCCGCGCATGGGGCTCGTTCAACAACCCGTTACCCAGGTCAACGTGGGGCGCACCCTCTTGGACCTGGCGGGGCTGGGTGGCACGGAGTTTCCGGGAACGAATCTGCTGTTGGGACTGGATGCCGAGCCCGCAGGCAAACCCGTGACACGCTTCGCCCTCCAAGCGCATGCCTTGAAGGCCTCTGCCAAGAGAGGTCGGTGGTACCTGAAGCACAACCTGTATGCCAGCCAGCGCTCGGAGGGGGTCCGGGTGCCGAACCATATAATGGCTCTGTTCGACCTCGATGCGGATCCCGACTGCAAGGTCAACGTCCTGAAAGACAACCGCGAGGTTACCCTGGACCTGAGGACACAGCTCCTACGTTGGTTGATGGACTCGCGCGTGGCCGAGTACTTGACCAGTGACTATCGGACGGACGAGGCCACCCTCAAGGCGCTTGCAGGGCTTGGGTATTCCCCGGGCAGCGCCCTGCCCGACAACAATCCCTGGATCGATCCCGAGTGCGCCTGCGAGTGGTGCGAGGCTTACCCCATCGGGAACCCGGAGAGGGGATCCGACAGCGAAGACTGAGCCCTGAGATCCCTAGCGGGGTCCCATGCCACGATAGACGCCGTCCGGCAGGACTCGGGGGAGGGCGAAATCCTGATCCGTCAGGAGCCGGTGTACGGCGGGGTCCATTGTCTCCAGGAGCTCAGGTGTGGGGCACTCCCACTCCTCAGCGATCTCCTCCGCGCGGCCGGGATAGGACTGGCCCCCGAGCAGGGAGGTCAGTGTCCAGTAGAAATACTCGGCGGCCATGCACTCGTAGTCGCAGGTCCGGTCGTCGTAGTGGTACCAGGCCTCTTTGGGGTAGGTCCGCGGGATACGGTGAAACTCCCCGCCCCGGGCCAGGTCCATGGCCTGGGCCAGGAGGGAGCCGGGCGCGTAGTCGAAGGCCGCCGGGTGGGCGGCAACCCAACCGTTGCTCACCAGATGCCAGATCTCCTCAAGGCTGGCGTCGAAGCGTCCGGCGCGATTCACGTGGGGCGGGCCCTTTGGAAAGGTCTCCTCTCCGTACAGGTCCTGGCCGATCTGGAAGCCGCTGCGCTCGATGCGTTCCATCACCGCACGTAGGCCGCGGCGGGCGTCCCGCTCGGTTGCAAACATCACCAAGAAAGCACCCCCACGCAGGAGCTCCGCGGCCACCTGCCTGTCATCCACCTCCCCATCCTCGTCGTTGTCCATCCACTCCGCCAGAATGCGCGCCGCGTGCAGAGCCTTGGTCTCGGGCACGTCGGCGGTGGCCACGATGGTGACCCCGAAGACCTGGATGTAGCGCGTGAACTTGGGCGCGAAGGAGGACAGGGGTCCACTGCTCGGAATATCCGTCAGGACGAACTCGGCGGGAGCGGGAGGAATCCGGGCCGGGGGCTCCCCCTCCCCGGTCGGCTCCTCGTGGAGCTCATCCGCCACGGGAAAAGCCACGGCGTCACGGCCCTGCACCCCCATCCTCGTGGGCCACCAGTCCTCAGCCGTGAAGATCTCGTCCACCAGAGAGGCCAGTGCCGAATCGCGGGCCTGGAGGAAAGCGCGCGGGTCCCGCTCCAATAGCTCGGCCTGCCCGGGCTCCAGCTCGGCACGCAGTTCCTGCGCGAAGTTACGCTCCGGACACCGGAACCACAGGGTCACACCCTCGGCCCAGTACTCGTCGGCGTGGGCCTCGTGATAGACACCTGCCCAGGTCCCCGCTTCCAGGGCCGCCTCGTAGGCCGTGTGCAGGCGCGCCGTGAACGAACCCTCGGCGGGCGGGGCCTCGACGAGCTCGGGGTCGCTCGAGCCGCCCAGCTCCGCAAACTGGATGACGGTGTGGTAGATGCCATGGGCCAGCTCGTGGATCAGGGTGTGAGGGTGGCCGATCTGCACGGCGATCGTGGGCTCGCCGGGGTCCCCGCCCAGGCCACCCACCTCCTCGGGAATGTCCATCCCCCGGTACTCAGGCAGCCCGCCCAGGGGCTCGCGCTCGCCGGCGAGCAGGATCTTGAAGCCATTGGCGCTCAGGGTCGTGCGCAGCTCATGGGGCTGCAGCGAGCGCGTCATACGCTCATAGGTCAGGGCCGTCAGGTACATCCAGTCCGTCGGCACCTGCTCAGTGGCCTCGATGCGGATGCCGAAAACGTCCAAGCGATTCGCGTAACCGGACCCGACGGGGGAGGTCTGGGCTGCGGCAAGGGAGGAGAGGGTGACGACCAGGGGGATGAAGAAGCGCATGGCTGCGTGTGTCTTTTGGGTGCTGAATTCAGGGGCAGGACATTAGGCTCTGGGGCATGAAGATTATGCAATGCCTGCTCGTCTGCGTATTCCTGAGCGCGTGCGAAAGCACACCGCCCAGCCAGGATCCGGCTCCCGACGGGTTCCGGTCCCTGTTCAATGGTCGCGACCTGACCGGCTGGAGGCGGGTGAACACGGCCCCCTCCACCTGGACCGTGGTGGACGGGATGTTGCACTGCGATGGCAAACCCACCGGTGAGCTACGCACGACGGAGATGTACCAGAACTTCATCTTCGAGGTGGAGTGGCGTCACCTGGTGTCCGGCGGCAACGCGGGCATTTTCGTCTGGGCCGATGACATCACCGCCCGGGGTGTGCCCTTCCACCGCTCCGTGGAAGTGCAGGTCCTCGATCACGGCTACGGCAACACGAACTCCCACACGACCCACGGAGACATCTTCCCCATCCACGGAGCGCGCATGATCCCCGTCAACGGTCGCGGTGGATCGCGCGCCTTCCCCACAGAGTCGCGCTCCAATCCGAGCCCCGGGTGGAATCACTACTCCATCCACTGCAACGCCGGCTCCATCACCCTGGCAGTCAACGGCAAGGTGGTGACGCGCGGCAACCTGTGCTCCCCCAGCAAGGGCTACATCTGCCTCGAATCCGAGGGCGGCCAGGTGGACTACCGCAACATGCGCATCAAGGTACTGCCCGACACACCGGTCGAGGATGCGGACGTGGCCCAGGCCGAGCAGGGCTTCGAGACGCTCTATACCGGGGTGGACCTCGACGGGTGGGTCCTGAGCCCTGGGGATCGAGAGAGGCTGCACGTACGCGACTGGGTTCTGCGAGCCGAGGCGGAGCAGAACACATTGGCGCTCTCCACCGAGCGTACGTTCAAGGACTACGAGTTCATTTTCGATCTGAAGGTCGCGGGAGACCGTGCGGCCCTCGGGATCCTGCCCCATGGCTCGCGCGGGAAGGGCCTGCACTTGCGCACGGACTCGGCACCCCTGGGAGCCGCCCTCACTCCGGGCTGGAATCGGCTGCAGGGCACCTATCGGGCTGGCGTGCTGGACCTGACGGTCAATGGTGTCGCTTGCAGCAGCGCGCGCCTTGAGGGCCCACGGGCAGGCGGCCCCCTGCGCCTCGAGGTGGAGGGCGTCCTCGACCTCTCCAACCTCTACGCCCGAGATCTGGACTGAATTCGGCTACCCCCTGGAAAACGACTGGCGGTGCTGGAAGGGGAGCAGGGGGTGGGCCATAGTCGGTTCCAATGCTGCCGACCTCGGACTAGAAAACGGATCGCGAAGGTGAAGAATGCGTGGATGGCCAAGGCGCCATTCGCCTGGTGATCAACACCTACACGAATTTCGCGGAACGGCTCTACTCCAGGATCCGCTTTCTCATCCTGCGCCAGCCTTTTCTCGACGAGATCGGCCAGTACCTCCCGCGCGGAGGCCGGATCCTCGATTTTGGCTGCGGTTTCGGCCTCTTCTCACTCTACTTCGCACTGCGCGCACCCAGGTGCCATTTCACCGGTGTAGACCTGAACGACAAGAGGATTCAGCGGGCCCGGGAGAACTCCAAGAAACTCGGCCTCAGCAATGTTCACTACCAGGTGGGCAGCGCCCTCGACTGGCATGACCAGGAGCACTTCGACGCGATCTACATGCTGGATCTGGTCCACCATCTGCCAGCGGCAAAGGTGCCGAATTTTCTCGAGAAGGCCTCTGCCCTGCTGAAACCGGGTGGCGTTCTACTCGTGAAAGAGGTCGCCGACAGACCGCGCTACAAAATGCTCTTCACGCTTGCCCTGGATCGCCTGATGGTTGGACGAGAGCCCATCCACTACTGGCCTCCCGCAGAACTCGCTCGGGTCCTCGAAGGCCTCGGTTTCGAGGTGAAAACCCATCGCATGACGGACTTCCTGCCCTATCCCCACATCCTGTACATCGCCAAACGGACCAACGAATTTCCAAGCGACTCCTAGCAGACCCCTCGTAAGTGGCCTTCGCGGTGTCATCGGCACCACCTCGACGGCGTGGACGTCTCCTTGCGATCGAAACTGGGAGAACCCATTCCAAACAACAGGCCTGGGCACAGCCCAGAGGTCGTCCTGGCCAAAGCCCCACGGCGTGCGGAAACTTCCTGGAATCGGGTGGAAGCGCTGGAAGGCGGGAGTGCGGGGGGACATATTCGGCGCGAATGGAAGCTCTATCCCATGTTCTGTTCGTCGGCCAGACCGGGGCGGCGCTATGGCTGGCTTCACGCTGGTCGCGACGCCTGTTGCCGAATCTGGCACCGGGCGAACGCGCTCTGACCACGCTGATCCTGTTTGCCAGTATCGCCCAGATCAGCCTGTTGGTCTGTGGTCTGGCGGGCCAGTTGACGGCCGGTTGCCTGGCGGTCGTCATGGGAGTTGGGGTTCTGGCGGAGTCCCGGCTGGGGCGGCCCACACAGGCCATCGATGAAGACGCCACCAATCCAGCGCCTCCCCCCTGGCCGTGGCCCGCCACGGCCACCGTCGTCCTGGTCTCGATCGTCTCCGCCTGGGCTGTGGTGGGCTCGGGAACTCTCTTCGGGTGGGACACCCTCAGCTACCACGCCGTGGCTCCCGCCTGGTGGATCCAGCAAGGCAACCTGAGCCTGCCCCCCTTCAACTACCAGTCCTACTTCCCGATGAACGCAGAGGTTCAGGCTCTGTGGTTCATGCTGCCCCACGGCATCGACGCCTACGCCAATCTGGCCTCGTTGATATGGATCGCTATTCTGGTCGCCGTATGGGTCGTTCACGCTCACCGCCTTGGCCAGGCGCGCTGGCTGGCAGCTCTGGCCTTGGCGGGTTTTCTGTTCTCGCCCGGAGTGGCAGAGCGTTTGCCGTACTTCACCTCCGCTGACCTGTCCATGGCCAGCCTTCTGGCCGCCATGCTGACACTGACCTGGAATCCCGGCGGGGTCTCGCGACCTGGTGCGCGCGCCCTTCTTGCCGGACTGGCAGGTGGACTGGCCATGGGCATGAAGGTTGCGGCAGCGCCACATCTGGCCCTGGCCGGATTGTGCTGGGCGAAGAAGCGCTCGGGAGAGTGGCCTCTGATCCCCATGGCCGCGTTTGTGGGAGGCGTTGCCCTGACCGGAGGCTATTGGTATCTGCGCAATCTCGCTCTCACGGGAAACCCGTTCTATCCCGCCGAGCTGGGACCCTTCGCGGGACCGTTCGACGCCCAATCCCAGTACGGCACGTCCCTGTTGGCCTTCATTCGCGCGGGGGGGGGCGAGGCCCAAACCTGGCGGATCCTGCACGAGGAGTTCCTGAACTGGCCCACGGTGTTGGGATGGCTCGCGGTTCTGGGCATCGCCGTGGGGGGAATCTGCGCCCGGCGCACAAAGGACGCGGCCGCACGGGGCCATCTGTGGCTCCTGGCGGGCAGCGCACTGGTGTTCATCCTGCTATTCCCCATGCAGCCCTTCTCGGCCAGCTCCAACCGGCCGGACGCGCCTGCCACGTTCAACGCCCGCTACCTGACCTACCCGTTTCTGCTGGGACTCCTTCTACTTCCCACCCTTTGGCGCGCCAAGCCGAAGCAGCAGACCGGGGTCCGGCCAGTGCCCGGCATCCTGCGTGGCCCCAGCTTTGTCGCATGCCTCGTGCTCCTGATGGTGTTGTCCCTGTCCAAGAGCCACCGCGCCGCACAGACCACCGAGCATCTGTACAACACCTTCCCAATGCTCGGTCCTGGCTGGAGAGCCCTTGAACAAATGCCCCTGGGAGCCCGGGTCGCCGTCCAATCCTACGATCCGCCGAGCCACTCTCTGATCTACCCCCTATTCGGCAGGGAGCTCCAGTTCACGCCCGTGGTAGTCAACCGCAGTGGAACCTCACGGGTCAAACTGCACGAACGTCCACGGTCCGCATCAGATTCATGGTGGGGAGAATTCAACCAACAGGTCAAGGGGTCTAGCAGAGCCCGACTGGGCAACCTGCGTGATGCGGGGGTCGAGTACCTGCTGCTCCAGAATTGGCCCAGAGGAAAGAACATCCGCTCCGGTAGCGAGGCCGTCCTGCTGCGGCCGGTCAAGAGTCTCCCCGATGAACAGCGCCTGTTCAAAGACCCCTTCACCAAGCTGTGGCGCATCACTGAACCGGTAGAATGATCATCCCATGCGTGCCCCCGCAATTCCCCTAGCTCTGCTGTTCGCCTGCGGTTCACCACCCGAGCCCACGCCCAGCAACCTGATCGTGATTGTCGTGGACACCTTGCGTGCCGACCACTTGGGCCTGCACGGCTACGATCGCGACACCTCTCCATTCCTGGATGAGGTCGCCCGCCAGGGGATGGTCTTCGAGAACGCCCAGTCCGTCTCCTCCTTCACCCGGGAGTCCGTTTCGGCGCTATTCACCGGGCACCTCCCTTCCACCAGCGGAAGTATCGGCTGGTACGCGGCTCCGGCCGAGCACCTCCCCACCCTGGGCACCTCCTACGCCCAGGCGGGCTATCGCACGGGGCTCTTCACCACGACCCTGATGCTGCCCGACCCGGCCTACGCCCGCGGCTTCGATAGCGTGGAGCACCTGGTCAAGAAGGGCGGTGTGAGCGGCAAGGGGCAGGCACTCTCCGAACGCGCCCTGGAGTTCGTACGCGAATGCGACGACGACCCGTTCATGCTGTATCTGCACTACTTCGATCCCCACGGGCCCTATGACCCGCCAGAGGAGCTGAAGCGACGCTTCACGGACGAGATCCACCCTGACCCCGTGGGGCTGTACACGCAGCTGCGCAAGCGGGTTCCCGAGTACGTATCCAAGGGCTTCGGTCCGGGCGACCCGCTGTACGAGGATCAGCAGGTGCGCTACGACGCGGAGATCACCTGGACCGACCAGGCCTTGAAGAGCCTCTTCGATGGACTCGCGGAGCTGGGTCTGGCCGACAACACCTTGGTCGTGATCACCAGCGACCACGGTGAAGAGTTCTTGGACCACGGTTTCGTGGAGCACGCCTGGACCCTGTACCAGGAGTCGGTGCACGTCCCCCTCATCTTCTGGTGGCCAGGAGTGCTGGAGCCCGCGCGCGTTCCGCAGAGGGTCTCCCTGGTGGACGTGCTGCCCACCGTGCAGCTGCTGCAGGGGATCGACTCCACAGGTCCAAGCGACGGCCATCGGCTTGTCGATCTCAAGGGTCAACCCCTGACCATACGCACCCCCGTGCTGGGCGAGCTCCTGGTCCAGCATCGCAACGTTCTGCGCAGCGTGACCGTGGGCCCCTGGAAGTACATCCAGGCGCGCCAGTGGCTCAACCCCCGCCAGCGCTCGGCGTTGGTGCGCAATGAGCGCAAACACGAGGAGGCGGCACTTGAAGTGGACTTCGACCCCTGGGGCCCGGTGGTTCGGGAGGAGCTCTTCAACCTGACCGACGACCCCCGCGAGACCCGGAACCTGAAGAACAGCGAGCCGGAATTGCTCGAGCAGCTGCAGGCCGTCATGCAGCTCTTCGAGAAACGCGCCCGGGAGATCTCCCCAGAGCAGGGGGGCCGGGGCGAGGCTCCCGAGTTGGATCAGGCCATGCTCGACGCCCTCAAGGCCATCGGCTACTGAGCTGCCGAGCCCTGGGCGAAGCCCAGGCGTCGGGCGCGCCGCCGAACCGCCGGGCACAAGCCGTGGAGATCGCCGGCGGCGCCGGTACCGCCAAGCCGCTGCGCGCCGAATCGGCTTACAGGCAGGGTGTTCTTGCTCACCGTCGACTGTCTCCAGGATCCGAAACTTTTCGACCTGACGGGATTGTTAATGAGATCCGCTCGCAATACCATCCTGCCCTAAATCGGCCCAGACCGTCCACCACCCCAAATCTCACCCCTCTAAGGCTTGTAAATGGCACCCACCCCCGGTTTGCGTCTCGCGCGACTTCTCCCCCCCGTCCTCTGCCTCGGCCTGGCCTACGCCGCCTTCAACAACGCCTATACGCCGCCCTTCCGCGGTCAGGCGAACAGCGAGTACTCGGGCTGGGAGACCTTCACCATCCCCTTCAATGGGCCGAACACTCCCGACGTGGCGGAGACATCCTCCGATGACGCCACACTGACCCAGACCACGCCCGGCGCAATCCTCACTTCGACAGGGAACATCTACAACCCCGCCGGACCGTCGCACTTCGTGTTGAGCGACACCCTCCCGGCAGACTTGCAGGAGGTTGTTCTTCAGGTCTCCGTCTTCGGAGTCCCCGCCGATTATGGGAGCTTCATTCTCAGCTACACCGATACAAGTGGACAACTTGTCTCCCTGCCACCTGACTCCATCCAGAACCTGTGGAACGCTGGTGGCTCCCTCGAGGACCGCATCGACTGGGACCTGTCGGCGAATCCGGACTCTATCACCGACTACACGATCCAGTTTGACGCCAGCGCCGTGCACATGAGCCTCGACGCCGTCAACCTTGACGTTCGCTTCGACGGTGGAGGCATCGGCACGAACTACTGCCAGGCCAACGTCAACTCCACTGGTACGACATCGTCAATCAGCGCAACGGGTAGTGACGCTGTCAGCGACAACAACCTGACCCTGCAGATGAGCGATGTACCCATGAACCAATTCGGCTACTTCCTCAATGGACTGGCGCAGGGCTTCGTCCCGAACCCGGGTGGCAGCGCTGGCAATCTCTGTATTGGTGGAGCTGTCGGGCGCCACGGCGCCCAGGTCGGAAACAGCGGCTCCTCTGGATCCATCGCCGTGGGCATTGACCTGACGGCGCTCCCCCGCCCGAGCGGCGGACCTGTAGCCGCACAGGCTGGCGAGACCTGGTACTTCCAGGGTTGGTTCCGCGACAGCGCAACCTCGAACTTCACGGATGGCCTCGCCATCACCTTCCAATAGCCAAAACTCTCTGGTGGGGCTGGGCGGCAATCCCGCCACGCTCCACCACTTCAACCCAGGGTATCGATGTCCAGGTTCAACCCCTTCCCCCTCCTCTGCGTAGGGGTTCTCGCCGGCCCCTTGCTTGCGCAGAACCCCAGCATCCGCCTCCACCCAACGAGTGACTCCAGCCACACCGAGATCTGGGTGAGTGGCTTGGCACCCTTCGAGGGCTTTGATCTATCTCTGACCCAGAAGCGCGGTGGCCTGGACGCGCCCCTGCTCCGCGGGCGCAGGTTACGCCGTCGGGCGGACGGGTCCGGCCGGTATCACACATCCGTGCCCATCAATCGCAACCAGCTCGGCTCAACCTCACTCTGGGGCCAGATCCAGACGTCTGCCTCCCTGGGAGGCTCCTCGTTCATCGCTGGGGGGATCATCGGAACCTCCAGCACGTCCCCTTGGTCTTTGTTCCGCGATGATCCAACCCGACTGCCCACAACGGCACTCCACCTGGGGGGAGCCTACGCATCCTCGGGTGACGTAAACGGCGACGGCCTGGATGACCTGCTTCTCACCACCGCAAGCGGTGTTCTTCTCTGGTTACAGACTGCTCAAGGGCAGTTCGTGGACGCCACCACGACCCGTCTGCCCGTGATCGGCTACGCCACCCCCTGGGCGAAGCTGCTCGACGTTGATGGTGACAACCGCCCCGAGATCTACCTGCCCGGCGGGGACCCCGTAGCAGGCAACCCCGATCGCATCCTCTGGAATGATGGCTCGGGCTTCTTTGCAACGTCCACGTCTCTACCGCTGGCGTCCGTTCAGACATCAGACGTTGTCGCCGGGGATGTGGATGGTGACAGCGACAAGGATCTGGTCCTGGCCATAGGACTTGCCGACCACACGACTGCGGGTGCCCCGGACCGGCTCTATCTGAACGATGGCGCTGGCGACTTCACGTCCAATACGAGCTTCTCAAGTGCTGCCTGGAACGAGACCGTCACGGCCTCGACCTCCTTGGTCCTCGCGGACATGGACGGCGACGCCAACTTGGATCTGTTTATCGGCAAGTCCGACCCCGGCGCCGTGAGTGGCTCCTTTGGAGGCAAGAACCTGCTGCTACTGGGTGATGGTAGCGGTGGATTTGTCGAGGTCAGCACGAGCCAACTGCTGCCCGCCCATCGCAAGGACCAGACCTATGCCCTTGCCTGTGTGGACCTGGAAGGCGATGGGGACATGGACCTTGTCGCAGCCAACGCCTTGACCTCGGTCCCCGGTGCTCTCTCAGCGGATGTACTGATCAATCAGGGTGGAGCCCAGGCGGGAACGGAGGGCATCTTTGTGGATGCGGTGGGCGCCCTGCCTGAGACCCCCCCCATCTATGAATCGATCAGGCTATCCCTGACCGTTGCGGACCTGGACCTGGATGGTCTGGTCGACGTCAGCTTTGGAGTGCACGACCTGCCTCCGGGTATGGGAGGCCAGCCGGTGTTCATGAACACACCAGCGGGCTCGCCCGCATTCGAGCGGTTGGACTCCTTCCAGCCGGGCACCTTCATCTGCCGCAGCCTCACCACCTTGGACGTGGACGGGGACGGAGACCTCGACCTCTTCATGCTGGCCGATGGCTCGGTCGCCGGTGGGACGGATGCAACCCGAGCGCGCCTCTACATCAACCAGACCTTCTAGGCGCAAGCCCTGAGCGCCCGCAGCCAAGCGCAACCCATCACACGGGTCCGTTGTGGACCAGGGGAAAGAACGGCCCCTCCACAAGTTCACCGACCTCGAGGAGTGGACAACCCGCCAGCAACGGCGTCGAGCCGTCCGCACACCTGGTCTGGGCGCACATGTAGTTGAGCACGATGCCACGCCGCGCTCGATCAGATCGGTTGGCCAACGAGCCGTGGACGAGCCCCGAGTGGTGGATAGAGGCCTGGCCCGCACGAAGCGGAACAGCAACCGGCGCGAACGCCTCGCGCTGCTCCTCGCTCAGGTGTGCGAAGAGTTGGTCCATGCCGCCACCGAAGTCCACGGCGGGCAGCTCCTCCCATCGTTGAGAGCCGGGAATCACCTGGAGGCACCCGTTCTCCTCATCCGTGTCATCGAGGGCGACGAAGACCGAGATGTGGCGCTGGGGAGTTGTACGTGTCCAGTAGGACCAGTCCTGGTGCCAGGGGACGACTCCCGGGTGATGGGGCGGCTTCCAGAACACCTGGTCGTGCCAGAACCGCAAGCGCTCCACCCCCAGCAGTTGGGCAGCGGGCCCGATCACCCCGGGGTGAAAGATCAGATCGTGGAACAGCTCGTCCACGCGCCACGCACCCAGGAAGTGCAGCACTGTCTCATCGGGCCTCTCCCTCCACGCGGCCTCGATTTCGTAGAGCGAATCGCCCAGGTCCGGGAGCGACTCACCGATGGCGCTCAGCCTCTCCCGCAGCGCTTCAACCTGTGCCACAGAGAGGAGGTTCAATGGGGCGGTGTACCCATCGCGGGCGTAGCCCTCGCAGTCTGCCGCTGAGAGTTCCCAATCGGTGCAATCCCCCGGCTGGGGAAACGTGCCCGTCAGGGGCTCGTGGTGGTTTTCGAGTTGGGTGGGGCCCGGGATCATGTTGCGGGACCGGCTCAGCCGACTCAGGCCCCGCATGAGAGTCTAGCCTCAAGCGGATATTGCAAGGTGTCCACACCCACAGGTCCCCAGCCAAGCCCCCGGATGAGGTCAACTACATCTACGGCAAGCCTGGGATGGAGGCGCTGAGTGCCGCCCTCAGGGCCGAGCTGGAACGCCTCCGCGAGCACTATCAGATCCCCTGATCAGGAGAGCTTGCCGAGGCTCTAGCACGTGAAGATGGGCGTCAAGGACGCCCACTTGCAGTAGCTCAGCCCTCGCCCTTCTTCTGTGGCTTCTCGTGATCGAGGAGCCACATCGGATGTACTGAGGGCGTGTGCGCCTCCGTCATGAGCATGGCTGCACGCGCAGCCACCTCAGGCTCGTCTCCTGAGAGGTCCTTCCATTCGCCGAGGTCGTTCACGAGGTCGTAGAGCTTGACCTCACCTGAGTGAATCGGGTTACGGATGGCCTTCCACTTGCCGAAGCGCACGGCCTCAGCGCCCTCCCACTCGTGGAACTCCCAGTAGAGGTAGTCGTGCTCTGTCTGGCGTTCGCCCTGCCCGATCAGCTCCGGCAAGAAGCTCACTGAGTCCAAGCCCTCGGGAGCCTCAACCCCTGCGAGCTCGGCCGCCGTCTCGAAGAAGTCGCCGAAGTAAGAGATGTGGTCCGTCACGACGCCGGCCGGGACAGTGCCAGGCCAGCGCGCGATGAGCGGCACGCGGATCCCGCCGTCGTGCAGGCTGCGCTTGTTGCCGCGCAGGGCTCCGTTTGAGTCGAAGAAGTTGGGGTTGTAGCCACCCTCTGAGTGCGAACCATTATCGGAGGTGAACATGACGAGCGTGTCCTCTTCCAGGCCAAGTTCACGGAGCAGCGCGAGGATGCTGCCGACCTCGGCGTCGATATTGCTCACCATCGCGGCGTAGCCCTTCTCTGGATCCTTCCACTCCTTGTCTGCGTACTCGCCATAGCTCGGCACCTCCATCCCCTCCTTGCCCGCCTCATTGTTCGCGTGCGGGACGGTTATGGGTAGGAAGCAGAAGAAGGGCTCGTCAGCGTGCTCAGTGATGAAGCCGCGCGCTCGCTCGAAGATGAGGTCTGTCGCGTACTCCTCCTTCACGCTCGCCTTGCCTTGTCCGTACTTGCCTTCTTTGGGGACGACGTTGGAGAGCTCGACGCGCTCTTCCCCATCAAAGAGGAAGCTCGGGTAGTGGTTGTGCGCGTGGTGTTGACTGAGGAAGCCGAAGAACTCATCGAAGCCTTGCTTGGTCGGGACGCCTACAGAGCCGGGGAAGCCTAGGCCCCACTTCCCGAAGCCGCCGGTCGCATAGCCGGCCTCTTGCAAGAGCTCAGCCACGGTCAGCTCCTCTGCGGGGAGCGGCTTGCCGCCGTTCCCCCGGATGTAGGTGCGACCCATGTGCTTGCCTGTCATCAGCACGGAGCGCGAGGGCGCACATACTGTGCAGCCCGCGTAGAAGTCCGTGAAGCGCGCGCCCTCTGCCGCCATCTGGTCTAAGACCGGCGTCTTGATCTCGACTTGTCCATAGCAGCCGAGGTCTCCATAGCCGAGGTCATCAGCGACGACAAAGACGATGTTCGGAGGGCGCTGGTTCGCGGCCTCCGAGGTGAGGGACTGACAGCTTGCGAAGAGGGAGAGCCCGAGAAGGAGTAGACGCATGCTCACATCCTGCCAACGCTCTCAAGCGCTGACACTCTCGTTCTGACTTCTTGGCGCTCTAGCTGCTCTAGTTAGCGGCGGAGCCGTCGTGCGATTGCTATCCTCCCTTCTCCAAGCCGCAAGGCGCCTCCACGCACACACCTCACAATCATGCGCACCCTCCTCCCTCTCCTGGCCCTCTTCCTGCTCACTGGCGCCCAAGGTCAGGAGCCGACTCAGCGACCCAACCTGGTCGTCATCATGGCGGACGACATGGGCTACAGCGACATCGGCTGCTTCGGCGGCGAGATCGCGACGCCGCACCTGGACCGACTGGCGGCGAACGGGGTGCGCCTGACCCAGTTCTACAACACCGGCCGCTGCTGTCCGACGCGTGCCGCGCTCCTCACGGGACGCTACGCGCAACAGGCGGGGATCGGCTGGATGACCAGCGAGGGTGCGGGTCGCGGTCAGGACCTGGGATACCCCGGCTACACCGGCGAGTTGAATCGCACCTCGCTGACCTTTGCCGAGGTACTGGCGAGCGCGGGCTACCGGACCCTGATGGCGGGCAAGTGGCACGTGGGCTCCTTCAGCGGCATGTGGCCCATGGACCGCGGCTTCGAGCGCTACTACGGGCTCATCCGCGGCGCGAGCAACCACTTCAAACCCCACCCTGACAAGCTGCTCATGGAGGGACGGCGACCGGTCGCACCCGGCGAAGACTTCTACACCTCGGACTCCTTCACCAATGCCGCCATCTCCTATGTGCGTGAGTCGCGGGAGCGAAGCGAGGACCCCTTCGCACTCTATCTGGCCTTCACCGCCCCGCACTGGCCCATGCACGCTCCGCCCGAGGACATCGAGCGCTACCGGGGCAGGTATGACACGGGCTGGGAGCCCATGCGCGCGGGCCGCTTCGAGCGCATGAAGGAGCTGGGCGTCCTACACGCCGATAGCCAGCTCTCGCCCCTCGACGTGAAGCCCTGGGACGAGACGGATCCCGAGCGCCGCGAGGTTCTGGCCCACCGCATGGCGATCTACGCCGCCATGGTCGACCGCCTGGATCAGAACGTAGGGCGCCTGGTCGCGACGCTTGAAGAGCTCGGTGTCCTGGACAACACCCTTATCCTGTTCTTCGCAGACAACGGCGGGTGTGCGGAGGGTGGCCTGATGGGCGGCAGTCCCGACGAGATGGTCGGCGGCCGCGAGGGCTATTACCTGACCTACGGCAAGGGTTGGGCCAACGCCTCCAACACGCCCTTCCGGATGTACAAGCACTGGGTGCACGAGGGCGGGATCGCCTCGCCCTTCATTGCCCACTGGCCTGCCGGTATCGAGTCCAAGGGCACGATCCAGCGTGAACCCTGTCACCTGATCGACATCGCTCCGACCCTCTACGAGCTGGCGGGCGCCCGCTACCCGAAGAACCACGGCGGAAACGAGATCGGTGGCCTGGAAGGCGTCTCCCTTCTCCCGGTCCTACGGGGCGAGGCCCTCAACAGGCCGTCCCCGATCTTCTTCGAGCACGAGGGCAACCGCGCCGTCCGGGAGGGTCCGTGGAAGCTGGTCTCCCGTCACGGGCAGCCCTGGGAGCTCTACGACCTCTCAAGCGACCGCAGCGAGACGAGTGACCAGGCCGCCGGGCAGCCCGAGCGCGTCGCCAAGATGACTGCGACATACGAGGCCTGGGCTACGCGCTGTGGCGTCCTGCCCTGGCAGGTCAAACGCAGGGAGGGCTTCTTGCCGCCCGAGTACCCCTACCCGCTGACGGCGCCCCAGCTGGAGAAGGCCGACGGAACGCGCAATCGTTGACGGGCCCCGCCTTCAGTTGAGGATCGGGCGCAGGACGACGTTGCGGAACTCGATGTAGGCGCCCTCGGACTGCAGGCAGATCTTGCCGGGCAACTCCTCACACCAGAAGGCTTCGTTCTGCAGGACACCGTTCACCTCGAGGCCCAGGTAGCCCCGGTCCACGCGCAGGCGATAGCGGTTCCACTCGCCCAGGGGTTTCTCGCTGGAGCCCAACATGCCGCGAGTATGGCGGCCATTGGTGCGGTCGGGTGCTGTCAGCATCGGGTACGCATCGATATTCCAGATATCCCCCGCGCTGCCCGACTGCAGCTGGGCCTCCATGCTGCGGGGCCAGACCTTGTCCCGGCCCGTCATACGACACAGGACACCTGAGTTGCCGGCACCCTTCTCAGGGTCGAAGCGCCACTCCAGGGTGAGCTCGTAGTTGAGATGGTCGTCCTCCGTACGCAGGTAGCCCGCGGGACGACCCTTGCAACCCAGCACGCCGTCGGAGGTCGACCAGACATCGTCACGGCCGGCCCGGCCGCCCAGGTGGTGGGTCCAGCCCTCGAAGTCCACACCATTGAACAGCTGTACAGGCTCCCCAAACTGCGGTTCGCGCTGGGGATCGCGGGCCAGGAACGCCACCAGGTCAGCCAGGTCCTGGGCCCCCATCCCCATGGCGAGCCCCTCGGGCATGACCGAGAGCTCCTGCTTCTTCTTGTGGGCGATGTCCCCGGCGGGGATCACGTAGCGATCGCCCAGGGTGTCCTTCAGGATCACGTCCTCACCTTCTGCCAGGAGGAATCCGGAGAGGTACTCCTCATCGGTGGTCTGCACCAGGTAGGTGTCGTAGCCAAAGGCGATGGCCGCCGAGGGATTCAGGATCGCGTCCAGAATCTCTGCCGGTCCGTACTTGGAGCGGATGGCCGTCAGGTCCGGGCCGATGTCGAGGCCCAGGCCCGTGTGGGCATGACAGGATGAGCAGCGCGCCACCTCGGACCGGAACACCTCACGTCCGCGCTCGGCCGAAGCATCGAGAGCGAGTATCTCGGCCACCGTGGGCAGCGTCTCCATGCCGGGGCGCGGAAAGTGCGCCGTCGCCAGGGCACGCACGCCCAGATCGGTGTTGGTATAGATGGCCTCGGTCGCGGCGACGATGAGCCTCTCGGGAAGCTCACCCTGCTCGGCCTTGGTCAAGAGGTACAGTCCCCCCTCCGGGTCGGCAGCCAACCCACGGGCAGCCTGCTCGCGCTCCTCCCAGGCCGCCGAGGCGTCCGTCAGGGTGAGGCGGCGCGGGTCGACGGTCACTTCAGCGTCGGTGTCCTCCACCCACACCTGGAACTCCACCGTGCCCCCACAGCCCTGGGAGGTGCCCCCATGGTCGGGGCCGACCCGTGCCTGGAAGCGCTGGGCTCCGGGGGGCACGACGACCAATATGCGTGCGTTCGCGTGGGTGCCGAAGCCCTTCTGGAAGACCATGTCCTCCACCTGCAGGAGGCCCCCACCGGCGTTCTTGTCCAGCCGGGTCATGCCCCAGCCCTGCTCCGCCGAGTCCCAACCCCGCACGGGGAGGGGACTCCCGTCCTCCATGAGGAAGGTCGGGTCGAGCCAGTCCGCCCAGTCACAGCTGTGGCCATCGCCCCCATCGGTCACGACCAACCAGAGACGCTGCCCCGTGCTCACATCCACATCGACATCACGCAGCCCCTGCCCCATCACGCCGCTCGACCAGCGCCGTGTCGCGGCTCCGAAGTCCCCACCGTCGACCTCGGGAGTGAACGCACGCCAGAGGTTCTCGGAGCGGTTCTGGAACCACCAGCGAGCCTCCTCACGCGTGTCGGCGGGACCCGTGTGCCACAGGACGAACATCGCGTCCGCTGCCTCACGCGCTTCGCAGAAGGCGATGCCGTCCACCATCAGCTTGCGCGCCTCTCGATCGAGGGACTCGTCCATGGCCCGCGCCAGCATGGGCTCCACAGCCTCCACCGGATGCAGCCGCCAGAGCAGGTCGCGGTAGGCGGCCTCGTTGATCTCTCCCAGGTCCACGGCCTCGACCATCAGATCGAGGAACTCAAACTCGTACCCGCGCGCCCCGATGCCGATGGACTCCAGCGAGGCTCGATCCCCGGGGCGATGGTTGCAGGCGAGGAGAAGCAGGGCCTCCGCGCGATCTTCCCAGTCCAACTCTCCGAGGAGACGGGCCAGGCAGGCACGCACGAGGTTAGAGGGGTACACGGCAAACTGAGCCGCCACCGGGCCACGGAACTCGGGCATGTGGAGCCAGAGCGCCCGCATCAGGGCACACATCTGCTCCTCTGAGTATTCGATCTCAAAGGTCGTCATGGCCAGCTGGCGGACCTCGGGATGCTGGATAGCCATCTGTACCGCGCGCGCCACCACCCGAGGGTCGTCGTCCTGCCACAGCTCCTCCACGATGGGAGCCGCCTCTTTGCCCAGGGCCAGGAGTCGAGCGCGCTCGACGGCACGCACGCTCAGGCAGGGCGAGCGCAGTCCCTCCTGCACGACACCCACCCCGCGCGCAGGGCTGACACGCAGGATTCGGCCATAGGACTCACGGTCTCCGGCACCGTGCCCGCCCACGCCCGGGTCGTACCAGTCGGCGACGAGGACCGATCCATCGGGGGCGACCGCGACGTCGCTGGGACGGAACCACTGCCCCTTGCCATCCCCAGCCTCGCGCCCACTCTGCGCGCTGCGGCCGAGAAAGACCGAAGGGTCCAACCGATAGCCGGAGCCCTCCACCACCGGTTGGTGCGCGTAGACCACGCCCACTCCCGCGTCACAATTCAGGACGGCGCCCATGAGCCCGGGCAGGGCATCACCCTCGTACACGCAGACCCCCGTGGGCCCGCCCGCGCCGTTGACCTCCCAGGTCGGCATCACGCCCGGGTCGTCCGCATGCCAGTGGGCCGCCTGGACCTCCTGTCCCGGCCGCATGTCCGCCCGCCAGGTGCGCGAGCCATCCGCGGAGAAGTATCCATAGCGCGCACCCTCGGCCACCCATGCGGTGCGGCAACCGCGGTTGCCGTCATCGTCGTTGTCCTCGGTGAACAGATTCCCATAGGAGTCGCGGGCTATCTCGTACTGGTTCCTGAAGTTGTCCGCGATGACCTGCAGGCCCGTGCCATCGGGACGCACGCGCAGCATGATGCCTCCGGTCCAGGCCATCCCGTCGTCACTCACCAGCCCCGGGCTGTTCTTACCGTTGTAGGGCGACCCGCCGGTGTAGATGCTGCCCGAGCGTACGGTGGTACCGTCACTGCCGGTGACGATGTGCGGCCCTGCGTTTCCGGCCGCGATGTACAGCCAGCCGTCGTCGCCCGACACCACCGAGTGCACACCGTGGTCGTGGTCGAAGCCGCCGAAGCCCGCCAGGAAGGTCTCGCGCCTGTCGGGCACGTCGTCGCCATCGTCGTCCGTGTAGACGAAGATGTTCGGTGAGCAGGAGACGTAGACTCGCGGGGGAACGACACAGATCCCCAGAGGTGCCGTCAGGTCCGCATCCTGCACGAACACCTTGGAGGAGTCCGCCGCACCGTCCCCATCGGTGTCCTCAAGGATGACGATGCGGTCGCCATCGCTGTGGTCGATGCCGGGGTTGCGCCCGCCCCAGCGCCGATAGTTCACGGCCTCCGCCACCCACACGCGACCCCTTGGATCCACGTCGATGGCGGTGGGGTTGTACAGCTGGGGCGACTCGGCCCACAGGCTGACCTTGCAGCCTTCAGGAGACTCGAAGCGAT
>PVBE011005545.1_pt1 | contig 86922 bp, 73 predicted proteins | sample 1631181 | NCBI WGS metagenome assembly PVBE01 (sample SAMN08397723, study PRJNA350692) | Marine metagenome, whole genome shotgun sequencing project. | isolation source: water | place: Pacific Ocean | collected 2012-04 | reverse complement strand
GTCGAGGCCATCTGATCACCGAGCGTATGCACCCACAGTACGACCTGTTCAAACAGTGGGCTACGGTCAAACGTTCCATGCTGGAGGAGCGCCTCGAGCAGCGCTTCATTTTGTTCGGAGAATGGGTGTACGCTAGACACTCGATCTTCTACCGGCAACTGACACACTACTTCTTCGAGTTCGACGTCTACGACAAACAGACGGAGTTGTTTCTGGATCTTAAGCAGCGTGCAGCGATGCTTGAAGACACGGGCGTCGAAACCGTGCCGGTCATCCATTCCGGCGATGTAGCGCGATCCGACCTCCGAGACTTGATCGGCCCGTCTTGCTTCGACAGTCGGTTTGAGAACCCGGAAACCAAACACACAGATAGCCTCGTGGAAGGGCTGTACCTGAGAACGGAAACCGATGGTGTCGTAACAGGTCGAGCGAAGTTCGTGCGGCCTGAGGTCGTCGAGAAGATTAAACAGAGCACGAAGTGGCAGCACCAAGCGATGGTGCCCAATCAACTTGCTAAGGGTGTGGACATCTGGTCATGAGCTGGGATGAACTTGAGCCGGCGCGTGGCCTGAAGAAATCTGCGACAGCTGAAACAACGTTATACCCGGAGACTCCACGGGTCTCGGGTTGGACAACGATTTCGGGTCGACTCAGAACCGACCTGCGGACAGGGCTGAGGAAGCGTAAAGATGCTGACATCGAGGCAGAAGATCAACGGAAACGGACAGGTCCAGACCAAACGCACCAGCAACAAGCCGCAGTAGGCGGCCAAATCAAAGGAAGCCGAAACTCAAACCGAATCGGAAGCGACGGACAACTGATGAATTTTTTGAAAGAGAACAGATGACACTTCATTTCAGACGTAGCGACACGATCATTCGTACCTATCGAGCAGACAGTCTCGTCGGGCTCAAAAAGGAGATGAAGCGGCGAAGGGGGGCTCTCGGGATGGTTACGACTTCATATCCGTGGAGCTGGAACACCAGCATAGACTGGTTTGATTTCGGCGCTAATTTAGGAGTCGATCTTACATTGGCCATCACTCTGAAATTGCCAAGTTGGTCTCCGGGCTGGCTGTGTCCTTGGGGGGAACAAAAGGAATGGCGACGGTTTCTCCATGCACTCACCCACCACGAACAAGGCCACATCGAGATTCACAAAAAAGAAGCTCGGGTCATGTACAGACGGCTTTGCAAAGCAACTTCTTCCACGGTTGAAGCTGTGTACGAATCAGAACGATCTCGAATCAGGAAACTCAATAAAGCCTATGACAAGAAAACTTATGGGACTGGGACCCCTTACGGACCAATTGCCATCCGACTTGAAAACGCCAGGCAGTGAATCAATGGAAGATCCTCGCAACCGCTGAGATTCCATGTAGCCGTCGAGGCGGACTGCGAGACGACGCCGGACCTGCCATCGCATGCCAGCCCAGTAGCACGGCGCCTCATTCATGCGAACAGCTTCACCGCGCGGGACACTTCACCGTCGTGACCGTTTCACCGTCGCTGCCCATCGACGATCCCAACCAGTTTTCCCGACACATTAGCACACACGCATCACAGGCGTCGCTCGACCACTTCATCCACGGTGACGGTACCCCCCAGCACTTCCGGGACGTCCGCGAGCGGCTCAACGAGCACCTCTTTCATCGCTTTTTCAGCGGCAAGGCCGGGGCGCTCGCTTCACAAACCGTTTGTGTCCAAGTGCTTGCAAAGCCCCTGGCAGGTCGCCCCGTTCGTCCCTATCGGGGGCAAACACTTCCTCGCCAAGTTCGGAGGGCTGCTTCCTTAAGGACAGCTCGTTAGGACCAATGCATGAGGTCTTCGTGAAGAGACAAGAAGAGATGTTAAAGCAACCAGCTGGGCGACATGCGACTGAAGCTTGGAACTTCGAAGCGGTGGAGAGGGCGATCGGGGGTGTGGTCTTCTGGGAATCAAGCCAAGCGAGCAATTGGCGCAGATTAAAGTTCTTGCCGCTAAGTGTCGACGATTGGCTCTTTCTGCCGGTGCGTCTCCCCGATGCAGACCACCTGCTCACGGAATTCAGAGAGGCGTTTCGGCAAGTCTGGGCGTCAATTCCTGTCCAGGACCGGGAAGAGATTTCTCGCCATTGGCTGGACGACGAGAGTGCCGAACGAGTGGACCCATGGGCGCCACGCATCGAATTAGTTCCAGAGTTCTTTTGCTCGGGGCAAGAAGGTTGGAGCGCAGACGCAGGCATCTACGCGGCTTGTCGGGCAGATGGTCACGTCTTGGTGTTTTGTGGCGACCTATTACACGACCTCTCCCACCGGTCCATCGTTGCAGTCGTCGCGCATGAATTGGCACACGTTTTCCAACACGCCACGGGGCGCATTGACACTTTCGCCTTCGAGGACAATGGCACTTTCGTATACGACTACCGTGAGGCTTTGCTGATCGAGGAAGATGATCCCCGCATCTTCTACCAAAGAGAAGCCGGAGCAATCGACTGTCGCGATTACTTGGGAAAAGAAGACGACGCCAACCAGATCATAGCTGGTTGGGGATTTGCGCCTGATGATTTGCCGGGTTGATTCCGGGGGCGTTTCAGAGAGCGTCAGTCATCCTTCCCGTTTCACCCGCGGACCCGCGGCCTTGAGGACCTCGTTGAGCTCGTCAGAATCACCCGATGCGACCGCGGCAGTTAATGCAGCTGTGATGTGTAGCTGGCGTTCATTTTCAAGGTTTCGCAGAACATCCTTGATCTGCTCAGCGGACCCCTTATCGCTCATATCAGTCTGTCGTTTCCGAAGGTCTTGCAGCAAAACTTGTTTGTCGCGCTCGTCGAGCGCTTTAATCACCCTTATGCAGGCACGTCGCAACAATGAGTCCCAGTGCTTACGCATGGTGTCAACCTTCTTGTAGCGTCGGGCTATTGAAAGTACGCGAGGCTCCACGACGGCCGCCAGTTGGTCTACGAAGTCAACTACGTCGGGAGGCACCCAGGCAACGTTGCTAATCAACACTCTGATGACTTGTTGTCGAGCCCGTTCTCTCGTCACGTTGGCTCTCCCCGTTCCTAGCGATCCGTGAATCTGGGCGAGTGTCGCCGATGGCAAGATGCCGGCTGTGATTATAGCAATTGTGAGATCTCGCAGGCCCTGTCAGACACGAAACGCAATCGAGAGCAGCACGGCGCCCTCATACGTGATCGCTATGCTGCCTTACGTTCATAATGTTTCAGCAAGCCACCAAGCCGCGTCCGGCAGGTTATCGTAGCGTCGGTTGGCAGATCGTTAGTGCCTGCCTCCGGCCAGTCGCCGGTCAGCGGCTTGTTGCCCACGTTTTGGTGGGGCCGCTCGGTGTGGTAATGCTCGACCCACTCAGAGATCAAGTAGTTGAAATGGTCTTCGCCGAGCACGACGAAGTGGTCCAGGCACTCCTGCTGGATGCTCTGCACCCATCGTTCGATGAAGGCGTTCATGTTTGCCGCTCGCGGGCCGACTTTTTTCACCTCTGCGCCGCTGTGTTTGATGACTTTATCGAAGTCGTCTATGTATTTCCCGTCGAGGTCGCGAATAAGCTTCTCACACTTGCGACCCGTTGCCCTGACATGCTCGATGAACGCCTCGGCCTGTTCCTTCATCCACTTGGCGTCCGGCTTCCAGCAAGCCTTGCTGACGAAGACTGTACGGCTGCCAACGTGAATGAACGCCAAAACGAAATACTGCCGCAAACCCGTCGGCGTCCAGATCCGCTTCGAGAAGAAGTCGCATTGATACAGAGTTTCCGCGTGCATCTTCACGAACTCGGCCCAACTCCCATCGCCGGTGTTGGGGCCTGGTCGTGCCCGGCCTCCTTCATGATCTTCTTCACTGTGTTTCGGGACGGCGGTTTGATGCCCAGCTTCTTGATCTCGCCCATCACGCGGGTGTAGCCCCAGCCAGTCTCTCGAGCGATCTTGAGGATCAGTTCCCTCATCGTCTCAAGCGTCCGTGGCCGCCCCATTTTCTTCGGTTTCTTTCCGGAAGCCTCGCGCCGCCACCGGAGGAGCGTGCCGTATGCAACGATCGATATCACGAACTGAAGGCCACTTCCGATAGGCTCGCTCAACTTGAGCAGTTCCTTCTTTTCCTCCGGCTCCAGGAAGATCCGCTTCTGCGGAATTCGCTTTCGCAGCATCCGCATCTCGGCACGCATGAATTCGATCTGCTGAACAAGTTCTTTCTCGCGACAGGTGGCCAGGAAAAAGTACAAAGGCTGGAACATGCGACTCATGGTGATATACTCGCAGAATCAAGGGTTTCGCGGGCACGACGATCTTTTTGCACCGCGCCAGGCCGGATGGTTTGGGGCCTAAGTGCCGTCGGCGGTTTCCGTGGCGCTCGTCTACCGCTTCGGAAAAATGCCCCGCCAGTTAACACTCTCATGTTAATCAGAGAGCGCTCGGTTCGTCGGCGTTTGGCTTCGCTTATGCGCTTACCGAAGCGGACTCGAAACCGCTAAAGCGTTGTCCTTCTGTCCTTTTCGTCGCCGCCAAGAAGAGAGCGCGTTCGGAAAAGGGTTGTGCACAGGGAGGTCATGTTCCGATTCCCGCTGGCATTGTGTTCCCACTGGCATTGTGCGGGGCCAGGGCGTCACGCCCTCTTTGGCGGTAACCAGCACCGACGCGTCTGACAAACCGCCGTTGATGCGGAGAGATATATGGACGATGATCCGCAGAAAGAAGAACCAGCCTTCTCGGAGAGAAAGATGATACATCCTTGGCTGCGACTGCTCGCGATGCTAGCAATACTGGGGATAGGTGCGAATGTCGGGGCAGCGCGCTACGCGGCACAAACTGGTCAATTGCAAAGCACCGGGAACAGCGAGAAGCAGGCTGGCGGTGGGGAATCACCAGAGAAAAAAGTAGAGCCCCCTGATGCCGGAACTCCTGAGCCAACGGTCGATCCCGAGCTGAAAAAGGCCCTCGGCTCGCCCCAGGCGACGATGGAGACATTTATTGGTGCGGTGAACGAGAGCCGTCTGAAAGATGCGGCACGGTGTCTCGACCTTTCCAAACTCACCGCGACAGAAGAGGCACGCGAGACGAAGGAAGAAGAGCTTGCCTATAAGCTCAAAGAGGTTCTTGACAAGTTGACTCAGATCGACGTTTATCAGTACGCGTCCATTGCCGAAGCGGAAGCGGACGAGTCGTATGCGCTGGATGACATGCAGTCATTCGGAGAGGTAGATCAGAAGATCGCCGAGCAAATCGTTATCGCTCGAAGCGTCGATGGTCTCTGGCGATTCACTCCTAATACTGTCTTGGCGATTGAGAAACTGCACGAGGAATTGCTCGAACGGCAGAAGGTGGAAACGCCGAGCAATAGCGAGGCAGACGAACCTCCGCCGAAAGTTCCTTTTGCAATCTGGCTAGCCGATCAGTTTCCAGTTGAGATGCGGAAAACGCATTTTCTGCTCCCTGGCTACCAATGGATCTCTCTGGCTGCAATAGTCTTGCTCGGTTTGTTGGCGGATCAACTGACACGCCTGACGCTCGCCATCCTAATGAAGATGTGGTTTCGCCTGTTCCGTCGCGACCGAGCACCGGTCATCCCCAATATGTGGCGACCTATTGGGTTGTTCATGCAAGGCGTAACCTGGTACGCCGCCACCAAGTGGATCGGGCTCCCCGCAGAGTTACTGTCGGTCCTCCTTGTTGGGTTAACGTACTTCGCGGTGGTCGCCGGAGTATGGACGAGTTTCCATCTGATTGATCTCGCGGCCGGCATTGCAGCACGCCGGGCGTTGACGACGACCTCTCGTTTCGACGATGTGCTCGTTCCGCTACTGGCAACGTCGCTCAAGATTGCCGCAACCTGCATCGGAATCGTCATTTGCATCAACGTAATTGACACGCAGATCGCAACGCTTTTGGCTGGACTCCTCGGTATCGGTGGCATGGCTCTCGCGTTTGCCTCACAAGATGCCGTAAGTAACCTCTTCGGATCGCTCACCGTCTTACTCGATCGACCTTTTGAGGTCGGCGACTGGATCGTTGCAGAAGGGGTGGAAGGGACTGTCGAGGCAGTCGGTTTTCGAAGTACGCGCGTCCGGACGTTTTACAATTCCCTCATCTCGATCCCCAACAGTCGCTTCACGACTTCGTCCGTCGACAACCTGGGGCGACGTCAGTATCGACGCTTCAAGACCGTACTTGGACTTCAATATGACACGACACCCGAACAGCTCGATGCGTTCTGTGAGGGAATCCGTGAGCTGATTCGACGCCATCCGTACACACGCAAAGATTACTACCATGTCTATTTAAACGATCTCAGCGCCAGTGCGCTCGACGTTCTACTGTATTGCTTCTTTAAATGTCCGGACTGGTCGGTTGAATTGCGGGAGCGGCATCGCCTGCTCGTCGATATCATGAAGCTGGCCGAGCGATTAGGTGTCCAATTCGCATTTCCGACACGGACGATTCAGATGTCTCAAGGCGCCCCAACTTCCGCAGAGAAGAATACTGAATGGTCAGATCCACTCGGACTTGGCATCCGCGAGGCAATGCAGGTTGCTGGCCCTGTTGTCTCTGGCGTGGATCGACCCGGGAGTGTCGAGTTTACCGGACCAGCTGGGTAGAGTTGGATCCGAGATACGTTCCACCGAACGCGCGCACATCGTGGATTCAGACTCAGACCGGTAAGAACTCGACTTGGATTGTCACAGAACAAATCTCACACGCTCCAGTTTCATCGCGTCTCCAGTGTGATGGCCATGACGACGGGTGCGGTTCGGTCCGGGCCTTTAACCAACTCGATGTATTCAATCACGTCCAAGCGTTTCGGGTACACGGCAAGATAACGCATCTGTTGATTCCGAAGCATGAAGGCGAGTTCCGATTCGGGTACATCGACTTTGCGAATATAGTCCGCAAAATGCACACCGTTGAGCAATTCATGGTCTTCCGATTCGCCGTCGGAGTAGTGCAAACGAACGATCATCGACACCGTCTCGTCACGACTGTACGGAAATCCCCAGCCGCTGACGCCGCTAAGTAAATGGATTGCTCTGGCCGGACCATTACACGGCAACCGAACCGACTTCGGCATCTTCGCGCTGACTGCTCCATTGGGCCCGTGCAGCAGAACGACGTTAGCCACCTTGCCGTCTCGTGGGTCGGTCAGATGAAACGGAACGCCCTTAAACTCTCTCGGCGACCAGTTCGAGAAGATAAACCGCTCGACATTCGCCTGTTTGTCAATAAACATGCCCTGCACGCTGGTGATCGTGGCGGCTTTGGCCAGATCGAGTGGAAGAAACTTGCCGCGCTCTGTGAGAAACTCCAACAAATCAGTGATGTCCTGTCGCTTCACTTGTTTCTCGAAACCTTCGGGCATGAGCGACTTGGGCGAAGCAACCAGCTCGTCGATGTCTTCGCGCAACACAACCTTCTTTTTACCTTCCGCGTCGAATAACTCGATCGCGGTCTTTGACTCCGACGCCAACAGCCCGTTAAGAACCAGGCCGTCTGCAGTCACGACCGTATAGACGCGAAAATTTCCTTCAACGTTACTGCTGGGATCAATGATGTGTGTGAGAAGTTCGGTCTTTGGATGAACGGCCATTCCGGTCAAGTCAGGACCGATCCGATTGCCTTCGCCACTGTGCATGTGACACTTTGCACATTGCTTTGTGAAAACGACCTTGCCGGCGACCGGATCGCCAGTCTCTTTGGTAATCGGCAACAACTGTGCCAGGACTTTTTGACGATCTGGATTCGGCAACGCTCTACCACGATTGAGCAGCTGCCGTGCTCGCCGACGGACCTGTGCGTTTGGATGTGCGGCAAGGGCCTGTTTCTGGTCCAGAGACAGTTCTGCAAGTTTCACCGTTCCCTGGTCCACGGCGTCCAGAAAGGCCTCGGTCGATCGCGGTCGGCTGAGCAGCACGCTGATTCCGGCGACGCGCGTTTGAGGTGTGAGACCGCGGAAGCGGCCGACCAGTACATGACCGGCTTCCGGCGATTCGCTGGATCGCATCGCCGTGACAATGCCCACAGCCAGTTCGGGGGACATTTGCGGCGATAGCCGATTGAGCAGTTCGACGACAACTTGCTTGTCGAGCGGTTGAAACGCGACGAGCTGTCGGGCGGCAGCAATTCGTTCCTCCTGGGCAAGCGCATCGTCGTCCAATTGGCGAAGCAACGATGACGCTACTTCGCGGGCGTACTTCTCGAATCGAGTGCTACCCCAACCGCGAGCGAGCTTGACCAGCAAACCTCGACTGCCTGGCGACAGCCGCGGCAGCACTTGTTCCAAATCAGCTTCGACCTGTTTGTTCAGTTTCGTCTCTGTGTCGACAGGCCACCCCCGCGCCAATCCGCCGATGATTGTGTCGGCGATCGTCGAATCTGCTTGGGATAATTGCGCGACGATCGCGGCGACTGAATCAACGGGTCCGCCTCGCGCATAATGTTCGGCGACAATGCGAGCCGCTTCTAGCACGTTGCTCGATGGAGCACGGGCAGATTCCGCCAAAGCGCTCAGAAAACCGTCACTGTGCGCCGCAGCGGCACTGACGGCGGCATCGGGAATCCAACGATCACCGACGTTCGCAGGTCGCTGCATCGCCGAGAGGATTGTCGCCCCTGACGACGGCGTCGGCGGCAGATCTGACAGTGCCAGGAAGGCAGCAAGACGAACTTGCGCGTCGGGCTCGGACAACATGCCAGTTGACAGTACGGCGTCAGTTGATGCGGTTGTACGCGGCAGCACCTGCAAAGCGTTTCGCTTCACGCCAGCAGACGCGTGCCGCAGGGCAGTCGTGGCAACCGCTGTCGCCTCTGGGTATGAACCGTCGAACGCGCCCAGTCCATGCATGGTCCAGAGGGCGTGAATCGCGCCGACGTTCAACCCAATCGCGTCTACCGACGATTCGCTTGCCAACTCAATCAGGGCAGGTAACACATCCAACCTTCCGCGTTCAACGAGTAGGCGTTGAGCGTGTTTTCGCCACAACATGGTTGGATGCTTCAGAGTCGCGACAAGTTGTTTCGGCGTTGCGTTGACGAGGTTGACATTTTGTGCATCGGTGGCGGCACGCTGGGCGTCCTCTCCAACGTAAACAACACGATAGATTCGACCGTGCTTCTTGTCCCGCAGGTCGGTTTCGTAAGCGTTACCTTTGCCGGTCTTGAATCCTCTTGGCGTGGGATTGTGCTGCACGATGTAGTTGTACCAGTCGATCACCCAGACGTTGCCGTCGGGCCCGACCTCGGACATGATCGGTGCTGTCCACTGATCATCACTGGCCAGCAGATTGAATGGGCTGGTGGAATGAAAGTCGCTGCCGCGGGATTTCAGCACAAAGGTACCAACCAGATGGCCCGTTGGGCCATTGACGAACGCCGTTCGATTCCAATACTCCTGTGGATATGTCCGCGCTGTGTAGAGCGAGTGACCTGCCGCGGCCGTGTAGCCGCCATGTTGATCGACTTGCCGCACTTCTTTCGTGACTGGCTTGAATAGATGCGTGTCGGCGATCGTGCCCAGCGTTAGCGACGGCGTCCAACCTCGCACACGCTCGTAATAGCGATTCGCGATCGGCATATAGACGCTGGGATTTCTGTTGGCGGTGGATCCGAAGACGATCCCTTCCTCGCTAATGCCAAGTCCCCAGGTGTTGTTGTTGGTCGAGCGAACAAATTCCAGATCCGAGCCATCCGGGCGAAATCGAAAGAAGCCCTGGCGAAAACTTTGCTGCTGTTCACCTTTCACACTCGGATTCGAATTATTGTAGCCCTGCATGGCCCAGATCCAGTTGTCGAGTCCATATTGAAAATTGCTCACGCCGCCGTGCGTATCACCCTGACTCCAACCGCTAAACAGAATGGTCTTCTCGTCGGCCACATCGTCGTCGTCAGTGTCTTTCAAATACAACGTACGCAAACCGTCGTGCACAATCACACCGCCGCGATAAAAGGTGATGCTCGTAGGAATGCTCAACTTCTCGATGAACACAGTGAACTTGTCGGCACGCCAGTCGCCGTCGGTATCTTCGAGGATGCGAATCCGATCGCATCCCTTGCCCTCGGGTTGTAATTCGTTGGGATAGTCGTACGTTTCCGCGATCCAGAGTCTTCCGCGTTCATCCCACGCCATGCAAATCGGCTTACCACCGATGTCCGGTTCGGATGCGAACAGCTCGACGCGAAACCCTTCGGGAACGACGATATGCTTGAGCGATTCCTCAGCTTCGATCGGCTTTTGCATTCTTGAATAGGCTTCACCCAGCGTCCCCCATTTTTCGCCCGGCGTGTAATTCGGAATCTTGCTTTCGATGTCGATGTACTCAAATGCGTGAACATCGGCCCGCTTCGCCGTCATCCGTGGAACCGTAAACGGCTGATCGGCAAGATAGTTCGGCACGGTGGCGGGATCGGCTCCGGCCGCCCAGCGAAGACCTCGTTCCAGCAGGTTCTGAAAACCGGCGTTGCCCCACGTCCTCTGGTCGTGTCCCCAGGCCGTGTAGAAGACACGCCCCGCGCCGTACGTTCGCACCCAGGTCCACGGCTCACGTCCCTCGGAATCGACACGGTACTCCAGTACCGTGCGGTCCTTTTCATTGTGCAAGTGATGTACGTATGTCTCGTCCCAGCTTTCAAACCCGCCAAAGCCTTTCATGATCGCATGATCGGGCTGAGCGATCTTTGCGCGAAAGGTCCCCGTTCCATGACGTTTGAACTGGCCACCCATCAGCGCGACAACTTTGTCAGAATTGCGGAAGCAGTACGTCGCACAATGAAGCGGCACGAACCCACCGCCACCCGCGACATAATCAAGCAACGCCTTTGCCTGCGAGGGAGCGATCTCGTCAATATTCGCGTACAAGGCCAGCGCATCGTAGCGCCCGAGGTTCTCCAGGTTCAGGTCCGAGACCTTGTCCGTGTAGACCAGCTTGATGCCGCGCTGCGCGAACACGGGTTGCAGTTGAACGAACCGCTCGCGCGGCCGATGGTGTCCGTTGTCGCCAAGGAACAGCACATTCAGGTCGTTGGCCAGCGCGCTCTGCGCGCACAAAACACAGATTGTAAGAACCGTGGCGGCCCCAATGTGGGACAGATGCTTGATCATGAATTGAACCCTGTGTGAATTCGGCGTAATGTCCGCAGAGCGAACAACGACTCTACGACAGCTGTTGATCGCGTGGTGCTATGACCTTCCGGGCCAGTTCTCCCACCAGTTCTGGAATAGCTTCAGTCGTGTCTCGGCGAATCGTTGCTGGCTCGGACTAAGTCGATCCGTTGCATTCAAGTTATGCTCGTAGTCCGAATCGCCCAGCAGCGTCAGCAGGTATTTGTAGTAGAGAACCAGATCCGGGCCTTCGTCAAACGTCGAAAGTACAATCAGCGCATCATCCAGCTCTTTTGCAAGTCGTTTCGCTTCCGTATCGCCTTTTGCGGCACGCCCGCAGAGTGAAAGTAATCGCAAGACTTCTGTGGGAAGGCAATTGCCGATTCCCGTAATGGCTCCGACGGCACCGCAATGCACGAATCCGTGAAACACCTGCGTATCGACACCCACCATGAGCAGAAGGTCATCTTCGGCGTGCGTGATATGCTCGGCAGCATAGCTCAACGCCTCGGCACCGCCGAATTCCTTGAAGCCGACAAGATTCGAAAACTCGCGGCGGAGGTCAAAGAACAGATCCGCCTTTGTTTCGAAGCCGTAGTATGGGCTGTTGTAAATCACCGCCGGCAAATTGGGGGCGGCGGCAAGCACCGCGGCAAAGTGGGCTCGTTGAGCGCTAGGTGAGGTGCCTCGTGATAGCAGACGAGGAATGACCATCAACCCTTTGGCCCCAACCTGTTGAGCGTGCGCAGCATGGGCGGCCGCACGGGCAGGATTCTGAGCTCCGGTTCCAACAACGACGGGGACTTCGGCGGCAGCCAATTGACGCACTCCCTCCTGACGTTGCTCGTCAGTGAGCAGTGGCCAGTCTCCCATTGATCCACAGTAGACGACGGCGTTCATTCCGGCCGCGATGAGGTCCTTGGCCTTCCTGACGAGGGCGGTGTAATCTGGAGACCGGTCGGCACGACAGGGAGTCATGATTGCCGGTATGCATCCGCGAAAAACGTCCGAGTCCATAATTCACTCCGTAAGGCAATCGAATGGTGAGGCTTTGACTGATTGTATCAGGAAAACCTTGACAGCGAGTAAGGAGTGGGATCGAGGTGCGGCCTCTCGTTGCTCGCCAATTCAGCGACCAGCTTTCCCGTCGCTGGAGCAGTTGCCAGACCGATCATCCCGTTGCCGGCGGCGACAATCACGTTCTTCGCGGCCGGAGCACGATCTATGCACGGAAGCCCGTCATAGACCATTGGCCTCCAGCCGGTCCACTGTTCGTCAACGTCAGGCGGGAGCGGCTCCGCCAGATGCTCTTCCGCCGATCGGCGGAGCAAGGCAAGTCGTCTGCGTTTGAGCGATCGATCGTACCCGGTGAATTCCATCGTCGAGCCGACTCGAAAGGCAGAGTCTAAGGGTGTGACAGCCACATGGTGCTCTTCAAAGATCATCGGAATCCGCGGCGGGTTCTGCAGCGGTGGCATGGTCAGCGAGTAACCCTTGCCAGGTTGAATCGGGATCCGACAGCCCAACAGCTTTGCGAACCTAGGTGCCTCGGCCCCGGTCGCCAGCACCACCAGTTCGGCCGTCATTGAACCCGTCGATGTTTCCACTGCGGTCACTCGCTGCGATTCGATTCGGAGCGAAGAAATCTCAACATGTTCTCGGATGTCAGCAGTGTGACTCTCAATCGCAGTCTTGAGGCCGCTCATGAGTCGGTCCGGCCGAACGTGAGCATCGCCGGGAAAATGCCAACCGCCGGCCATTCCCTCGCGAAGTGTCGGTTCCAATTGTCGGACGGACTCGCCGGGGTACGGCGTCGCTTGGATGGAAAACTCACGCCGCAGCAAGTCGGCCGTTGCCGTGTAGTGATCGAATTCTTTTGCTGACTTGTAGACCAGCAACAGACCCCGGTCCTGCCATTCACACTCGATGCACTGGCTGGCAATGAAGTCACGGTAGAGACTCATCGAGGATGCCAGCAGCGCGTTGCGAGCCACCGCGGCGTGCATCATCCGATCTGCCGTACATTGGCCGGTGAAGCGATACAGCCATTTCCACAGCGAGAGATCAAACCTCGGCGGGATCGCCAGCGCCGCATCGGACTTGAGGAGTTGCGGCAGCGTCCGGGCCATGACTCCCGGACCCGACAGCGGCAACGCGTGACTCGGGCAGACGAAACCGCAGTTTCCATGTGACGCACCGCTGCCAATGAGATCTCGCTCAACAATCGTAACATGCCAGCCGCGGTTCAGCAGATACCACGCGCACGAACAGCCAATCAAACCTCCACCAATCACGATTGCAGTACGCGGTGCGGTCATTTGTCAGGAGTGGAGGTCAATTCCATTACGAAACGGATCGTCTTCATCGAGAAGACACGTTGTTTCGCCCGTCAAGAAAGCTCGGCCCGTGATCACGGGAGTAACACCTCCCTGGGAATTTGAAAAACGCCCTTCGAACACGCTGCCGATGATGGACTCCTGCCGCCAGAGCTCGCCAGGTCGCAGTAATCCATCGGCGGCAAGACAGGCCAGTTTCGCGCTGGTCCCCGTACCGCAAGGCGAGCGATCATACTGGCCGCCGGGGCAGAGAACAAAATTGCGACTGCTGACGATCGCCGGATCGCATGGCGGCGCAACCAATTCAACATGGTCAATTTCAGCGCCGCTAGTCCCACAATGGCCCTGTTCCCGCAATGCCACGCGGATTCTTTGGCAGCGAACTGTCAACACGTCGATCTCTGACGGATCGAGATGTGAGACGGCGCTCAAATAGAACCAGTTGCCGCCGTAGGCAATGTCTCCGGTCACCGTGCCTTCGTGCGGCACCTCCAGTTCCACATCCTTCCGCCACCGAAAGCTCTCGACATTGCTGATCGAAACGCTGCGATCTTCATGCAGCGTCGCGGACACCACACCCGCCGGTGTCTCGAATTGATGTTCGCCAGGCGTAATACGCTGGCGATACGCCAGGGCCTCAACGACACCCATCAGTCCATGACCACACATTCCGAGGCATCCGGCGTTGTTGAAGAAGATCACGCCTGCCACACAGCGGGCATCGCACGGTTCCTGCAGGAGTGCCCCGACCATCCAGTCACTGCCGCGCGGTTCCAAGATCAGCGCCGTGCGCAACCAGTCACCACAGCTCGGCACGTTCTCAACACGCTCGGCCATACTCCCCGTGCCCAGATCTGGCCCGCCACCCATGACGATCCGAGTCGGTTCGCCCCCGGTGTGAGTATCAAGCACGTCGATCGTTCGCATCATCGCGTCAGTTGCATTGGTGATCTGCAGGTCAATCAAGGTCATCGGGCGATAGGCAATCGCGCCAAGACAAGCCATAAACAGGCGAATACTATAAGCTATGCGATGCCCTGATTCTAGTTTGCCCTGATGGATCACGCTTTGCGTGAATGAATGTGCGCTGCGTTGCCCACGACGCAAGCTACCATCGGGCTCGATCGCTAGCCGGCTTTTTTGACCGCATTTCTGATAGGCTGGATCGTTCTGGCGGTTGGATGCGCCAGGACTTCGTTCTCAAGAGTCCAGCTTCATCAACGCCTGCTTGATGCGCCGGCGTGCATCGGGCGACAGGAATTCGTCAGGCGAATCGGAGTCATTTTCGATCTCTTCGGCGTGCCGTGCCGCCGCCCGGTGCAGGTGCTTGATGTCACCGCAAAAACCAGCGCAAAAGCGGCAAAGGCTGAGATGCATCCAGAGGTTCAATCGCTGCCACAAGGATAACTTGCGATCCAACGATTCGGACACGAGCCGCGACACCTGTTTGCAGTTCAGCATGGTCAGCTTGTTCCCACAATTTGCCAACGGTTCTTCATGCAGTCAGCCAAGCGCAGGCGAGCACGGTAAAGCAGCACCCAGAGGTTTGACGGAGAGATCTCCAGATCCTTACAGATTTCTTCTGTGTTCTTCCCATCCATCTCCCGAATTGAGAAAACATCTGCCTGCCGCTGTGGCAAGGTACCGATCGCGTGATCGGTGTGGCCTTAGGTGGCGAAGCGCGCGCCTATCCGATCAAAATCCTGAATTACCATGAAGTCGTGAATGACTCGATCGGTGGTCAGCCTGTCGCGATCACATACTGTCCGCTGTGCGATTCAGCGGCGGTTTTCGACCGACGGGCAGGAAGCCAGATACGCGAATTCGGGGTCTCGGGTCTGCTTTACAACAGCAACGTGCTCATATTCGACCGAAAAGCCACCGCCGAAAGTTTATGGTCACAGATGATGACTGCGAGCGTTTCGGGCCCGTCGGCACGGCAGAACCTGAAGACGATGCCATTGGAGTTGACCACATGGAGCGATTGGCGCAGGAGAAACCCGACAACCACCATTATGTCCATCAACACTGGACACGATCGCGACTATCGGCAGAGCCCCTACGAACCCTATTTCGCCAGTCCGCAGGAGTTGATGTTCCCGGTTGACAAAACGAGCGACCGGCTGCCGATGAAAACACCCGTACTTGGCGTGTGGACCGACGATACTGCCAAGGCGTTTCCGTTATCTGCCTTCGACGAAAACAACGTCACACTGGAAGACGAACTGAATGGTCGTGTCATTTCACTAGTCTACAATCCCAAAGCCAGGTCGTTACGCATCGAACACGCAGATGATGGAGTCCAATGGGTGTACTCGCTCTGGTTCGCATGGTACGCGTTCCATCCCGATACCGACGTCGGTGGTAAAATGCCGGTAAGTAAGTAGTCCGAGTCCATACCCCATGTTCGATTTCTGCGTGATTCAACTACGCTCGACCAAAACAGATTCATTGACGTGGAATCGATTTCGCACGATTTGCCCATTGTCTTTGCGGCGTGCCTCCGAAAGGCGAGGAATTTGGGCTTCCGGGTGCCTCGGCGGCGCCAATCATCCGGCCGAACACCCAGCCGACTCCCTCATTATCGCGGACCAGTTCAGCATCAGAGGGAAGCCACTCGGTAGCAACGTTGCGATCGCTTGCTTCCGGCTGAACCTCCGCCGACTCTCGATGACGATGACAGTAGAAACAGTACCCTGCAAACGTCGAGGCTAGCGCGACTGCTCCGATTCCGTTCACAACAGAGTTTTTTATCGTGAATATCGAATTCATGGCGGCAGCTACTTACATCAGAATCGACTTGTGGATGGAAATGGAACAGCGGCCCCTGTCAATTGTCATCGTGATCAGAACTCGGATTCGCAGAAGGAAGACGGCAATCTCCTACCGCCGAGCGGTGCGAGGAGTTGCCTGGTCGTTCAGGCGCCAGTCGTAGCCAAGGTAGGAGATTCGCCCAGTGCCGTTGGCGGCCGCCTGTTTTGAAGTGCGGTCTGGCAGATACGGCGAAATGGCTCGTAATCGGGCGGTTTGAGTGCTGCCGAAATCCTCGGCAAACCACTTCAGAATCGATGAAAGGTAGAACGTTCCGTTGCGGTAACTGAAGTTCTCCGGTATCGCGAAGAAGTTCTGTGTGTTCGTCATCAATTGCTGCTCGAGCTTCTGGACAGTGTAAGCTTCGTTGAGCAGACGAGGGCAACTGCGCGACGCACAGACGATGGCAAAGTGAATTCGTGGCTCGCCTGTTTTCCGCAAGACATTGTGCTCGATGTCGTTCAATGAGATCTTGCTGTCGCCAACCACTAGCAACAAGTCGTGCCATATGTTGTAACCGTATAGTTTTGCCGTGTGGTTTCGGATACTTGACGTTGGGTACTCGCGCAAGATGCCTTTCATCGTGACTGCGTTGTAGGCATTGATCCAAAATGCCAAATGCGCCTCGCGACTGGTGCGACGTCTCATGTCGCCTCGCGACAGCCCAAGTAGGTAGCCGTCAAGTGCAGCGTTATCTCGGGGCGATCTCTTCCAGCCAACGTAGTCAACTCGACCGGAACCATCCACGTATTTTCTGAGAAGGGCGTCCCAGGCAGAATGGTCGATTTGGTCCATCGAGACACGCTGGCCGGACGGAACGGTCCGTCCGAGGGTGACCTTTGTGCCTGCCGTTGCGTTGGTCGACGCAACGGCAACGGTCACAACAGCACAGAAAGCTAGCAGCAACGGTGAGCGTTTCGTATACATCTTGCATCCTTTCAAGGACAACGCAGAAGGTTCCACCTTCATGAAATGAGACTCAATGGCACGACACCAGGAAGATGAGGAGACTGCCTTCTTCCTGGTATGCGTGACGTGTGCGATGCAGAATCCTTACAGGCTTTTTTGAGAAAACTGAACGGTCGTCGCTGAAAGGCATTTGATGCTAGCGACGGGAGCCATTTTGTGATTGGCAGGTCGCCCGCTGAGCAACTTGCGAACTATCGGACACTGCCTCTCTCAGGTCTGTGAGATGCGATACGCCGGCGCATTTTTCCAATCATTGATTCGATCGAAGCCTAACGGATTCTCGCACCAGACGGAATGTGCTGTCTGTCTTTCGAGACGCTTTCCACGCTTCCCGCATCTCGTCAATGGTCTATGGTCGAGGACGTGCCACAAGTTCTGGAATTCGCTATGGGCGAACAGCAACCGTCCGCCCTGATTGTCGCCGCATGGATCGGCAGGTACCGGTGTAGCACCACCGTCAATCAAAGCCAAGGTGACATTACTGCCGTGACAGCGCGAACGGCCCATCGGCTGACAATCGTTGCGAAAGTGCTCGGCAGCCGATTCCTGGTAACACTGTTCGCATCCATATGCTTGTCTTCTTACCTTGCCCCCCTTCGCGCATTTTTGGCCGGACGCCGGTAGTGCAATGCGCCTGTGACATGTAGACTGGCGGACGATACTTCGCGGACTGGCGCGTGTTTCGGCGCGCATGTCCTTGTCGGGGCGGTGGAATCGGTTTTGTCTAGCCGGAGGCGTTTCCCATCATCGTTGGACGACTCTCTCTGTCGTCATATCCGCAGCGTTCACGACATCGAGGAATGGTGTGACAATTAGAACCACGGAGCGAGCCAATGTCGGATGACACGCAAGTCGATCTGCTTGTCGTTGACGATGACGAAGAGTTCCGTGACACACTGGTGCGGCGTTTCTCGCGCTGTGGGTTTGCAGTCTCTGATGCAGCGGGAGGAGAAGAAGCCCTTGAAATGACTGGACGGCGCGAGTTCGACGTGGCCGTTGTCGACATGATGATGCCGGGGCTTTCGGGTCTGCAGTTGCTGGAGAAGTTCAAGGCGAGCAACGTGGAATGCGAAACCATCTTTCTGACGGGCAAGGGAACGATCGAGACTGCCGTACAAGCGATGAAGCTGGGTGCGTTTGACTATCTTCAGAAGCCGTTTCCACTGCAGGAACTCGAATCGGTCATTCGCCGCGCGTACGAAAGACGGCGACTCTGCAAGGAAAATCGACAGCTCAAAACGCTGCTTCAACGGACGCAGCCCCAGTCGGATATGATCGGTCAGTCACCGGCGATGAAGGACGTATTCCGTTTAATCGAGCGAGCGGGTCCCAGCGACAAAGCGATTCTGATTCAAGGCGAAAGCGGCACAGGTAAAGAACTCGTCGCCCGTGCCCTTCACCAACACAGCAGTCGCGCCGCCAAGCCGCTGGTTGTGATCAACTGTGCCGCGCTCCCGGTAACCTTGCTCGAAAGCGAACTCTTCGGGCACGAGATGGGCGCATTCACGGGAGCCGTCGGCTCGAAGCAAGGTCTGTTCGAGGCTGCTGACAACGGGACGCTGTTCATCGATGAGATTGGCGAGATGCCGGGCCCGTTGCAGGCGAAGTTGCTGCGTGTGCTGGAAGACGGTTCGATGCGGCGCGTCGGATCGATCAAGGAACGTAGAGTCAACGTGCGACTGTTGTGCGCGACCAACCGCCATCTAGCCGATGATGTGGAAGCCGGTCGCTTCCGCCAAGATCTTTACTACCGCATTAACGTGATGTCGCTCGAATTGCCTCCGATCCGCCAGCGCGAAGGCGACCTCCCACTACTCGTCGCCCACTTCCTTGGACCCGCCTGGGAAATCGAAGAGGCCGCGATGCAGGTTCTGGAGCGATATCATTGGCCTGGCAACATCCGCCAACTCCTGAATTGCATCGAGCGCGGCAAGATCATGGCGGAAGATTACACTGTCCGAATGTGCGATCTGCCGCGAGAAGTGTGCCACGGATCACGCCACACTCAACACCCGAGCCAAGACGACCCGGACGACCTGGCCTCGATCGAACGCGCCAAGGTCCTTGACGTCCTCCGCCGCGTAGAAGGCAACAAGACACGCGCCGCGGGCACGTTGGGAATCGACCGAAGGAAGATCTATCGCCTGTTGGAGAAATATGGAATCAAGGACGAGGAAATTCAAAGCGGCTCGTAACTCGGACTGAAAGTCGAAGCGAGTCCCGTTCCTGGTAAACCTAGACAAACGTTCCTTCGAGTAACGCGCCAACGGCATAGGCAACTGCCGCCGCGAGGCCGCCAACGATGAGTGTCTCTGCTCCCGCAAGCCAGACACTTCGTTCAGTGACGAGGCCTCGGACGACGCCAATCATGAAGAACGTTGCCGCAGTCAAAGCCGACGCCAGCATAAACGACTCCTTGGCACCTGATCCGAGATATAAGAAAAGCGGCGCGAGCGGAACCATGCCAGCCACAACGAATGCGACCATCGTGGCCAGGCCCGAATAGATCGGTCGTGGCGTTTCAAGCGGCAATCCCCACTCTTCCGTCAACATCGTATCGACCCATTGTTTGCGGTCCTTGGTGATGATCTCCACGACTTGTTCGAGCATTTCGCCATCGAATCCCTTTCCCGCAAATATCTGCCGGATCTCCTCGCGTTCTCCCTCGGGAATCTCGTCGATGTGCAGTTCTTCCATCGCACGAAAGCGTTCGATGGTGTGCTTGTCAGCTCGGGCCTTCAAGTAGTTTCCCGCCGCCATGCTCAAACCGTCGGCAAACACGTTGGCCAGGCCCAGGACAATCGCCACGCCACCCGAAAGTCCCGCTCCCGCCGCAGCGGCCACGATCGCGAAGGTTGTCACCGCGCCGTCGACAGAACCGAGCACGAAGTCGCCGAGGTAGCTATGTTGTGTCGCCGCGGCGATCCGCGCTGAGATTGCTTCCTCTGTGTGAAGTTCGGCGAGTTTGTGCTGTTGAGGCATTTTATCTCAGGTTGGTAACGGATGCTGTCAATATCGTGAAACGATCAAGTCAATTCCTTCCTCCATGATGACACGCCACCGAGCCTCCAAGTCGGGTGTGTATTGGGGATCGTGACGTTGGACCGCCCGGCAAAGGGCATCAAGCCACAGGCTGTACAATTGCGGTGGGATGTCGTGGCCCCGGCGGCTGTGCGATTGGCCGATCTTCTCCACTGCCTGCAATGCCATCGGATCGCCTCTGCCCAGCCGCAGCATCCAGAGCAACGACGCACCGATGATCTGCTTTTGCCTTTCCATATCCGTATCGGCGAACTTGGGTGGGATCTCCGGCGATTTGGCAAAGAATATCCTGTAAAAGGTGTCCCAGAATCCGTCCGATTCCTCACACCGATAGTAGCTTTCCAGGACGGCATGATAGATCGGATCGATGGTAAGGTCAGACACCATGTTCGCGACCTCCTTCATTGACAGGCTTCCTGGAGAGGAACAACGAGCAAGGAGCGTACCGCGACGTGCGCGCCCAGGGGTAGGGTTGCGAAAGCTCGGCGCCGGTCGATGAAGTGCGACGGTTCGCACGCGTACTGAGCGATTTCGCCCGGGTCGCGTGGTCCGGCGGCGTACGAAGCTCACGCGCAGAACTGTTTGCATTTGGCAAAGGTCGGCTCGCCACTTGCCCATCGCGCCGACATGGTGGGCTCGTATAGGGCAACCAACAGCGCGCTGTTCAGCTCGTAGCGGTTTGCATCGACGCCTACTGCCGCCAAGCCGTTGGAAAGATCTTTTCCGATTCCAATCGCTAGAGATGATGACGAACCAAGCCGCTGTTGCTCTGACGAATCATCCCTCCCGCAAACCGGACCATCCATGCGGCAGAACAACGGCCGCAGAACATAGACCGCACACGTGCCGCCATTGGTGAGTAACGGGCAAGTGATGTCAGCGGATGCGTATTCCTGGCGGCTCATCGTTCTTGTCTGCATCAAGTTCGTCTCCGCCGCACGACGTATGCGATCTACTTCTGTTTCACACAGTTGAGCGTGCATACTGTCCGCAACCGCGAGGACTTCCGGCGCCGTGGCACCGACCATCTCGTGACAACGCGCTGGACATTGTGCTTTCTCTTCTCGAAGCTGCTGGAGCGCCTCGGAAGTTCCCGTATAAAGCTCTTGAGCCAGTTCCGTCGCCGTCGATCTTGATCTGGCCATCGACAGTCGGTTCGTTGTCACATTCGCCGCCACGCGTGTGGCCCAACGGACGAGCGTGTCGTCGTTATCAAGCGGTGGTTGCCACGGCTCCTTTGCTGCACTTGATTCCTTTGTTGCACTTACCGTGACTGCCGGCGGGCCGCTGAAAGCAACGGACAAGAACATGAGACAGAGGACGGCGACGATAACCAAAATCGCAACGGCCAGAACAATCGTGAGTGTGACAAACATGGATTGAGTTCGCGGTAGTGGTGTGCACATTCGTGCTGATTCGAATTACCATAGCGCAAGGGGGCATGGCGAGCAAGTCTCGTACCCAACTTTGTCGCGGCGGGGGTCTCTGGTGTCTCAACGCTCCCGTGCGGCGCGCAGCCGGGATCGTCCATGGGGCGCGCGGCAAGTGGATGCGCACTGTGCATTTCAGCGCGCAGAACCACCCAATAAGGGTGGGTTGCTGGGCCGAAGAGGTTGACAGGACATTGACATCCTATTAGGACAGTAGAGACCAGCCGTCATGCCAAGATCAGGTTGGCACACTGGTTGCATCGATCATCCGCAGACTGCCTGCCTCCAAAACACACGCCCGCCCCTCATTTTCAGACTCCGCTTGCGACGGCCCCTGGAGTTCCGATTCACCAAAGAAGAGACGTTGTATGAAGCGGATACTCGATTTCTTCCGAGACACAAGTCACTTGTGGGTCTTATCCGTCCTGATCGTCGCAGGCGGCGCCGGCTTTCTGTGGGCACGCACCCAGATGGTCCCGGATGGCTTTGGAGACCGTGGACCCTACCGGGCCGCTGCGTTGGACGAGATCGCGGCCAAGCCGATGGTGTTGCAGGCCGATAGAGTGTGTTTGGAATGTCACGAGGATGTGGGCGAGGAACGCGCCGAGTCGCTTCACGAGGCTGTAGGCTGCTTCCACTGTCATGGTTTTGGCCGCGATCATATCGCGTTGGCACGGCAGGCGGCTGAGGATGCAAACGTGTCGGTGCCAGCTGCCGAGGAGTGGGATGGTGACTTCCTGACGGACATCGACCTGTTCATCACCGAAGACCGTATCACTTGCCTGGTCTGCCATGAATCCCAAGTCGGAATGCCGGAGGATTTTAAGAAAATTGACGTCGCTGAACACCTCGAAGAGATGGAGGCCGAAGAGCCCAAGAGCCGCGAGACGTGCTTTGAATGTCACGGCGGACACGACACAGCCCCGTAGCGCAAGTTGGATTCGGGCTACACGGTAAACACGACATCACGAGAACGAGAATGCCATGACGCCCACTGACAACACGACCTGTTCGTGTGACGATGCAGGTAGTGCCTGCGAGTGCGATGATGCAAGTTCGCGTCGGCGGTTTCTAGAACGAGCTACAACGATCGCGCTCGGAGCCATCAGTCTGACGATTCTGCCGGCCTGGACAGGCAACGATGACGACGAGTCGATAGCCGAAGACGCCCCGAAGCCCGAAGCCAAGCAAACTCCGCTCTATGGCTTCCTAGTTGACTCGCAAAAGTGTGTTGGCACCGGCAAGTGTCTGACGGCGTGCCGTATCGAAAACGACGTGCCGGAGGGAAACTATCGCACCTGGGTCGAACGTTATGTGCACTTCAAAGACGGAACGATCCAAGTCGATACGGTTCCAGAGACTGGTTACGCTGAATCTGAATTGCCGATCATCGACCCAGACAAAGTCGACCGCGCGTACTTTGTCCCCAAGTTGTGCAATCATTGCGAAGACGCGCCGTGCAACCAGGTCTGCCCCGTGCACGCCTCTTTCACGTCGCCGGAAGGGGTAGAGTTGGTCGATACGGATCGTTGCATTGGCTGCGCGTATTGCGTTCAAGCCTGCCCGTACGGCGTTCGCTTCATCAACAGTGAAACCGGCACAGCCGACAAATGTACGTGGTGCTACCATCGCGTCACGCAGGACGAGCAGCCGGCGTGTGTCGAGGCGTGTCCCGTCGGGGCGCGGCTGTTTGGACAGATAAATGACCCCAACAGCGATATCAGCAAACGGATCGCCGAGGTCCCCACGCACGTGCTGAAAGAGCATCTCGGCACCGACCCGAAGACGCGCTACATTGGCATCACCAATGAGGTAACCTGATGCAGGAGACTCCCTTCGTCTTTCCGAACGATCCGCATGTGGCGTGGAGCATCATGATCGTGCTCTACCCCTACATCACAGGGTTGGTGGCGGGCGCTTTCGTCGTCTCGTCGTTGTATCACGTCTTCGATAAGCAGGTCTTGAAACCGGTGGCGCGATTGGCGCTGGTGACATCACTTTGTTTCTGCGCCTTCGCCACACTGCCACTGCTGCTTCACTTGCACCACCCCGAACGGGCTTTCAACATCATGTTCACGCCCAGCGCGACTTCGGCAATGGCCGGATTCGGCTTCATCTACAACCTGTACATGTTGCTGCTCGTTGTGGAAGTGTGGCTGGTCTTTCGTCCGGACATCGTGCAGCGCGCAAACACTCGCCGTGGAACCGCGAAGTTTCTCTATCGAGTGCTGGCGCTCGGTTCGAGGAAAATCACGCCGGGGTCGCAAGCCGTGGATGAGTGGTTGATCCGGGCCTTAGCCATGGCGGGGATTCCGATCGCCTGTGTGCTGCACGGCTACGTCGGATTTCTGTTTGGTGCTGTGAAGGCCAACCCCTGGTGGTCGACGGCGTTGATGCCCGTGATCTTCTTGGTCTCAGCCATCGTTTCAGGAATCGCCGCGTTGATCGTGCTCTACCTCTTCATCAGCTGGCGGCGTGGTGTGAGGCCCGATGCGGATTGCGTCCGAGCGTTGTCGCAATACCTTTGGGGGTTTCTAATTCTGGCTGTCTCGCTTGAAATGCTGGAACTGATTCATATGGCCTACGAATCCGGCAGCGAATGGAAGGTGCTTTCAACGTTGTTAACCGAACGTTTGGCAGTGTCGTACGGATTGGTCCAACTGGTGATTGGCTCAATCTGCCCCTTTTTCCTGCTTCTCTTTGCCATTCACCATCGTGTCCCTCCCCGCGTAATGACGACGTTCAGCGGTCTGGCTGGACTGCTCGTCCTGGTGCAAGTGTTCGCCATGCGGTGGAATGTTGTCGTGGGTGGACAACTGTTCTCCAAGAGCTTTCGCGGTTTCGTCGAATATCCACTGCACTGGTTCGGCCGCGAAGGCCTACTCGCAGCAATAGTCATCCTCGCTCTTCCACTGCTGGCACTTTGGGTAGCCGCAAAGGTCCTCCCACTTTGGCAACAAAGCGAAGCATGATGTTCTATCAGCCGTGCCAGTGATCCACTGGCTCCGCCTCGTTGTCGATCGCGATGAACCGGACTGCAGGACCACACTCAATCGTTTGTGCATTTACGACAGCAGGAAATGTGTTTATAGGAATCTGCTGTCGGCGAGATCGTTCTTCCTTGAGTTATCACTTGCCCACCATATACTGTGGCAAGTTGGTATTTTCGTTTCAGGTTCGAGTTGCACGAGGAGAATGACAACGATGAAGAAACTTCTGCTGATTGCTGTTGTACCGATGTTAGCGGTCACGCTGCTGCTTACGATGGGTGTCAACGCTCAAGTGAAAAAAGGAAAGGAACGGCCGCTGCAAACCAAAAACCTGATGAAGGGTGTGGTCAGAGCCAACTGTGGTGCTCTGAAGAAAGCGCTTGACGCTGGACCTGCGGATGACAAGGCCTGGGCCGCAGTCGTTTTGCACGCGGAATTGCTGAACGAATGCAGTCACATTCTGATGGCCGATGGTCGCTGTCCTGATGGTGCTTGGGCTGGTGCGGCCAAGACGCTTGGCGGATGCAGTGCAGTCGTTCTTGCCAAGGCCGAGGCGAAAGACGTTGATGGTGCCAAGAGCGCATTCGGAGCCATGACGAAAGCGTGCGGCGCCTGCCACTCCAAACACAAGAAGAAGAAGTAAGAAATCGGCGATTTAGGTTACACATACTCGCCGTAAGCACGCGATCGTGGGGCGAGTTTGCCGACCTGGTTCAGGTTGGGCAAACTCGCCCCAGTTTGTTTTTGCCGACTCGGAATCAGGGTGACTACGATCGATCGCGTTTAGTCGTCAGGGCGAGCGGCAGAATTCGTCCTACAGGTAAGTTTCCATCTGCCCGTCGCCTAACACGGCGGCGATTCCGCTTCCGCCAAGTCCACAACGACGCACGTGACATTGTCATGCGAGTTGTGCTCCAATGCCAGATCGACCAGGGCGTTGGCAGCGGCTTGGGGGCTGCCACCAAGAGCGAGAAGCTGCTGTATCTCGTTATCAGCCACAACATTGGTGAGCCCATCGGAACAAAGCACCAGCCGGTCGCCGGGGCAAAAGCCAAACTCATGGACTCGCCTTACTGAGTTTGCGAAGGTTGCCGCTGGTTGCCTCACTTCACTGTGCGATGGCAGGCATATTAATGTGCATCTACGCACAGTGCCTTCGCCGAGGCTGGTATCCTGAAGAGATCGCGGGGTGCTCTTCCGATATGATTTGCTGGGAGGACAAATCGGTCCACCATGAACAGCCTGCCAGCCGATATGCTAACCTGGAGACGCTCAGGGCATCGTGCCAATCTCAGTTCCTCACAATACTCCAATCTGAACGCGATGCGTGATAGCCCCATTCCACCCGATGTCTTTGAGCGTTTCCAGAGCCTGCAACGCTACGTTGGATGGACCGAGGATGATGCAGCTAGCGTGCGTGAGGCGGCACCGCTGGTGCAGGAGGTGTTCGAGGCGTTGGCGAACGATTTCTATACCGCCATCGAACAACATGCTCGCGCCGCGCGAGTGATCACCGGCGGCGCGGAACAGACTGCGCGTTTGAAGGGAACGCTAGCCCAGTGGCTAGGCGAGTTGTTCGACAGCCGGCACGACAGAGACTACGTCACCCGTCGCTGGCGCGTTGGCTGGCGGCATGTAGAGGTTGGTTTGGAGCAGGCTTTTACGAATGTCGCCATGTCTCGGCTACGCGATGGCTTGTTACGCGGATTGGAAGAGCGATGGGAAGGAGACTCGAAGGAGCTGTCTGAGACGACGCGTTCGATCAACCGGCTCATCGACCTCGACTTGGCGATCATCCAGGATGCTTATGAAACCGAGCATGTCCGGCGGCAACGGCAGGCTGAGCGGAGGCGGGGCGAAGCTGCGTTCCGTCAACTTGTCGAAGCGGCGGGAAGCATGATCGTCATCCTTCGCAAAGATCATACGGTCGCTTACTTCAACCCCTTTGCCGAAGCATTGACCGGATATGCCGCTGCCGCAGTGGTCGGCAGAGATTACTTCCCACTGTTCATTCCTGAGGGCGAACAAGAGGGCGTTGCCACGCAAATCAAGCAGATCTTCTCAGGAATTCCAACACGGAAATACGAAAACGCCGTACTCTGCCGTGACGGGACACAGCGATGGGTCCTCTGGAACGCGCAACGGCTGGACGATTTTGAAGGGCAACCCGCTATCTTGGCGATCGGTCAAGATATTACTGAACGCACAACAGCGGAACAGAGGGCATTGCGGGCGGAACGCCTCGCGGCGATTGGTCAGACGGTGGCTGGCTTGGCGCATGAGAGCCGCAATGCGTTCCAGCGCAGCCAAGCGTGTCTTGAGCTGCTGGAATTGGAACTCGAAGGGCAAGACGAGAAACTGGAACTTGTCTTCCGCATCCAGCGTGCTTTGGATCACTTGCATCGTCTTTATGAGGAAGTGCGCGATTACGCAGCACCAATCGTGCTCGACAGGCAAGTGTGCGATCTGGCTCGATTGTGGCGGGAAGCATGGTCGCAGGCGGAGGTCAGTCGCAGAGAGAAACACATCGAAATCGTCGAGAACTTAGGAGAAACAGACCTTGGCTGCTCGGTTGACTGGTTCGCGGCCGGGCAGGTGTTCCGAAACATCTTCGAGAACGCGATCGATGCGTCTCCGGACCGTGGCGTCGTGACTGTCAGCTGCGGAATGATCAAACTGGACAACAATCCTGCGATCGAGATTTCAATCCAGGACAACGGGCTGGGGATTGTATCCGAAGTACGTGGCGAGGTCTTCGACGCGTTCTTCACGACCAAGCCCAAAGGCACGGGACTTGGCATGGCAATCGCTCGCAGAATCATCGAGGCTCACGGAGGCCAGCTTGACTTGGGCGTTGCTGACGGCGGCGCGCAGTTCATCATTCGGTTGCCTCGCGACTGAGATCGCTACGTTTAATACACAACGTTTAATACACAACGCGCATGCCTGTAATGGAGAACATTGATGAAGACTGCAAAGCAAATCGTGATGGCGTTCGTGGCGCTGACCTGCTGTCTGTATGCAAATGGCTTGGTCGCACAAGAGAAGAGCGTCCGGCCTGGGATCAACAAGTCGTTCAAGAAGCCAAATGTGGTGCAGTTTGTCGAGCGATTCGAGCGGGAAGGGCGTGAAGTCTATGACCATCGTGAGGAGATCGTCGCAGCGTGCGATCTCAAGCCGGGCATGATCGTGGCCGATGTCGGGTCTGGGACGGGCCTCTTCACGCGAATGATAGCACCGCCGCTCGGCGGTCGCGGGCGAGTGTATGCGGTCGATATTGCGAAAGAGTTTGTCCAACATGTCGAAGCAACTTGCAAGGAATCAGCGCTGACAAATGTTCAAGGTGTCGTCTGTAAACCGGATTCCGTCGAGTTGCCGGACGATTCAATCGATCTCGCCTTCATCTGCGATGCCTATCACCACTTCGAGTTCCCCTACAAGACGATGCGATCGATCTATCGTGCGTTACGGCCGGGCGGCCAAGTTGTGCTCGTCGATTTTCATCGCAAAGAGGGTACAAGCTCGGACTGGATCTTGAACCACATGCGGGCGAATCAAGAGACATTTGTCAGGGAGATTGAACTTGCCGGCTTAGAAGTCGTCGATGAGAAGGACTTCATGAAGACCTCCTACTGGGTGCGATTCAAGAAATCGCTTCGTAAGGCGGACTCCGGTCACACGATCGATTCGCTCGCCGCCGTAAAACAGCTGCTTGCCGACAAGACAGCGATGTTGATCGACGTGCGCGAACAGGGAGAGTGGGACGCCGGTCATCTCGCCGCGGCAAAGCTGTTACCACTGAGCACCCTGCGCGCCGCATCCGGCGAGAAACTCGCCGCCACCATTTCGAAGACCATCTCTCGCGACAAGATCATCTACTGTCACTGTTATTCGGGCGGCCGCGTCCTCGCCGCCACCCCGATCCTCGCACGCCTTGGCTACGATGTTCGCCCTTTAAAGGCCGGTTTCAGCGCACTGGTGGAGGCTGGTTTCCGCAAGGCGGAATGAAAGCTCGATTCAACTCACTTTACGGATCGTCCGCCTCTACGGGCTACTTACGGATCGATTGTTCTCCATCGGCGCTCGGCAGCTTGTGGGTCTTGAACAACTCACCATATGCCTCGCCAGATGCCGCCTTCAGAGCTTCTGCCTTGTCCATTGCGACTTCGAGCTCTTTCAGCAGCTTTCCCTCTTCGGCCTTCTTAGCACTACTGCCGTTCTTGCGCGCCGCCGAGACTCGGTCTTTGGCATTGCCTTCGATCAGTTTCGAAAGTTCCCATCCGTACGCGTTGACGAAGTCCTTCTTCTTGTCTTTCACGTGGCAGGTATAGCATCCCATTTTCTTGAAGGCGGCTTGAAACTCTGCGTTGCCGCTATCCTTCACGTACTTCGCGTCGAACGCCTTCTTGAAGGGAGAGGACGCAAAGGAGGTAATCGTCGCGAACAAAACGGTTGCGAAAACGGTTGAAACGAGAACAGTTGGTAACTTCATGGGGTGGTCTCCTGGGATCGCGCCGGCAGATTGCTGGGTCGCTGCGCTTTGGCTCTTGTCGGTGGGCTGAGCGATTCATGAGGGTGAAGCGCATCAGAAGCCGCTCGTTGGACTTAATGGCAAGTTTACACTTCCCGATATATGGATGTCAAGGTCCTAATAGTCAGGGGATCTGGCTTGAAATCACGCCCCAATGAACTGCAAGACCCACCAATCAATGTTACCGATTTGAGGGATTTCCCGCTTTCATCAGACTCCGCCGTTGATGCGAGCTTGACGCCTTGGCTGCCTTGCAGAGCCCTCTGACGCGGCAGGTCACACTTGGACAGGTCATCATCGTACTTGACAAGCCCCATTCGAAGTACCCATTATGGATCTGCGACTCCAATGATCATCAATCAGTCGTTTGTCGTCCGCGTCATGACGTCTTGCGGCAATCGCTTGTTGCATATCACGGTCCGATGGACAGCCATATGTCCTTGAAGGAGGTGTGAAATGGTCCCGCCAATTGATTCGACCGTCAAGTTCGACGCGTTCGCCGATCAACACGATCGCATTGCGCGCATGTTGGCTGAAATACGAGAACTGCTCGCACAAAGGCGAGACGCCTTGATGGTCACTGCGACACTTGGCAGTCTGCACGTCCACCTGGAGTTGCATTACGTCCAAGAAATCCAGGAAGATGGATTCTTCGACACCATCATTGAACAGGCGCCATGGCTTAAGAAACGGGCCGTCGCGTTAATTCGGGAACACACTTTACTTACTAACGCACTGGAGGAACTGCTTTCGCGCGCTAACGAAGGCACTCCTACCGAAAAGTGGTGGAACGACATGAATGCTCGTTTCGAAGCGTTCTGGAAACTGTTCTTCCGTCACGAGCACGCTGAAATCGACTTGGTTCAAGAAGCGTTCAACGACGATATCGGTGCCGCCGACTAGTCGACACCCTCGCACGAGCCGGCGACGATGCGCAGTCGATTCACACTGACTATGGACATTCCGATCCTCTTATAGACTAATAGGATTGGGCTCGCCTTATCAGCACACCTTGGACCAAAATTTCCCTCAGCCGAAATGAGAGTGATATGAGATGCTGGACAACGGATTTGCTCGTCGCCGCGGCAGGCATCCTGTTTCTCGCCAACACATTATCTGCCCAGCCACCAGAGGATTCGAATTCAGAGCCAACTGACAAAGGCTCACCAGTCGCTACCAAGCAAGAGGGTGGCAAGGTACTCTCCCTCGAAGCAGCACGTGACCGCGCGAAGCTGATGCACAACATTTACGCGGCCACATTGGATGTGATACACCATCGCTACTTTCGGAACGATCGAGTAACCATTCCTGCACGTGCCATGGAGGACGTGTTTTCAGAAATCGATCGGCAGGAGAACATCAAGTCGAGTTGGATTGCAGTGAATGGCAGGGCGATGAGCATCGACCACGAGCCAGAAGGTGAGTTCGAGTTGGCTGCGGTTAAGGCGATCAGCCGCGGCAAAGACTATTTTGAGCAGTCAAACGACGGCACGTACCGTCGTGTCGGAGCCATCCGCCTGGGCGGAGGATGCATGAACTGCCATGGAAGATTTGGCTCGACGTCCACATCGAAGCGATTTGCCGGACTGGTGATTGAAATCCCTCTCAAGCCCAAAGAAGCATCTTCAGACAAGTAGCTGAGGGGAAGGGTTGCAACGGATCTCCACCGCCGGGGTAGTGCCGCTGGCGTGCACGTGTAATTCGAATCTCACCACGAAACACATCACTCCGTCAGAACCCGCGCGAGCCGCTGAATTCGTCCGAGATGACGTTCATCGTGTTCTTCTTGGCCAACGCAGCAACCGGCAATCGCGTGACTGGCTTTATCCGCCCCTTTCGTGAACTTCGCGCCTTTGGTGGTTGTCAACTGTCCGCTGATATGACGCGTGGTGTCTCTTCTGTCATAATCGATGTCGCCACGGAATTCAGATACGAGACGATCGAACCGAGGAGAACACAAGCGTGAAGAACACGATTCGAAACATGTTCAGATGGATTGCGGTCTCCCTTCTCTTCAGTGCCGCTGCCTGCGCGGATGATAACAAGGCGGTTCGTGTCTTCATCTTCGCCGGTCAGTCGAATATGGTTGGTTCCGATTCAAAGGTGAAAGATATCAATCGCTTTCCGCCGTTTGCCGGACTGGAGAACGCACAAACCGGCGTAAAATTTTCCTTTTGTATTGGGCGCGAGAATAAGATGAAGTCGGAGGGCTGGGTGGACCTGCAGCCTGTCAATAACATAGTCGGCCCGGAACTAAGTTTTGCCCGCAAGGTCGCTCAGAACATTGACGCGCCCGTCGCCATCATCAAGTGCGCTGCCGGCGGAACTCATCTCGGCGGTGACTGGAACCCCGATCAGCCCGAGGGTTTTAAGATGTACCCGCTGGCGCTGGACCTGGTCAAATCATCCCTCGCTGAGCTCGATAGGCAGGAGATTGCGTATCGCATCGAAGGCTTCATGTGGCATCAGGGTGAAAACGACATGTTCAACAAGGAGTACATGTCGAATTATGGGGAGAACCTGAAAAACTTCCTTGCCAGATGGCGCCGTGATCTCAAGACCCCCACGTTGAAGTTCTATATCGGGGAACTGTGCACCAAGACCATTTGGGGCATGGACCTACGCCCTCGCATGTATGCGATCAGCCGGGGACAGCGAGCCGTCACCGGCACCGACGCGCGCGCCGAGTATATTCCAACTTCGCATATCGGTGTGGAAATCGGTGGCGGTGTGGGGTTGCACTATCACTACGGGACCTTGGGTCAATTGGAACACGGCGTCAACTACGCCGATGCCTACCTGAAGACCATCGGAAAAAAGGTCAACCACCCTCGTCCGCTCAAGGCCTGGCCGTATCAGAAGGGCAGCAGAGTCAAACTCTTCATTCTCGCTGGGCACCGTAATATGGAGGGAGAGCGGGCCTTTGTTCAGGAACTCGAGACCCTGAAAGGTGGAGAATCGCTGCGCGATGACACTGCGACAATCGCCTACAAGTACAGTATTGGCGGCGGCTACAGAACATCTGATGCCTGGGAACCGTTAGGTCCGGCTGGAGCCTATGACAACTTTGGCCCTGAACTCAGCTTCGGTCGAACGCTCCAGAACAAGACCTCCGACCGCATTGCGATCGCGAAATTCACTCATAGTGGAACGCAGATCATTGACTGGACTCCGGAGGGGAGTGTGGCTGAATCGCGACACATCTACCCACACTTCATCGCCTTTGTTAAAGAGGCCATTAGGGAACTCGAGGACAAAGATCATCAGGTCGAACTGGCGGGGATCTTCTATCACCTGGGCGAAAACGATATGTCCTTTGGGCCGCACCGAAAGAACGCGGCCAAATGGCTACGATCCACGGTCATGCAAAGCCGCAAAGACCTCAGGCGGCCCACTCTCAAATGGTATGTCAGCCAGCAACCGCCCACTGATGACAAACGCGTCAATTCCATCGATGTCACCTCAGAGATCGAACGAGTCGCCACAGCAGATCGCCACCTCATTCACATTAAGGCGTTTGATCTTCCCAGAGAGGAAAGAAAACTCGTCATCACGACCGCGGGCATTGTGCAACTGGGGAAGTTGATCGCGACGAGCTATTTGGAACATGAGAAGCAAGGCGAGAATAAGAACTGATTCGCCGATGACACTCCTCACGCCCGAGCATGCAGCGTGATAAAACTCACAAGAAAAGGAACGAGTACATGAGGCAGATCCTAGGCTACACCCTCTGCATGCTCTGGCTTTCGTCGATCGCCAGTGCCGCGGATGGTCGTCCGAATATTCTCTTCATCATGTCGGACGACCACGCCTGCAATGCAATCAGCGCCTACGGGGGCCGACTCGCGAAAGTGGCTCCCACGCCGAACATTGATCGCATTGCGAGGGAAGGGATCCGGATGGACAAGTGCTTCGTCACCAACTCGATCTGCACGCCCAGCCGCGCCGTCATCCTCTCCGGTCAACACTCGCACGTGAACGGTGTTCGGACACTGGTGGACGCTTTTCCCGGCCCGGATTCCGGCACACCAAATGTTGCCGACATCCTTCGTCGATCCGGATACCAGACGGCCCTCATCGGGAAGTGGCACTTGCGATCGGCGCCTTGGGGTTTCGATTATTGGAAGGTCGGCCCCGGCCAGGGATTTTACTACAACCCCATCTTCGTGGCCTCGACCGACGGCGTCCAGTACAGTCCGCGAGCGACGAAGAAGGCACCGCGCACAGAGGGCTACTACACCGACCTCGTCACCGACTATGCCGTCGAGTGGCTGGAGGAACGTGACCGGAAGAAACCCTTCTTCCTGATGCTCCACCACAAAGCTCCCCACGGAAAATGGGAGCCCGCTAAGCGTCACAAAAGTTATCTCGCCGATGTCGAGATCCCCGAACCAGCAACTCTCTGGGAGGATTTTTCCCACCGCTCAGAGGCCACGATTAATATGGGTACCTCGATCACAAGTCGTCTTGCAGGGCGACGCACAATGGTCGACGACGTGCAGAATCCCAACTGGCCAGCGGGTTCTGTCGACATGACCGGGATGACGGAAATGGAGAAGGGCAAAGCCGCCTACCAGAAGTATCTTCACGACTATCTTGGCTGCGTGAAGGCGGTTGACGAAAGCGTGGGACGCGTCCTCGACTATCTCGACAAGACCGGCATCACAGAAAACACGCTGGTCATCTACACCGCTGATCAGGGTATGTTCCTTGGCGAGCATGACTATTTCGACAAGCGATGGATATACGAAGAGTGCTTCCGTATGCCGCTGCTCGCCCGACTACCCGGCACCATCCCGCCCGGATCGGTTAATGACACACACCTCTGTTCGAACCTCGACTTCGCTCAAACGCTACTAGATCTTGCCAACGTGAATCAGGCACCTGAAATCGCAAAGATGCAGGGCCACAGCCTCCGGGCCTTATTTGCGGGCGACGAGCCGAGCCAATGGCGAGATGCCGTGTATTATCGGTATTGGATGCACCTTGCTCACCACCACATCCCTGGCCACTACGGTGTGCGCGACGGGCAGTACAAGCTAGCTTTCTTCTACGGATTGCCCCTCGATGCCAGCCTGGGAAAAGGTGAATTTGCACCCAGTACTGCCGGATGGGAATTGTACGACCTCAAAGCCGACCCCAAAGAGACGAACAACGTTTACAGAGATCCCAAATACGCGCCGGTGGTGAATCGCCTCAAGACGCGACTTCTCGAGCTGAAAGAAGAATATGGCGATCGCGACGAAGGCTATCCGGCACTGATGAAGGTGCGCAAAAAGCATTGGAGGTCATGAGTATCGGTGCCGTCAAATCCGCCGTATGTCTGGGAAAGGGTTGAAATGAGAAGCACATTCGCGACGGGCAAGTCTGTTGTCTGGCTTTTGACACTGGCGTTTGCAAACGCTGCGGTTTCGGCTGAATCCGCTGATGCCCCACACAAAGTCAAAACTTTGTCTGACGGCCAGGCCAAGGAATACGGGCTGAATACGACGTTCTATAAAAAGTGCACGTCGGCGCAGGATGTGTTGATCGCGACTTCGGAACATGTGTCCGACCACGCGCATCGCGAAGCGGCGTACCAGTTCGACAAGGTGATGGAGAATATCAATCCAGATGTGGCGCAACGCATTCGTGACAGCAAGGTGCTATGCATTCTGATTGGTCATCGGGAATTGACGTCCGAACTACCGCAGTTCGCCAGTGACAAAACCGGCAAGGAACTCGACTTCTATAACTGGCGGCAACGTGGCTTTCTTACCCGGATCGACGATCGACCTACAGTCGTCTTTGCCGAAGAGGATGTCCTTGAGTACGACGGCGGTATGCAGCTGGAGAGTATTCTCATTCATGAGTTTGGTCACGTCATTCACGGCGCAGGCTTCGACGAGGAACTGCAAAACCGCCTGACGGACAGCTTTCAGCGGGCGAGAGCCAAGGGCCTCTGGATGGACGGCCGTGCTGCTCAACGATTTCGTCGAGTAGAAAGTGAGGACCCGGTAGGCTTGTTTGACGCGCTGGTCAAGTCGTTCCCCGAGCAGTCACCGGACTTGCTCACGAAGTGTCTCGACGGCGGAGATATCCTCGTCAATGGTAAGCCCACCAACTCTCGTGTCCAGGTTTCCAGGCAAGACAAGGTGCTGATCGTTTTTGGCGGTGAGAAGGAATGTTACGCTCACAAGAACCGAGCTGAATACTGGGCCGAAGGCGTGCAGTGCTGGTACGACACGAACCGAACGATGGATCACGATCACAACCACATCCATACGCGCGAACAGCTCGAAGCCTACGACCCGGCGTTGGCCGAACTTTGTCATGATGTGCTTGGCGATACGCAGTGGCGTTTCGTTTCACCTCAGAGCCGCGCCGGCGTGGGCCATCTGGCAGGCTTCGATCCAGCCAATTCGCCAAAGGTCGTGGATCCCGCGCACATCCAAGAGGCGGCTTACAACTACTACGACAAGTACTGGAAGAACTACTGGCTCCGACTTCACAACAAACACGCAGAAGCTACAGCATCGCATCCGGTCCCGGACAGTCCACTCTGGCTGACCTACAAAGCAACGGATCAATGCAGTGTCTGCAAATACGCAATCAAGTCTGCCAGTTGTTTGGGGGTCAAGTTGCCGACGACCCCTTTGGGCATCATGGAGACCGGCTGTTTGATGCGTTCTTCGATTTCATTCTGAGGTAGTTCCTTCGAGATGCCGTCGGCTTGGCGGATGGTGACGGTTTCGGCGCTTTCTAGAACGACAAAGCCGGTCAGGATTTTTCCGCTGTCCATCGCGAAGGCCCATGTGTCGAAGCCTTGAGTGATCTTCTTACTGGGGTCGACAATCGATTCAATCAGCTCTTCCTCCTTGCTTCGCTTGCCGATGTCGACGAGATGCGGCCCTTTCGGCAACTGGCCGTTGGCGAATGTATGGCAGTGGATACAAGACTGGGACTGGAACAACTTTTGGCCTGCTGTGGCATTGCCATTGGCCTTCATCGCTCTGGCCAGCACCTCATCGTAGGCGACGTTCGCGATCTGGTTCGGATCGCTCGGGTCAAGTTCAGGCAGCTCAATCGCCTGCTCTGGTTTCTGCAGCGCTGCGATCTCATTGGCGCTAATGCCGGGGAGCTTGACGATGTGGCGCTTCAACTGTTCTTTAATGTGTGTGGCCAGCGACTGGTCAGCCTCTGATAGCGCAACCTTGATGGCGGCGGCAATCCGCTCGGACTGGCTCCACTTCTGCCGGTCGTAATACGGGCCGGTTGTGTCCGGCCGAGTGCCCCACCAGCGAGGGCTGTCTTCGGTGAATTCACCTTCACGGTGGTAGAGGCGAACCAGTGTGGTCCAGATTTCTCGTCGAAGTGTATCGTCGCGTGTTGTGCTGAGGACGTTGAACAATCCATCGATCGTTTTAGGGGCGTGCATCGACTTCAGCGCCCACAACGCGCCGTCTCGGTACGGACCGGATAGCGCCGCGACGCACTGCTCAACCGCCTCTATTTCGACGAGTGCCTTCACAGCCAGGTGTGGAATAACTCGCCTCGCATCCGGTTGTCGCCATGCGTCGCCGTTGAAAACGGGAGCGTCACTTGTGCGGATAGTGAGCGGCAAAATTGCGTTGGCGACGATTTCCACATAGTCGGAGGCCGGCTGTTGAGCGTCTTTGCTCGTGACGACGTAGTTCCTATCAATGGCGTTGCTCATGATCCGACCAAGGCCGACAAGGGCGGCTTCCTGAACACTCTGGTCGGGATCCTGCAGCGCATCAAGAAAGATACCGGGTGTCACCGCTTCCATGCCGGTTTTGCGATCGGCGATTGCTCGCAGACAGTGTTCCCGGATCACCTCGTCTTTCAGGAGCGGCGTCAGTATCCAATTCGCTCGGACACCAAGGGCCTGTTTCAGCGTGAAGATCGCGGCGACTCGCGCATACAGCGGTGCGCTCTTGTTGGCAACAAGTGCGAAAATCTGCTTGTGCGCGCGCGAGAGATCGCCAACTGTCGCGCCGTCCGCGTCAGGCATGGTGCCTGCCGCGAATTCGGACTTCCTGAACTCGTCCCGTCGTAGAATCTCGCGCTGAACGTGAAGACGCATCGCATCGGAAGGGTGGGCGAGCAAGTCGACGAGATTGGAACCGTCCAGCGCCTTCACGTCAGGCACAGGTTTGGGTAAAAAGTTCGCCGGCGTGACTTGAGCAACGAAACCAATATTCGGGCCATCGTAGCCGAATTTACCGTTCTTCCAACTGCTGACGTACAAGCGACCACTGGCGTCGGCGTCGATGTCGGTCGGCCGGGGAAGTTTTAGAAACGTGTCTTGCTGCGCGTCAAAGGTCGGGCCATGCGTGGGCAGTGTGTGACTGAACACCTCGCTGCGGCCCCAGTCGCACGTCAGCAACAGGTTATTGAAACCGGCAGGCCAACGTGCGTCCTGGAAGAACATCGCACCGCAGCCGGAGCCGCCACCGTAGTCAGCTAGCGGCGGCATGATTTCCTCGCTGAAGTTCTTGAAAAGAGACGGATAGCCGTAATTGGCCGATTGCAGAATATGTGACAGACGAATATCCCAACCGCCACCGTCGTTGGTGTTGTCTCGCGTGTAAATGTTCATCAAGGGATCGATGGCGACATCCACAATGTTTCGCTGACCCCAGGCATAGATTTCCATCTCGCTGCCATCAGGTCGAATGCGAACAATGCCACCACCGCGTTTGCTGAGCGTCGTGCCGTCTTTGGCGACAGCTTTGTTGAAGCCAAAATCGCCAACAGCGATATAGATCCAGCCATCAATTCCCATCCGAATTCCATTGGTGGTGTGATCGGCCCCGCGTTTTTCTACTTCCTGTGTGCTAATGCCCTCGATCAGCACTTCGCTGGTGTCGGCCGTACCGTCGCTGTCGCGAAAGACGCTCAAGTACGGTGGATGCAGAACCCACAACGAACCGTCGTCGTAGATCAGGCCACGCGGATGATCCATCTTGGCGAACTCGTTGATCTGATCCGCCACACCGTCTCCGTCGGTATCGATACACCGCAGCACCTTGCCTCGCCCGGCTTCTTTTCCCAACGAACCTTGCTCATCGACGCCGACAAAAACTTCACCGGTGGCAGCCGCAGTCAGACAGACGGGATAGTTCACATCGGGCGGTGTGCCGAACAGCGTAACGTTGAACCCGGGTGGTGCCTGCACATCACTTACCAGTGCGGGTAGACCGCCGGCGCTCGTGATAGTCTCCGCAAGTTCCGGCAATTCACCGGCCGTTGCCTCCAGTTCCCAGATCGATCCCCATAGTCCCTTGCTGGCACCTAGAAATGTCACCCGGAGATAGCGGGTGTTCGGGGCAGCGACTTTATGAGCTCGAATGCCACCCGGCTTATCGTTCTTCGATTCGTCTACGATTCGCCTCCAAGCGTCATTGTCGGGCGATGCTTCCACGATGTACTGATACGTGATGTCCGCTCTTTTTTCCCAGTGCAGTCGAATGGCACGTACGTGCTGTGGTTCTTTCAGGTCGACCGTCACCCATTCATCGACCTGTGACCCGGAAGCACACCAACGCGTGTTGAGCAAACCATCGGTCAAGTGCTTCCTGAAGTTTCCTTGTTGTTCGGTCTTAGACGTTACCGGTTTCTGATAGGCGAGATTGCCTTCGCCGCAACAGTTTTGCGGAAGATAGTTGCTGGCTGTTTTCTGAATCGGCACGTTGATCAACGCCTTGATCTCTACGTCGGTCTGGTCGGTCGATGGCGTGAAATCCTTCTCCGGATCGCGACCAACAGCCCACAGTAACGCTTTGGCCTGCATATCCAGATACTTCGGTTCGGCCATCGTTTCGTTGTAGTGGCCGATTGTGGTACCAAAGACCCTTGTGCCGTAGTAGTCGTTGGTCCACACACAGACTTGCGGCTCACCATCTGACTGACGAACCGCTTCGCCCAGCGGAGTGGCAGTGTCAAGCACTTGTGCCGAGTGGTACAGTTCGCCCTTCGGGGCCGAGAACTTCGGCCCAAAGCGCGCCATGATGGGATGGTCTGGCAGCAGGTTTTTCACCGAGTACGAATAATGTGGCCCATGCCCCGGCGAACGGATTCCAACGAAATCGAACCAGCGATCATCCTTGACGCGATAACAGTGCATGGCACAGTGAATCAGCATCGCCGGTGTGCCGTCCCGGTGTGGCTTGAGGATACGATCCACGAACGCCAGATCCTTCACATTGGAAAAACACTCGTTGTGAACGACGATGTCGAATCCCGCGGCCCAGGTGGGATCGTTGTAGAGCGGAATTGGTGTGTCCGTCGTCGTGCCGCCCTGTTGTACGACGGTCCAGCGGACATTAGCGCGGGCGCTAATGCCGCGAGTGAGAATCAGCTTTTGCCGATCGTAGTCGTGACAACAACCACCGGTGACAAGCAATGCTCGAATGGGGCGTTGTTTGACCGGTGCATCGTCTGCACTGACAGTAATACCCAGAGAGGAAAGAAAAACGTAGAAGATAATGGCGAATTCGAAGCGCATTCGGTGGCTCTCGTAAGGGCAGGGGTGAGACATTCAGGCAGGATCTCTCAGCTTATTCGGAACGCTGCATGATGCAACAGGTCCTGATAAGTGACCTAGCCCGAAACGGCAGACAATCTCGCCGTCGACACGGCCGAGTTTTCTCGAGTTTCTTCATGTCCTTGCGGATCAAGCGTCGCTGACCATTGCCTGCCTGGCAATGACGCGATTCTCTTGCCGCACAAGTTGGCCGCAGGCAGCGGCAATATCATTGCCTAACGAGTGACGAACAGTTGTCTTGAGACCGGCAGTCTTCAGCGTCTGGGCGAACGCTTTGCGTGTTGGACGATCTGAGCCGACAAGCTGTGGGGCATCTTCAATTGGGTTGTAGGGAATCAGGTTAACGTGGACGTTCAGTCCGTCGAGCCATTCGATCAATTCCGCCGCTTCGGCCTGCGAATCATTGACGCCTGCGAGCATCAGGTATTCGATCATCACGGTAGTCTTGGCAGCTTGCAGCTTGTTGACCTCAACGATCGTCTGCCGCAATTCACCAAGCGGATATTTCCTGGCCAGCGGAATCAACCGCTCGCGAACCTCCTGCCGCACACTATGGAGGCTCAAAGCTTGATTGACGGCCGGAAATCGTGCGGCGCAGCGAAGCATGCCGTCGATCACGCCAACCGTTGAGACAAGGATCTTTCCTGGCGAATGATTGAAGAACTCCGGAGCAACCAGGAGTTCCAGGGCGCGAAAGAGATTCTCCTCGTTGTACAACGGTTCACCCATGCCCATGAAAACGATATTCCGCAACCGGCGTCCCTCGGCGACGAGAATCTGGCCCGCCTGGAGAACCTGATCGACAATCTCCTCTGACGACAGATCGCGCGCGATGCCCATCTTCCCCGTCGCACAAAACTCGCAGGCAGCGCCGCAACCAACTTGGCTGGACACGCACAATGTTGATCGCCCCGTCTCGATGCGCAAGATGACGGACTCGATCAACATGCCCGTTGACGTGCGTAGTAGCAACTTTGTGGCGCCATCGACGGTCGAGTCGCAACGTCGGTAAGGCTCTAACACGTGCAGGCAGAGCTGGTCGCCCATGGGAAGTCCGGCCAATGCCGCTTCATCGGAAACAAACTTTCTTAGCAATTTGCTGCGCAAGCTGCTGATGGCTTGCGGATCGAATCGCGCGGCAGCACGTAGCCAGTCGATGCGGCGGGTGTCGTAGATGCTGATCGGTTCGATTGAGTTCATACGTCGTTTGGCAGCAAACAGAATCGGACGGTCGACGGGACGAGAGAAGACACTGAGCGGACATTGCCCTCCACCGCCAATCAGGCGGCAGGAATCCGTTTTAACGTCTCGAGGAGGAATCCCCAATACTTTTGCACCGAACTGATCTGAACGCGTTCATCCGGAGAGTGTGCCCCGTAGATATTCGGTCCAAAGGAGATCATCTGTATGCCCGGGTAGTTCTGGCCCAGGATTCCACATTCAAGACCGGCGTGGCAAGCGCATACGTGCGGCTGGTCACCAAACAATTCGACGTACAACGATGACATCAGCTTCACAATGGCAGATTCCGGCGAAGGCTGCCAACCGGTGTACGCGCCGGACTGCTCGACAGTGGCGTCAGTAAGTTCAAACGTTGCGGCCACCGCGTTGGCCAGATCGTCGCGTTCACTGTTGACCGAACCACGTGTCAGGCAACCGATTGTGACCTCACCGCCCTTTACCAGGACGCGTGCCACGTTGTTTGACGTCTGGACTAGTCCATCGATTTCGGGAGACATCCGCCAAATGCCGTTGGGACAGGCGTAGATCGTCCCCAACAGCATTCGTTGAAGTTGACTTGGCAGGACGTTGTCGGGCACCGATATCGCTTCGCAGCCGATCTCCACGTGTGGGTCTGTGGTGGAATATTCGCTGCGAATCACATCAGCAGCGGCGGCGATCCACGCTTCGAAGTCCTTGGCGTGGTCCTTCGTAATTGCGACCACTGCGCCCGACTCCCGCGGAATCGCATTTCGCAAGCCCCCGCCGTCGATCTCCGCCACACGAACACCAAACTGACGTGCAGCCCCCCACAGCAGTCGGTTCATCAGCTTGTTGGCATTGGCATGACCGAGATGGATATCCATGCCGGAATGTCCGCCCGTCAGTCCTCGCACAAAAATCCGGTACCCGCCCGCACGATCGGATGCCGGTTCGGGAGAATAAGTTTGGCGCGCCGTTACGTCGACGCCCCCGGCACAACCGATCGTTATTTCGTGGTCGTCTTCGGTATCCAGGTTCAAGAGAATCTTACCGTTGAGCAGCCCTCCTTTGAGTCCTTGAGCACCAGTCATGCCGGTCTCTTCATCGATAGTGAAGAGCCCCTCCAAGGCCGGATGTTCGATATCGTCAGAAGCAAGAACCGTCATGATGCTGGCGACGCCGATCCCGTTGTCGGCGCCAAGCGTTGTGCCGCGAGCCTTGACCCAATCGTCGTCAACGTACATGTCGATCCCTTGCGTCTCGAAATCAAAATCCGTGTCGGCGTTCTTTTGGTGCACCATGTCGAGATGCGACTGCATCACAATTGGAATTCGACTCTCCATCCCGGGCGACGCGGGTTTGCGAATGATCACGTTGCCAACTTCGTCGACCATTGTCTTCAGCCCCAACGACTCGCCAAATTTCCGCGTGAATTCGATGACTCGCGCTTCTCGCTTGGACGGACGCGGAACTGCATTCAGATCGTCGAAATAGTTCCAAAGAGGCGTGGGCAAAAGGTCGCGGACCGACTCAGGCATGGCTAGGTACTTTCATGTGGCGATGGCGAAAACGGTGGGGATGCAACAGCAACAGCAATGCTGGCCCCAGCAAGAAATACTGGTTCCAGCAAGAAAACAGTGTCGACGCCACGGCACAAACTGTCAAACGGTGTAACCTGTCCCTCCGAGAGGCCCAGCTATATAGGAAGTCGCCTGGCAATCGACTAAATTGGGCCCGCACCACAGGACACGGTCGCCAGGTAAGCGAGATCAACAATGGCAGTAACGAATCGGCCAAGCGGCAACGGACTCTTAGCCGCGGTCGAACGGATCGGCAATCGACTGCCGGACCCCGTGACGCTCTTCGTCATCGGTGCCTTTGTCGTACTGATCACTTCCGAAGTCGCTTTCCGCGTCGGCTGGAGTGCGGAAAACCCAACGACCGGGGAGATCGAAACGGTCAAGAGCCTGCTGTCCGGTGACGGTATGCAATGGGTGTGGCGAAATCTCGTATCGAATTTCACGGGTTTTGCGCCGCTGGGTGTGGTGCTGGTGGCGATGATCGGTATTGGTGTCGCCGAGCGTTCCGGGTTGATTGACACGATACTGAAAGGGACGGTCCTGTTGACGCCTCAGGCGTTGTTGACGCCCGCCGTGATTTTTGTGGGAGTCATGAGCAGCATGGCGCTGGATGCTGGCTATGTCGTGTTGCCACCATTGGCCGCAGCCGTGTTCGCGCGTGCCGGTCGCTCGCCGCTAGTCGGGCTGGCTGCCGTATTTTCAGGAATCGCGGCCGGCTTCAGTGCAAACTTGCTGATCACCGGACTCGATCCGCTGTTACAGAGTTTCACCCAAGAAGCAGCCCAGATCCTCGATCAGAATTATCAGGTGGACATACGATGCAATTACTACTTCATGGTTGCCTCCACAATCATGATCACTTTGGTGGGCTGGGGCGCGACACGATTGGTCGTCGAACGGCGTTACTCCAGAGACGATGTGCATCAGCAAATGGCCGCCGCGGAATCTGCCGAGACGGATCAACAACCGGCCCTGGGCGATGCCGAGCGAAGGGGGTTGTTGTGGGCGGGACTCGCTTTGGCGGCCGCCTCAGGCGGCATCTTGGCCATGGTGTTGATTGAAGGCGGTCCGTTGAACGGTACCATCGAACCGCGCCCTGGCTGGGAGTTGGCGGTCTGGGTCGACGTCATTGTGCCGATCTTGTTTGTGCTGTTCCTGGTGCCAGGTTTGGCGTACGGGATGGCCACGCGGTCCATCAAGAGCGATCGGGACGTGGCCACGATGATGAACAAGACGATGAGTTCAATGGGACCCTACATCATCCTCGCCTTCTTCGCGGCGCAGTTCGTCGGTTGGTTCAGCGAATCCAACCTCGGTAAGGTGATCGCTTTGGAGGGCGTAGCGTTGTTGCAGTCCTGGCAGATGCCGATTTGGTTGCTGGTCATCTCGATCGTCTTGCTTGCCTGTCTGTTGAATCTGTTTATCGGGTCGGCATCGGCGAAATGGGCATTGATCTCGACCGTATTTGTTCCCATCTTTGCCGGTGTTGGCATCAGCCCGGAACTCACTCAGGCGGCCTACCGGATCGGCGACTCGGTGACCAATTCAATTTCGCCGCTCAATCCGTACGTCGTGATCATTCTGGTGTTCATGCGGCAGTACGAGCCGAAAGCGGGCATCGGTTCTCTGATCTCGCTGATGCTGCCATACACCATCGCGTTCCTCATCGCGTGGATCTTACTGCTGATCGTCTGGATGGGTCTTGGCCTACCGCTCGGTCCCGGAGATTCGCCGCTCTTCATTGAACCGCTTGAGAGTATCTCGGCTGCCGTGCCACTACCGGTGGGCGGCGCGCTACATGAAAATCTCCTTCTCCCGAATCTCACTTGACGGAACTTCCTTGGCGCGCGTCGCTTCTTCGACCAGACGTTCGCCCTCGCCGCGATGCGCATACACAGCCTCACCCGGGCTAACATGCCGGTTCCAATACCTTTCGTAAATGGAAACAATGCCCTTGTTTCGGGCCAGCGTGGCAGGAACCGCGTGCAGCATCACTCGCTGTTGTTCTCGCCGCCTGAAGTACTTTCCAACGATCTCCGGCAAGACACTCGAGATCCATGTATCCCTTATGTGTTGCACGTAACGTGGAATGACGTAGCGTGGCCGATGGAGTGGTCCGAGCGCTTCGTGCATCGAAGTTGTGAAGATCGCATTCTCTTCCTCATCCGCGTTCTCGAGGAACAGGCGAACGTATCCACCGGCACGCGTACCGACATGAATAGGCAACTTCGTCCGAATGACCTGCGCATCAATCAGCGCGTGCAACACGGCTGTGCCGATCGCGGTTGCCAGCGACGTTGCGTTCCAGGGCTCGCGCGAACCAGTGAACGGCGGAAAGCCGCCACCCACCCCTGCATTCCTGGTCTCCAAGGCGCGAACCGGACGATCGTGATACGGTTCGCCGATGCGCCACTTTTGCCGCACGTCGGCGCGGCTGCCAACGCGATTGAGCATTTCGTCATTGAGTACGCCAACGGAGCCTTCCAGACCTTCCGGCTTTAGTTCAGTCAACGCCGCGTGAACGTGCCCGACGCCTTTTTCGATGGCGGCATCGTCCGTAACGCCATAGATCGTCTTGTGCTTGGCAATAAAGCGTCGATAGTCGTCCAACCCTTTGCTGAATTCAGGTGCGATGCAGACGACGTCCCAATTGTTGGCCAGTTTCTCAGGTTCATCCTCATCCAGCCGAATCGAGCGGCCTCGCAACTGGTTGACTGTCATCGACGTGGTAACCGTCGTCAAATCGATCAACACGTTGATCTTGCTGGCGTCCCAACCCTCGCCCAGCAATCCGCGCGTGCCCACCAGGCACTTGGTCAGCCCACGTTGAAATTGTTCCGTGATCAACTCGATGTAAACGCGCGGACACCAATCACCGCCCTTGCCGTTGATCACGTGAAAACCGTCCTCCTCGCCCAACACTAATTCGACTTCATATCCGCGTCGCCTTAGCCACTTGTGCGCCGCTGTGACAAACGCGGCGGCCAGATCATCGTCCACCAAGACGCTGGATCCGGTCAGTAAGACAGGGTCGAGCTTGTCAGTCACAGTCGAGCCCAAGAGTGATTTGAAAGCCGCCACGGCACCCCCCGCTTCGTCGTCCAGCAGATGTTCGACGTCAGCAGTCACGGCGGATGTCTTTTCGTAGTCGGCGACAACGACGGCACGAATCGTCTCGCCCAATTCGCCGGATTCCGCGGCAAGAATGGCTGGCAAGGCCTGTGTCTTGCTTCGTGAATACGCCATCACGCGGCCTACCGGCGACGCACAGGCCTGACAACCAGTGTCCGTGATTTGGACTCCCAGGGTGCGCAAGCGACGGATCGCTTTTTCGGCCCGGCGGTGATCCTCCCGGCGCGGCGACCGGCGCAGGTAATGTCGCACATATCGATCAAGGACCGGAATCAAAATCGTCATCTCAGGGACTTCGTTCGGTTGCAGATCGAGCACCAATTCGGGCACATTTTCCGGCAAAGGGATGTTCCGCAAAGCGAGGAACAACCGAGCGTTTTCCGCGAAATCGGGATCCCGCTTTTGGAAGCTCTTCCAATCCCGCATCACGCCGGTGGGTAGCCGATATTCGGCGAGTACCCTGGCGACCCAAATTGGTAACAGCTCAAAACCGGATTTGGGCACGTCGCCTACCATTTCGTCCGCCGACTTTTCAACCCGGTGGTCGAGCTCATTGTCGACCGGGTTGCCAGGTTCTCTTTCCCGCGGTTCGAGTATCTCGGGTTCCTCTTGGCAAAGGTCGTTAACGAGTTCATGCAACTGATCGTCGGCATTGGCAACATAGGCTAGTTCGTCGGCGGTGGGTCGCACAAAGTAAACGAGATCCTGGTAGGGTGCCAGAAAGCCGTCCTTCACAACTGCCGGGACGGGAACTTCAAAGTCGATGTCGCCGAAATACTCGTCGTATCGCTGGACGTCCTCCGGCTTACGACCGTCACGATCCGGCGGAGTTGCGGTCAAGCCAATAACGATCGGGTGGTCCAGCAGTTCATGGGCATCGGCCAACACGCGCCCCCAATGCCCCATCAGGTGATGGCATTCGTCCAGGATCACCACCCCAATTCCACTGTCGCGTAATCGGCGGAGCGTTTCTAGCGAGGATCGGTGGAGCGTCTCCAACGCCTGACCAGCCAGCGCCAGTTCATCGCGCAACTGTTTGCGATACGCCCCCAAGCGTTCGTTGTAATACGTTGGATTGTGTCGGCGCAGATCGTCTATCCAGACATGCGCTTCGTTTGCATCGAGGGCCTGTCCCTTCTCGACCAGGTTCTGCTGCCACAGCTCGACCGCTTTCGCATCATGTCCGGCATCGCCACGATCGGGCAGCGTGACCGACTGATACGTCAGCGACGTCAACAGCCCCGGTGCCTTAGGGGTTGTGCTGACCGCATCGGCACCAGCCTGCTCCATCGTGAACAATTCCGTTCGCGCGGCCCATTGTGCTTGGATGGCCGAATTGGGAGAGAGCACCAGCGCCGGCTCCCCAATGCACTCGGCCCACAGATACAATCCGAGTACGGTCTTCCCTGACCCCGGCGGCGCCACAATGTGCAAGCGTCGCCGGCCGGTAGCCAGTTTTGCTTCCGCGATTTTGACGACTTCGGCCTGCGAAGGGCGAAGCGTCCCTTTGAAGCGAATCTCTGGAAATTGAGGCGGATCTTGTTGCAACAGACCGATTCTTCGTAAATGGCCATGTCTCTCGGAGACCGAGATTCTGTGCGCATCACCTCGTGACTGGGAAGCCCCAGCCACAGGAAACTCACCGGCTCTTTAAGACTCGAAAAGCAGCTCGGGCGAAACGCCTAGTTGACGGTGACTTGACCGGTGGCCGCCCATTCAACGCCACGGCAGAGCAGCTTTTGGTAGGACGAGTTCTGTTTCGAATCAAGTGCATGTCCCAACACATTGTGCACGACACGCCCTTTGCCGTATGGCTTTACGAAGACGAGCGGTTCGACTTTCTTGCTCCAGTCGGAGTACGCGGTCACCAGTACTTCGATCTCCGCATCGCCGGATAGCTTGGCGTACAATTCGTCTTCCGTTTTGAAGTCCTTCAGACCTTTGGTGATCGGATGGTCGGTGCTCTTGATCTTGACGGCAAACTCGCCGTAAGGACCATGCCCTCCAGTACCCTTCTTCCAAACGCGTCCCAACAACACGGCATATTCGTCCCAATCTTGGAATGCGCTGCAGGCGAAATGCAGAGCGACAACGCTACCACCACTCTTCACATATTTGAGTAGGCCCGCTTTCGCGGCATCACTGGGATCCGTCTCTTTCCAAAACCCAAAGTTCAAAAGAACCACCTTGTAATCGCCAAGGGAAGGCGACGCGAACACCTCTTTGTCCGAGCTAATTGAAACATCAAAACGCCCTGTTTTGTCCAAAATTGAATGCATCAATTTGGTCGACGCTTCCCATTGGTGCGAACCAACATCAAATCCCGTCACGATCAGCGTCTTGATCTTTTCCTCGGCGGCATTTGCCTTTTCGGCAATCGCAACGAAACATAGCAGCAGAACGAGCAAGGCGAGTGACTTGAGTGGTGTTCGCATGAGACTTTCCAAAAAAAGAGGTTCGACGTGTAAGAATCAGTGCACGACCATCGCAGTCGGCGACGACTGTTCGCGACATGATTGTACAGAAAAAGCAGTTGCAGTTCGCCGCATCCGCGTGGTCTGGTGAAAAAAAACGTCCCCTTGGCTGTGACGCCTGACAAACCTGGCAGAATAGCAGCCCTCGTAATTGTATACTGACAAGAGCAAGGAACCACAAAGATAAACTAAGTTCGGAGTTTGACCACACTATGCATCTAAGTGTTGTGCGAGTGCTTGTCGCTGGTCTCGTTGCCGTGTCTGGATACGTGACCGTCGATGCGCGGCTGTCTGCCAATGCAGCAGAGCCGGCCTACCAGAGCGTGCTGATCGAAAACGTCCCGCACGTGCGACAGAAGCCGGACTTTTGTGGGGAAGCCTGCGCGGAGATGTATCTGCTGAAACTTGGCAAACGGTTGGACCAGGACTTCGTCTTCGATCAGGCGGGACTCGATCCCACCCTCGGCCGCGGCTGTTACACCCGAGAACTCGCCGTCGCACTGCGACGCATCGGCTTCCAGACGGGAAATGCCTGGTACGGTGTCTCGACCGCGGACGCAGACCGTCAGATGGAAAGGTTGTTCCGCGACCTCCACGCCGATCTCGTTGCCGGCGTGCCGTCGATCCTCTGTATGCATTACGACGACCAGCCGAACACGACCGAGCATTTCCGTTTGTTGCTGGGCTACGACGCCAAGACGGATGAAGTGATTTACCACGAGCCTGCCATCGCTCGTGGTGCGTACCGCCGGATGAAACGCGCAGTGCTGTTGGAACTGTGGCCGCTCAAGTACAACGCGCGGCAATGGACCGTGGTGCGATTTCGACTGGAGCCCGGCCGTATTGTCGATCAGTCTGCCTCCACAACCCTGACCGATGCAGACTATGCACAGCACATCATGAGTTTAAAGACCGAACTACAAAAGCTGAAAAGCAGGCAGGTCGAACTCAAGGAAGAACGGGACGCGGACATCGCCGAAGAGATCGAAAAGGAGAAGGCAGCCAAGGCCGAAGATAAAGAATATGAACGTAAAGAGCTCGTACCTCGCATCGTTAGCGACTTTCACATCGTGCTGCAGAAGCCGTTCGTTGTCATTGGCGACGAGTCTCCCGCCACGGTCCGGCGGCGTTCGCAGGGCACTATTAGATGGGCGGTGGAGCGACTCAAGCGAGATTATTTCAGCAATGACCCGGATCACGTGATCAACATCTGGCTCTTCAAAGACAAGCCGAGCTACGAACAGAATACATTCGATATTTTCCGCTCGCGGCCGCATACGCCGTTTGGTTACTATTCGCCGACTCACGAAGTGCTCGTGATGAACATCGCCACGGGTGGCGGTACGCTGGTCCACGAGATCGTACACCCGTTCATGGCGGCCAATTTCCCCGACTGCCCGTCATGGTTGAACGAAGGCATGGGCTCGTTGTATGAACAGTGTCAGGACAACAACGGTCACATTTGGGGTTTAACCAACTGGCGGCTGCGCGGACTGCACGAAGCGCTCAAAGACGAAGAATATGAAATGCCGACGTTCGAGCAGTTGTGCAACACCACGACACGCGAATTCTACAACCAGGATCCTGGCACCAACTATTCCCAGGCACGGTATCTCTGCTATTACTTGCAACAACAGGGATTACTGGTGAAGTTCTATCGCGAGTTTCGAAAGTCTGTCAAAGACGATCCCACCGGATATGAGACCCTGCAACGGATACTGGACGAAGAAGATATGGCGGCGTTTCAAGAAACGTGGACGGAATTTGTGTTGAAGTTGCGTTTTTAGCAGAGCCAGTTTCGAATACCAGGAAACCATACGCGTCGTGTTCGTGTCGCGCGCCGCACTGGCGTAAGACCTGGTTCATTTCACGTGTTGCAAGCGGAGGCAAGACCATGGCAGAACTACGTGGGCTCAAAGTCTTCACAAACGGTGAACTCTCGATCGTAACGTTCGAGGACAAGGGCTTTCTGGGGAGCCAATCATTTATCGGCGATGCAGGCGAACATCTCGACAAGATTGTCGACGCGCACGACACCAAGATTCTTATTTTCGACCTGGCTGGGATTACCGGTCTGCCAAGCGATATGCTGGGCGTGCTTGTCGGGCTCCAGCACCGCGGCATTGAAATTCGCCTCTTCAACATTACAAACGAGGTCCGGTTGATTCTGGAGACGACCAAACTCGATGATCTCTTTGATGTCCGCGACGGTGACCTCTCGGCCTTGATCAATGCCTCGGAGGAAGAGTGATCGACCGCGGCCATATGCTGTGCGTTCAAGACGGACTAAGATGGTGATAGCCTCGGCGTGACTCTGTCAGCTGCTGCCCCGGCTGGCTCGTCACGCTTTGGGTGGTCTCCATTTGCTGCAGCCTTTGGAGCCACCCGAGGCTTTCTGTCGGACGAAATGGCGAGATCTCATCCGACAGACTGCCGTGGGGTCGAAGCTGATAGCTCGTGGCCCTTTGGCACGGCATTCGCTCAGCGAGTATTTGAGGCTTCGACGCCTGCCAATTTGGCCCACCGTGCTCTACACGGGTTTTCGAGTGGCCAACATCTGTACCGCTGAACTTGTGAGTTCATGTCTTTTTCGAGCACTCGACCCTTCTCTGGTTGAGGCTGGTTTCCAGTGCACGTCTGGAGGCCGCTCTAAGTACTCGCGACGAACAAACGCCGCGAATCAGCTTTTCTTGTTAAATGGAGGTTACGACTACGATGACACGCGCAAAAAGAAGGCGGCCTAACCGCTCTGCAAATCCAAACCGTACACGGCCGCGCACGGCAACTACCAATGGAAAAGAAGTTCCAGCAACGGGGACACTCGAAGTGTTACCTGATGGATACGGCTTTCTCCGCCAAAAGGAAGAGAGCTTCACCAGCTCGGTTGATGACGTGTACGTATCACGTTCGCTGATCGACCGATTCGATCTTGTGACAGGGAGTGAAATTGACGGTGTCTCCGACGGTTCTCGGCTGAAGGAAGTCGTCAACGTAAACGGCTTGACTCCAGACGAGTTCCGCCATCGTCCTTCGTTCGGAAAACTCACGCCGCAACAGCCGCGAAAACGACTGTCCATTGAAGTCCGCGATGACATGAGCCTGCGCGTCCTTGACTTGGTCACACCAATTGGGAAAGGCCAACGGGGCCTGGTCGTTTCACCGCCGCGTGCAGGTAAAACGGTGCTTCTACAGAAAATGGCAAAGGCGATTCTGGAGAATCACCCCGAGTGCCACGTCATCATTCTACTGGTCGACGAACGACCCGAAGAAGTCACGGACGTACGGGAGATGGTTGCCGGCCAACACTGCGAGGTGATCAGTTCGACGTTTGATCAGGCACCGAGCAACCATGTGCGGATCGCCAAACTCGTCTTGGAGAGAGCTAAGAGGCTTGTGGAGTGTGGTCGCGACGTTGTGTTGTTCCTTGATTCAATTACTCGTCTTACCCGTGCCCACAATTCCGTGGCGCCGGCCGGCTGCAAACTTACTACTGGCGGGCTTGCCATGGAGGCGTTAGTCGGGCCGAAAGAGTTCTTTGGAGCCGCTCGTCAGCTTCGCGAATCAGGGTCACTGACGATACTGGCCACCGCGTTGGTCGACACAGGCACCCGCATGGATGGTTTCATTTTTGAGGAGTTCAAGGGAACCGGCAACATGGAGGTACATCTCTCTCGCCAACTTGTCGAGCGTCAAGTCTGGCCGGCGATCGACATCAGCGCTTCCGGCACAAGACGCGAAGAACTACTCCTCGACGCCGATGAGATGCAGCGCGTCAGACTGCTTCGTAAGGCACTAAGTCGAACGGATCCTGCAGATGCGATGGAGTTGCTCATCAATCGACTGGGCAGGGCGGGGTCGAATGCCGAGTTCTTATTCTCCATCTCGCTGGATTCTTAACAGCGAGCGACTCCTACTGCGACACAAAGTTCTGGCCGCCTGGCCCGAGGAGCGGATGGACCTTGGCGAATCACTTGAGAGGACCATCCCCGATCTCTTCGGCAACCTTAATTCCGATAATGACGAGTACACCAATGCCGATGCCGATCGCGGGATAGATCCACAATGAATAATTGATGTCGAAGGCACGAAGAGTCAAATAGAGACCCAACACCGCCAGGATTGGTGGAAATATTGCGGCATCGTAGACAGCGACCATCACTGTCCCACCAGCCGAATTGTAAGCCACGTACAGTTTGTACAGGATCCAGATCGCCGCAAGGGCGATGCAAAGCAGTCCGATGATCTCCATCGACACTTGCTCTCCTTTCAAACGACGGTGTCCTCTATTGCGTACAGGATCAGTCTATCCTCACCAAGAGGCAATCGCCACTCCGGCGACAAAGACGGTTGCTTCTTTGCGGTAGCACTTCGCCACAATCGATCGGGCGCGTAAGTCGGCTACACGGTATTTCACGGTGACCGGTCTGCCGACACTCGATCTTCTCACTGGCGGAATGGCTGGAACATCAAACTGGAGTTGGCACATCGAGTCTTGACCGCTCTGCAACTCTGTCTGACCAATTTGAGAGACACAGCTCTAACTAGTCTTCACGACAGAATCTCCAGAAAGATCGATTTGAGCGTGGCGTGGTCCACTTCGCGAGGATTGAGACGAATCGGGACGGCCGTACTTTCGTAGGCGTTCACCGTCAGTTTTTCGGCCAATGAGTCACGATCCTGTTCGCCCGCATCGACACGGTCGGGAAGACCGATCTGTTTCAAGAGCCCGATGACGTGTTCGACGAAACCGGCGGCGCGCTCTTGCGGCGTATCGCCACCGGTGCCACAGTAGTGTGCCAGCTGGCAGTACAGATCCTGACAACACTCGGCGTTGAAACGCAGATTAGGCGGCGTGCCGATGGCGACGGCTTCACCATGGGGAATGTGCATCAAACTTCCCAGCGCCTGGCCGATAGCGTGCGGCAATACCACGCCTGCGCTGCCGAAAGCTGCCCCGGCCAGCATCGATCCCAGTGCCAACGCTTCGCGCGGCTCGGGGTCGTTGGGGTTCTCCACCGCCTGAACCAGGTTCTTGCTGATCAACACAATCGCACGCGTGGCCAGGGCCATCGACATGGGATTAGCTTTGGTGCTCATGCACGACTCGATTGCGTGCGCCAGCGCGTCGGCGCCGCACACAGCAGTCAATCTCGGCGGGGACCCCACGGACAGATCGGGATCGACCAGAGCCACCTTCGGCCGCAACGCGGGACCGTTGACCGACGCCTTGAGGGGAATGCCCTCCTGCGAACCAACGCCGTGATGGGTGAACACTGCCACCGCAGAAACCTCTGATCCAGTCCCCGAGGTCGTTGGCACGGCGATCACGGGCAGCGAATCGGTGATCGTTTTTCCCGTGGGGTTTGAACCGGCGTAGTCCCAAAGTTCACCCCCCATTTTCACCAATGCTGCGATGCCTTTTGCGCAGTCTATGACGCTGCCCCCGCCGAGCCCGATCACCAGGTCGACGCCGACGGCAGCGGCCTGGCGTGCGCCCACCTGACCGAGTTCCGCAACGGGATCGGGCGGCACCTCGTAGAACGGCGTCACAGCGACGCCAGCCAGCGAAAGCACCTTCTCCGCTCGGGCGTAGGTCTCCTCCAGACCGGTCTGGTCGGCATATCCCACCAACAGCGCCGAATTGCCATACTTGGCGGCTGCCGTTCCCAACTGCGCCAAGCGGTTGCGGCCGAACTGAACCTGGGTGGGGAGCTCAAAATCCCAATGATCACTAGTCACGTTTGGGGATTCCTCCTTGTAGAAAAAAAATTTATTTGGCAGCGAGGATTTCTCGTCATCCATTAAATCACGTCAAAACAAGTGAATGTAAACATGGGTTATAGATTTTTTGCGGGCGTTTCGCCATCATGTAAAGTCAAAAACCCTGCCACTTTCGGCAAATCTGATCCTTGAGAACCCGCCGGATGCGGGTGAGAATAGGACCTGAAAGGTCACCGGTGGCACCACGGCGATTGCCGTCCCACCGGAAAGTCCCGCGCCAATGATCATGCCTTTCGATCCTCGCTGGGGATCGTCGGAAAGGAGTTCGCCATGTTACGGAAGATGTTGCTCGGCCTTGCCGCGATCGCGCTGGTTTCTCTACCTCCAACCCACACCGATGCCAAACCGCCCCAGGGCGCAGCGAGTTGGTTCGTTGAGGCGGACAGTTGGCAAGAAACGCTGCGGCAGTCGCGGGAGGCGATGGCCAGCTATTTCGAGCAGGAGGCGGAACACAAAAAGCCTGACGGGAACGTTCCCTCCGGGGTGACGTTGGGACCCTGGCGCGCGATCGGTCCGTTCGACGTACCGCCGGGCGCCGAGGGTTTGAATTACGAGTTACCGATCGAGCGCGAGAGCGATCTGACGAAGAAATATGGCGAGCTCTCCTGGCGGCGTTTTCCCAATCCCGACGGCGTCGTGTACAAAGACATCGATCTTCCAGATCACCACGTGATGTATCTGACGCGGACGATCACGGCAGCTAAACGGGCGACCATCACCGGCTACTTCGGCAGCGACGACGGCTCGGTGGTGTGGCTCAACGGCCAACAGCTCTTTTCCACGACTGCCGTTCGGTTGCCGCCCAAGGCGACGGCGCTGCAGTTGAAGCTCGACGCGGGCGGGAATCGCCTGTTGGTCAAAGTGCACAATATCTCCGGCGGCAAGGCGTGCTATTTCTCCACGGAGAAAGCGGCGAACCAGGGCAAGCGCGACGACCCCGTAACCTTGGCGTGGAAACTCACGGAGAAGAGTTTCAAGGATTCGATTTCGCGGCTGCAGATGACCTGGGAACGCGAAGACCGGATCTGGCAAGCCGACTGGAAACCGGGCGCCTACCGTGATCTGGCTGGCCGCTACGCCGAGGCAACGCGGAAAACCACCTTGCTCGACGTCCAGGCGCGCCGTCTGGCCGCCAGGGCGAGCAACGCGGAAGAGTTGGACCAGGTGCGGAAGATTTACTACCGTTCGCGGACCATGGAGCTGGCCGTCGCGCAGGCGAGAGAGACCGATTTCTCCCCGCTCCGCCGCGCGATCGAAGATCTTTCGAAGACTTACGACACACGCTATCCCCACGCCCGCCGGTTTCTCGACCGCCTGGCGAAGCTCGAGGCCCAGCGTGAGTCGGCTACCGATACCGAGACCCTGCTGCGACTGGTCGAGCAGTACACGGCGCTCCAACAAGAGGCCCTGTTAGCCAACCCGCTGTTGGATTTCGAGAAACTGCTGCTCGTCCGCCGCCGCGGCCATCTGGGTATGCCACAGAACTGGCAGGGCAACTGCGCCTTACCGCAGGCCGCGTTCGACGACGAGATTGCCGTTCTTTCGCCGGTGCGTCCCGACGGCAAGCTGACGACGGTATACCAGCCGGAAGAGGGCTTGTTCGTGGGTGATGTCGATCTGAACTTCGACGCGCGGCGGATGCTGTTCTCGATGCGCAACAATAACGGACGATTCCAGATTTACGAAATCGACACAGACGGCAAAGACCTTCGCCAGGTAACCAAGAGCGAACCCGATGTGGACAATTACGATGCCTGTTACCTGCCCGACGGCCAGATCGTGTTTGCTTCGACCGCCTGTTTTCAAGGGGTGCCCTGTGTGGGAGGCGGCAACCAGGTTGCCAATCTCTATCGCATGAACGCCGACGGCGAGGCGGTCCGCCAGCTGTGTTTCGACCAGGATCACGATTGGTGCCCCACGGTGGCCAACGACGGTCGCGTGATGTTCACTCGCTGGGAATATTCCGACACGCCGCATTATTTCACGCGCGTCCTGATGCACATGAACCCCGACGGCACCGGGCAAACGGCCCTTTACGGCAGCAACTCGTTCTGGCCCAACTCGACCTTTTTTGCCCGGCCGATTCCCGGCCATCCCTCGAGGTTTGTGGCCGTCATTTCCGGACATCACGGCGCGGCGCGGATGGGCGAATTGATCCTCTTCGATCCGGCTGTAGGGAACCAAGAGGCCGACGGGGCGATACAACGGATTCCCGGTTACGGCAAGAAAGTCGAACCGATAATCCAGGATCAGTTGGTGAACAACTCCTGGCCGAAATTCCTGCATCCCTATCCGCTTAGCGATAAGCACTTTATCGTCTCCGCTCAAATCGACGCCGCTTCGCCCTGGAACCTCTACCTGGTCGACGTATTCGACAACATGGTCTTGTTGTTTGAAGATTCGGGCTACGCGGCGCTCGAACCGATTCCGCTTCGGGAAACGCCCAAACCGCCGGTCATACCCGAGCGAGTCGACCTGACGCGGAAGGATGGCGTCGTCTATCTCTCCGACATCTACACCGGCGGCGGGCTGAAGGGAATTCCGCGCGGTACGGTCAAATCGCTGCGGGTATTCGCGTTCGACTACGGTTACCAGCGGCTTGCTAACCACACCTACATCGGCATCGAAGGGCCGTGGGACGTGCACCGCATTCTCGGCACCGTGCCGGTCGAGCACGACGGTTCGGCCATGTTCCGCATTCCATCCAACACACCCGTTTCCGTGCAGCCTCTCGACGAAGACGGCAAGGCGCTGCAAATCATGCGGAGCTGGTTCGTGGCCATGCCAGGCGAACGGATCTCTTGCGTCGGCTGTCACGAAAGCAACAGCAATACACCACCGCTGCATTACAGCCTGGCCCTAAAAAAACCGATCGAGGAGATCCGGCCCTGGTTCGGACCGGCGCGCGGATTCAGCTTCAAACGCGAGGTCCAGCCGGTACTCGATCAACATTGCGTCGGCTGCCACAACGACAAACCCTACGAAGGGAGCCAACTCTCGGACCTGCGGGCCGGTATGGTCGACAAGTTCAGCCGCGCGTACACACACTTGCAAAAATACGTTCGTCGCCCGGGGCCCGAGAGCGATTACCACATGATGCCTCCGGCGGAGTACCATGCCGACACGAGCCCATTGGTACAGATGCTGGCCAAGGGTCATTATGGCGTCGAGCTTGATCGCGAGTCCTGGGAGCGAATCTATACCTGGATCGATCTGAACGTGCCCGACCACGGAACCTGGCACGAGTTCCGCGAGATCCCCAACAAACAGCGGGCTCGCCGCTACGAACTCCGCCAAAAGTACGCCGGCATCGACATCGACTACGAGGACATCCCCACCTTGCCGATTAAGGTGGTCAAGCCGATCATTCCAAAATGGGTTCCGCCGGCCAGACCACGCGCGAAGATCGACTGCCCCGGTTGGCCGTTTGACACGGCCATAGCCAAACGTCGTCAAGGTCCGGATCCGACCCGTACGTTCACGCTCGGCGACGACCGGGAAAACCCAATTCCGCTCAACTTAATGCGGATCCCGGCCGGTGAGTTCGTAATGGGGGCCGCCCGCGACGAGCGAGCCGAACAGCCGTGCCGCGTGCCGATCAAAAAGTCGTTCTGGATCGGTGCGGCCGAGATCACCAACGAACAATACCACCAGTTCGATCCCACGCACGACAGCCGCTATATCGACCGCCCGGGCAAGGATCATTCCAACCGGGGCGTACCCCAAAACCAACCGAACCAGCCGGTGGTGCGCGTCTCCTGGGAGCGAGCGATGGCGTTCTGCCGTTGGCTCTCAAACAAGACCGACAAGAAGTTCAGCCTGCCGACTGAGGCCCAGTGGGAATACGCCTGCCGAGCCGGCAGCGCGGAGAATGTCCAAGGTTCCAATACCTGGGGCGCTGCCAATATGCTCGGCGGCGTTGAGGAATGGACCCGCACGACGTACCGGCCGTATCCCTACCGCGGCGATGACGGCCGAGACGACAGTTCATCCGTTGGCCGAAAGGTTGTGCGAGGCAGCAGGCTCCTCAACATGACAGACGACCGCCGCGTCACGTTCCGTCTGGACTACTATCCCTGGTCAGGAATCCACAATGTGGGGTTCCGTGTCGTTTGTGAAAGCGAACTGCCCGCTATCGAAACAGGAGAGAAGTAACCCCCTCGACGCTGAACACTCCCGGCGGAAACACGCACCTGCGTGTTTCGGGCGGCGAGGGCAGTAGGAAAGAACTGTTACGGAGTCATGGATACCCATTGTGTGGCAGTGGGCAGTAGGAAACGATGACGCTCGTCCACCAAATGCTCGCGACCACGGCCGCCCGGCTGCCCGAGAAGACGGCACTCGTCGAAGGTGACCGCGCGCTCTCGTACGCTGAAGTCGCCGCGCAGGTCGAGCGTCTGGCCTGCGGACTGCAAACCCGCGGTGTAACGCGCGGCGATCGCGTGGCCCTGCTGTTTCCCAACTGCCTCGAGTTCGCCTTGTCGTACTATGCCGCGCTCAGACTGGGCGCGATCGCCGTCCCTTTGAACAACCGTCTGGCGGCAGGCGAACTGGCTTACATTCTCAATGACAGCGGCGCGAAGCTGTTGCTCCTCGGGCCTGGATTTGGTGAGGAATTCCTCGCATTCCGAGACGATCTGGAGACGGTCGAACAGGTGTTCCTCGCCGGCGAAGAGACGATACCCGGCGTGAAACCGTGGGACAATCTACTCCAATCACCCGGCGCCGCCGGCGTGGAGATGGATTCGGGCGAGCCTGCCTGCATCATGTACACATCGGGTACGACCGGTTTGCCCAAGGGGGCGGTCATGTCGCATCGCAATATCATGGCCAATGCCCGCAACTGCGGCGCGCATTTGCACTACCGCGAGAGCGACGTCACACTGATCGCCGTGCCCTTGTTCCACGTCACCGGGCTCAATTCGCAGTTGGTCGCGTTCGGTTATACCGGTGGCTGTTGTGTGCTTATGCGACGTTACGGCACCGCAGAGATGATCCGCCTTGTGGAACAGCACCGGGTGAGCGTTCTGTTCAACGTACCAACCATGTACACGCTGATGTTGCAGAGCTATGAGCTTACACAGCGCGACCTCTCGCCACTACGGACCGCGGTCTACGGTGGCGCTCCCATGCCGCCCGAGACCGCCAGAGCACTGCAAAGCCGATTGGGCGTCGACTTATATAACGCCTACGGGCTGACCGAAACCAGTTCGCTGGCCACGGTGCTTCCCTCCTGCGACGCCGTGCGAAAGGGGGCGAGCGTCGGGCTACCCGTCAGCGGTGTGCGACTGAGCGTAGTCGATGAGCACGACAACGAGGTCGAAGCAGGCAGCGTCGGCGAACTCGTGATCGAGGGCGCGAACGTCGTCTCGCGCTATTGGAACAAGCCCCAGGCGACCAAAGCCGCCATCGCCGACGGACGGCTGCGCACGGGCGACTACGCGCGGATCGACGCCGAAGGGTTTGTCTATGTCGTCGATCGGAAGAAGGACATGATCAACCGGGGTGGCGAGAACATCTACTCGATCGAGGTCGAGTCGGTGTTGGTGACGCATCCGCAGGTGCTTGAAGCGGCCGTCGTGCCTCGAGCTCACAGCATTTTCGGCGAAGTGGTGCACGCGTTCATCGTGCCCAGACCGGGCGGCGAGGTCACCGAAGAGGAAGTTATCGAACATTGCCGCGGCAGAATCGCCGATTTTAGAATGCCTTGTTCAATCTCCCTTATCGAAAACCTGCCTCGAAACCCCGGTGGGAAGGTACTGAAGAACCGCCTCCGCGAACTTGTACCGGAGGGCGACCCGCCGCGGCGCGAGCCGGACACTACAAGAACAAAGAGCTAAACCGCGATGGCCGGGGTTGTTTGAGAAAGGAATTCCCGATGAAGATTAAAACCAAAGACGACTATATCCAGAGCCTCAAAGAGCAAGGGCATGTGGTCTATTACAACGGCCAGCGCGTCGAGGACGTGACCGATCATCCCGCCTTCGTGCCGCACATCAACTCTGCGTCCAAGACCTACGAGTTTGCCCTGCTACCGAAATTTGACGAATTGGCCACGGCAGTGAGTCACCTGACTGGCGAGCGGATCAGCCGGTTTACCCACATCAATCAGTCGGTCGACGACCTGATCAAAAAGGTGCAACTCTTGCGGGCCATCTCGCACGTAACGGGCAGTTGTTTTCAGCGGTGTGTCGGCTGGGACGCCCTCAACGCCACGTACATGACCACATTCGACATGGACCAGCAACGTGGGACCGACTATCACAGCCGGTTCGTCGAGTATTTGAAAATGATCCAGTTGTCCAACAAGATGCTCGTCGGCGGCATGACCGACACCAAGGGCGACCGCTCGAAGCCACCACACTTGCAGCACGACCGTGATCTGTTCACTCACATCGCCGAGCGCCGCGAGGATGGCATCGTTATCCGCGGCAACAAGGCGCACCAGACCGGCGCCGTCAACAGCCACGAGGTGCTCATCATGCCGACGCAGGCGATGGGCGAAGACGATAAAGATTTCAGCCTGGTCTGCGCCGTGCCTCTCAATGCCCCGGGCGTGATTCAGATCTTCGGCCGGCAGACGAATGAAGAGCGTAAGTTCACCGGCTGCATCGATATCGGCAAGCCAGTTTACGGCATCGTAGGAGGAGAGTCGCTACTCGTGTTCGAAGACGTCTTCGTGCCTTGGGAGCGGGTATTCATGTGCGGGGAGCACGAGTTCACTGGACCTCTGGTGGAACGATTCGCCACGCTGCATCGCCAAAACTACGGAGGCTGTAAGGGAGGCCTGTCAGATATTATCGTGGGCGGCTGCGCCGTGGCAGCCGAAATGCAGGGTTCCGTGCGGGCGTCGCACGTTCGCGACAAACTGGCGGAGATGATCCACTTGACCGAGACCTTGTTTGCCGGTTCGATTTCCTGCTCGGCCTTGGGCGAGAAGACAGCCAGCGGGGCGTACTGTCCCGATCCATTGCTGGCGAACTGCACCAAACACAACGTCACACGGCATGTCTACGAGATTGCCCGATTGGCCCACGACGTTGCGGGAGGCATCCTGGCCACAATGCCGTTCGAGGCGGATCTGAAAAGCCCCGAAGTCGGTAAATATGTCGAGAAGTACCTGGCCGGCGTCGAGGGCGTATCAACGGAAAACCGCATTCGCATCCTCCGGCTGATCGAGAATATGACTGGCGGCACCGTGCTGGTCGAGGCGATGCACGGTGCCGGTTCCCCACAAACCCAGAAGGTCATGTACGCCCGGCTTGGCGAGCTGGAAGAAAAGAAACGGCTGGCGAAACGGCTGGCGGGAGTTGAGGAGTAATCCTGTCCCGAAAGGGAACACGGAATTTACAGACTACAGCAAGGGAGCTTTTCATGAAATCGCCATTGGCCATTATTCTCGCCGCCATCTGCTTCAACTCGCCGGTCCTTGGCGAAACGGCCGTTTCTTATCGGCAACTCGCCTATCGCGCCGACGTCTGGTACGGCTCGACGTACTGGTCCGGTCCGGATTGGACCCGCGTGGGCAAGGACTGGCACCATCCTGGCGAGAACACGCCGAGTGTACGACGCTTTGTCGCTCCTCGCGACGGTCGCGCGACAATCCTGGGCCGCGTATTCAAGGCCCACGTCGATGCCAAGACAGACGGAGTGCGTCTGTCGATCCTGCACAATAAAAACAAGATCTGGCGGGCGGAAATCGATGGAGGCGACGACAAGGGAGTGGAGGTTGGTATCGACCTGGACCTTCACCGCGGCGACGTCATTCGATTCGTCGTTCACAAGCGGGGAAGGATCACGTGCGATACGACGCACTGGGACCCCGTAGTCCGCTACACAAGCGGTGAGACTTTTCAGGCATCAAAAGGATTCTCGACCGCCAAACAGGGCGAGCACGGCTGGTTTTTCGAGATGGAGGTCTCGCCCAGTGCCGCCGCCATGCTGCCGCGGCCTGCCTTCCAACCAATCGATGGCGATCTTGCCGAAATGGTCGAGGCGGAGTGGCGATGGGAGGATCGCCTCGGAGAGAACGCCAACGCTTACAACGCGGCCATTACCCGGCATATTCAACAGACCGACAGCCTGCTTCGCGACTTGCGTCTGGATCGTCCCGGAGACTTCCTGGCTGCTGAAGCAACCAAGCTCGAACAACTCACACAGCGGGCAAAACAGACAGGCCGAGATATCGAGTCGCTCTATCTTGAGATCCGCCGCTTGAAGCGACAGATTGCCCTGGCCAACCCGCTGGTGAAGATTCCCAAGTTGCTCTTCTGCAAGCGTGTACCGACTTCGTACAGCCACGAAGTGATGCAGTACTACGGTTTTCGGGCACGCCCGGGCGGTGGATTGTTTGTCTTGACGGACCCCGGCCGCTCCCTCGCCTGCCACGACATTCTCGGCGGCAGATTCTCCACCGGCAGCGTGCTTGAACCTCGGCTGTCGTACGACGGCAAGCGGATTGTCTTTTCCTACGTAGAATGTCGCGAGCAGGGTATCCCACGCACCGTCAACGAGGAAGGCGAGGACGTTGGCTATTTCCACCTCTACGAAGTGAACATCGATGGAACCGGCCTGCGGCAACTCACGCGTGGCCCCTATGAAGACCTCATGCCGACGTACCTTCCCGGTGGTAGGATTCTTTTCTGTTCGACGCGGCGGAAGAGCTATTCCCGTTGCTTCGGCGGCCAGTTCAGCCCACGGTGGGACAGCTACACGCTGCACCGTATTGACGCCGATGGCGGGAATCTGCAGATCTTATCCTGGAACGACGTCAATGAATGGTTCCCCGCCGTTGCTCACTCCGGCGACGTTCTCTTTTCGCGGTGGGACTACATCGATCGTGATGCCGTCACCCATCAGAACCTCTGGGGTATGCATCCAGACGGCACCAATCCGATCGCGGTTTGGGGCAACGCCACGCGCAGCCCGCATTGCGCGTTTCAGATTCAGCCGATTCCGGACAGTCACAAGCTTGTCTTCACCGCGTCGGCCCATCATTCAATCACGGCAGGTTCGATCGTCGTGCTCGATCCCAACCTTGCCGCCGACGGCCACAAAGGCATCACCCGCATCACACCGGAGGTTCCCTTTCCCGAGGCAGAGAGCCGGAACCTTTCCGAGTATTACTGTGCTCCGTGGCCACTTTCGGAAAAGTACTTTCTCGCCGCCTACAGCCCGCTGCCACTGCGATTCGAACCGCTTGCCAATCCCGCCAACGCCCTGGGACTTTATCTCATCGACGCGTTCGGCAATCGAGAATTGCTCTATCGCGACCCAGAGATTGGCAGTACCAATCCGTGCCCGCTGATGCCTCGCACCCGCCCGCCAACAATTGCCAGCAGGCTACCGCAAAGCCCATCCGCAGACGGCCAGATGACATTGTCTGACGTCTATGCGGGGCTCGGCGATGTTCCCCGAGGAAGTATCAAACAGCTACGGATCATTCAGGTCTTTCCCAAGACAACTCCTCTTTCCAACAACCCACGGATCGGCGTGGCGGGCGAGGAGAATGCTCGCGCTATTCTCGGCACCGTGCCCGTCGAGCAGGACGGATCGGCCAATTTCCTGCTACCCGCGGGCAAGCCGGTCCTTTTTCAAGCCTTGGACAAAGATGGCTTCGCTTACCAGACCATGCGTTCCACGACCTATGTACAGCCGGGCGAGCGTGTTTCCTGCATTGGCTGTCACCAGCGCCGGACGACGACTCCACGATCGGGAGACGCAATTGCGCTGCATCGCGGGCCGTCGAAGATCGATCCCGGAACATTGGGCGGCCGCCCGTTCTCGTTCGTGCAGATGGTGCAGCCCGTGCTCGATAGGCATTGCGTGAAGTGTCACAACGGCGACAAGCCAAACGAAGAAATCGATCTCACGGCAACGCCATCAAAAGGTTTCACGCAGTCGTACTGGTCGCTCACCCAGGACGCGGGGCTGGTGCCGCGTTTTCCAGCCCGCAACCAGATCCAGACGACCCCGCCCGGAGGCAAGTACGGGGCGCTCGGAAGTGAGCTCATACAGATTCTTCGCGATGGGCATTATGAGGCCGTACTCGGCGACGAGGAACTTCGCACGCTGGCCGCTTGGATTGACTGCAACGCCGTCTTCTATGGGTCCTACGATCCGGATGATAACGAGAAGGAGCTGCGTGGAGAGAGAATAGCCATGCCCGCGTTACAGTGATCTACAACTGCACGTGTTGCGAATGGCCCACACCAGGACTGATCCACTTCACCACCGCGGCTTTCCTCGCAGGTTCTACACTCAAATCGTGTATTGCGGCACTTTGAGCCGTTCGCCATTGTTCTGGGCCGACTGGTTGGCGACGATGCCGCAGACGGTCATGTTCAGTGCCTGGGCGACATTGACTAGCGGTAGGCGGTCTTGGATTATGGAGAGGACGAACTCGTTGGAGAGTTGCCCATGCGAGCCGCCGTGGCCCCCGGGGTTGACGCCCGGCGGAAGCGGCGGGCGTTCGATGTCGGGCAACTTCTTCATGGTGCCGCGGTATTCGGTCCCCTCCATCCAGCCTTGCTCGCCAAACACACGACCCGTCTCGCCACCCTTGCTGCGGATGCCTTTACACATCAGCATTCGCGAGGTGCCGCCCTCGGCAGTCTCGAAGAGGGCGATCTGGTCGGTAAAGAGGTTACCGTACTTGTTGGCACCAGGTTGATAGGTAGGGAGACCGGCGTTGGAACCGGTGCAAGACACGGAAGTGAACGGCTTGTCCGTCACACCGACGTAGTAGGCGGTCGAATGAGTGGGGTACCACAAGGGGATGCAGCCGACTCGCCAATCCTTATACGATCCAATCTGGTGGGAGTGGAAATGGTAATACTCGCCCTCGGAGTAGATTAGCTTTCCGAACCCACCGGCCTGATAGACTTGGCGCATGGCGTAGCAGTCGGGACGGAAACAGGACGTTTCCATCATCATGTATTTGAGGCCAGTCGTCTTCACAGCCTCGAACAGCTTGTCAGCATCTTCGAGCGAGCCCCAAACGGCAGGCACGGCGCAGGCGGCGTGTTTCCCGTGTTTGAGAACCTCGATACAGTGCCGAGCGTGACTCGGCGCGTCGGTGGCCAGAAAGATCGCCTCGATGTTGTCGTCCTTGACCATCTCCTCCAGCGACGGATAGGTCTTTCCACAGCGACAGGCTTTCGCCAATGCGGCACAGCGGTCGGGAAACAGATCACTGACGGCGACCACGTCGACGTTGGGATGGTCCTGGAAGCTAAAGGCGGCACCGAAGCGGCAGGTGCCGTACCCGACGATTCCCACGCGGATCTTGCGGTCGGAGACGGACTTCCATTTCTTCGAGGCGCCAGGCTTTACACGCTCCTCTTCGAAACCTTGAATTTTCGGTTTCTCTTGGCCCAGGGCCGCGCCGTTGAATCCCATCGCAGTGGCACCCAAGCCCATGGCGTGTAGAAATGAACGTCGTGAAGTCGAGTTTTCCATGATCCTTGCTCCTTTACAAAGGGTCAACCGCCAAAGAATGGATGAATCATCATCACCTGGTCGTCTTCCTGGATCTCGATGGCATCGTAATCGGCCGACGCCACGACGCGGTCATTGTGAATAAAGGTGAGTTGACTCTCTCCCGTCCTTCTCTTGAGGCTGCTGATCATCGGTTCGTCCTGAAGAGTCCCTTCGAGCTTCACCACAAGATCAGACAATCTAGTCCCCGGCTCAACATCCTGTTCTTTGCCGTTAACGACTACTCTCATGCTTGACCTTTGCTCACAGAACTCACGTGAGAATCGTATCGAGACCGACGTCTTTCAGCTTGGCGTCGGTCGGTTCGCCATTCTCGTCCCATCCTCGATACTGGTAATACTGCATGATGGCATCGTCCAGGCCGACGGGAGTCTTGCCGGCGGCTGGGCCTTCGGCGACAGGTTCCATGAATCGCTTGGGATATCGAAAGTCGTCAGCCTTGTTCCAGCCGTAGCGCATGTTGAGCAGCTTCTGAAGGTTCGTGATGCGATCGCCGCATCGTAGGAGATCCTCTTGGCTCCAGTCAAAGCCCGTGCTGGCGTTGACGGTGTTCAACAAGTCAGTCAACGTGTATCCAGCGAACACCATGAATTTGCAGTGCACTGCGGAGTTGATCACGTTGCAGTAGTCGTGGAACTTGGCGTTGCGTTCGGCCGTATGCTCCCACGACCAACGCTCCTCATTCTCTGCGTGGTCAAGCCCCCATTCCGGCAGCATAACATGGGCGACCCACATATGTTGAGAATTGCCTCGCTCGTGATTCGGTCCGGATGCAACGCCCGTGCAATAGTTCAAAGCCGAGATGTACTGGGAGCGCCAATTGTGGGCCGCAATCTCTTGTCCTTTCATCTGCACCGCCCAGGCCTGAGAGCCGCGACCGGTCTTTTCCGAGGCGATCTTGCAACCTTCTCCCAGAAGGTGTCCCAATCCGTCTGTGCGCTGACCAATGTGTTTGACCATTTCGATCATGGCGTCGGCGTTACCCCAGGTGAGATCCAAGCCGTAGGCATCTTCTTTGGTGAGTACACCCTTTTCATATGACTCCATGGCCCAGGCCAGCACCCCTCCTAACGAGATTGTGTCCAGCGAGTACATGTTGGCCAATTCGCCGGCATAGGCCACGGCCTTCATGTCATCGATCAGACAGTTAAATCCCATCATGGCGAACGATTCGTACTCGGGCCCCTTGCCATTGTATGCGTAAGGTCCCTCTTCCACCTCGCAGTGGTTGTGGCAGCGAATGACGCAATAGCGGCAAGGCCACGGTTTGGCATGAAGCTGATCGACATAACTGCGACCGCCTAGTTTCTCTTCGCCTGAGGGAAACGTAGCCTCCTGGTAGTTTTTGATCGGCAGATTGCCTTGCGGGGCAAACAAAGCGGTTGCCATCGCCGTACCCAGCCAGGAAATGCGGAACTCCTCCGGCTTCGATGCATCCACGTCAGCAAGCCGCTGATTGATGGCCTTGTTGATTTTGCCGAGTTCTCCCTCGTCATGGCCGGGACAACGTTGGGAACCGCGCACGGCGACGCCCTTAAACAGCTTGGAACCCATTACGGCGCCGAGTCCGCAACGGCCGAGAAACGACTTCTTGGCCGTCTGGATGTTGGCGTAGCGAACCAACCGCTCGCCCGCTTGGCCGATCGACGCAATCTCGAACTTGTCTCCCTCCGCTTCCTGGATGGCGTCGTGAGCATCGTAAGCGTTCGTGCCCCACAGCCGGCTCGCCTCACGCAGTTCGACGCGGTCGTCATCAACCACTGCGTAGACAGGCCGATCCGCTTTGCCCTGAACGATGATGGCATCGTAACCGGCTTGCTTCATCTCGATTCCGAAAGCCGCCGTCGCCGCCGAATCGGCATTCATGTTGATCGAAGGGGAAATGGCCCCCGCCGACCATTTGGCGGCGCCGGTTTGTTTAAGCCCCTGTAAGGGACCTGCCGCTAAGGTCAAACGATTTTCAGGACTGAAAGCGGTCGTGCCGGCGGGACATTCTTTCCACAGGACCCAGGCGGCCAAACCCGCCCCACCCAGGAAAGACTCGTAGACGTCATCCGAAACTTGCTCGACGTGACACGAACCACCGCTCAGATCGATGCGAAGTACCTTATTCCAGACACCATTCATATCAAAGATCTTTCGTGACAGTTCATCCGGCCCCGATGCCGCTCGCCCCCTGCGGCTAAACGCCACGGGCGGATGACGAGAACACTACTAAAATAGACTCTGTTTGTATGGAATGACCGTAACTTTATACTAATCAGGGAGCACCGTCAAAAGGACGGGGCTAGATAGCGCCGGCTCGCTGGGCTGGTTTACGTCCGCTCCAGGAATTTAGACAGCGCCGCTTCGTTGGCTTCTGTTTGGGATCAAAGATTGGCGTCATCCGGCCAGCTGGATCCCAGCGTCGCAGATCTTCGAGAACGAACCGGTGCATGGGTCACGCCAGCCCAACTGGAAGGCGGGAAAAACGGAAGTTCTGCTCACTTCAGCATATCTGCGTCCTGGCACAATAAGTTGATCGCATATACGTGAACTCATCCGCTCCGCAACCGGCCGAGTCTGCCAGCGCGCCCCACGGATTTTCTCCGCCCACCTAACGCCCAAAGTTCCCCGCGATATCCGGGAGTGGTCGCGACCCGCGCGGCACTCGCGCGAGTCGGACGACCGTGAGTGCCACGTCACTCGTCGCTGGATTCACCTGGCTTGGCGTCGGCCTCTGTTTTTGCTTTAGGGGCAGCACCCTCGCCCGACTCAACAGTTTCACCACCTTCATCCGGCTCATCAGTTGCTGCACTCGTGACCGGCGTATCGGCTGCAATTCCGGGTTCGCCGAAGCGTTGCAACAGCGAGCCTAAGGCTCCACTGTTCTCTTCTTGCTCAAAAGGATTGGCATCGGGGCTCGGTGCATCTCTGCCACCTCCCATCATTCCCATGCCGCCACCCATGCCACCGGCACCTCCCGCAGCTCCGCCACGGCGTCGACGTGGCAAGCTGATGGCCTCTTGCTTGGCTGTTTGCTCTTCAGTCAGCAATGCTAAAAGTTGCTTCTGAAGTGTCTCAGCCTCTTCATCGGACATCGTTTCCTGTGCTTGGATTCGATTCAAAATGCCAACGAGCTGGTTGGATTGTTCTTCCGTAAGCTCCAGGGCGACATCGCCGGTTAGCAGATTGATCTTTCTCACAACTGTTGTCAGCTGACGCTTTGTCCCACCTCCGCGACTGCCGCCCATTCCGCCACCACCCATCATTCCCATTCCGCCACCCATGCCACCGGCACCCATACCCATCATCCCCATGCCACCGCCCTCAGCGTCTGTTCCGCTCGGGTCCGCATCCTCGGGCACTTCAAACGAACTCACCCTCTTGAGATCGTACCCCATGATTTGAACGCCTGCCGCCGCACCGCCAGCGCCCAGCAGGATCCCGATCAAGGCCGTGAGAATTGCCGTTCCAACGCCCTTGCCACTCTTCTCCTTGTGAATCACCAACGCGATGACAAGTATGGTGCCAAGCGTGAGAATAAGTACACAGGTTCCCACTGCGGTGTAGTTCAACATTTCGTTGTCCTTAATTAGATCCGAGACTTCCCGATTGGGCCCGCCCGACTGACAGACGAGGGCGGCGTGCGTCATTGTAGGGCCCGTTTCCAGACAATGCCACTTTTTTTGTCTTTGATGGGCCCATACGTTCGTTCTGGCCAGAAACGCTTGATGATCGATCGACTTGGGTTGTGCCAGACGAGAAACTGCTGTCTGCCGATCACGGAGATGCGTTGGTTCTTTTCGCCTACGGCCCAGGAGCTTTTCTCCGCCGCTCTAAGCCCCGATCTCACTTTCACGGCTGCCGAGTCGGTCGGGGTGCCGATCGATGCCGACAACCAAAGGCAATGCTGGCGAAGTACCAAAGCTCTGGTAGAACCGCTCATTCATTTCAGCGTCTTCCTCAGCGTTGCCTGACGACAATCCTATTGTCCCTCGGAAGGCGCGTCACGGAACGTCGTCGACCCCCCCGCGTCTTCGTCGGTCCCCAGCAAGCCGCGTAGCAGCACACCAGCGTAAACAGCACGACCAACGTCCGGACCGACAACCTTGGCCGCCAGCGTTTCGGGGTGGTGGGCTGGTGGTCATGGTGTTTCTGATTGGTCATTATCGGACGGGGACGTAGCCAAGTTTGCGCGTCGGATTTGTTGCACCTGGTTTTGTCGCGACTGACGACGAGCATGATCCATGTAGATGATCCCAGCAACAAAGAGCAGCAACGGAAAGGCGACCGCACCAGAGACCGCACCAAGTCGTACGCACCGACGCCCGACCAACAACATCGCGATCGCAATGCCGATCAGTGAACCAAGTAAGCAGACCGCGGCGATACTGGCTAAGGCGTAGCAATAGCCCATCAGTGGCGGCAACGAATGACCTTCAACTTCGTAGCGGGCGCGGAATATCCCAATCGCCAAGCTGAACGCTGACACGTACAACAGCAATTCAAACACCGTAAATCGCCGAGTCGCCTTTCGCTTCTCACTTGCCATACACAGATCATACCCGCCCACTCTGCAACCAGCCAAATCTGTCGCCACACCAGATCGGTGGCGACGACGAATCGAAGGACTAGCCATCGTCTTGCAACTCAGTGATATGAACGGCCGTGTCCGCGCCACAAGTCTCGCACTTCATGCTAACGTCAGATTGGTTGGGAGCGCCCATCGAGTTTGACTGCTCGACACCGCCGTCAACGAAGGCAGCCAGCGTCGAGCACGAGTTGATTCTCTAACCCGGATTATTCACCAATGTTAGGCGACCAGTCGTAAGTTCTTTTCCAATGGGGAATTACAGCGATCTTGCCTAGAACACCGCGCAGAACAGCGGGAAATGATTGACAAGAGGGAATTCTTGAGCCTCCAAACGTGTCTAAGGAGTGACTGGTAATGCACTTCTTTCAACGCTTGGAGGCTCGAAATGATTTTACACGATGCTTGGAATGTGGAACTGGATTTTTCCCCAGAATTGGCCATTGAATTGGAACCGGTCCAGGAACATCTTTCCACAGATACCGGCCTGCTGCTGTTTCGACAATTCGATGAAGAACTGAAGTTGACGCAAGGATTTGCCGCTCAATTGGTCGACATTCGAATCGACCCCACTCATTCGGTCTTGGAGATGATTCGAAGTCGCGTGTTCGGCATTATCGCCGGGTATGAAGATCAGAATGATCATGATGCGTTACGCAGCGACGCCGTCTTCAAGATGATCGTAGACCGCTTGCCGGACGATGACGATTTGGCAAGCCAACCCACGTTGTCGCGGTTTGAAAATGCCGTCACCCTCACTGACTTGCTGCGGCTGGAAGAGTGGTTCATTCAACGCTTCGTGGACTCCTTCGACGAGACGCCCGTCGAGATTACTTTGGACATTGATGTCTTCGACGATCCCACTCACGGACAACAGCAATTGATATTCTTCCACTATTGCCGCTGCTACTATTTCTGGTTTTTCGGCTACGTCAAACAGCTGCCGTTTTTGTTGAGGCCAACAGCGGGACCGAATTCGGCTCCACCTCGCGTAGGTGGCTCAGGGCAAATCTGAAGTCGAAGAGTCCCACGCAGGCAAGAGAGCACCGTGCTCCCTTGCTCTGAGATTTGGCCGGTTGCGGAGTGGGCGGGTATGATTGAGGCATGGCCAGCAAGCGAAAAAACCCGAAGCAGTGGCGATTGCAGCTACGACTTTCGACCGCGTTCTTGCTGGTCGCCCTCAGTGCTGTTGTGTGCGCATGGGTGACAGATCATCGGCAACTTCGCCAAGTCATCAACGAAGATGCGGACCGGCTCCAATACCTTGAATACGAATTGCGATTTCATGACAACGACGCACGGTCAGCCCGCTCAATCTTAGAAAGGTGGAAGCGAGTTTACGATCGAGATGCTATTGATCGTGCGGTACAGAAGGCGATACGCCCGCCGATTGCCCCGGCGAATCCTGCCCCCTGACAGCTCTCTGCCAATGACCATCCCCACCACCCCGAAACGCTGGCGACCGAGGTTCTCGGTCAGGACATTGGTGGTGCTGGTCACGTTGGTGTGCTGCTACGCGGCGTGCTGGGCGCCGACAAAGAGGTCAGGCGTTTCGGACGTCGATACATATGTGAATTGGCGGGGTGTTGCCGATGCTACACGGAATGTAAATGGCGCTTCCGCAGCACTGCCGCTGGTCGTTGCCATCGATGAGCGGGATTACGAGTTTGATCCATTCAACTACAATCGCACGGCAAAACGCTGCTACTATTTTTGGTTCTTCGGCTACGTCGCCAAGTTGCCGTATGAACATCAATACCGTGAGGAAATCCCTACCCAGCGGCTGAAGTCTTTACGCATTCGCGTCCCCTGAATTCTGACGATCACTAGTTCCTCGATACGTCAGAAGCTGATCGGGGCATCCAGACCTTACCGATTCCGCGTTGGTCAGGTCCGTGAAAGCGAGCCAGAACTGCCGATCTACACCTTAGGCGACGTCCGACAACAGTTGGGGCGAGATCGGACGTCCCAACTCAATCTTCCTTCATCGGCCCAGCGCCACAGTGCGGACAGAAGTTAGACCGTGGCGAGTTCTCGCCGCACTTCGGACATTCCATGGTCTGTTGTTGCCCGCGGTTGGCAAAGAGAGCGACGACGAGCCCGACGACGACAACCACTAACACAAGCCCCAGCAAACCGAGGACAAAAAGGGGATAAGTCCATTTACATCTTATTGGACTTATCCCCTTTTCTAGCCTGCTTATGTACGGGCTAATAAGGCTACTCGCCACGCACAAACGAACGGACGTCCCAGATCTTGATCGTTGCACCAGGACTAGCCGTGGCGAGTCTCTCACCGTCGGGACTAAAGGCCACACCACTAACGTCTTTGGCGTGTCCCTCTAAGGTTCGAACAAGTTCGCCCGTTCCCGCATTCCAGACCTTTGCCGTCTTATCCTTACTGCCGGTGACTATCCACTTGCCATCAGGGCTGTAAGCGACACGCCGCACCCAATCGATGTGTCCTCGCAGTGTGAAGAGCTGCTTGCCGGATTCCAGATCCCACACTCGGCCGGTCATGTCATCGCTGCCGGTGACGAGGCGCTTTCCTTTCGGGCCGAAAGCGACGCTACTCAAATACCACTCGTGCCCCTCAAACCTATTGATCTCTTTGCCGGTCTCCAGGTCCCACACTTTCGCGGTTAGATCAAAGCTGGCACTGGCCAATCGCTTTCCATCAGGACTGAGTGCGAGACTGGTGACCCAGTCTGTATGCCCCTCGAGTGTGCGTACGAGCCGAGATGTTTCTACATCCCACAGTCTGATCACGCTGTCGTCATGCCCGCCCGCTAGCAGCTTGCCGTCTGAGACAAAGGCAACACAACGTGTGAACGCTGGAGTAGCAAATGAGCGGATTTCCTTTCTTGTCTCCAAATTAAGAATCTTGATTGTATAGTTCTCATGGGTAATCCTGCGCTTGCCATCCGGGCTGAAGTAGATCTTCCAAATCCTGTCCCCGTGCCCCTTCAGCGCCGGCACTGCGTCACCCGTGGAAATGTCCCAGAATCTCACAACCGTGGCGCGCCAACTGTTCCCGCTGGCGCTGCCGACCAGACGTTTGCCGTCGGGACTGAAAATGGCACCGTCAAAAGAATTCTCGATGGTCATGAGTTCAAGTTCTGGCTTGTGGCCAGAACTGTCTTGAGCGCTGCACACAGCGGCCAGTGAGAGAAAGGCGGCAACACGGAGAACTTGACTGAGATAAGCACGATGACTCATCACTGGCTTGCTCCTTAACATACCCTACGGGCTAGCAGTCACCCGGCATCACGCGATGACTTCCAGCGGCGGGAACTTCTCGCCCAAAACAACCTCGCTGGGCGTGTGGAGCCATTTCTCCAAGATTGAAGCATAGACTCTGCGGAAATCAACGGCCATTTTCAGATTACCGTTCTTGTCCAGGTCCGTGAGGCTGGCTTGCGTGCCGTGGACGCCCGGCTTGACTCCGGGGCCGAACAGGAACATCGGCTGCGCCCAGCCGTGGTCGGTGCCGCCGCTGTAGTTCTCTTTCGCGCGACGACCGAACTCGGCGAAGGTCATCGTCAGCACCCGCTGGTCATTGCTGCAGCGGGCCAAATCTTCGTAGAACGCCGACACGGTCTGGTTCAGTTCACCCAGCAACGCATTCAGCCGTCCCTTTTGGTTGGCGTGCGTGTCGTAGCCGCCGAAGACGGCGATCCCCTGGGCCGCATAGTACGCCCGGCCGTCCAGTCCGCCATTGATCAAAGCCGCAATGGTCCGGACCGATCGACCGAACTGGGTATCTGGGTACTGCACGGGAGTACTGTAGCGGCTGGCCAGTTCGCGGATTCGTTCGCTGGCCGTGTTGGCATTGATGCCGGTCCGTGTGATGAACTGCAGGTCTTCCAAAGGGCGTGCCACTGGTAACTGGCTCAGCTTGCGGTACAGCCCCAGTTCCTTCTCGGAGCTCTGGCCGGTATAGGCGAACGAGTCGGGCGTGTCCAAGCCGATCCCTGGATGCTTTTGGCCGGTCAGAATCAGTGGGAACCGCCGTGGTACGACGGCAACGTTGCGAGTCGGCGACTTCTCGTCGGGGAAGGCGTGGTCGAGATAGCGGCCCAACCAGCCTGCAGATCCGGCGGTGCCCGTCTTGTCGCGGATGTTGCCCGCTTCCCAATAGTCGCGAGCGACAAAGTGGCTCAGATTGTTATTCGGGAACGCGGTGCCCAGTACCAATGCCATTTGGCCTTTGTCCAAGAGCGCCTTAAAGCCGGTCAGCCGCGGATGGAGGCCTATTTCGTCGTTGAGTTGAATGAGCTCGGTTTTGTCGTAACCGAGTTTGGGGCGAAGTTTGTAGTACTCGTCGTGGCCGTGTGGGATCGCCAGACTCATTCCGTCGGGTCCGCCTTCCAACAACAGCGAGACGACAATTCGTCCCTCACGATCCTCCTTCGAGGCGGCCAGGCTGGACCGCACCAGGAAATTAGGCAGGGTTGCCCCCACGCCCACCAGCCCTAGACCGTGGGTCAACAGTTCGCGCCGCGTGTGAATTGGGACTTGGGACATTGTTGGACCTCCTCAAAAAACTTCGTTGAGTCAGCAGAAATCTCTCACCGCGCCAATGGAACGCAAAAAACGGTCCCGCCGCATGAGGCGTCAGCTCATCTGGTATTCCGGCAGGCTGGTGACGAAGATCAGCACGTTTCGCAGTCGCTCATTAAACTCCTCGTGCCGCTTGGCCCACTCACCCGGCGGCGGTAATTCTCCCAAGTAGCCGATCATCTCGGACCGCTTCTCTGCGGTGAGCGGCAATAGCAAACAGGTCTTGGCCAAGTAGTCCACCACCTCTGCCGCAGTTGTACAGCCGCCCTGTTGGACAAACGCCACCACGTCCACTCCCTGGCGGCCCGGCTGCGGTACCGAGCGGACCAGCTCCGCCACCGAGTTGTATCGCGTAAACAACCGGTCGGAACTGATCCAATTGCGCCCATACCGCCAGCCTTTGACGTCCGGTGGCTCGAAGAGCTGCTGGCCCATCTGCTGAGTCATGCGGTCCAGAACTCCATAGTCGTTCATCCGCCGCACACCCAAGTCATGCAGCGCTCCGACTAACAACTGCACCGGGCACTTGATCTGAGTGTTCATCGCCCGCTCACTGTAAAACTCCTTGGACAGGAACAGGTTCTTCAGCGTCGGCGCCAGCTCGTAGTTTTGATAGCGCAGCACCGACGTCAGCTTCTCCACCGTCTCCGGACTGGGCTCTTGATAGGCGAAGAATCCAAACAACTTGCCGGTGATGAAGTGACCGGTCGTCGGCTGATCCAGAATCAGTCGAACCAGATCGTCTCCACTCCAATGTCCTTTCTTGCCAAACACCGTCTTTTCCTCCGGGTCGTGATTGGCTTTCAGGAAGCGGAACTGGCCGCTGCGGTTGTCAAAGGTGTAACCGGTCAAGGCCCGGGCCGCCTCGCGCACATCCGTTTCGTCGTACCCCTGGGAAGCCCCCATGGCAAACAGCTCCATGATCTCGCGCGCCAGATTTTCGTTGGCGCTCCCTTTGACGTTGGAGTTGTTGTCCAGATAGCGGATCATCGCCGGGTCATGCACCATGCCATACAACAGCGCACCGAAGTTTCCGGCCGCGTGTTCTCGGCACAGTTGGTTCTGCTGGTAGACAGTGTAGGTGTTAACCACCACGCTCTGCTGCGTGGCAAAATGACCGTGCCAGAACAGGGTCAGCTTCTCCTGGAACGGCCGGGGCGACTCGACCATCCGCGCGAGCCACCAGCGGCGCATCCGGCCCACGTCCAGCGTACCCGGCTGCTGCGTGCCGCGGTTGCGGGTCCAGCCGTGCCGCAGCTTTGAAACGAGCGGATCGGGCGGCAAATTGGGGCTGACGTCCAGCGGCGCCGTCGTCGCCGCCGGTTGACGAGCGAAGTCCACCAAGTGATCCACTGCCGCGTAGAGGCCCATCTGGAAGAGCCGCTCGACGTCCTGGGGAGTGCCGCCGAAGCCGACCCGCACCAGCAGGTGCCGGGCTTTGGCGTAATCCCACTGGTCTTCCGGCAACGGCTCGAGTCCGCCCATGGCCGCCGCTCGCAGCGCGTACACACCTTTTCCAGCTTCGTCGGCCTGCTTCCCAAATTCCGTCAAGCGGACCTGGTTCTTGGCTTCATACTTCCGCTGTTCGGCGGCGAACTCGGCATAGGTCTTCTTCAGAGCCGCGTCGGTTTCTGCTTCCGCGAGACCTTCGGAAATCCGGGCCGCATCGCCACTGTCGGCGCGGGCGCTCACCAGCGAGGTGGTATCTGGATATGTCATCACCACCTGCGCCCACAGTTTCTTTTCCCAGCGGGCCACGGCATCGTTCTCAAAGACGGCTCGTAGAGCTGCCGCGGCGGCTGCGGCCGCCGCGGCAATCTCTTCGGGGCTGGCGCCGGCCTTCTCCCGCACTACCTGCTCCGCTTGTTCCGCTTGTTCCGCCTTCGCGGTCAGAACCTTTCCGTTAGCCGACCAGATGGCCGCCAGCAGTTCACCCAGCTTTACTTCCGACTCCAAGAACCCCTCAGTCCGTTCCATGGCGGTTCGCGTGTCGGCGATCAGACGGTTGGCGGAATTCCGCATGGTATCTAGCTTTTGGGCCAACAGCTTTTCCGCCTCAACCAGTTCCGCGGCCCGTTTACTCACCGCCTCTTCCAGCGTTTGCTTCTGATCTTCCGCCGGTTTAGCCTCCTGGGCTTTGCGGGCTGTTTCCAGGAGAGCTCCCCTGATCTTCTGTTTGGCTTCGCGAGCAGCGAGCATCGCGTTAAGGTCGTTTTCAGCGGTGCGTCGCGCGCTCACGGCAACTTCGCGCGTCGCGGCTCGCGCCATCGCCAAAGAGTCCCATTCCTTGTAATAGCCGTCGTAGGCCTTCTGGGCCGCCTCCAACTCCGCCTGCGGCCCGTCAGTAGCCAACACCACCGCATACATCCTCAGTGTCATCACCGAAAGACTCATCAACACACAACAGCTGGTCATGGTTCTTCGTCTTGGCATGATGCGTGACTCCTTTATGGCGGCCTCAAGCCACCTCTGTCTGATGTTGCGTCCGCCGTCGTCAAGCCATCACTCAAGGGAGGAGACTGGCTGGGCGCGAATTCGAGGCCAACAACGCTCCGCAGTCTCTGGGAAACGACGGCATGACGTCGAGCAGCACAATACTAAACATACACACTCTAGTTTGCTGACAACCTAATCCCGAAAACGATGCTTGTCAACAATTCAGGCAAGGTGAGCAAGCCCAGCGATTCTCTACAGCCACCATGAGTGGGGAGCTTCACGTGGTGGTTTCCTCAGGAGTGCCGAAAATAGGCGGTGGATAAAAAAAAGGGGATGCGTCCAATATCTGGTTAATTGGACTCATCCCCTTTCTGTCTGTCGACACCCGCCGAGGCTCAGAAGTCGTAGTTGTCAATGTTATCTGTCGTGAACCGCAGGATGTCACCCAACAACACATTGTCACCTTCAACCTTGAGTTCCCCCAACCGACCAGCGGTGAAAGAGGTGGCGCCGGCGGCGAGCTTACCCGTGTGCAGAGCCTCCGCCACGTAGACTGTGAGGTAGCCGAGGTCGACGGTGTTCCAAAGGACGACTGTTTTCACCGTGCCGCTCTTGACGAACCTCTTCATGTCATTCGGCGTTGATAGACCGGTGACCAGTACTTCACCTGACTTACCAGCTTGCTCCACCGCTTCCGCTGCGCCCGGGAACGAGACGGAACTGATACCAAAGATGCCTTTGAGATTCGGGTATTTTTTTAGCACATCTTGGGAATCCGCCAACGCATTGGCGGCGTTCTCGCCCGGATACTTGATCGTGGCAAGATTGAGTTTTGTTTTCGCCAGTGCGGGCTTCATCACTTCGATCCAGCTGTTTTGGTTATCGGAGGTTGCGTCCGAGCTGATAATCACGACATCACCCTCCGTTTCGGCGCCCAGATCGCTGACCATCGCCTCAACAAGTCCCTCGCCAATTGCCTTGGCAGTTGCTTGATTCACAAAATTGCTGCGAGTGTCTGGTCGCGCGTCTGCATCCCAGGTGATGACCTTCACGCCCGCCGCGCGAGCATCTTTCATCGCTCCGGCAACCACATCTGGAGCACTCGGCGAAACGCAAATGGCGTGCACGCCGTCGACCATCCAGTTCTCGATCATTTCCGCTTGCTTGCGAGCGTCGCCATCGGTAGGACCGTCGTAGATCAGGTTGATGTTGCCCAGTTCCTCGGCCGCCTCACGGGCGCCTTTAGCACACGAGCTGAAATAAGCGATGCCTTTGATCTTGGGTAAAAGGCAAATCGTAATCTTGTCCGAGCTGTCGCCTGACGAGTTAGTTCCGCTCGTCGAGTTGGGTGTGGATGATGTACACCCGAAGACGACGGTGAGGGCTACGAGCAAGACAAGGATTGACATTCGTTTCATCTTTATCTCCATTACAGACAGCATACGTGTCCAACTATTCCCGATCTTTGAGCACGAACAAACGCTGTGACAACAATGCGCCAATCAGCAGCAGTCCGACCAGAATCGACTTCAATTCCTCGACACGATAATACCTTCCGACAAAGAGCTTCGTTTCATGGATTAACAACAATCCCAGACACGTCCCCACGATGTTACCGCGCCCGCCAAGAATGCTGGTACCGCCAATCACAACGGCTGTGATCACATCCAATTCGATTCCCGTCGCTACGTCGGCTTTGGCTGAATCGAAACGTGAAACATAAATCAATGTGGCGACGCCCGCCAGCAACCCAGAAATGGTGTACAGCCAAGACTTGATGCCGTCCACGGGTACGCCGGAGAACTTCGCGGCAGTTTCGTTATGCCCCATGGCATAAATGAATCTCCCGACGGGAGTTCGTGCCAATACGATCGCCGTCAGGACAGCCAGACCAATAAAAATGTAGGCCGGTATCGGCAAGCCGAACCACGGCCCCTCTCCCGCAAGTCGTCCAAACGCGTCGCCGAACTGTGAGTACGAAACCCCCTGGCTGACCCCTTCGGCAATTCCTCGAAACCCAGCATACGTGGCCAGTGTAATGATGAGCGGATGCACTCGCAGTCTTGAAATCAGCCATCCATTCGTGGCACCCCCCAAGGTGCCGACGGCGATACAAACACAGCTGCTTAGCGCGATGCTTCCCGTTCTCTGGTAGCAAATCCCAAACGCCACCGCACACATCCCCATCGCTGAACCGACTGATAGATCGATGCCGCCGGTGATAATGATCAACGTCATGCCGATCGCTAAGATGGCGGTTTCCCAAAGATGCTTGGAAAGGATGAGTTGGCTTCGCGATTGCACAAAAGTTGGCATCAACCATCCGACAGACACCATGAGCGCAATCAGCAACAGAACGAGCACAATTTCGTGGCGATGTTTCATTAACTGGTTACTTGACTTCCGCTATAGTCGCTGTGGATGACCGGCCAACTGCACGAACGCGTTTCAATCGCTGCGATACCAAACTGTCTGTGATCACCGCCAGAATAATGAACGCACCCTGGATTGCTTTGGTCCATTTTTCTCCCGATTCACCAACATCCAAGAAGGTCAACACGGGCCGAATCATGGTCAACAGAACGACGGCCAATAAGACACCGACAAGGGATCCGCGGCCACCAGAAATGGAGACGCCACCCACGACGACGCAGGTCACAACGAGTAGTTCGAATCCACTGCCAATTCCGGCCTCAATCTTTGGAAGTCGCGGGACATCCACGATCGTAGCGACTGCTGTCAGGAATCCAACGTACGCAAATGCGAACAGCTTGAGCTTGTGGCTCGGTAGTCCTATCATCTCTGCCGAGTAGTTGCTGCTGCCGAGCGCAAACAGTTGACGACCGAGCGAAGTATGCTTGACGAGAACCGCGGTAAACAAGATCACGACAGTTGCAATCCAGAGGGAAAGGGGCACACCGACGATGCCATACTTAGTCATTGACTGTAGCCGATCGGGCAGGCCGTCGATGTTTTCTCCCCGCATAATGAGCGTTGTCGTTCCTCGCAGGGCTGTAAGCAAACCAAGTGTCGCAATGATCGATGGCACTCGGCCAAAGGTGACGAGGACTCCCGTCGAGAATCCAATTCCGGTTCCAATCATCAGCGTTAGAGGCAAGCCAATCCACATCGGCCAATTCCACTGGCTGACTGAGACGAAAATTCCCATCACGGCAGCCAGCAATCCCAACAGGGAACCGACGGAGATGTCGATTTCGCCCGTCACCACAACGAGCATCACCCCGCACGCGACGATCGCCGTCGGAGCGCTACGTACCAAGATATCTCGAAGGTTGTCACGGGCGAGGAAATGGGGATCGACGAAACTAACGATTGCTCCGACGAGGAGGATCAGCAGGCAGAGACCGTACTCCCGTCGGCCAAACAATCGTTGGAGCAAGTCGTGTTGTAGATCAGGCATTCAATTTCGAACTGTCGGGCAGGGCGAGTTGCAGAATCTGTTCTTGAGTAGCCGTCTCCGCATTGACTTCACCGGAAATCCTCCCTTTTCGCATGATCAGGATACGATCGCAAACGGCCATCAATTCAGAAAGTTCAGATGAGATGATGAACGTCGCCAAGCCCTTTGCCGCCAAATCGCCAATCAATTGATGAACTTGAGATTTTGCGTTGACGTCGATGCCGCGTGTCGGTTCATCCAGGATTAAGACCGAGGGTTCCGTTGCCAGCCACTTGCTGAGCACTAACTTTTGCTGGTTTCCACCCGACAAGGACTCCGACGAGACGTGCATACTGGCTGTTTTAATATTTAGTCGCTTCGCCATATCGGCCACGAGCTGACCTTCTTTATTTCGGTCCACCATCCCACGACGGGTCAAACGCCGGAGCACAGCCATCGTCATGTTTTCCGTAACGGTCATCGGCAGCACAAGACCCTCGTGTTGCCGGTCTTCCGGGACAAGCACTAAACCGCGTTCCAAGGACGCTTGGACGGAATCGGCCGGAAGGCGTTTTCCGCCGACACGGACTTCCCCAGACCAGCAACGATCGAGCCCAACAATCGCCCGTGCCAACTCGGAACGGCCTGCACCGACGAGTCCTGCAAGGCCCACGATTTCACCGGATCGCACAGATAGCGAAATGTCTGCAAATGCATCCCCATTCAGCTTGATCACTTCGAGTTGCGTGGGGCCGAAATCCCGCGTCCTTCCACGCTGGATGGACTGAGTGTCGCGGCCCACCATCATTCTGATCAGTTGCGGTTCTGTGATCTCTGGGATGGCACAGGTTCCAATGTGGCAACCGTCTCGCAACACCGTGACTCGATCGGCCAAGTCAAAGATCTCTCCCAATCGATGGCTAACGTATAGAATCGATACGCCTTGGTTTCGAAGTCGGCGGACCGTGAGCATCAACATCTCCGTCTCGCGAGACGACAGTGATGCTGTGGGCTCGTCCATGATCAGCAATCTGCATCTCCGCGAGAGTGCCCGGGCCATGCTGACCATTTGTCGATTCGCTAATGGCAGTTCGGAAAGCGGCCGCAAGATGTTGATGTCTTCCCCAAGTTTGGATATCAACTGCTGGGCCTCCTCTCGCATTCGCTTGTGATTGAGTAAGCCGAAACGGTTCTTGATTTCGCGCCCGACAAAGATATTGTCAACGGTGTTGAGGTCTTGGAAGGTCGTTGATTCCTGATGAATCACCGCGATGCCCGCGAGTTCAGAAGTTGCCACGTCTCCGAATCGCAATGTCGAGCCATCGATTTGGATGGTCCCGGAATCGGGGACAATCACTCCGCTGAGGCACTTTATGAGTGTTGACTTTCCTGCGCCGTTTTCGCCGCACAGTGCGTGCACTTCTCCGGTTGCGATTTCCATCGACACGTCGTTGATCGCGTGCACTCCCGCGTAGTTTTTCGAGAGGCCGGAGATCGTAACAAGGCTGGTCATTCTACTTGCGTTTGCTCATCACTTCGCGTTCATACTGCCGGACGTCATCCATCCATTGAGCTCCGATAGGGACATCGTTTTGCAGACAATAGTAATCCCACACCGCGCCAATTGGATATGTCTTCAACTCCTCCATCCAGGCAAGCCGTGTGGTGTAGTCCTTTTCAAGCTCTGCGTGTCGTAGCAAATCCATCGGTTCGAGCATCGCCGAAAGCAGCGCCTTGATCGTGTTTCGAGTTCCGATCACCCAAGCTGCGATGCGATTGATGCTGGCGTCGAAAAAGTCCAGTCCGATCTGCACGCGGTCCAGAAAATCGCCTCGCACGATTTCTTCCGCGATTGCCCGCAGCTCATCTGTCATTGTCACGACGTGATCGCTGTCCCAACGTACCCCGCGGCTGACATGCAAAAGCAACTCGTCAAGATACATGAGCGTCGACGAAACCTTGTCCGAGATCACTTCGGTGGGATGGAAGTGCCCCGCATCGAGACACAACATCTTTTGCCGTGTGATGGCGTAGCCGAGATAAAACTCGTGCGAACCAACCACATAACTTTCCGATCCGAGCCCAAAGAGCTTACATTCGACGGCGTCCTTTACGACAGCGGGATCGAATGGCTCTGCGAACAAGGCATCGAGTGAAGCTGCCAATCGCTTCCTCGGTGCCAGACGATCGGCGGGAGTGTCTTTATATCCGTCCGGAATCCAAACGTTGTTGATGCACGGACTCTTAAGCCGGCTTCCCATTTGTGCCGCGATCTGGCGGCACCGCACGCCATGCTCAATCCAAAAATCACGAATCGCACGATCGGGATGAGCGAGCGTGAGTCCATCGTCGGCCAATGGGTGAGCGAAAAATGTGGGGTTGAAATCGATGCCAAGGCCGGATTCGATGGCCCAGTCAATCCAGCCTTGGAAATGGTGTGGCTCGATCTCGTTGCGATCGACTCGTTCTCCAGCGAATTCTCCGTAGCTTGCATGAAGATTCAGGCGATGCCGACCTGGAATCAGCGAGAGAGCTTTGCTGACGTCGCTTCTCAATTCGTCGGGCGTTGTCGCTTTACCGGGATAATCGCCGGTGACGGCCAAGCCGCCGCCCAGTTCCTCAACGGCGTTTTCGAAACCTTCCACGTCGTCGCCCTGCCAACAATGCAACGAGATCGAGACCGACGACAACTTGTTGATCGCCGCAGATACATCAACTCCAATTTCCGCGTATCGGCCCTCTGCCAAACGGTATGCGGATTCGATATTCTCGGTGTTGGCTGGCATGTCTGCACTGACAGGTGTATTCGAGATGGAGATCGTCGTTGATAATAATGGATCTTCGCCGTCACGGCAGCAGCCGTTTCAGCCTGTTTTGACGAATTCGTGAACGGTGAATGGCCCTTCGACTTTCATGGTGAACATTATCACACCAAAAAACCAGGCAGCCACTGCCGAGATCCCGACGGAACCACCATTAGTACAACGCCATTGCGCATTCCTGAAACGTCACTAAGCAGCGAAGGCCGACGATTGCTGGCAAGAACCGAGTCAGGCCTTTTTTCTGCGTCCCATGGCACGTTTAGCAATTTCGTGATAGATGCGTAATGCCCGTTTGAATTCGTCCATGGACTGGTCTGACAAGACGCCCCGGTTCCTCTCGATCTCCCTTTCGACTCGACCGATCAGATAGTCGACCTCCCGCTTTCGCGGTCGGATTCTCTTCCCGCCGACGGAGATGTGCCAGGGTGCTGAATGGGCAAATCGATGACGCCCTTCACTGCCGCTCTGGATTGCGCGAACCACGATCCACGACGTCCGATCGACTTGAACTTCGAGATCAAGGCTCGATTCGAACGCCCCCGGGTCGGTGGCCCGGTTTTCCGGTTTAACGCTCTTTACGACTTCACCATTGATGATGATCTCAATACGATCAAGGGCCTTGGACGACAAAACTTGTCCACCAACTTCAAAACTGTACTCTCCGTCAGTTTTGTGCGTGAATTGATATCCGGGCAGCTTGGAGTCAACCTGCACATTCAACATTGGACCCGTCGTCACAAAACTACGCCCCGCCTTGAGGCCATCGAGCCACGAGTCGGCTTCAAACCGTTCACCCGGATAGACATAGACGCGACTGTGGCCCAGCGGAACCGGGTGAACACCCGAAGCGGTACCGGCGGTCGGTTGCAGACGGAAACCACAATTGAGCAGCGCGTAGTAATTCTCAAATCCAAAGTTGAGCCACCCCCATTCGGTCATCCCCTTTTCATCAATTTCAACCTTCATGTAGTCGGGAAGTAAGGCTGTCGAACCACGAAAGCCAAATTGTGTCCGCCAAACGCTATTGTTGGAGAGTTCATAAAGATCTATGCGGGCGATTGGAACCAACATCATCGACCATGGCCAACTGTGTTTGTCGAGATCGAGCAAAGCGCCTTCCGAATGTGCTTGGCGGGCAATCTCAGCGACTGGCGGCATGCCGGTCTTAAATCGGCTCTTGTGATTGAGAATAAAGACGGCGCCCAGAACATGTCGCTTGCCACCAACTGAGAAGATCTCGTATTCGGTGTTTCGAGGGAACATGATGTGCGACTCGTCAATTACGATCGGCGCAGAACCACGATCGACGCGTGGTCCAAAGGGTGACAGTCCCTGTCTCCGCAAGGGTGAGGGTTCCAGCCCCGGCTGTTCGTTCGCTTGCGTCGTCCAAAAGGTTACGGGAAAAGCAACGTTGAGATCTTCGGCCAGCATCACGTTGGGCAACTCGCGGATACGACGGTGCACGTGCGTCTCACCCGAGTACCAGCCTCGCTTGGCCATATTGACCCATCGACGTATTTGAAGAGTCTCTCGGCTGTCACCCTCGCCAATTTCGATAACGCGTGTCAGCGGCAGGTACTCCTTTCCTCGCTCAATCGTAATCGTGTACTTGCCCGGCACGAGCTCGATTCGAAACGGATGTGCCGAGACTGTCGTGTGCAACTCGACAGACCCATCGATCGGAACCCACTGCTCTCGGTACGGAATAGCAGATCCTTCATCCGACGCCGACTCGACAAACAGCCATTCACCTTGTTCTGAATGCACATAGACTCGAGCCGCGACTGGTTGGTGCGACTCACTGTCGACGATCGATCCGATCAGTTCTCCGGCATCAACACTGCTTGCAATTGCCGAAAGAAAGAGGAGTAGAACGGCAGGCGTTGTTGGGAGATAGAACATGAGTCGAATTCCTGGTGAAGAGCGTGTCGATCAATAATTCTCAGAACCATGACTTATGATTTGAACACGACGACAATTCAACTTATAACGCTAGTGAGGCTGTGCCTCAAACCGATCCGAGCTACCGCTCGGTTGCGGCGACGCCCTCCCCGACCAACCTGCGGTCAGTGCCCGTCGCTGAAGACTTGACTCATTTGTCAAAAACCGGATACAAGCTTTCTCAAAAGCTTACTTCCAGCAGCCTATCCAGTGAATCAAATCATGAACACGCTGAACTCCTTATCTCGCTACCTGGTTTCTCTGATGCTTACTCTGTTGCTTGCTAGTCAAGTGCTGGCACGCGATGCGAGCGATCGTCCCAACATCGTCCTAATACTCGCCGATGATCTGGGGTACGGTGATCTTGGATGTTACGGCCATCCTGAGGCGAAAACGCCGAATATCGATCGTCTGGCGAAAGAAGGAATGCGATTCACTCAACACTATGCCAACGGTCCAGAATGCAGTCCGACGCGAACGGCTTTGCTGACTGGACGTTACCAGCAAAGGGTCAAAGGGCTCGAATGCGCAATCGGAACTGGGAATGTTGGTCGTTACGAGGAGGCCATTCGTCTTGCCGAGCAAAGGAATCTCGGTCTTTCCGCCGAATCAGCCGTGCTTCCCAAGGCGATCCAAAAGAGTGGTTACACGTGTGGCGTCTTTGGAAAATGGCATCTGGGCTACGAACCGGAATTCAACCCCATTGTACATGGTTGGAACAGCTTCTTCGGCTACCTCGGGGGGAATGTGCACTATTTCAACCACCGGGAAACCAGCGACCTTCATGTGCTCTTTCAGGGGCGGTTGCCAGTCCATCGCGGCGGCTACATGACCCACTTGATTACCGATGAATCGATTTCCTTCATTGAGCAAAACAGAGGGCGTCCCTTTTTCCTTTGTGTTTCCCACGAGTGCCCCCACTTTCCCTTTCAGGGCCCAGAGGATCAAGAGAAAGTCGTGACCGCGGAGAACTGGACAGAGCGGGATGCGAAAACCTATGTCGCTATGCTCGAAGACCTCGACTCGGAGGTTGGCCGATTGCTCAAGAGCGTTGATGCTGCAGGTATCGCGGACAACACGTTGGTGATATTCGTCTCTGATAACGGGGGATATGCTGGTGCTGCCCATATGGGTCCGCTTCGCGGTGCAAAGAGCACGACGTTGGAGGGCGGAATCCGTGTCCCACTGATCATCCGCTGGCCGAAGCAGATCGAGGCGGGGACGACCAGCACGCAAGTCTGTGCGACGTTTGACCTAACCAGGTCCATGGCCGAACTGGCCGGCACACAGGTCCAAGGTCTGGACGGATACGATATTGTGAAACATGTGATGAAAAGGCAAAGAGACGTCCGCAGGACTCTTTTCTGGCGCGGACGGCGCGGCGAACGAATCTGGCGAGCTGTTCGCGACGGCGACATGAAATACGTTCAAAAAAATGAAGGCAGTAATTCAGAAGCATGGATGTTTAATCTGGCTAGTGACGTTGGTGAAACTAACGACTTGTTCAGCAAGAATCCGGCCGAAGCCAAGCGGCTTAGGGGGCTACTGAAGGTATGGGAAGCAGCGGTCGATCGCTCGCGACGGTAGTCGTCGTGAGAACCCACTTCCCGTCTTAAGCCTCCGCCAGTCTCTTACAACGACGATACGGCCTTCAAGATGATCTTTCACAATGACAAGGTTGCACGTGAAGAGGCCATGTCTGCTGAAGCGCGCCTCGCCTATCACCAAACCCGCAGCAAGCAGACCATGGCCGATCTCCAGACATGGTTACAACGTC